>Ga0209337_1000505_pt1 | contig 31458 bp, 43 predicted proteins | sample LinPmetageLP53_FD_184044 | JGI IMG/M metagenome (GOLD analysis project Ga0209337, IMG submission 184044) | Marine viral communities from the Pacific Ocean - LP-53 (SPAdes) (version 2) | ecosystem: Environmental > Aquatic > Marine > Oceanic | place: Pacific Ocean | collected 2010-02-08 | reverse complement strand
ATTAATCATAGGTTTTATTTTCTACATAATGAAAGCGCAAAGAGATTTAAATCTAGAACGCATAAATTGTGATAAGTGGAGAGAGACCGCAATTCTTTTAAATAAGCAATTAAACAAGTTAAACGGAGGCAAGTAAAATGAAGTTAGATAGAATAATTAAGAACTTACAAGGGTATAAGAAGAAATACGGAAACCTAGACATAGTTTATGCTAGTGATGATGAATGCAATAGGGTTGAGGACGTTAAATTTGACCCTACACCGATGAAAAAAGGTAAAGACGGGTATTATGATACCGAAACCAAAAAACCCACGCATATTTGCGTTAATTAAGATGAAGTATTACACATCGCATAAAACAATGAAAAACCTAATTGAGTTTTTACGATGGTTAACCTTAAACATACATAAAGGTTTACTATTAATGGACATCAAAGATTGGGAGATTAAAAAACGAGATAAACATTATGATCTATATTTAGATTATGATGTAAAGGAGGTGGAATAATGTATATAGTAATGATTACCCATAGACCTACTGATTCTACTTTTGATATTATTAAATGTGATACTTTGAAAGATGCAAAAACAAGAATCAAAGATTCAAAATTTCATAATGAATATAATAATGGAGTATATGCTCCAACCTATGAAATATATACAATTAAAAAAGTAAAGAGAGGTGCAAAATGAAAGTATTAATAGCGTGTGAGGAAAGCCAAACCATAACTAAAGCATTCAGAAAAAAAGGTCATGAAGCATATAGTTGCGACCTTCAAGCGGAAAGCGGAGGACATCCCGAATGGCATATAAAAGGAGATGCATTAAAAGAAGCATATAGCGGTCAATATGATTTAATGATAGCGCACCCGCCTTGTACATACTTAGCGGTAAGCGGTGCTAGGTGGATGTATAATAAAGATGGTTCACGGAATAAAGAAAGATGGAATAACCAATTAGAGGCATTAGAATTTGTACAGAAATTGATGGATGCACCTATTGATAAGATAGCGGTAGAGAATCCCGTATCCGTTATATCAAGTCAAATCAGAAAACCCGATCAAATCATACAACCATATCATTTTGGAGATGAAGCCACCAAGACTACTTGTTTATGGTTGAAGGGTTTACCATTGTTGACTCATACCAATGTAGTGGGTAAAGGTGAAAAAGTAACGTATAAAAGTGGTAAGTCTCACCCGAAATGGTATGCAGATGCATTAAGCAAAGCCAAGACCAAAGCAGAAAGACAGAAGTTAAGAAGTAAAACGTTTAAAGGTATAGCAAATGCTATCGTAGATCAATGGGGTTAATATGTATATAGTAATGATTTATTCAGATTCAACAGACCCTTGGGCATATGGCTCATTCAAGAATATGACTTCTGCCGCCGAGTACAAAAAGAAATATCAAGCATCCTGGACAGATCGAGATTGGGATTCGTTAACCGCACATATAATAAAAGTAGAAAATAGGAGAATAAAATGAAAAACACATCAAATCGCGATAAAATAATGAAAAGATATAGTTGGGAATCCGAAGAGCTATTTCAATTAAGAAAAATTAAATACAAATTGATTGTTGTTTGTGAAAAACCAAGTATGAGTAATTTTGCTAGCTTATGTGGTCTTGTAGAAGCTGAAGAAACTAGATTAATTAAAAGAGATGCCTATGAAAATAACAATAAAATAGAGGATGATGAAGAAATCAAAACTTCTGAATGTTGCGGTAAAGAGATGCATGAGGATTATGATCTCTGCCCCAAATGTTTAGAACATACATAGTTAACCATAATATCTAGACACCTTAAAATAATCTTGCTCGGGTTTACAACTTGGGCAAGGTTTCTTTTTTAATCCATACTTTGGTAAGCTAGACCAATACCAAATATCCATGTGAACATTTCTATTTTGCTTATATTTTATGATCCTTCTAAATTCATAAACTCCACAATTATCACATAATTTTAATCCACTAAATATCATATCTAATCCTTTTTTTTAGTTAACAAATAACCCCGTTCATTATATAGTGGTTATATGGTTATATTCCTCGAGAAACCAAATCAGTAAAACACCCCAAATAACCAAATAACCATAAAATAACCATATAGGGTTTAGTCCATTTCTTCATGGTTAAATGAGTATAATCCGTGAGATTCTTTCATAATATAACCCCACTTTACCATCGTTTTTAAATAGCGGGTAAGCTTATTATTTATATTGTAAGTGGTAGGCATCCAACCTTTGGAAGCTTCTAAAAACCCCCACATCTCTTTACGATTAAACTTCTCTTTCTTACTATAAACGTAAAACTCTTTTATGATTTCAATCTCCCATTTATCGGAGGCTTCTACACAATGTAGTTTTTCATTTACGATTACTGCCCCCCGTTCAAATAAGACTTCTTCCCGATTCCAATTTAATTTAAAGGGTTCACCATTTAATTCACAATGCTCATCCCTTACTTTTGTTATCTTACCTCTTCTAAGGTCTGTAGCCAGGGTAGATTCCCCGATCTGTATTACATTATGTACATAGTTGGTTAAATGTTTTCCCCCGTGTATTAAGCCTTTTGTAAGTATCGGCTCTTCATCATGGTTATTGCTCTTATTGTGATGCCCCACCAGGACAATAGAGTTGCCTGTCGTACTCTTAATGTGTTGGATCATCGACAGGATTTGTTGCAAGGCATTATTATCGGATAGGTCTTGGTTGGTACTCGTATATATATTGTCCACGATTACCACTCCGTCTCGTAGTGCCATATCTTCGATAGTATCCTTGATCTTTTGCCATTGATCCGTAAACATCATATCATCATCATTGAATAAAGCCATGCGCACATTTGTCCCCATAGGGAAGTTCACTTGCATTGCTTTCACTCTGTTGGATAGTTGTTCAGGGGATAACTCAAATTGTATTAATAATACCTCTTTTTGCATTACAGGAAAGCCTAAAAACTCTTTACCTGATGCAATAGCATACGCCATTTGTAGCACAAACCAAGTCTTCCCGACTCCATCTGTTCCAGCGACTAGGGATACACCACCCTCATACAAGAGGTATTGAATAATAGGATCAGGTGGCTTGTTATATGTATCTGTGAGTTCAGAAGTATCTATAACATTGTACCCCCGTGCCGCTAGTTTAAATTCTACCGCATTAGTGATAGAAGACTTTAGTTCTTTATACTTATAGGATGAATCCTCTTTGAACTTGGTAAACTCATCCCGTATATCATATCCTTCAGGTAGGTATTCACTCCATTGACAGATATACACTCTGATACCCCGACTCTCGGTCTTAATCCGTTGCGCCAGGCGTTCTGCACCTTCTCTTCCTGGCGAGTCATTATCATATGCAATGTATATTTGCTTAAACTCTAGGATGTCTGATATATTATCAGGGATAGATCCCGCTCCTGCACTAAAGGAAATACTATTGTTGGGACAGACAAGCATATCGGTTTCCCCCTCACATATAATAAGAGGTTCATCCCGTTTATACTTACCTAAAAGATTAAGTCCATATATTTGGCAGGACTTATCTCCGTGACTCCAATAAGACTTGTGTATCTTTATCCCTGTAGTATTCCCGTCTTTGTCCAGGTAGTTGAATACCTTTAATCCATCTTCCGTGTACCCGACCTTCATCTCTTTTAGCTTTGGTAGAGATTTAATGTGTTCTTTCGGCACATTATCTATATAAGATTGAGCCACCTCTTCAATATTCCCTTCTATTTTAGGTTTCTTTGGTGGTGTAGGCGGTTTAAGTGCTTTAGTTTTGGTTACTTCGCCATTAATCATCTTCTCAGGGTTGCTAATATTTAGTTGTTTCGCTAATAAATATGCGTTTCCCTTGTAACCACATGAAAAGCATTTGCATTGTCCATTTTCAATAGAGAAAGAAAAGGAAGGTTTAGAATCATTGTGCGTACCCAAGGGACAACTTCCTTTCCCCTGAGTACCATTGTATTTTATCTTCTCTACTCGTACCTCATATTCATAAAACCATTGAAAATCAGGCATCGTCAATTAACTCTGCAAATGTTTTTTCTTCGTGATCCATTGCCCATAACATAATAGCATAGTTCACCAAGTCCTGACACCTGGATTTAATTCCCTCTGATCCTTCATTTCCATATAAAACATAGGTACGAATAGAATCCATATGCTTTAACATATAGGTTAATAGCACAAGTTTAGGGTCTAGGTCTAGTCGCTCACCAATAGAACGGAAGTTTCTGAACTTATCCGCAGTATTTGACCCATCATCTATCGTGTATTCCTTACCCTTTTCTAATTGAATCTCTTTACACTCTTCTAAAAAGATTTCACTTAACTTAAAAAACGTATCAACTTTCATATCCTACCTCCATGTAGTAATTATTCCTATTATTCTTTACTGGTTTTCTTGTCTTCGGGGTCTTGTTTATACACTTCCCCCATCGTGTTGCTGCATCTCTCAACTGCTCAAGAATCTCCGATGCAGAAAGATTCTCTTCTATCTCCAGGACTAGTGTAAAATACACCATCCTACTTCATTAAGGATAACCAATCATCTAACTTCACCAAGACAATGGTTTCTCCTCGATCTTCTCGTGTCATTACTAGATCACAATTCCCAAATGCTAACCATTTAGGGATAGTTCTTCTTCTTTTTGCTTGTATTTTAAGCGATTTTCCGTCCTTATTCGCCAAAATATCCACATCTTCTGTTAAACCCATGCTTCTACCATCCGAACCCCACGCTCGTTTTACATCATATCCTTCTTTGGATAGTCTGTCCACAAGTTCACGTTCATAGGTATTGCCTTTTGATTTTGATTTACTTGCCACTATCTTCCACCGCCTTTAAGAATTGAGTTATTAAATCCGCAACCATATCTTTCATCTTCAAGTTCTTCTCAAAGCAAAATATTCTTAATTTTGAGTATATCTCTGCATCAACAGAGAGTCTATGCCTGTTGCTGAGTTGCGCCCTTTGTTTATGCCGCGAGTTTAATTCGGGTTGCATCTTTTTAATTAACTTCCTTTCTAAATCAGTTGCCATACCAAATGTAATTGCGGGTTTAATCTTTACATAATCCCATTGATCCACAGAGTGTTTACTAAATCTCCTCCGTATATGTTTAGAAACACCTATATAAACCGCTTGATCGTTTTTATACATAACATATACACCGCACATCATAGGCAAGTCTTTCTTCTCTCTATATATTTGCCATTTACTCATAGGTAAACCTTTCGACAAGAACACTAATAATGAGAAACATAAGAGCCAAAGAACTAACCCAAAAGAAAATACCCATTCCTAGCACTAATACATTTGCTACCCATTCTGCTATACTAAACATAATCATACTTACCCCTTTTTTTTATTCATTAAATACATTCTACACCCCACATACTTACGCGCCAACCCAAGTAGTTTCATTTGCCAAGAACCTTTTACCCTTATATCCCTACTTATTAAGATCATTGGTCAATTCGGGTTGCAAGTCATCTGACTTTGTTTGTGAGGCGTAGAAATTCTTTTCCATAGTATCTAATCGATCTAATAAATGTTGTATTTTTGTAATCGCTTTTCTTTCCTGAGTTATTTTAAGGCTTAATAATCTACTAGCTAATCCTTGCCTGATTTGATATAAGTCATTTGTTGTAATCTTCATTTTCTCTTCCTCTTTACAGGTAAAACCCCTTTAAAATACATCTCTAAATACCAGGTATTATCTTCTCTTAAAAAATCATCACGCATCTTTAACATCTCTTCATCCGTAAAACTATATCGTTTTAATACGTTCTTTTTCATGTACAGACTCCACTTTATTAGATATTGAATAAATCTCTTTTGTTGGAATAAGATAACACCGCTTTGATTTAGTATCCCCTTTGCCTGTGATCACTCGCTGCGTGTACCCTTTCTCTAAAATTAAATCTTTAATGCGAGTAGGCTTTACCCATATTAAATTCAAGTTATCAAAAAAACACCATATATCCGCTTCTGTAGATAATAAAGCAGATGGTTTACCATACATATACACTTCCACTAGGAAATTCTGTGTATGTTGTGATTGTATATCGGACTTAACCTCAATCCTGGTGTTTGTTGAAGGACTATATATATCAAATTGCTTAAACTTACCCTTAATAATAAGAGCAAAAGGATCAGACTCTCTGACCCTATTTAAGACAATCTCTTCTACTCTTTTTCCTAGTTCTAGTGCTTTCTTAAAGTTTGGCATTGTATGTGGTTAGTTAATTACAGATTCAGGGTTATTGACTACGCAATCACATGGTTCAAAATACTCCGCAGTATCTGTGTAATATCCGCAATCCACGACTTCACTATGTACGAAACCACCTTGCCCTTTACAATCTGTGCAATCAACATCGGACTTTCCAATGCAATAGTACATCTGCTCATCAGAGGTGAGTTCATCAAACTGGATAGGGCGAACTTTCGCTCGCCCATCGCAGACCATAGTGGATTTAGAAGGGTAAGTCATCTTCCTTCTTCTCTTGACCTTGAGGTTTGAAGTCACTTACTTTCAAACTAAGGTACTTGTCACCCTTCTTTGATTCATTAGACCATCCTGATAAACTATAATCTTTACCATTAATGTTTATCTTTCCTGTCATGTGAGGGTGCTTTTCTGTCTTGCGATCTTTTGCAGTAAATAAAGCACCTTTGTTCGTGTTGTCATAAGCCATTACTTAGACTCCTTTTTAGTTTCCTGTTCTTCTTCTTCTATTAAGCTAAAGGTCGTTGGTAAATCTTTCGGAAAGGACGGAACAGGATAATTATGTACCCAATCCGAGACTTCCACAACCTTTTTCCAAGTTTGTTTATCTGTTTTATACTTCTTTAATGTATAATTAGGTTTCTTTCTCCAACCCGATTTTAAATATAAACAGGCGATCCCGTCAATCTTTAAATCAGGAAACAACGATTCAAATAAAATCTGATAAGAAGTAAGCTGAAGTTGATGTGTTTGATAGGCATTACCTGTCTTAAAATCAATCAACCATCTTTCTTCTTTTCCTTTCTTATTAACAAGCCTAACTACCCAATCCGCAGTTCCCGCCCAAGGATGTAATTGATTCCCTTCATTATCGCAAGCTAGGTCAAACATACATATTTCTAATGCTTCTGTAATAAAATCTCCGTTTACTCTTGCATCATCACAGAATTGTTTAAAAGACATAATGTATTTAATAATCTCCCTAGATACAGGGATCATTTTATCTGAATCTTTATCGTACCATGTTGGTTGCTGCTCCAGGTCAATCTTTTGTCCAAGCAGTAGGCGTTCACAAAAGTCATGCACGATTGTACCGATAACCGCACGTTTATTTGCATACTCCATAGCATCTTCATACGAATTAGCATTGCCTAACCATCTACGAAACCCCATACCTTTATCTAATGCATCCTCAAAAGTAGTAGATGATCTTTTATATATCTTAGGTATACCTTCACCAAAGTTCTCTTCCCAATATTCATCTACTGGGGTATACCATCTTCCATTATTTAAGTCATGTCTAATGACAGGGATTGAAGTCTGTAGAAGTTCTTCCATATTACACCTCTGTGTCTGGCGCAATGTTTGTAGTATAACCTTTCTTCTCTACAAGTTCACCGCGCTCGTTATTTTCTTTATACTTATCAAATCGGACTCGGACACTACCAATGCCAACATCTAATATTGTACCCCATTTATTTAATTCAGGGTCTAATCTATTGTTAAGGCAGAATCGTTGACCTACCGCTAGTTTCTTTAACTTCATTGCGAGATCAAGTCCTTTACTTCATATCGTTTTGTCCTATACCCTAAGTTTACTTCTTTGATCTTACCAGCTTTCGCCCATGCCCTTATAGTATAAGTAGAAACTTTGAAGTATTCTGATGCTTCTTTTGTCGTAAGCAGTTTGTTCATCTTCTATTCCTATCTGTTTATTAATTAAAATAATGATTTATCGATATAAATCTTATACGAACTTATATCAACGCATCAATAGATGCAAGAAGAATCTACAAATATATTATTATTGTTGGAAGAAACTAGAGAGTTTTGTTGTACTTCTCGATGAACTCGCTTGCTTTTCCTTTTCCGAGGTGTGTATTATAATGATCTTTCCAGTAATTTGCCATACCTTCAACACTACTTGGTATTGCTTTAGGAACTCTGCGATACTTGAGTCTGCACATTATAATAGCATATGCTATATTATATTCTAAAAGTTCTGCTATATCTTCCTCTTTTGCAGTAGGAAGAAATGCAGTTGAATGGACTTGCGCTATATCAACGCAGTTCCACATCAATCTTTGTCTATAATTTAAATAATTCTCCAGGGTGTCTTTTGCGCCTGTCATTCCTGGTTCAATCTGCCACCAGCTTCGCGCTACCCCGTTATTCCATTGTCTTAAATAGTCGTAGTTAGATTCAATTAAACCAGTTCCAAATACTAGATTCTCCGCTTCCTCGGAGTACATCTCCATCTTCTTTAAGATGGTAGAGATCATTTGTCGTATTTGTTTTTGTTTTCTTTTGTTCATATTGAGTAACCTTATATTCTACTTTGTATATATAGCCATCTATCATTTCTAACGCTGTTCTTTCCTGGACTACTATTCCCTTATCCCAGACTAAATAAAGAACCGCAACTAATCCAAGGGAACATAATATATACGATGTTAAGTTCTTCATTATGAGAAAGTTACTATAGAATTTTTATTAACTCAAGTAATTATAAATCAGATACAAATACTTTTATTTTAGCTACAATTTTATCATCTTCTTTTGATGGTGTTACCTTTGCTATCAATTCTAACACCTTGATAATAAAGCCTTTAACTCCGTGCTTTTTTACCTGACCCTTTATATATCTTTTGATCATTTCTTATTTCCTTTTACAATTTTTGTTAAACCTTCTATGACTACATCCAATAAAATATCATCTTTTTCACTTGGAGACATCTTTACAATTTTCTCTAATATCATAAATCCAAGTAGCACCCATTCCCAATTCAATGTTAACCATTCCATATTATTTTCCTACCTTTTTCATTGCTATTTTATGAGACTCTGTAAATGTTTTGCCACCTCGCATCGCACTTACCATAGATCGAATGTGCTTTGCAGTATGATGTCTACCATGTTTTTTGATTGCGGTTGCTTGCCTGGTATTCAACCCTGATAAAGAAACACCTTTCATCATTTTAATAGCCATATTTCTTCATCTTCTTTTTAGTGGTTTTCTTTTTCATAGGTTTCTTCTTCATTTTCTTTTTTGTTTTGCTATGATAGGGCATGATTAAACTCCTTATTTTTTTATCTTTTTAATTTTACCATTATGAGTTCTAGCGAACTTATGGGTCTTCGTTTCTCTTATGAGTGTCCCAGAGTATCGTTTATCCCCCCATTTCCATGTTACTTTTTTAGCCATTACCACTTCACCTTATCTGCCCAATATGCTGCGGACATTTTACCTTTCTTAATATTTCTTCTGTGTCTTGCTTTAAATGATTTACGCTTTGCTTTCATCCTGGCAGACTCACCTTTCTTTGGTTTACCCGCAGTAGAAGCTCCTTGTTCACCGAATCGAATTGTTTTTATTGTGTCACCTTCTTTCGCAACAACAACATGAGATTTTTTAGGGTGTCCTGGAGTTCTCTTCGGTTTATTGAATCCAGCTACTCCCACTCTTTTTAATCTTGGGTCTTTAGCCATTTTTAATGTTCCTTATCTTATAATATAGATATATAATGTTCATAACTGCAATAGCAATACCTAATATATATGGCAGTAAGTCCATAAATAACATTACCATACTCCCAGAACTACCTAAAGAAACCTTTAAACTATCCACGACCATTCCCATTCATTCGACTCATTATACCATCCATCCTTGACAATTGTTTTTCTAAATCTGCTATAGACTCCATAGTTTGCTCATATCGCCTATCTCTAACTGCATCTGATTCATTCCACCTACTAATAAGTTTAATAATCATACCTTCCATGTTGTTAATGCTTTCTGATTGTCCTTTATTTTCTATTTCTAAATTTTTTAATGACTCTTGTTGTGCTTCTGATTTTTTAGATAAACTCATTACTAAATAGACAAGTAATAATCCGCAAATTCCTATCATGCCCGCTTCAGCATATACTGCCATAAAATCCATTATTTTCTCCGCTTTTTACCCCAACTCATTGGATTGAGGTTTATTTCTTTTTCGTAAAACTTCACTTTTTCTGCCAACTCTTCTCGCTCAATCCGTTCTTCCACGATATGTTTATCAAGTAAGTCCCCAATGCGTTGATCTGCATCAGCAAAGCTATCTTCAAGCATTGCCAATCGAGTCTCGACCCTATAGTAACCATAGACGAGAGTCCCCACAAGAACAAGAATTTGCCCAAGCCAACGGATATTAATGGAGAGAACAGCGTTATCATCCACAACAGTACCTCTGTAGCTTCTAGCGGTTTTGACATCTTCACTCATGTTCCCTGACAGATTCCCATTGATTATGTGTAAAACACCAGTTGTCTGAATTAATTCTTACCCTGTCTGCATAAAAATGTGATGTAGAATCTTGATCCATAACCTCTAAAAATGTATACATCGAATCTTCTGGACTCAATTCAAAACTACCAACCGACCAACCACTTGTGCAGCTACTTAACATAAGTATACTGAACAGGGATATTATAACTTGTATCAACTTCAAAATCTCCATTCTTTAATTTTTTAATAGTTTTATTCACCAACTTCCCATGCTGATGAATCTTCAATGTACGCTTTAACTTCTTCATTTGTATATGCTGTTACTCCACTTGCTAACGCATTTAATTCTGCCAATGTCCAATCACCTTTTATTACAAATTCTGAATCATCTGCACTAATTCTTTGAGCAAAGTAGTGAGGATGTCTGGCAATAAGATCGGATACTTTAGCCTCGTGATCTGTAGTAACATCTACTACCTCTTCCATGTAAGTATAAGACTCACTTACTGTTGGATGTCCATTCTCTAAAATATGCTCTCCTATGGCGTGAATTAATTCTGCCTTTGTTCCACTTCCACTTATGGAATGTGTGGTCATAAAGGATTGAATATCAGCCTTTAAATCATCTTCTGTTGGTAGTTCTACCATTACATCGCGAGTACCAGATTTCTCTACTTCTTTATAGGTAAATGTCTGCCAATCATAACGATCTGTAATGCGTAAACCTAAACCCTGTGATGTGTTTGGTATCTTTAAATAATGTGTATATTGCCCTTTCATATTAATCCTTAATTGCTATGTGCTGATTTTCCATTGTTGTAATTTTTTAATACTTCTGTTGCTGATAACACCTTACTTTTATAAATTTTAAATTCATCAAGATAACCATTTAAATATTGAGCTGAAGATTCAGCTCTTCCGATAGTCATTTCACCAAAAGCCATATCATTAGCACCATCGTCTTTTGTATTATTAGCTAAAGTTTGAGCAACTCCATTTACATAGATAAAATTGCTTGAGTTTCTATCACATACCCAAGTAACATATGTCCATTGATTAATTGAAGGTGCTGAATTAGTTTCAGCGTGTAATCTTGTTGATCCACCAGTTTTTGCTAAACCATTTATATATCCATCAGCATCTGTATATATTCTAATTTGATTTGATGTATCATTTCTTTTTTCCCAGATACCTTGATTAATAACACGATCTTTAAAGTAAACCCAAAATGCTACACTAAAATCATTAGTTTCAAAATCTAATGTTTCTGAATCTTGTATAACTATTTTTTCAGAATCTTTAAATCTGATACCACTTGATATTGAGTCTGTATCTGTCAGGTAATATCCTTGTGAGTCTCTGCCTTCATTCAATCCTTCTGGAACTATGATTGATGCTGGATCACCAGATACTGTACCATTGTTACCACCTTTTAATACTTTTAAAGAAAAACCAGTAACTACTCCACTACCATTATGTCCACCAAATTTAAAAAGTCGTAAGAAAATTGGATTGGTATCAACAGCAGTATAATCAAAAGTTCTGTTCCATTTGTAAGAATCTGAATTAACATTGTTAATGTATAACCCAAGTCCAGTACCACTACTTGATGATGTGGTAACTGTAATCCTATATGTCCTTCCTACTACTGGATTAAAAGTAGTATAATAATTTATAAACGAATTAGAACTACCATTCGTAACAGTTAAAATACCATTGGAAACAGTAAATGAATCTCCTGTTATGCCATCAAATTCTGTAAAATCAGCATTAGGAGTATTTAACTCAATTGAAAGAGGCGTTCTATCTATCCAAGTAGTAACACCATCATTCCTCCAGTATCCCATTAAATCATCTGCACTTGCATAGTTACCACTATCAGTTGTTGGTAGTAAAGGTAATCCAGAGTTGTACAAGGCTGTTACTTCATTGGCTGTTAAAGTTGAATCCCATACTGCTACATCGTTGATCATTCCATCAAAACTAAATGCTCCAGCTAAACTGCCTATTTGAAGATTTATTGAACTATCATCAGAAGCAGTTCCAGTTGGATTACTTGATTGAGTAAGTGCAACTGCACTTCCATTTACATATATAATTGCATCGTTGGATGTACTTGAAGAATTATAAGTAACAGCAACATGATTCCATTCATTTAAAGTAATTTCTCTATTAGTAGATTGCCATTGAGCATCAGTTCCAGAAAAATATTGATAAAAATATATATCAGAAACACCTCCACTTGCATCATTAAGAGTAAAATTCCAGCCAACACTATTACTTCGCTTATCTACAATCATACCAAAGCCACCTTCTCCAGCAGAATTTGGATTTATCCAACCAGACACAGTACCACCACTTACAAATATATTATCAAGGGCAGAACCAGAACCACAATCTACTTGATCATTACTACCATCAAACACCATAGGATTATTACTTCTGACTAATGGATGTTGGAAGCCATACTCTTGTCCAGTTGCCCAAGTGATTCCATCTCCTGTACCATGATTCTGACCTAAATTCAGTTGGTTAATGATTACATCATCTACTACGATTGATCCTGGATCGCTTTCTTGTCTTTGTATTTGTATACGAGCTGTTGTTCCTTGTGCAGTAAACGATAATTCTACATCTTGCCAACTACCATCAGCAGGTAAAGAAACTATATTAGATGAAGGATTAGAGTTTGTAGGGGTAGTTACTCGAATACCCGCTGCAACAGAACCTCCGATTGCCTTTAACTTGACATTAATCTTATATTCATTTCCACTTGTAATTCCAGATAAATCCTGATAAAAAGATTGTGTTCCACTATCTGACCTTGTTAATTGTACTGCATTACCAGTATAACCATCTGCAATTACTTCTGCTGTGAAATCATCCAAAGACCAACCAGTAACAGAAGTTGACCCAACAGCATCAGCCGAGAAATCTCCGTTAACTGCTACATCAAGAAATGTAGGAGAGCCATCTAATATTGCAGTTCCAGAACCTTCTTGCATTGGCATATCTAACTTTAATGCTGATGAAGCTATACCAGTAGGCAAGGTCAATTCTGGCTTTGTGTATAACTCTCTTACTTGATCTTGGGTTAATACTTCAGAAAAAACTTTTAGTGCAGATAAACTTCCACCAAAAAATGAACTACCACTTCCTAATCTACCAATTTGAAATAAATCAGAACTTGCAGAGTTATTAAATGTATTAGATGATGTAGCATCTTGTTTACCATCTATATAAACAACCTGTGCTGATGCAGTAGTTGTAAATGCTACATGATGCCATTTTGAATCATTAATAGTTGTTACCGCATTTAAAGCGTTGTGGCTTGATCCATCCCATGCTAATAAATTTATAATTCCAGTAGTGTTATTAATTCTTACGCCAAGATTTGTACTACCAGCTCCTTTTTGATTTTGTAAAACATAAGCAGAATCTGTATCTGTACTTTTAATCCAAAAAGAATAAGTTACATTAGTACCAGTTATAATTGCATTACTTGCACCACTTTTTATATAATCATTCGCACCATCAAAGCTAACTGCATTCCCACCATAGATTTCTCCATAGTTTAATGGATCAGCTACACCACTTGGTGAGGATGTGTATCCTGTGTTAATAGTAGCTCCATTATTTGTACCATTATTAGAGCCATGAGAATCTTCTACATTTGTTCCAAGATCATACCAGCTTACAAGGTTAGTCTTTAATGCACTTGTTAATGTGCTATAAGAAGAGAACATAATATCTTGTATCTGGCTTTGGGTTTTTGCATCCGAATAAATAGCTACATTTGCTATAGAGCCATGTGTTTCGTGTTCTATTGATGAATTAAATTTTGTTGTCCCTATTGTTAAATCTTGTGAGCTTGTTCTAATAACAGCAGTTGCACTTGTACTCTGCACTAATTGACCATTTACATACAATTTTGCAGTAGTTTTATCATATGTTCCAACCATATAATTCCAAGTATTTGGAACAATACTATCAGATGAATTAATATCAAATACGCCACCAACTGCCCACCTAAATTTGTCTGAATTAGAAATAGCTAATTGAAAACATGAGTTAGCTGTTCCATTGTCTGTTTCAAACTGCTTTGCGACTATTCTTTGATGATCACTTGAAACAGTTGTAAGCATCCAAGCCGATACTGTAATAGCGTCTGTTATATCTAATGAAGAATCATTCCCACAATTTATATAATCATCAGTACCATCAAAAGAGGTACTACCACTTGCTAATGCTACTGCACCTTTTGGTGTGGCTTTATCTTGGATTCTTGGTAAGAAAGGAGAACTGGCAGAATAGGCATCTGTTAAGGTTGTTGCACCAATAATAGAACCATTGTTAGTTCCTGTTGAGTCTGGTGCTTGTATTTCTTTAAGTGATATATCATCAATAGTAGTTGTTCCATTACCTCCAGCACCATCACTATAAAATCTTAACTTATGAGATGTAGCTGTTGGTGCAAATATAAAATTCTGTACTCCAGTAGTTGTATGTTTATAAAAAACAGTTGTACTTCCACCAGATGAAGTTCTTAAATAAAATCCAGCTTGAGCCCCACCATTATTTGCAACAGAATTATAAGAGAGTAAATACTCTTTACTTGTATCTAAACCAGTTATTGTTTCAGAATCTATAAGATAATCTGTTGTATCTGAATGAGTGACTGTTGCTTGTCCATTTACAATAGAAAAATCACCAAGAGTCCAACCAGTAGATCCATTTTCAAAATCACCATTAGTAACTAACTCACTACCATAGTTTGTTTCTTTTAAATTATACCAGCTAATCAGATTGGTTAATTCAGTACCTTTTAAATCTGCATATTGTCCTTTCCAGTAGATACTTTCTATTTCACTTGCAGATAAAGCACGATTCCAGATGCCGACATTGGCAAGAGAACCATTTAAAAATGTATTTGCTGTTCCATTTTCATTTCTTGCACCGAGATATAGATTATCAACAATAGTAAAATCAGCCATAGTAATACTGCTAATATCACCATTATTTGAAGAATTAAGAGCAACAGCAACCCCATTCACATATAAGGTTATTTGCGATGCAGAATTATCTGCTGAAACTAAACAATGTGTCCATTCAGTAGCACCATTAGCAAATACTGCCGAATTACTTGTGGCGTATTTACTTGCATTATTACTTTTATATTGAAATTGTAACTTACCAGAAGTATCTATTGACCAAACAATAGCATCTTGTCCAGATGAATTTCGATTACCAAGTATTCCAGTTGTTGCAGAAGGATTACCATCATCAAACTTTACCCATGCAGATATACTAAAACTGTCTCTAAAAGTAGATTGAAAAGTTGTTCCTGTATCAATATAATCATTAGTACCATCAAAAGAGGTAGCACCAGATAGGAGTAGTTCTGGACTATTATCTTTAAATGGATAATATAGTTTTAATCCATCACGAACAAATGATGCGATTGCCTTGCCTAATCGAACAAGACCTAACCCAAGACCTAATCTCATGGGTTAATAAAGAAAGATTATTGCTGTAGTACCAGTAGCTGCATCACCCGTAGTGGTTGCTCCTGTCGCCCGAATAGGAAGGATCGAGCCTGCTAAAGTACCTGCGAATGTGATCCAACTGCCATTAACATAAAATTTATAGTCTCCATCTACACCGACATACACCGCGCGTGATTCATCATTAGTAGCGTTTGTATTGTTGATTAAGACAGCAGATGCAGCAGGAGTAATTGCTTGTTGTACTGAAAAATCTCTATAAGTTGCCATATTTTCCTCGCTTGTTTAGTGTTGCAACGCTCTAAGCCTATGGTTAAGCATGAATGAGCTTTGTGTTCATTAGTATTAACTATTTATTTCTTTTTTTGTTCCATTTCTCGCTGTAGCTCTTTTCTTTTTTTATTCCTTTTATATTCTTCATATTTTCTTTCTAGTTTTTTAAGTTCTAGTGCTTGTTCAGAAGTAAGAGTTTTACTTACTTTTTTCTGCTTCAAAAGTGCTAGTTTATCAAAATCCACTTTGACTATATCTTCATATAGTTCTTTTCTCAAAAATAAATTACCTACTACAGGTAAATCAGCCTTAGACTCTACTTCTTTTGTAGCATAATTAACAACATTATTAATATTTTTTGCTAATCCTCCAGTTGCACTATTCATAAAAGTCTCAATTTTTCGTGGTGAAGCGTGTTCATATACTCCAACATTATCATATATTGCTCGACTAAGACTTTTTGCTATTGGCATAGTATAGTCATTGTATCTATCGGGAATTTCTTTTCTTTGCATTGCTCTCGTTTCAATAGGTGCGCCATACCAATTTTTATTAGATGCAATTTCTAAAAATGGCTTTACTGTAGAAGGAGTTAGACCAGGATTTAACTGTTTTAAGCTAAGTTTTAAAGCATCCTCAACTCCATCTGGGTTGACCTCATACATTTCATCCCAATAAGCCATTGGTAATCCACCAAATAAAACTCCCATTTCATGTGGTAATGGTAATGATACTATATCTCCACTTCCTCCAAACTCACCTGTATCAATATAAAGATGAGAATATTTTTGCTCTGCTGGTAAGTTTTGAAACCATTCTTTGTCTTTATTTTGATACCAATAATATAACGCTGGTGTAGTTATAAAAGTGATTCCTCTTACGATTATTTTTGTTGGATTGTTTTTTGCTTCTCTATATAGCTTTTCACCACCTTGAATAGTAGGATTAAAAAAGGGAATAAGCTGATTTAGCATTTTAGCTGTCTCACCCATTTTAGAAAAGTTAATTGTAATATCTTGAGCATCATTAAAAGCAGCGATTGCCGCTGCATCAGAATCTTGTCCATATATTTTTTCATATTTTTTTATTCTAGCATTAAATTCTGCGATTCTTGGAGCAAGCTCTGGAACTTCAAATATCCTTCTTAAAGTATTAATAGGATGTAAGGTGACATTTTTTATATTTCCCATAATCCCACCAACTGATTGATTGGTTATGTCAACACTCATTCTTCTATATGCTGATCTGTCTGCACCCATCATTGTAGTATATTCGCCACCCATAGCTTTAAATCTTCTTGCTGACTCTTTCATTGCTTTTGTGCCAAGTCCTAAGTCTGCTGCTAGAGCCACCATTGGTGCTGCTGGGTTAGGTAGTTTTTCTTTTGAAAACATAGCATAAGTAACTAAATCTCGAAAAGGATTTTTAATATAACTAAATCCAGCATTTAAGCCTACTGCGCCAAGCTTTAACATCCTTGTTGGCTTTCCGAAAAAAAAGTCGAATACGGGAGGAAGCTGATATGAATCTAAATTTTTTACCATACTATAGAGTCTAGGGTCTAGTTCATAAAAAGAAACTTGATCTCCTTCATATATAGGAATAATATTGTCTTTACCTGAGTAGTTTTTGCTTGACATAAACATCGTCATCACATCTGGTAATGCTCCTGGTTCTTCTTCAAATATTTTAAATATTCCATAACCTGTTTTTTGTAGTTTTTTATCTAATTCTTTGGTTTTAAAAGTAGTAGCCTCTACAGGAGGTGGAACTTTTTCGATTAATCCTCCTGGTAAAATGTTTTGTTCTGATAAATCTCTTAATGCCAACGATACCCTAACTTTATCTGCGGAAGAATACAGATTCTCCACATACTTAATCATACTTTCAATAGGATTTAAAATTTGTCTTCCACTACCTTTAAGTCTTTTAATCGGTTTACCACCACTTATCTTGCTTCCTTTCGATCGAAATCTAGGTTCATCAGAGAAAAAACGATATAAGGGAAGATATACAGGGTTTAATTCTTTAATTTTGTTTCTTGCTTCAGGACTAATAGCTCTTGAATCGACATAGTAGTCTAAAATCCTATCCGCAAAAGAACTTAGCTCATCGCTTGCTTTTCTAAATTTATTACTATCAAACTTATCAAAAACATATTGAGCATCTGTTAATTCAATACCAGCATCAATATCAGGTCTTGACAAGGCTCTTCTTGAGTAAGCGTATGCCATAAAATCAGCTAGTTCTTTTTTATTTTTTGATACAGGCTTTAATACATCCACTAAACCTTTGCCAGTAACCCTACCTGTATAATCAATCGTATTGTATCGAATAGAAATTTCAGCCTTATTTCTTGCCTTACCTTTAAATGCTCTTAATAATTCTAAAGGGTCTTGATCTGGTCTAATATCAGCAATCCCTTCTCTTTTATAAATGTCTGCTAAAAAACCAATGTCATCTAGGAAATGTGTTTTTAATAATAACTTATAGTCTTTAAATTTTTCTACTAATGGCTGTTTAGGAGGTTTACCATCAAAATTAATCTGTGACTTAACTCTTTCTACTGAACCTTGTTTATTATAGCGAGTCATTAAATCTTTTAATTTTAATACATTCTCGTATATTTTTGGATTTTCTCTTGCAAATTCACCCGTAAAATAATCATAAAATTTAGGAGCAAGCTTTTGAGCTTCTCCTGTACTTACAAAATGCCTTACAAATTCAGCAAATCCCTCACTCGTTCTTAATTTACTTTGATCATAGTCTAAACGCCCTAACTCTGATTGCCATTCTCTAAATTGAGGTCTTTGAGTAGGTTGAATACCCCATATTTTATTGTCTAAAAAGTGAGCAACTTCGTGGGCTAATACAAATACATCATCAGTAATTTGAGATCGTACAGTTTTTTTATCTGGTCTAAAAAATCCAGCAACTCGTGGAAGTCTATAGGTAGCAAATCCTCTAATAGTAACATCAAAGGCATTTCTCATAAATTGCGTAATCTCTGCTCTACTTACCCTCTCTACATCTTCTACTCTTTTTACTGCAGCGTTTGTATCTCCAAAATGCTGATTTCTTTCTACACCTTCTATATTAGCCTGTCTTAAACTACTTGGCTCTATTTCTTTGAATCCAGAGTCAAAAGGTAACTCTGGAGCATCAAAAGTAGGTTCTTTATCTTTAATAAGATTAATAATCCTCTCTGTTGATTTTTGATCTTGTAAGCGTTGTGTATTTGTTCTCGTTACATCAGACAATCGGCTTAATGTACTATTTAAATTTTCTTTTAAACTAATTAGTTCCTGTTGGTTGGCTTCTGTTACTTTAGGTTTTTCAACTTTTGCTTTAATTTTTGGAGTAGGAGTTTCTATTGGTTTTCCTTCCGTAAGTAAACCTCTTGGAGCTTCAACTACCTCTCCAAGTTTTTCTGAAACAATCACTTCTTTTCCTTTGGGAACTCTTAATGTTTCTTTTATTTTTCCCCAAAAAGGTTTATCCACAAGTTTAGTAACTCTTTCTGCTGGAATTTGAACTGTGACTCCATTCTGCAACGCTGTTCTATACTCTAAACCTTTTACTCCTAAATCTAGTAATAAATCTTTTTCTGATTGACTAAACTTGTCGGTTTTCCCTTCTCTTAAAATTGACCTGACTTTTGTTGCATCCATATGTACTACTTTTGGTAAAGAGTATGTTTGTATGATATTTTTTGTTACTAATTCAGATACTTTTTTAAATGCTGTTTTAGCTTGAGGAGTTACCCTTCCTGCAATCATACCCTTACCAATAAGATCAATAATTTCAACCACTTCTTTTGATGTTCTAGTAGCGTCTTCAGGTAAAAATTCAACGATATTTCTTCCATTTCCAATTTTATACTCTCCACCTCGTACTTTACTTACAATTACATTTTCTACCTCATCAATAGCTGCAAATAATGCTACACCCAATCCCGTTAAAGCTAAATTCTGAGATGCTCCTACTGCTACTGCTCCAGTAAAGGCAGTTTCCAAAGACTCAATAGTTGTAGGGTCTGGAGATATACCCGTTACTTTTGGGTCACGAATAAGCTTATCATAGTTTTTTGCTACATTTTGTAATGATCTACCTGTATCTTTACTGATTTGATAAATCATTTGACCTTTTACATTTGTAGCTGTCTTATCTTCAAAAATATTTCTAACAAATTTTTTAAATTTACCACCAATAGTTAATTCAGGTGCTATTCTTAAAGAAGGTTGACCATCAGGAATTTTTATTGGTTTTTTTTGCTTTTCTTCTTTAAATAGTGTATCTACTTCTACTGATGATAGTGGTTCTTTTTTTAACTGAAAACCATCAGGGGGTGGAGGGATTTTTGTCTCTTCTAAAATAAAACCAGGGGGTGGAGGTGGTATTTTTAATCGATCGGTTGCCATTTATTATCCTTCCAAATTACTTTTTTACCTGTTTCTGGATTTACTGCAATATAGCTAGATGGAGGAAGCTGTTCTTGACTTATTGATTCTGATGTCGTAGTTTGGAAAATAGGCTTTATTAAGCTATCTCCCTCTCCCTTAACCCTAGAAGTTAATTTCATACCTTCATCTGGTATTTCAATATTTTGACTAAATTTATTGTACAATGTTACTTTAGGATTAGTTGGATTTGCTTTTAGATATTCACTAAAATTCATTCCTACTATTGAAGCATCTTCAATAATTTCTTTTTCTAATACCCTTAATTGTTTTTCATCTATTGTAAGTGGAGCTTTCGCCTGACCTTTAATACCTAAACGTTTTTTTGCTTCCTCAGTTCTTTGAGTTACTTCTAGCTTAGTAGGCTGTTCCCCTACCATACCAATAGATTCCATAGCTTCTCTTTCTTCTGTAGCTACTAAAGGCGTAAAATCTTCAGATTGCTTAGTAATAAGAGCTTCTTTTTCTTTTTCCGTTTGATAGTCAAGGTCACTTATACCTAATGCTTCAAATGTTTCTAAAGCTGGAGAACCTTTCATTACAGCAAGTCTTCCATTGACTATTGCCTGTCTATTCTTTGGGGTTTGAACTAATCCAGAAGCTAAATTATTAAATGTATTCAACTCTTTCGTAGATTGTTGTTTCAAGTCCTCTCTATCTTTGATCATTTTCTGTAACGCAGCTTGACCACCTTGAACCGCACCTTGTGTAAATGCTCCTGCTACCGCTTGTGCTAGATTTGGTCTTTTCTTTACTTTAAACTTAAATGCCATTATTTTACCGCCTTTGTATAGTAAACGTGTTTTATGCCATCTATTTCTTTCACCGCATCTTTATTTACCTTTTCCACATCTTGCGCCATTAAGCCAATTTGAGGAGTATTATCTCCTTTGTAATTAAAAAGATACACAGGTAAGCCATTATCTAACATACCTACTTGAGATATATTTTCTTTTGAATTTCTATCTGACAAAGAAGCTAAATAAGGAAGAGCTTTCGTAACTAAAGCTGTACCTGCTGCAGTACCAGCTGCACTACCTGCGCTACCTATAATAGACTCCCACCATTCTGGTTGTTCGTCTAATCCTGCTTGTATTTGCGCTCTTTGAGTTTCTTCACCTATTGTAAATCGCTTCATTGCATCTTCTAAATTAGCAAGATTATACTCTGCTCCTATTTCTGTAGGTACAAATTGTGCTAAATCTTGTTGTGTTTTTGCTTGACTTTGAGCTATGTAATCTTGTAGGCTTCTTTGCCCTGCTTCTTGGACTTGCGGAGTTAGTGCCGATACTTGAGAAATATCGCCACCAGTACCCAAAATAGAGCGTTGTAGTTGACTTAAGAGTTGTCCTTGTTGTCTTGCTTGAATGTTAGAGGCAAGGTCTTCACGAATCCTTCCAGATTCTGTAATTCTTTCTTCAAACTTTTCTACATCTTCTTTTAAACCAGCTTGTCTTTCTTCTTCTTTTGTAACAACAGATTCATTTAGTCTGGCTAACTCAGCTTCCGCTGCTCTGTTCATCTTTCCTACTTTTTCTTTTCTTGATCCACCATAACCATCTACATTGAATGTAGCAACTGTTTGTCCTGTTTCGTTATCAATAATTTTAACTCCAGTAGTGACTCCTCTAATTGAGCTTCTTGTTTTTTGTATTGTATATCTCATGTGAGACCCCTATAAGTTCTGTGATTGTTTTAATTCTGAAAAATACCAATGATCATTTAATTTTATAGATATATAGACCTTACCATTTTGTTGACATAAACCCATATCTCCTGGACTTCCTTCTGCATCTGTAAAAAAACCTTTCTTTGTATTTAACATAACATCTTGTTTTTTATCAAGTTCCGTAAATAATACATCTTCGTTGATTTCTTCTATCATGGATTACTTCCTAATAGGGCATAATCAATGTCTATTGAGTCTATTTCAAGGTTACTTGCAGCGCAAGAAAATTCTATTGTTGCTGTTTTCCCTACTACGGAAAATGATTTAGAAACGGATTTCAAATAAGTTTGAGCTCCAAAGGTTAATGTTGCATCCGCAGAACTACCTGAAAGAAAATTTGTGTCTGCATATACTTTTACAGTTAACGCTGAAGAAGCTTTATAAACAATAGTAACCTTAGAGAGCCTCTTTTGAGTATCAGGAGAATTAAAATCAAATCTTTTTGTTCTTACAGTTGCCGTAGAGTTATAGAGAGAGCCAGTATTTATTTCTTGAACTCGCACAAAATTAGAAGATTCTCCTGCAAAGTAATGTGTATATTGAGATCGTAAGCTTTCGTTAATAATTAAATTACTTCTATTAGCAGAAGCTGCTAATTCTCTTTCAATCCAACTTCCATTATCCATATTCATTATATAAGTAGTTGGCGCATCATTATCAGGTAGAAAGATTAATTCATTATCAATTCCATCGTATCCTAAAGCGGGTCTGTCCAATGTTAATGCCTGATAAGTATCTTTTATATTGAAGGTGAACTCGCGTACTGAAGTATTATTCACTACATGAATAGATTGTTTATTAGCACAAACTAATCCCATTGGAGTTTCACAAACTGCATTTTTATGTACTGCACCTACTCCAGTAAAAACTCTTTCTATCTGATGTTTTTCATTTAATACATAGGTGTTTCTTGTTTTAAATACAAAAATCTTGTTCCGATATGCGATAATCTTAACAATCTCATCTCCGTCATTTCTTCCTACATCAAAATAACGTGTAGGCATAATCTCATCTAGCTTATAAGGATCAGTATAATAAATCTGATTTCTTTCACGAGCGGTTTGCCCGTTTTCATCTGTAGTATCAATGTTAGCATAGTATGCTTTGTTATTTAGTATAGTGGAAGTATTCCATTTAATTTCATTTAACGTGGCACTAGATGCTCTTCCTGTTAACGAATTATATGTTGCTAATTTTAATCCATCATAAGGAATCCACCAAGTAGCTACTTTTGTGCTAGAGGTGCTTGCTACATATGCTCTTGCACTACTAACACTAAACGCATCAGAGCCTGTTTCATTTCTTGTATTAACACAAGGGATTGCATTTGCATCCCCTGTTGTAATTAAATGTACCCCACTTGATGGGTTGGTAATTGTTTTAATATTTCCAATTCTTACACAAGTATCTGTTATAATACCTCTAATCTCTGCTTGCGTATCAAGGCTATTTGATGGATATAAAAAAATTAATTTATTTACTGCAAAGTTAGAAGGCATAGAACTAAATTGAATAATAGCAAGTTCATTTTGACTTGTGCTTTCACTTGTAATTGCCATATAGTCATCACTCGTTCCACCATATGGCTCTGGGCAAGGTATCCATCTACCATTATTTGGATTATTTGCAGTTGTATCCGCATTAGATAATTCAGCTAACTGACTATCTTTAAACCCATTATCTATATCTATTGTATCTACAAGATACCAATCTACATCTTCTTCAGGATTCCAATAAATATTAATTCCAGTAATTCTTGAATTTAACTGTGCTAGAGAAGACCCTGTATTTAATACTACCTGTATACCAGGACATATTTTACCTGATCCTACTGACTTTCTTGATTCAATTCCAATGTTTCCATTACTATCTCTTGCTAACGCAGACTCTTGAACATAGTCATAAAGAAAAGTAACAGTATAGCGATCATGTGTTTTAAATGTAACATCTGTTAAATCAGGAATTAAAATTTCATCTTGATTACTTACACCATCAGGAAAAGTCACATATAACCCTACTTCATTAGCAGCGTTAATATCGTTGGATTGATCCCATCCATAACTAGTTCTAACAACAGTAGGAGGAGTTAAGGTAGTATCTTCTATTTTCCAATCATTTACCAATGCTTGCATAGGCGGTTTCTTAAATGCATATCCAGTTGTATAAGAAGATTCATCTGTTTTTCCTAACACATTTCTTTTAATATGTCCAAACCATTTTGTAGTATTAGAAAAACTACCATCTGAAATACGCAATACTTGATTATGCACTAAAAAATCATAGATAGGAGAAGAAGACCAACTTGTAGTAATATTACTAAATGATCCACCTGTTCCTGTAGAAGTATCTTGTCTTTTGAGAACTGTACCATTACCATAGACCCACCATGTAGTAGATGTATCTGCATCACTTGCATTTTTTTCCGTTCTGTATACAACTAATTCTGTTTGTACATCGGTAGCAGCACTTGAAGAACTTACAATTTGCTCACCTTTTGGTCGCTCTAGTCTTCCAGGCTTTTTGTTAAGAACTTTTGTAAATGCAGTATATTGATTTTCAGATATATCAAAATCAGATTGATTGGTTACTAACCCACCTGAAAAATTTCTTATTTGCAAACGAGGCATTAAAAGTCCTTGTAATTGATATTAAATTTTGGCTCACCTGCTCTACGCTGACGATCTAAAATTATTTTTCCCTTCCATTCGTTCCATTCATTTTTAAAATAAGGAATTAAATTTATATCTCTTAATCTTTCTGCGACCTTCCATGATCCATAGTATACTAAACATTCATGGTATCGCGAATCTAGCATAGGAACATCACTACCACTACTACTAGACAATGCTGTAGGCAAGTGATAATAATACAATTTAATTTTTTTACCTAAAGGGGGTCTAGGAAAAATACCAATATTAATATCATCAATATAATATCCATATGCGCTAGGCATATTTAAAGATGCATTGTCGCTAGATATGTTGTGTATTTGATCCATACCAATACGAGTCATTTTCTCGTCATCTAAATCCGCTCTATAAATACGAATTAAGTTAGGAATTGCTGAACCTCCTCCTGGATTAGAATTTTCATATACTTCCCATATATCTAAATCTGTTACACCATTCCCGTTAAATAATGCATAAGTTAATCGTACAACTCCATTAGAAGCGGTTGTATTAGAGGTAGCATATCCATAAAAAAGATTAGCTTCATCTGCTAATAGGTTTTGACCTTTATTAATTAAATCAGTTAATACTGAATCTGTAACAACAGAGGTATCATCTACCCCTGTAATATTTCTAATTTCTGTTCTTATTTCTGTTAAAGTCATAATATCCTAAAGCGGGGCGAGCCGAAACCCGCCCCTGAGTTAGTTACTGATTAGAGATTAGTTGCAGTTGAGATATACTGAATAACAGCATAATCCTTACTGTTAAACGAGGTCATATCTACTCCGTAGATTTTCCCTGCAGCAACTCCGAGTTTATTACCATAATCAAATGATTTTTCAACCCAAGTCATATCTCCTACTGTACCCATACAACCTGCACCCGCACCTAAAAATAAGTTACGAGCATAGTGTACAGAAGCACCACCACCATCTGAGGCAGTAGTAATCCCTTCATGTTCATGGACAATAACACCATCATATACACCTAATGCGCCAGAAAAAATTGGATTATCTTTTCCGCGAATATTTGCATTTAATTGTGCATTGCGCCATGTGTCTTGCTGAGTTAAGTCATAAGCTGCTTCTGGATGAAGTAAAAGAACAAAGTAGTCTTTACCTTCAACACGAATTGGCTTCATCTTATAGCTCTGAGTTGTACCTAGTAGAGCCATTCTTTTTAACTTAGAAATATCACCAGCGATTGCTAAATCGGCTGCTGCAAGAGCTGCTTTTGGATCAGTTGCAGCATATACAGAAGTATTTGCTCCATTGTCTGCTCTTAAGTATGCTCCAGCACCAGTTGTTTTTGTTAAAGAAGAGAATACTTGTGCATCGTGATCTTCAGCATATACTCTTTTTAATTGTGACATAGCTTCTTGACGAAAGTCATAAAGAACTTTACTATTATCAAAGTTACCTGCATTTGTTACGCCAAATCTTCTTTGAGATGTTGCAACAGTTTGCGAATAACTTGATAATCCATCTTCATTACCTTCTAAAGAAGAATCACCTGTGACTACTGTACCTGTTAACCCTACAAGACCAAAAGTAATATCTTTACCTTTGCCTTCTTCCATTGATTTTTCAACGATCATTGAGCTAAAGTCTTTTCCCATAAACTTAGAAAAATAAATCTCTTTTCCAACTTCATAAGCAAGTTGTTTTGCCCATCTTGATACGTTTAAACCTGATGCCCATTCATTTGCCATAGTTCATACCTCCTTATAGGTCTTTACTTTCAACGTAACGACAGAATATCATTACTTTGGCTGTATCAGCTGCGTTTACAAATTTGACATCAATCGTATCAGCGGTAGGAAAATACTGTCCACCCGCTAATGCTGCTGAGCCATCTTCAAGACTATTATAAACTGCACTTTCTACATTACCATTCACACCATCTAAGAAGCCATCAGGGTCTTCTGATCCTACGTCTATGGTCATTGTTGCACCTTCTGCAGTCATTATTAAAAGTCCTACTTCTGTTACTAATGTACCAGCAGGAATACTTAAAGCTTCCCATTGGTCACCTGCACCAATATTTACTGATGCAGTATCTAATATAGCTGACATATATCCTTGAGGAACACTTAGCTGCCCCTTAGATGATAAAAAGCTATCTGAATAAGCTTGGTCTACTGCCACCTTATCCTCCTTATTTTAATTGATTAATTAACCTGCAGATGTTTGTTCTAAAGCACGCATACGGACATCCTCTGGTAAACTATTCCAGTCTGCCTGAGAAATAGAGTCAAAATCAATTTGAGTTTTATTCCCACCCGTAGCATTTGAAAGTGTTGTTGGCACTTGATCTGCTTGCGTGAGTTTATCTGTCACTTGTTTGACACCTTCCGTTTTTGCTTGAGACTTCTGCTGTTCAAATGTCATAAGCGTATACGCATCATTTATTAATGCAATACCACGCTCATCGCCAAACTTTGCAACTGCTGTTAGTTCTTCGTTATTTAGATTAGGATGTTTTTTAATAAAACTATCAATCATTTCCTGTTGAGCATTTTTCGTTTTTCTTGCAGCTATCTCCCTTTCTTGTACTTTTCGCTCTTCTGCGAATTTACTTTCTATTTGTTTTGAGATATGTGGTAAGACCGAATTAATGTCATAGGGATCATACTCTGGTAGTTCTACTTCTGGCTCTTTTGGAGCTACGTTCATCTTAATCTCATCAAGGGATTTTCTTAACTCACCAAGTTCATTAGTTTGTCTTCCATTGAGTTCACGAAGATTTCTATACGACTTGTCTGTTGTAGAAGCATACTCAACCAATTCATCCACCGAAGTAAATTCCTTCTCTCCGACTTTGAATGATTGTGGTTCTACCGCAGGTGTCTCTGCTGTCTGCTCACTTACATTGGATTCAGGGGAAACTTCTTCACTTGCTGTGCCTGCAATTTCCTTGGCTTCGTCTATGTAGTTCGTTTGTTCTTCCATTGTACCTTGTCCTTTCGTTAGGGGGTTGTTATTATGAGTTACGATTTACCCGTATTATTCGGCATTTGCCTTTGCTGCGCTTGCATCTGTGCGGATCGTTCCTCTTCAAATTTTTCTAGTATATCCCTACCCGCTTCCATATCAGAAAGCTCTACATAGAGAGGGAATAAACTTGCGAATCCATTTCGTACTAACTCTCCTACTTGCTGTGCTTTCGCTGCACGCATGGTAGCTGAATTTTCACCTTTGTCTAAGACAATATCAAATTCAAACTTTTCAAAGTTAGTTAAAAAACGATTAATGGTTTCTTCTATTACTTGTGCTTCTTCAGGGGATTCTGCTTTCTCTGTTTCAGCACCAATAATTCTTTTAATTTTATCTGCGGTATAAAACTGTTGCATATTTTTAATAGCCTGCATCAATACAGTTGACTTGGTAAAGTCCAAGTTTTCCATTTGCTCTTGCAATGTCAACATACCTTGTCTAATTCTTGTTTGAGCTGCAATACCACTTTCTTTTGTAGAAGTAGCAATACCCATCATGGGGTCGGTAGCACCACTAATCTCTTTCGCATCCATCTCTGCCTTCTGCTCCATAGCTGCAATGCTACCAACCAAAGATAAATGTGAGTTTGACCATTGTTGCATGAAGTCGCTTACACGACCTTTGAATCCAGGTATACCAATCCAACGTCCTGTAGTAGATGCTTCATTCATTTCTTCTTGAGATACTTTATTCCCCGCAAATATTCCTCCACCTCTAGGAGAACGATTAATAATATCTAACATCTGCGATCTGCGTTTATCTTTTTCCCTTTGTGGGTCTTTCATATTTTCGACTAGACCAAATGTCTCTACATAATCACCCATATCTTCAAAATGATAAAAATAAGGTACGATTGGAAATTCATTATGCATATAAGGGTTCGCTTTCTTTTCTTGTAGTGTATGCATCCCAGCAGTAATGGTTAAATATGTTTTAGGAACTACACGACTAATAACTCCAAACTCTGTTTTTACTTTAGCTTGCGCTGCATCTTCCATAGCTTGTAAGTCTCTAATTTGTTCTCCAGCAGCGTTTTTATTTTTAAAGCCATTTTGTGATATACGCCCAGTAGCTTTATTAATAATGTAATATTCACGCTCATACTCCCTATTCCACATTTCTACAACACGAATCTTTTGCTCTATTTCATCTAAATGATGTGCGGAGCTTATTGGCTCTGCATTTCTATAATAAGAACCCATTTCTTGGTTCACAGTTTGAGGCATAGAGAGATAATCCTCTACAGAACGAATATCTTTGGATGTCTCAGGAAACATTTGTTTCATTTGATTAAGAGTAAGGTACTTGCTTCTTGCTAAATAATTCCATTCGTTTGTATCTTGAGTCCTTGCCTCTGGATCAATATGCACATTTGCCCATGATTCACGTTTAATGCTTATTTCCCCATCATAAAACTTACCTGGCTCTACACAAACATCAATCCAACCGCGCCCTGTAATTACTCCATCCTTAAATACCCTGCTGAACAAGCTTTGTAACTTTCTGTTACGATCTAAATGGTATAAAAGAGAGGTAGAAAGCATTGCTTCATTCTCATCATCTGATTCTACGGGTCTTGCTTTCCAAGAAGAACGCCCTTGTCGCTCTACGCCTGTAACTAAATTTACTTTGGGTAAAATAATATTAAGCTGTAGTGGAGGTCTTCCTTCTGCTTGCAATGTCTGTAAATCTTCTGTCTCCCATTGCCCTGTACCAAACCCACCTGTATAAAATCGCATTGATTCTTCTGCAGCACTATACCAATCTGAATCATTAATAACCATAGCATCAAAAACTTCATGTAACTCTTTTATATTCATGCACTCATCCAACTGTTCTTTTTAGATTTCCCAAAAATACCCCATAAACCATAGTCATCGCTTTGCTCTGTAGGCGAATCACTATCTTCAACGTAGTGAACTAAATATCTAAGACAATCCATTGCGTGGTCATTTTTCTTCACAGGTTCTTCTGGTAAATTACGACTTTCAAAACCATGTTTAAGCTCCTTCCACTTATAGTCAACGATCTCTTCTACCAAAGGTTTCATATTTAATGTCTTAAAAAACAACAACTTAGACTTATTGTTCTCATCTAGTTTTAAATATGCAGATACACGTTCAAATCCTGCACGCTTATCATTCTTTGCTTTTTCCCACTCAATTCCATACTCATACCACTCGTCTGCGACACTATTTCCATCTCTTTCTGTTCTAACAATAGATGGATCAGCCAAGAATGTATAATTAATTCCTTGTTTTAATCTACGCTCTACTTTTGGCACAATCATTTCTATCGTATGCTCGCTAACATAAATTAAATCATATACATAGATCGTTCCTTCGTCATCTGCTGCGGCAAATAAAATAGAAGTAGGATTACGATACCCATAGTCATAAACAATATAGTGATTCCACCATTTAGGTATTTCAAATGGCTTTACAGAGTGCGTTTCTTCTTTAAATTCTGGATATACAAGTCCTGCAAAATCGTCCCAACTACAGTAAACGTATCTGTTGACCCATTGTTCTGGCATGGAGAGTAGGTGCTTAATATAGTCTGCTGGTAAGTGAGGATTGTCGGAATATAATTTTACTTCTTCGTCTGTTTCAGGAGGCGGTGCATCTGGTTGCCATGTCATCGTCTCAATTAAACGATAATCACCTTTTTTCTTGTTCTGTTTTTCCTTATCCTTCTTCCATCTCTTCCATACCCAATCGTGACCCGCTGGATTTGAGGTATGAAAACTACATCTCATGGCGTTTTTTCTACGCATTTGTCCCGCGGCAGCAATAAATGTAGCTTCGGTCATTTCTTCAATTTGGTCAAACGCAAACCAACCTAAATTCATAGATTTGATACGCTGAATAGAGTCACGGGAGTCATCTAATGCCATATAAACTATTTTAGAGCGGTTTTTAAAGATAATTTCTCTATCTTGGGCGCGATGTTTTTGAATAAATCCCTGACCAAGATCGAGCAACTGTATTAAAGTTGATTTCTTAAACGAATCCAATACTTTTCTGCCCATTAAACCCATATTACCTTGAAATGCAGCACTTTGGTGAATTGCCTCCATACACATAGCTTCAGTTTTACCCGTACCTAATGAGCCTGCCAATACTTGATGTTTACTCCAACCAGTAAACAAATGAAATTCTTCTTGATGATCTAATGGGGCAGTTATATTTCCTTCCCCGTCTCTATAGGATATATTTACATCCATTAAGCCTGTGACCTATAAAATAATTCCCAATCTAGTGGAAGTTTACCATTTTTATCTAACTCAAACAAATCTAACGCAAAATTAGT
>Ga0209337_1000504_pt1 | contig 31492 bp, 44 predicted proteins | sample LinPmetageLP53_FD_184044 | JGI IMG/M metagenome (GOLD analysis project Ga0209337, IMG submission 184044) | Marine viral communities from the Pacific Ocean - LP-53 (SPAdes) (version 2) | ecosystem: Environmental > Aquatic > Marine > Oceanic | place: Pacific Ocean | collected 2010-02-08 | reverse complement strand
TTAATGCTAAAAACAAAGTACATAAAGTTAGTATTGATGATGAAGATGTGTTTCTCCAAATACCAAACATTGATGAAATGGATGAAGAAATAAACTATCATAATTTTACACAAAAGATAGATAAACACATAGAGAGCTGGAGGTGGTATGATAGGTCCTTATTTAAAATCTACAGAGACACACCAATGAGTATAAGGAAGATTGCAAACAAAACAAATATAAGCTGGGTAAGCATCTTCCACACATTAAAGAAATGTAAAGAAGAACTAAAAGAAATATTTAAAGATGAGTACAAAGAATACAAAAGAAGAAATACCGACTGACAAAAGAACAAAAGCTTACAAGACTTGGAAAGCAAACCATGAGAAACAAAGCAAAGGTCTTGGAGATACTGTAGAGAAGATTACAAAGGCTACAGGTATTAAAAAGGTAGTTGAGAAGTTTACACCTGAGGGAAAAGATTGTGGTTGTGATAAAAGACAAGAAAAACTAAATGAAGTATTTCCCTATCAAAAACCTGAATGTCTTACAGAGGATGAGTTTAATTATCTGTATGACTATTTTACTAAAGGAGCTAATTCAATTACACCTGATGTTCAAAAAAGAATGGTAGAAATAAACAATAGAGTCTTTAAAGAAAAAGTACAGTATACAACCTGTGGTTCATGCTTTTTAAATAACGTACATAAAAAACTTGAAAAAGTATATAATCAATATCTGTGAGTCTTATAAGAAATAGAAATCAAGTAAAACAAGTAATAGATTTTACAGGAGTGCAAAATGGTAAAATGCATCCAAGTGATATAGATTTTGTTTTAGAGTTTGATAATAAAGTTTTAATCCTGGGAGAAGTTAAAAGACAATATAACAGAATACCTACAGGACAAAAACTAATACTTGAAAGAATAGTTGATAGCTGGGATGGCTATGGCATAGCAATAAAAGTAGAACACAACTTTAAGGATGACAGTGTAGATATTCCTCTTGAACAGTGCAAGGTTACAGCTTGGTATCACAAAAAACATTGGCAATATCCAAAAAAGAAGTATGATTTTAAATATTTTATTAATAGATTAGGAGTAAAATGGAAATGTAATAAATGTAAATTCTAATGGAAAAAACAATTAATATGATTAAGAAATTTGAAGCAATAGAAGATTTAAAACTACAGTCAAATTTATTATTTCTGCAAGAACAAGTAATAGAGTGGTGTAGAAAAAAACCAGACAATGAGAATCTAAATAAGGTTAAAGATTCCATTATACAAATTACCTTTATTACAAACAAGTTTGGACTTGAAAGACAAAGTTTTGCAGATACTGTAGATGACTATAGAAGTCAAAAGCTTAGAGCAATAGAGAGAGCTCGTAAAGCTGACAAAAAAATAGATAGTTTGCTTAAAGAAATAAAAAAACTTAAAACAAAGAATGAATTGGGTATCAAATAATACTTTAGCAGTAAGAATAAATTATATATATATAAACAACTTCATAGATGATTACTTTACTAAATAACCAAACATACAGCACAGAAGAAATATTAGGATTCATGATGGATGATGAATTCTACTATGGTGTTCTGGGTAAAACTGCTTTAAGTAGTTCCCTTCTTAGAAACATTTTAGACAGTCCAAACACTTTATTAGAATATCTAAAAAAACCTAAAAAAGAATCAGATGCTTTAAGAATAGGCAGACTGACCCATGAGTGTTTATTAGAACCTCACAAGTTTTATAATAAAGTTTATGTAGAAGCTGACAGAACAAACGCAAAAGTATATAAGGAAGCTGTTGCAGAGCATGGTCCTGATAGAGTCTATAAGCAAAAAGAAAGAGATTATGTAGAATGGCTTATAAGAAAACTTGCAAACAATGAGAAGATACAGTCTATAATGAAAGTTGCAGAGTTAGAAGTACCGATGATAAGAATGGTAGATGAGTTTGCTATAAGAGGCAAAGCCGACATACTAACAGATGATTGTATATATGATTTAAAAACTACTATAGCTCCAACAGATAGCTTTGCAAGGTGGGAAGTAGACAAAAAGAATTATGACTTACAGGCTTTCATATATTGTAGGTTGTTTAAAAAAGATAAGTTTAAGTTTATAACACTAAACAAAAACAATAGAGATGTTGGAATAGTAAATGTTCCAGATGAGGTTTTATCAAGAGGAGAGACAAAGTTTAATCTTGCTCTTAAAGCATACAAGGAGATGTTCCATAAAAAAACACTCGATGAAACAGAATACATATTAGACCAATATATACTAGAGATAGATGCAAAATGAAACGCAAAGCAAAAGAGTATTATCTGATTGCTCTTATAGATATACAAAACGGAAACCCAAAAGAAAGAATGTTAGAGGTTCTTGAACACTACTCTGAATTAGAGGAGTATGAAGCCTGTGAAGGAATTAAAAAAGCAATAGATGAATCTTATGGAACTGATTGAAATAAAAAAACTTGTTGAGAAACACACTAAAAGAAAACTAAATGTAAGAAACAAAGAGCAGGACAATGTATACTGTAGAGCTCTATATTGTAAACTTGCAAAGTTACACACTAAAAACAGTACAGATAAAATAGGAAAAGTAATAAGTAGAAACCATGCAACTGTATTGCATAACATTAAATTATTTGATGATGTAATTGTAAATTATGAAGTAGAGTATTTAAAGATATTTAAAACACTTGATAACATACTCCAGGTTAAAACAGGTAAAACAGAAAAAATACTAAACCCTGATTTATACTACAAAAAAAGATACACAGAACTACTTCTAAATCATAGAACACTATCTTACAATTACAGAGAACTAAAGAAAAGCTATGAGGGTTTCCTTAATGTAAAATACCATGACAAAGAAGTATGATTAAGCAACTTACTCTTTTTGAAGAAAAATACTTTCTACCATTTGAACCGATAAAACATTGGAAGTTTGAAACAGAAATTATTGAGCATATAGACCTAAGATATAAAATAAACAGAAGGGCTGAAATTATAGATTGCGAAAAAAATAAACAAATAAAACCTATAATGGCAAAAGGATATGCACAGGTTAATTTAAAAGTAAATGGTAAATTTAAAACTTTTAGAGTGCATAGATTAGTAGCTTGTACCTTTTTAGAAAATAACAATAAATTAAAATTAACAGAGGTAGACCATATAGATGAAAATAAACTAAATAATGAAATAATAAACCTTCAATGGTCGACTCGGTCAGATAATGCTAAAAAAAAGATTCATACTAAACAATTTAAAATGTTTTAACAAACAACTAATTTTTTTATTATATAAATGAATAATCAATTTTTTTCAAATGGCAAGAGGAGGTAAAAGAGAAGGAGCAGGTAGAAAATCTAAATCAGATGAGGTCTCTCTTATAGAGAAACTTAGACCATTAGAACCCTATGCTTTGGAGGCTTTAGCAAAGGGAGTTAAGGAAGGAGACTTTAAGTTTGTACAGCTCTACTTAAATTACTATGCAGGTAAACCTGTAGAGAATAAGAACATACAACTCACAGAAGATATTCCAATATTTGTTGATTGATGCTGCCTAAGAAAACTACAGCAGTAAATAAACTCAGAGAGTTAAAACAAAGAATAAAAGTTATCAGAGGAGGTACTTCTGCTGGTAAGACTATAGGCATACTTCTTATTCTTATAAATGATGCCATAAAGAACAAAGGAAAAGAAATAAGTGTAGTAGCTTCTACTATACCAAGTTTAAGGAGAGGCTCTCTAAAGGACTTTCTAAGTATCATGCAAGGTCTTGGTAGGTTTGATGATAGTAAGTTCAATAGAAGCCTTCTAAAGTACACCTTTAGCAATGGTAGCTATATAGAGTTCTTCTCAACAGATATGCCTGAGAAACTAAAAGGAGCAAGAAGGACAGACCTATTTATGAATGAGTGTAACAACTGTAGCTTTAGCAGCTATCAAGAACTATCTATAAGGACCTCTGGAGATATATGGCTTGACTATAATCCTGTCAATAGGTTCTGGGTAGACAAGGAACTCATAGGTCAGCCTGATACAGATTACATAACGCTTACCTACAGAGATAATAATAACTTAAGTGATTCTATAATTAAGGAGCTTGAGAAAGCAAGATTAAAAGCAAAGACCTCAACCTATTGGAAGAATTGGTGTAGAGTGTACCTGGATGGTCTTACAGGAAGTCTTGAGGGAGCTTGTATATCTGATTGGAAAGAAATAGATAACGTACCTGTAGAGGCTAAATTACTTAGTTATGGCATGGATTTTGGATATAGTGTAGACCCAACAACCTTAATTGCACTCTATAAGTGGAATCATGCTTACATATTTGATGAGGTCCTGTACAAGAGAGGGATGTTAAATAGAGATATAAGCAGGTATCTAAACCAACACAATATCAAAGAAAACATAATAGCAGACTCAGCAGAACCTAAGAGCATATCTGAGATTTCTCAGTATGGTCATAACATATATGCTTGTACTAAAGGCAGAGACTCTGTTATCTATGGTATCAATCTTATAAATCAGAATGAGATATATATAACTGCAAGAAGTAAGAACCTTAAAAGAGAGCTACAAGGTTATGTATGGTCAAAAGATAAAGAGGGAAACACCCTGCAAAAACCATCAGGGGAGCACCCAGACTGTATAGATGCAGCCAGATATGTACTAACAGATGTATTAGAAAACCCAAACAAAGGACAGTATTTTATTTACTGATTTGTTTGTTAATAAAATGTTTATTAGATTTACATTGTAAAACAATTATAATGAAAGATAAACATCATCCTTTTGAAAATGAAATATTTAGTCATTTTAGAAAAGAACAAGCTGAAATAGACAAAGCTATATCTTTATTAAAAAGGCATGGTTATTTTATCTATAAAAAACAACAAGTAAAATAAAACAACATGAAAACAAGAGTAGAACAATTAATTACAGGTTACTTTAGAGTACATTGGAAAGATGGACAATACAGAGGAGGTTATAGAGACTTCCCTACATTAGATGAGGCTAATAATTACAAGACAATATTAGACACTCAAGACTTAATCAACTCCCAACAAGAGGGGTACAATAGTATAATGAAACATTTAGAACTATGAGAATAAAAACAATTACACCTAGACAAAACAAAAAGAACCTGAGAAAGTTATTTCTTGGGTTTTGCTTTATTGTAGTTTATTCATATCTTGGTATTATAGGTTTGACTACTGTAGTAAGATGGGTAATAAATTAGACAAGCCATTATGGCAAAAGAAAAGCAGGTGTTGGGATAACTTTATAAGAGTTTATCCTGTAGCACTGAGCAAAGGACAAAGACCTGATGTAAGACTTGAAATAGAGTTTCAAGGTCAGTACAAGGAAGGAAAAGAGATTTATAAACAAACAAAAAAAGGAAGGTATGAAATAGCAAAAAAGATAGATGAGGTCTATGAGTGGCTGTATGAGAATTACAGTCATAAATTTAGACAGAGACATGGAGCTCATTATAAGAGAAAACATTTTTCATTTGATTAAATTTGTGTATATTTGAAATGTAAAAAGCGACGGCAATCAAATTTTACAAATCCAAAAGGACTTTTCTGTTTCGACGCTGGTTGTCCTTTTTAAGAACCGAAGGACCCTCAAGAGATTGGGGGTTTTTTGTTTTATACAAATTCTTAGTAATTTTATTATATAAGTATGAAGATTAAAATACCTGTTCCTGAAAGTCTCTCAGAGATGACTTTAGAACAATACCAAAAGTTTGAAAAGATAAACACTGAGGAGAATCAAGGTTCTAACTTTCTTCTTGAAAAGATGGTAGAGATATTTTGTAACCTCCCTTTAAAAGATATAGCTACAGTAAAGTTTACCTATGTCCAAAAGATAATCAAAGAGCTTAACAAAACATTTATGTCTAAAACTCCTCTAATAAATACTTTTGTTATGGATGGGGTAGAGTATGGATTTATACCAAAGCTAGATGATATAACCCTGGGAGAGTATATAGATATTGATAACAACATAAAAGATTGGCAGAATATGCATAAAGCAATGAGTGTTCTATACAGACCAACTAAGCTAAAAAAAGGAGAGAGATATCAAATAGAAGATTATACAGCAGAGGAAAACCCTGAACTAATGAAGCAGATGCCTTTAGATGTAGCTATGGGTTCGCTGGTTTTTTTTTATCTTTTACAAAAAGAATTGTTAGAAACTACCCTGAACTATTTGACCAAGGAGATGGAGGACAGTCTGACTTCGGAGCAACGGCAAATTTTGGAAAAAAGTATGGATGGTATCAATCTCTCTGGAAATTGGCTCAGGGAGATGTTACCCAGCTTGACATAGTTACAGAATTAAATTTACATAAATGCTTAATGTTTTTATGTTTTGAAAAAGAAAAGACAGAAATAGAATTAAAAAGAATTAAAAAATGAAAGCCTTCTATGATGTAACAAACCAAATCAAGACAGCTCTTGCAGCAGAACCTTTTGTTAAGACTGTTACCTTTGGAGAGCTTTCAGATGTAGACTTAGGGAAGCAGACTATATTTCCTTTAGCTCACTTGATGATTAATAATGCTACAGTAGGAGAAAAGATAATTACTTTCAATACTTCTATTATCTGTATGGACATAGTAGATATAAGCAAGGATGAGGTTACTGATATATTTGTAGGTAATGATAATGAGCAGGACATACTCAATACTCAACTTGCAGTCCTTACAAGAGTCTTAAACCAATTCCAAAGGGGAGACTTGTATGTAAACAAATTTCAGATTAATGAAGATGTAGGCTGTGAGCCTTTTGTAGATAGGTTTGAAAATAAACTTGCAGGATGGAACGCAACCTTTAATATATTATTACAAAACGAAATGACAGTCTGTAGCTAATGGAATACCAAGAGATTAAAAATATATTAAAACAGTTTGCTGAGAGTGTTAAAAAACAAGCTATAGGAAACCTAAGAAGAAACAAGAACAATAGGTTCATGACAGGGTCTTCAAGTGGTAACTTAGAAGGAAGTTTAGACTATAAACTAAATGAATATCCTAACAGCTTAAACTTAGAGTTCTCTATGCTTGATTATGGCTCATACCAAGATGAGGGAGTAAGAGGTAGTAAGAGCACTTACCCACAAAGTAGAAATAGTAGGTTTGCTTATTCAGGAGGTAAAAAAACAATAGCTTACAAATCATTAGATAAATGGATGGTCAAAAAGAATCTAAAAGGTATAAGAGATGCTAAGGGTAAGTTCATATCAAGAAAGAGTCTTAGATATTTAATAGCAAGAAGCATATATCAAAAAGGAATTAGAGCAAGTAATTTCTTTACAAGACCTCTTACAGATAACTATCTCAAACTACCTGAGGAGTTTATAGATGCCTTTCAATTAGATTTTGATGAGTTTATTGACCAAATTAATTTAACACAGTAGAAATGAGTAAGCTAAACGCAAGGAGTCCTTTTTACATAAACTACAGTACACCTACAGCTCCTGTTGTAGCTTATGATTGTACAGTAGCAAATCTTACAGGCTTTGCTGTAGACCAAGAAGGTGTAATTACAGAACCAAATGTAGAAAGAGGAGTTTTTAAGAGCTTTACAAGTTCTGCTGGAGATTTTGCAAATGATAAATTTGCTACAGTAAGCACAGCTACTTCAAGAACTATTACAGTTACTATACAAATACCAACAGGATTTTCTAACAGCTCTGATGGTACATTTACTTGTACAGCTACAGCTACACAAATAGCTAAAGTTACCTCAGGTTCTACTCCCTCTTGTACAGGTGGTCCAACACTCAACGGAAGCATATCTACTCAGACTATAGCCTCAGGAGGAAACACAGTAACCATAGACCTTACTGCTAAGTTTAACAATGCAACTAAATTCTCAGTTTTTAATTATCATCCTGCTTTGTTTAATGCAGTTGTAAGTGGTACAAATCTTATTTTAAGCTCAGGTAATTCAGGGGGTTCAGGTAATGCTTATGTCAGAGCAAATGATAACGGAGTTAATACTTGTTCTGTACAGCAAAGAGTACCTGTTACTGTAACAGTATCTTCTGCTTTAGATTGTACAACAGCAAACCTAACAGGAGGCACTGCAACAGCAGCAGGAGCAGTCACAGAACCAACACTAATTGGAGGTACTATTGCTTCTTTCTCTTTAGACTCAAGTGGTTCTCCTACAATAACAAGTCTATCAGCTAATTCAGGTTCAGCAGCTCAAAGTGTTACAGTTTATTTTAATATAACAGTAGGTTCAGAATATACAAACGCAGGAGCAACTCTTGTCTGTCCAAAAGCAATCTTACAAGCTGGTACAGCCTTACCTACATTTACTTGTGATATAGCAGGAATATCAGGTCAGGGTATATTTACTAATGGACAGATTAACGTAGGTAAAGCAAGGGTAGGAAATATCACTGATTATACCCTTGTAGGAAGCACTGAGAAATCATTTACTGAAGTAACCACAGCAGTTACAAGAAATGTATCTTTTACAATTACACCTCCTGCTGGAAAGTATTCAAGTGATTCTGCAATTGTTTGTCCTAATTCAAGTGGACTCCCTATAGTACAACAACCTGCATCTGCTACCTGTGGAACTGTTCTTTATTTTGGTAATGATAGAGGAGAAGTAGATGAATCAGATTTCTGTCAGAGTGGAGCAGCATACCCAAGAGAGTTCAAGGTTTTATCTTCTGCACCAATTATAAGACAAGCTAAAGGGCATACTGTATGTTATGCAGACCAAGACACAAACGCAGCTCAAGGAGTATTTCAAGGAAATGATTTATATTATGTGGTAGATATATCTAAGAATTTAACAGACATAACACAAAGAGCACTATCTAACACTCAGTTTAATGCATTTATATTATGGAGAGTGAATAACGGAATCATACAAGAAGTCTGGGAGTGGAACTGTAGTGCAGGAGGAGATGGAAGTGGAAATCAAATACAATAACAATGGCAGCAACTCTTAAATCAGTTACATTACAAATCTATATATACACAGGTACTTCTGGAAGTTACTCTGCAAGTGATTTAAAATTCACTCTACAAAAAGAACTTATTACAGGGCACTCTAAAATAATATTTGAGATAGCAGAAATGGTAAGAGACTACATTAGTGTAAGTTTTAACAATGACTACGTTTCTAATACAGTTTGGGTAACTACTATAGCAAACCTATTTGATGAGACAGGAACTATATTTAGCTTTGGAAATCCTGTAACTAACACCTACTTAGCTTTTGATGCTTATGGATATTTTGAAGATGAGATAAACCCTCAAGGTAATGTCTATGACCTTATTACTACATCTAATATAATACTTCCAAAAGATACTGCTGGTAAATTACCTGTATATGCAGCGAGTACAGGAAGTGTGGTTATAAACGGAAGTTCTACTTCTATTACAGACAATGGAAACTCTAATCAAAAAATACAATACATAACTATACCTGCTAACAGTTTTACTATACTTGTTAAAGACAGTGGAGGTACAACCAAAAAAACCATTACAGTCTCTACAGAATGTCCTGATAAGTTTACACCTTACAAGGTTACATTTGTAAACAAACATGGAGCATTTCAAGACTTGTATTTCTTTAAGAAATCAGTAGAATCTTTTAGTGTTACAGGAGATGAAAGTTTTAAAAGAAATACTGTAAGTACAAGTACTGTTACTTATAACACCTTTGAAGGACAAAAGGAAAGATTTAATGTTAATGCTCAAAGCAGCATACAATTAAACACAGGCTACATACCAGAAGATTTAAAATCAGCAGTAGAGGAACTCTTTATCTCTGAGAATGTATTTATAAGATACGAAAGTAAGACCCTTCCAATTATACCAAAGACAAAATCATTTACACACAAGACAAGTCTAAATGATAAACTAATAAATTATACTGTAGACTTTGACTTTGCTTTTAACATGATAAACAATGTCAGATAATGAAAGTAAGTTTACAGCTTTTTGTAGATGGTCAACAAGTAGAATTGTTTGAGGATGAAAGTATAACACTCACTCAAAGTATTCAAGATGTAAGAGATATTGCAAAGATATTTACTGAGTTTACAAGACAGTTTAGCGTACCTGCTTCTAAAAATAACAATAGAGTTTTTAAACATTTCTACAATCAAGATATTATTGATGGCTTAGATGCAAGACAGAAAATTGATGCAGTCCTTTATTTAAATTATCAATTATTTAAGATAGGTAAGATAAAGCTAAAAGGTGTAACACTTAAAAACAACAAACCTCACACTTATAGAGTAGTATTTTTTGGTAATACTGTAAACCTAAAAGACCTGGTAGCTAAAACCAACATAGGCTCCTTAAACTTACTAAGAGAATTTACCTTTCAGTACAATAGCACAAACATTAAAAGTGCTTTAAACACTCCTGTAGATATTACTGTAGATGGAGAGGTCTTTAAAGATGCAATAGTATTTCCATTAATAACACACACTCAAAGATTAATATATAATTCTGCAAGTACAGCAGCTAATACAACCTCTCTTGCAAATGTATACTACTCAGGAAGCTCTCATGGTCTTGAACTTGGTCAGTTAAAACCTGCTCTTAATGTATATGCTATAATCAAAGCAATAGAGCAACAATATTTTAAACCAAAAGGATATAGTTTTTCTACAGACTTTTTCTATGACCTTAACCCAAACCTATCTGGGTTATATATGTGGTTGCATAGTAAATCAGGTGGACTTTTTGAGGACCAGAACAAGATTGAGTCTTTTACAAACTACACTCATATTAGAGGACTTACTACTGTTGTAAATGTAGACCCTAACAGCTTTGAGTCTCCCTCAAGAAATGCAGGAAGTACAGAAAAAAAGAGAGAAAGAAGAATGTCATTCCAAGTAGCACCCTCAGGGAGTCAAAAGTATACAGTCTATTTATACAAGGATGGAGAGATATTTAAAACGTATGAGGATTTATCAGGAACTCAAACAGATATAGAATCAGCTTTAATTCTTGACAAGGGAATTTATTCTTTTGCTATAACTTCAAGTGCTTCTGGTACATTTACCCTAAAAGCAAGAGTAGCATTTCAAAGAAAAGTTTTAGGAGTAGGAACTACAAGTGTATCAAGAGACTTTAGTTGTACAGCAAGTGTAGGTACAGATGTTACTATGGACTTTGAGAGATACATTCCTGAGATGCCTATAATGGACCTACTCACAGGGATTTTCAAGATGTTTAATTTAACAGCATTTATACAAAACGATAAAACAATTAAAATAACAACTCTTGATGACTTCTATGCTTCGAGTGCAAACTCTTATGACATTACTTTAGACCTTGACAAGAAGTCAAGTATGGTAGATACAGTGATGCCTTACAGACAAATCAGTTTTGATTATCAAGGCAGAGAAAGTTTCTTTTCTATAAACCATGAAAGACAATTTTACAAAAATTGGGGGTCTGTAGACTATGATGCAACTCAACACCCAAGTCCACCTGACAATGTTTTAGATGGTTCTGTATATAAAATAGAAATACCTTTTGAACATCATAAGTTTGAGAAGCTATTTAACATAAATGGTTCTGCTCAAACCAATATACAATGGGGTTGGTCTGTAGATGATAGTCAAGACCCATATATAGGTAAACCTTTATTGTTTTATCCTGTACTCTCCTCTGGCACTGCTTTAAGTGTGATAGATTTAGAAGGCAGTGTATCTTCTATGTCAAGTTATTTTGTACCTAGCAACTCTATAAACCTTACAAAAGAAAAAACTGTAGATGGTAAGACTGTAGACTCCTCAGATAACATACACTTTAACGGAGAGGTAAATGAATTTGCTTTAGTTCCATTTGAAACAACATTATTTGATAAATACTACAAGACATATATTGAGGAGGTTTTTGATTTAAACAGAAGGCTTACAAAAGTAAAAGCATATTTACCTTATGGTACACTTTTAAACTTATCTCTTGCAGATATAATTATAATATTCAACAGAAAATATAAAATAAACAAAATCACTACAAACTTTGAGACTCTTGTAAGTAATTTAGAACTTATAAACACACACAAAGAGACTACAGGGATAATACCTTCAAGGTTTTTAACAAATGAAGCCATACCTCAACCATCAGGAAGGGTTTCTTGTGAGCTTACAGCAGACAGAACAAACATAAGAGCTGACATAGGCTCTATAAGAGCAGATGCACAGTGTAATGTAGAAGGGTTAAGTCTTATAAGTGCAGGAGAAGCAATACCACAATCAGAACACCCACAAAATACACCTGTACAAGAGATACAAGGAGAGGCTCTTATAGTAACTCCTCCTAAACTAATATATCAAACACCAACTACTGCAACTTCTTCTATTGTTTATATGAACTTTAAAGTAAACACTTTAGGTAGTATAGGTAGTTTATCACAAATTGCTGAGTATGGTTTCTTTTATTCTACTAATGCAAGAAATGATGTAGAACAATTTACAGGAGCTACTGCAATAGAAAGTCTTAAAGGAGCTTCTAATGTTACATACATACCATTCACACCTTCACAGGCTGATAAATTTACAGCAGGTAGAGAAGTACAGCACTCTGTTACAGGACTATCTAATAGCTATGTATATTACAGATTCTATGGTAGAACAAACACAGATACTTCTTATGATACAGGAGACTTTTTGAGTCCTACATTTGTAGAACACACAGCTCAGTCATTTAGTTTGACTGCTACCACTGATACAAGAGAATATACTAAAAACACAACTACAGACAATGTAGATATTAGAATAACTCATGCAGACGGAACAGTAGTAGACTTGCAAGATGTAACAGGACACGCAACACAATTTTATTCTAAAACAGTTCCTGTAGTTGTATCTGGCAACACAGGTACATTTACACAAACCAGGACCAATACTTACTTTAGTGGTTTTGTAGGAGAGAGTAGTTCTACTTACACAGGCTTCTCTGCACTTAGAGTTACACCTAATAGCAGAACAGGGTATAATGCTACCTCAAGAGATACTGCTGAGAGTGATGCAAAACTAAACAAAAACACTGCACCTCATTTATTCTTTTCCAACAGAACAAGCAGCAGTCAATATATATTTCCTTTTAGGTCAGAAGGTTTTAGTTTGTATACTAATTCTAATGTTTTAAATACAGCCTCTGCTTCTGGTATAACTATAGCTGATGATGGATTCTATGCTTATTATGGATTTGCTTCAGATGGTAGTTACTCAAGAAGCACAGGTGTATCAGTAAGAGTAGTCAATGGTATAATCACAGAGAAACAATTATTTTATTAACAAATGATAGAAAATATTATTAATTTATTAGAGATAGCTAAAGAAGCTAAAAAAGGTGGAGAGTATACAGATGTTGCATTAGGTAAGTATAAATTTCCTAATAGTCTTGTAGAGGCTTACCAACAATTTAAGATAGAGTTATGGCAAAAGTAATAAATGCTGAGATAGATATTAAAACAGGAGCAGCTACAAAAGCTGTTGATGACTTAGCACAGGGTATTGAAAACTTTAACTCTGAGGTAGCTACTACCAACACTAAAGCAGTCAAAGGATTTAAAGGACTTAATACTGCTGTAGAAAAGACAAGCAAAGGTTTTAAGGGAATGGGTAATGCTTTAAAGGCTGCTGGTATAGGTTTAGCTATCGCTGCTTTTGCAAAACTATCTGAGGTGTTTAATGAAAATCAAAAGGTAGCTAATTTCTTTAATACTACTTTTGAAGCACTTAGTTTAGCTTTTAATGATTTCTTTAATTTCTTGAATGATAATGTCGGTACAGTAATAGATTATTTTAAAGGATTATTTCAGGACCCTGTTACCTCACTTAAAAACTTTGGAATTGCAATAAAAAATAATTTAATAGAAAGAGTAAGGTCAGCTTTAGATGCTTTAGGATTTTTAGGAGATGCAGTTGTAAAAGTATTTAAAGGAGATTTTGCTGGAGCAGCAGAGGCAGCTAAGAACGCAGGTAAAGAGCTTGTGGATGTAGTAACAGGAGTAGATAACTCTTTTGAGAAAATAGCAGCAGCAGCACCTGCTGTTGTAAAAGGAATTTCAGATTATGCTAAAAGTACAGTACAAGCTGCAAGAGATACAATAGAACTAAACAGAGCAGCAGAAATTGGTATAGCACAAAACAGAATTATCTTAGAACAAAAAGACAGAGAAGCAGAAAAGCTAAGACAAATTAGAGATGATGAAACAAAAACCATAAAGCAAAGAATAAAAGCTAATAATGATTTAGCAAAAGTCTTAGATGAGCAAGAAAAATTAATGTTAGCAAATGCTCAAGCTGTTATAGATGCAGCTCAGGCACAGTTTGACAAAAACCAAAATGATGAAAACCAAATAGCTCTCCTAGATGCAAGAGCAGAGAAAGAAGGTATACTTGCACAAATAGAAGGTTTTAGAAGTGAGCAGTTAATAAACAGAATATCTCTTGAGAGAGAAGCAGCAGAATTAAGAGAAGAATCCTTAGAAAGAGAAATAGAGCTTGAAAACGAAGCAAGAGAAGCGAGAGAAGAAAAACTTTTAGGTATAGCAGCAGCTTTAGGTTTACAAGAGAAAATGGAAAAGATTCTTTTTATAGCAAACCAAAAAAGACGAATACAAGAAATGATAGAAGAAGCAAAAGCAACACTTAGCAGAATTACTATGAAAGTATCTGAAAGTACTGTAGCAACTGCACAAGGTGCTGCTGAGACAGCTAAAGTAGGGTTTCCACAAAACATACCTTTACTTATCGCTTTTGCAGCTCAAGCAGCAGGAATATTGGCAGCAGTATCTTCAGCAGCTAAAGCAGCAAGAAGTGTTGTAAGCTCATCAACTCCCTCTGGAGGTGGTGGAGGTGATGTTGGAGGGGATAGTGGAGGTGCTCCTACTGCTCCTGTGTTTAATGTAGTTGGTGCTGCTCCTGAAAATCAATTAGCAGAAACTATAGGAGAACAACAAGACAGACCAATAAAAGCCTTTGTTACATCTCAAGATGTCTCAACTCAACAAGCACTTGATAGGTCTATAGAAGATGAATCATCAATTTAAAACAAAACAATAAAATTAATATTATATATACATGGATATTATAGAACTTTTTATAGATGAATCTGATGAGTCTCTTGGAATAGAGGCTATTTCAATAGTAGACAAACCTGCTATAGATGAAGATTTTGTTGCTCTTAGTAAACAAAAGATAGAGTTTGCAGAAGTAAACAAAGAGAAAAAAATACTTCTTGGACCTGCACTGATTCCAAACAAACCTATTTACAGAGTCTCAGGTGATAAAGAATATTATATATACTTTTCTAAAAACACAGTAAAAAAAGCAAGTGAGTTGTTTCTTATAAATGGAAATCAAAATAATGCAACCTTAGAACACCAACTGAAACTTAAAGGAATGTCTGTAGTTGAAAGCTGGATAGTAGAAGGGGAGAATGATAAATCTAAAAACTATGGTCTTGATATGCCTGAGGGGACATGGATGGTTGCAATGAAGGTTTTAGATGATGAGGTCTGGGATAACTTTGTCAAAACTAAAAAAGTAAAAGGTTTTTCTATTGAAGGATATTTTGCAGATAAATTAGAGTCTCCACAAGACAGAGGACTAAAAAGTGAACTTGCTGAATATGAAGATGAGCTTTTAGTACAAGAACTTAAAGAATTACTATCAAACAAAAGAGTTGCTCTTGTAAGCTATAATGATTATCCTGATTCTGCTGTAAATAATGCTAAAAAAGCTATTGAGTATAATGAAGAATTAGGAAACAAATGCATGACTCAGGTAGGTAAAGTAAGAGCAAGACAGATAAGTAAAAAGTCAAAACTAACAGAACAGGTTTTAGTAAGAGTTAGGTCATACCTAGAAAGAGCAGAAGTATATTATGATGAGAAAGACAAAACTGCTTGTGGTACTATAGCTTACTTAGCTTGGGGAGGTCTATCTATGAAAAGATATGTAAACTCTAAACTCAAGTCATTAGGTTATGAAGATTTAGAACAATTAAAAACTCAAGTTGTAGATGATGCTTTTGCTATTATAGATGACAGGTTAGCTTATGCAACTAAAGAAAAAGCTTTAGAGATAGCAGAAAATATTGGATGTGAAGGATTCCATGTACACAACTTAGAGGGTAAAGATTGGTATATGCCTTGTGAAAAACATGAACTTAAAGCACCTTGTCAAGCAGGATATGAGCAGTATGGAATGAAAAGAAAAGGAGGAAAACTTGTTCCTAATTGTATACCAATCAAATAAACTTTTAAAGTGGGTAAATATAAAAAAACACCAAGTAGGACAAGTCCTAAGGATGATAGGAGAGCTTGTCTCTGTCCTGATGGTACATACTCAAGAAAGTGTTGTGATGGTAGTCTTATAGCTCAAGGTATTGGAAATGTAACAGGTACAACAGTAACCTCAGAGGCTCTTACCATATCATCAATTACTATAGACCAAGCAGGAACTATTACGCTTCCAACTGCTACTTTTCAAGGTACAAGTTTTGGAACTGTAGGTTCTGTTACTCCTCCAGCATTTGAAGCTGTATCTACTGAAACTTCAAGAACAGTTACAGCTAATGTTACAGTACCAGCAGGATTTACAAACACAGGGAATGTAGTTACAAAAGAAGAAACAGCAACACAACCTTCTAACACAACAGTAGCTCTTAGCTGCTCTGATATTACCATAAGTAGTTTTTCAATATCTCAAGCAGGAGCAATCACTCTACCAAGTATAGACATAGGTACTATTGCAAGTACAACTCCTAAGAGTTATGACCCTGTTACAACTGCAACCACAAGAACTTTAAATGTAAACATAACTGTTCCTACAGGGTATACTAATTCAGGTGCTACATTAGCTTGTACTACAACAGCTACTCAACCAATAGCAACAATATCAAACCCTATAACAAGCAACGTATTTAAATATGTCTTTACAGGTTATCCTTCTGGTATAGTTACTTATAGATTTGCTTACAATACAGCAGGAGATTTTGTAGACCTAAAAGGTATAAGAGGAGAGTTAGGACAATCAACAGCAATAAATATATCATCATTTAGTAAACCAGAAATAGTAGACGGAGATGCTGCTAATTTAAGACTTGCAGGAACTGAGGATTCTGCTTTAGCAACAGTAGGAGCTATAATGTTTAATCAAGGTAATGCTTTGTATTTCTCAAGTACTGCTTTTACATCTCAACAAACAGGCTCTACTGATATAGCTGTTTCATTATATACTAACAATACAGGTATCTCAGGAAGTGATTATGGTTTATTTGACTCTACAAATAGTGTAGGTATTGCAGTGTATACAAGTAGCACTGTTCAAGGTCTGTTGGTTAACATACCTGTATCAGATGCAAGTGGACTTAATCAAAAGTTAGCAAATGGATTCTATACTACTTATAACAACCCAAAACAATTTAAAATAGAAGAAGGAGTAATACAACAGGTATTAGATATTTAAAAATACAACAAACTCTTAATAATCTAATTATATATAAAAGCAGAAAGTATGAATCCTACATTAAATAAAATACTACAAAAGTTTTCTACACAAAAAGTTGAACTTGCTATTATAGATGATGTTAATTCACTATATGAAAAAGGATTTAATTTATACGATGTACAAAGTGAATTATTAAAAGCACAAAATAAAGTAAAAAAATCTAAAAATTTATATGACCAATCTTTTAAAAAAGCAGAAGAAGGCATCCAATATTCTAAAGAAATAGGAGCATCCGATTTTATTAAATTATTTCAAAGAAAATCAGACGAAGCTAAAAGTGCATCAAGAATAGCTGACAACCTAATAGCAGCAATAGATAAAGCAATAACAATTTTATAACATAATATGAAACCCTCAGTACAAAAGATAATAAATAAACTACCAAAAGAAAAGGTAGACTTAGCAACTCAAAAAGTTGATTTGTCAGAAGCTAAAGCAAAAGCACTTGCAAAAGATTTTAGAAAAGCTGAAAGTGGATTAAAAACTAAAATAAAAATTTTACAAAAATTAGAAAATGAATTAAAAAATATAGAAAAAATTAAAATTTCGGCTAATAAAGAAATTGATGAAACTGTTGATTTTATGGAAATTTATGGTCGAGGAAAAGATAGATATAATATTCTTATTGATAGTTTTGAAAAAAAAGCAAGAGAATTGGGTATCAAAGTAGACCAAATCCCTGTAATAAAAGAATTAGATAAAGCATTTGATGATGCTGCTGATGCTTATCGCCCAGTTCAACAAAAAGTAAGCACATTAGGCGATTTATCAGGAAGATTCTCTCCATAAAAATCTAACAAAAAATTAATTATTTATTATATATGTATGAAAGCACTTGATATTATAAACAAAGTAAAAGACCTTGTTGGAGTAGAACTCCAAGAGGAAGTAAAATTAGCTCAAGCTACTTTAGAAAACGGAACTGTAATTGAGGCAGAAAACTTTAGCGAAGGTAATGAGGTATTCATTGTAACAGAAGATGAAAGAGTACCTATGCCTGTCGGAGAGTATACCCTTGAAGATGGTGAAGTTTTAAGTATAAAGGAAGAAGGAGTTATAGACTCAGTAGGTGCAAAGGAAGAAGAAAAAGAAGAAGCCTCTGAGGAATTAGAACAAGAACCTCAAGAAGATGTTCAAGAAAACTTAGAGGAGGAAAAAGAAGAAATGAAATACGCAACTAAGACTGAACTTGAAGAAGTAAAGAAATTAGTTGAGGAAGTCAAAGAGATGGTAAAAGGAATGGACACAAAGAAAGAAGAAATGTCTGCTGTTCAAGAACCACCTCAAAAGGTTACTCATTCTCCTGAAAATGAAGTGAAAAAAGAAAGAACGCTGTTAGAAAGTAGAAGAAATGAAACTACTTATGACAGAGTTTTAAGAAGAATTAATAATTTATAATAAGATGAAAAGAAAAGTAGATTTAAGTACAACAACTTCTCTTACCACAAGTTACTCTGGAACCTTCGCTGGTTCTTACATCTCGGCGGCTTTGCTTTCAGGTAAAACTTTGGGAGAAGATTTGATTACAGTTAAACCTAATATTGCTTTAAAAGAAGTAATAAAAAAGGTTTCAACTAATGACATCGTAAAAGATGCAAGTTGTGATTTTGACCCAACTTCTACTGTAACTCTTACAGAGAGAATTTTACAGCCAGAGGAGTTTCAAGTAAACTTACAACTTTGTGTTAAAGATTTTATAGGAGATTGGGAAGCTGCTCAAATGGGAGTAAGTCCAATGGGTAGAACATTACCTCCTAAATTTTCAGATTTCTTAGTTGCTCATGCAGCAGATAAGGTATCTCAAAAAATAGAGCAAAATATTTGGAATGGTACAAATTCCTCAGCAGGAGAGTTTGATGGTTTCAAAACAACACTTCTTGCAGATGGAGATGTAGTTGATGTCGCTGGTACAGGTTCAACTTCAGCAAACATTATTACAGAATTAGGTAAAATTGCTGATGCAATTCCTTCTGCTGTCTATGGAAATGAAGATGTCCTTATTTATCTTCCTTCTAATATGTATAGAAATTACATAAGAAGTTTAGGAGGATTTCAAACAGGTGGAATTGGAGCTGCTGGTTATGAAAGCAGAGGGACAAACCAAGACATTCAACCTGCCTTCTTTGATGGTATCAAGGTTGTTAATGTAAGTGGTTTAGCAAGTGATACAGCAGTAGCTGCTCAGAAAAGCAACTTATTCTTTGGTACAGGTCTTTTAGCAGACAACCAAGAAGTTAAGGTTATTGACATGAGAGACATTGATGGAAGCCAAAATGTAAGAGTAGTAATGCGATTTACAGCAGGTATCCAGCATGGAATCGGTTCTGACATTGTATTATACTCGTAATTTTTAAAATATAGATAGATGAGCACAACAATAACACATAGTAATGATGTCGAAAGACAAGTAGAAAACTACCAAGCTATTACCATTGGAGAATCATACACAATGGCAGATAGTGGTAAGACTATTAAAGTATCTGGTACAGGTGGAACAGTAACGCTTCCAGCTCCAACAGAAGGCTTTAATATTAAATTTGTAACAACAGGAGGATTAACATCAGCTAATACTGTAATTGCAGGAGGAACTGCTGACAAGATGGAAGGGTCTATCATTGTTGCAGGTGCTGTAGTAGATGTAGATGCTGCTGACCAACTGAATTTTGTACATACTGCAGACAATTTAGGAGACTTTGTAGAGATTACCTCTGATGGGTCAAACTATTATGTTTCAGGTAATGCACTTGAGTCAGGAGGTATTACAGCAACAGGATAATTATAACAGATAGCTGAAAAGCTACCTAATAAAATCAATAAATTATGGCTTGTACGTTAAGTGTAGGTAGAAAGGTACCATGTAAAGATACAGTTGGAGGAATCAAAGGAGTATACTTTTTTGACTTTGGTTCTATCACTGCAGCTTTTGATAGTACTGATGTAGATGTAGTTGAGGATTTAGGTGCAGTTACTTGTTTTAATTATGAAGTAAAAGGAAATAGTGGATTTGAACAGGCTATTACAAGTTCAAGGGAAAATGGAACAACTTTTTATGAGCAAACTCTTAATTTGACTCTTACAAAGCTAACTGTCCAAGACCATAAAGAGCTTAGAATATTGTCTGTAGCAAGACCCCATGTAGTAATAGAGGATTATAATGGAAATGCTTTCATTATGGGTCTTGAGCATGGAGCAGATGTTTCTGGAGGAACTATTGTAACAGGAGCTGCTATGGGAGACATGAGTGGTTATACTCTTACGCTATCAGCACAAGAGAAAAAACCTGCTAACTTCTTAGAAGGAGCAACTGCTGCAAATCCATTTGCTGGAATGACTAACACTGTAACAGTAACAGAAGGTACTAACACCTAGTAAACCTTAGATTAATTAAGAGGGGAGGCATTTGTCTCCCTTTTTTTTTATAACAAAATCAAAACTCTTTTATTATATATATATGGTTATTTTACAAGAGAGTAGTTCTGCTCAGAACATAGATTTTATTCCAAGAAGTTTTGTAAGTGGAGGTAGTTATGTAGTTACCATAGATGATGAACAAACAGGTAAAAACATTCACAACGCAACCACTACTAGCATATCAGAAGTTTTATATTTTAACAGATATAACGCTACCTTTACAACCAAACAAGATAACTTTTATGTCTTGACTGTAAAGTCAGGTAGTAGTGTAGTATTTAAAGACAGAATATTCTGCACAAATCAGACTAGTTACTCTATCAACAATGGAGAGTATCAACAGACAGAAAGTAATAATGATTTTATATTTGCATAAATGGAAAACGTACATTTAATAAACCTATCAAGTTACAATAGACCTGTCGTAGTAGAGGACAAGAAAAAAGAATATGTAGCCTATGGAGAAGATAACAACTATTATCAATATCTCATAGACAATTTTATAAACTCTACAACTAACAACGCTTCTATAAATGGTATTTCTCAGCTTATTTATGGCAAAGGGGTAGATGCCTTAGACAGTTCTACAAAGACAGAGGAGTATGCAGCACTGAAATCTATATTTAACAATGACTGTCTTAGAAAGATATGCTTAGATTTAAAACTATTAGGAGAGGCATCATTTCAGGTTATCTACCAAAACAACAAAGTAGTAAAAGCAGAACACTTTCCAAGACAAACACTCAGACCTGAGAAGATGATAGATGGTAACATAAGAGCTTACTACTATTCTCCTGATTGGGCAAACATGAAAAAGTCAGACAAGCCTGATAGAATAGCAGCTTTTGGTTTTGGCAATCAAACAGAACCAGAGATTAAAATAGTTAAGAGATATGTTTCAGGATATGATTATATATGTCCTGTAGATTATGCTGGTTCTTTAGCTTATGCAGAGCTTGAGAGTGAAATATCAGATTATCTAATTAATGATGTACAGTGTGGATTCTCTGGAACTAAGGTTGTAAACTTTAACAATGGAGTACCTGAAAGAGATAAACAGCTACAAGTTAAAAATGATGTAATGAATAAGCTCACAGGGTCAATGGGAGAAAAAGTCATTATAGCTTTTAACAACAACGCTGAGAGTAAAACTACTATTGATGATGTACCTTTAAATGATGCTCCTGCTCACTATGAGTATTTATCAAATGAGGCTGCAAAGAAAATCATGGTAGGTCATAGAATAACCTCTCCTTTACTTTTAGGAATAAGAGATGACAATAATGGACTTGGAAATAATGCAGATGAGATAAGAACAGCTTCACTGCTGTTTCAAAACACTACTATCAGACCTTATCAAGACCTTATAGTGGATTGTATGGACTCTATTCTTGCAGTTAATGATATTAGTCTAAAATTATATTTTGTTACGTTACAGCCTCTTGAATTTATTGATACAGAAAATGCAGTAACTAAAGAAGCTAAGGAAGAAGAAACAGGAGTCAAACTTGCAGCAGTTCCTACAGATGTAGCAAATGCACTTATAGACTTAGGAGAAGATGAAGATTTAGAAAATTGGGACTTGGTAGATGAAAGAAAGGTAGATTATGACCAAGAGGAAACACTTGACAAAATGATAGGACTCGCCTCTACAGGAAGTGCAAGACCAAATTCTAAAAGTGAACAAGATAAAGATATAGGAGACCTAAGATTTAAAGTAAGGTATCAATATGCACCTCTGAGAAGTGATAGTGAAAGCAGGGACTTTTGTGTAAAAATGGCATCAGCAGGTAAAATCTACAGAAAAGAAGATATTATCTCTATGGAGAACAAGGTAGTTAATGCAGGATGGGGACCTAAAGGCTCAAGAAATAAATATTCTATTTGGTTTTATAAAGGAGGAGGTTCATGTAGACACTTTTGGATGAGAAAAACTTACATGGCTAAAGGAGTTAACCCCGATGCTAAAAACCCAAGAGCAGAGGTTTCAGTAAATGAAGCTAAAGCAGAAGGTTTAGAGCCTGTAAAAAATGATTCTAAAGTAGCTAAAAGAACAAGAGACCAAGTAAACAGAGGTTTTTTGCAACCAAAGAATTTTAAAACACCAAGAAGTAAAGGAGTATAGATATGGCAACAGGATTAATGATTTCTCGTAAAGATATAGTCAAGTTCACTTCTTTGAATGGTAACATTGACACTGATAAGTTTATACAATACATTCTTATAGCACAACAGACCCACATACAGAACTATTTAGGTTCTAAACTATATGATAAAATAAAAGCTGACATAGAAGGTTCATCTCTTGGAGGTAACTATCTAACATTAGTCAACACCTATATAAAACCAATGCTTTGTCATTGGGCACTTGTAGAGTTTTTACCTTATGCAGCGTACACAATATCCAACAAAGGTATATTTAAACACAATTCTGAAAATGCTACCAATGCAGATAAGAATGAAGTAGACTTTTTAATAGAAAAGGAAAGAAATATAGCACAGTATTACACAGATAGATTTGTAGACTTTATGAGTTTTGAAGCATCTACAAAATACCCTGAGTATTACACCAATAACAATGATGATGTATTTCCTGACAAAAACAGTTATGGATTTAGTGGATGGGTACTGTAAAAAGTTATAAAAATAAAGATAAGAATATCCAAAAGCTTAGAGAGTTTTTGAAAAAAGGATATATAACAAAAAAAGAAAAAAAGTATTATTAATATATGGCAAATACAATAAATTGGGGTAAGGTATATTGTGAGATGGTTACAAATAAATCTTGGGGAGACGAGGTTTATACCACAAACGCAATAAATGACCTATCAGCTCCAAGTTGTTGGACTACATTTACAATAAGTGCAGACACAACATTGTATAGTGCCGATACAACAAGTTTAACAGCAGATATAGAATTTATTTGATTATGGCAAAGACTAACGTAAATACAGGTAGTGGAGCTAATGCAGGGGATGGAGACCCTTTAAGAACAGCTTTTACCTCTTTAAATTCCAATACAGACGAGATATACTCTTTGTTTGGCAATGGAAGCACACTTGCAATAAGTGGAGATGCTACTGTTTCAGGAGGAGCTTTAACTATTGCTAATGATGCAGTAGAACACGCTATGCTTGAACCAAGATACACTGCAAAAGCAACAAGCACAGCAACAGGTAGCCAAAATTTAGACGCTTCTACTGCTACTACTTTCCTTCTTACAGGTAATGTAGCAACAGCTACCCTTACAATACAAAACATGAAACTAGGGCAAGTAATTGACATTGTACTTTCTGGAACTCTAAGTAGTGCAGTAATCACACTTGCAACAAATTTTACAAGTACAACCATAAACAAAGTAGGAAGTACAGACTTAGACCAATCTGCTACCAATGTAATTCAAGTTGTTTGTATTGATGATACAGATTCAGCAGCTATTGTAAACTATTCTATTAACACCTTTGCAGCAGATACAACACCATAATTATGAAAGCTCGAAAAACAAAAAACGGAATTACTACTTACCCTGTACTACCTTCTACTTGGAATGGCAAGAAAGGACATATTGTAAACTTTAAAAGTGCAGATAAAAAAACTTTAGAATCAGAAGGGTTTTATGATGTAGTTCAGCCTTCTTATAATGCACTAACACAAAACATTGGTGGTATAGAGTGGGATAGTAAAAAGAAAGTGTTTACACGCAAAGTAACAGACGTTGATTTCTCTAAGACTTATGAGGTAATGGAGGAAAAAGATGGAGAGTTAGTTGGTACAGGAGAGTTTAAAAATACCTATGATGTAGCAGAAAAGAAAACACAACTTATAAAAGTCTTAAAAGATAACGCTAATAAACTTTTATCAAATACAGATTGGCAAGTTGTAAGAAAGGCAGAAAGAGATATTGGTATTGATGACGATGTTAAAACTAAAAGAGCTGAAATAATAGCTGAATATGATAAAAAGAAAAAAGAAGTAAATGCTAAAAAGAAATATGAGAATCTTTTAAGTTACGATACTACTTTTTTTCCTGTAAAACTTGATTAATGGCTTTAGGCAAAAGATTATTTACAGGGGGTACAGCAGCTTGTCTTACTGAAACAACTGACATATTTGGAGATTCAAGTGGCAAGGCATTATACTCAATGGATTTCGATGCAAGTAGTTCAGGGGTATATGATGGCACACCTTCAAACGTTGACTTTGGAGTGGGTGGTTATATAAATACAGGTGCAAGATTTAATGGAAGTAGTAGTATTATTACTGCAACTCAACCAAGTGGAATAAATGGTCCTTGTAGTTATTCAATTTGGTTAAAAACAACATCAAGTTCATATCAATCAATTATAACAGTAGGTTCTATAAGTGGCTCACATACAGCAGGGGTAAACCTTTTTGTAAATAGTGGTAAGCTATCTTGTCAAACAGGTAACGGTAGTAATACAGAAAACAATACTCTTAACTCAACTTCGAATGTAGATACAGGGAATTGGGTTCATTGTGTTGTTACTGTCGCTGGAAGCACACAAGGTTCAGCAATAAAGATTTATGTAAATAAAACTAACGAAACAAGTGGTACTGCAAATAATACTGCTATTGTAACAGCAACAGGAGAAAAATTGTGTTTAGGTGGGAGAATCCTATCAGGTTCACAAAGCACTTTTTTAAATGGTTCGTTAGACCAAGCAAGAATATTTACAAAAGAATTAAATCAACAAGAAATAAATACGCTTTTTGATGAAACAGCGTGTGTCCATACATCTACAACTGATATAGTAGATTTTCCATCAGGAACAACAAACCTTGCTTATTACAAATTGGACAATTCAGCAGAGGATAGTAAAGGAACAAATGACGGAACGGAAACAGATATTGAATATCGTTTTGGTCGCTATGGTCAAGCTGCTGTGTTTAATGGGAGTAGTAGTAAAATAACTGTCCCAGCAATACTTTCTTCTTCTTACACAGGTTCAGTTAGCTTTAGCGTTTGGTTTAATATGTCAAATGCAGCGTCTAATATATACACAATCATTAACAGTGATGATACATCACCTGTTTCGGGCAAAGTTATTCTGCTAGCAGTATATGGTGGTGTTTTAGAATTAACAGGTTATAATTTTGCGACATTCACTAAATATGGCACTACTAATGTAGCTGATGGAAATTGGCATAATGTAATTGTAGTTTTAGACAATCCAGCTGGAACATTTAACGTTTATTTAGATGGAAATTCAACAGCAGAAATAACCCATACTAATACCGCTGGAACTGATTTAACATTAGATAAAGTTTTTGCAGAAGATTGGAATATTGGCTCACAGGGAAGTATAAGATATTTTGATGGCTCAATAGACCAAGTAAGAATATTTGCTTCTACTTTAAGTCCTGCAAATATTACAAGTCTTTACAACGAAAAACCTGAAACAGATACAAGTAATTTTAAAACTGTATTATGGAACGCTAATGGTGCAAGTAATTATATTTCTAATGTAGGTATGGACTTAGAAACTAGCGGAGGATTGGTTTGGACTAAAGCAAGGAATCAAGCGTATAATCATTCGTTATATGATTCAGTTAGGGGTGTAAATAAACTATTACAATCTAATACAACTAATACAGAAAGCCCTTTAAGTGATGCTTTTAATTCTTTTGAAGCAAACGGATTCTTTTTGGGTGCAAATGATAACTCGAATGATACGTCAGGGGGTGCTACAAATTCGGTTGGCTGGGTGTTTAAGGGTGGCGGTGCGGCAGTTTCAAATGGTAATGGAAGTATTACAAGTTTAGTAAGTGCAAATACTGCTGCTGGATTTAGTATTTCAAAAGGTACGGCACCATCAAGTAGTGGTACTTTTACAGTTGGTCACGGATTATCTTCTACACCTGAACTTGTAATTTACAAAACAACTGATGAAGTTGGGAGTTGGATAACTTACACAGCTACAACTGGAGCAAGTGCATATTTAACCCTTAACGGGAATGCTGCTGCAGTTACAGGTTCAGCTTTTTTCGGTAATACAGCACCAACATCCTCAGTTTACACTTTAAATTCAGGTGTAGGTCTTAACACAGGAAAAAGTTTTTTAGGTCTTTGTTTCCACAGCGTTGCAGGTTATCAAAAGATAAGTACTTATGAAGGAAACAATAGCACGACAGGTCCAGTAGTTACTACAGGCTTTAAACCATCTTTTGTTATTGTAAAAAATGTAGATGGCACAGGAAGTTGGAATATAGTTGATAGTAGACGTGGAACTTTACCGAATTCACAAATGAAAGGATTGTTAGCTGACACAAACGCTATTGAGTATAGTTCTTCGGCAGGTTTAAATTTTACTGACACAGGTTTTGAGGTTGATATACAAGCTACAGATTTTAATACCTTAAATGAAACCTACCTATACTTAGCAATCAAATGATATGGATGACGGTATGAAAATATTTGGATTGTATTCTGCTAATATTTTAGCATTGGCTTTTAGTGTATCAGAGGTAAATGGATTTTTACAAATGCTTGTAATGTCTGCCACTTTAATTTTCACAGTTATTCAAATTTATAAAGCACTTAAAAAATGAAAGTTTTACGCAATGGTGCTGCAAAAGATATAAGACATTTTGCTGGAAGCCTTTTAGTATTCTTCTTAGTTGTTTTAATATTGTTATATCTATCTAAATATCAAATTCCTCAAGAAAACGCACAGATAGTAAATACACTCATTGGCATGATTGCCGCATCAATCGCAATGGTCATAGCGAGTATCACAGGAAGAAATCCTGATGACTTAGATGCTGCAAAGAAAAAGATAAGCAACTTAGAAACTAAAATTGATATGCTAGTTGCATCAAAAGATATGCTTGAGAATATGCTTATCAAAGTACAAGATGACACAATAGATAGATTGCTGCTTAAATCTACGTTAGACCATGATGACTGCAAAAGCGGAAAGTGTGGATGTAAAAACGAATGCAAAGATGAGTCTTAAACACTTTCAATATGAAGAATTTGACTCTCCAGATTTGCCTAACTCTGGTGCTACTAATATGGATAGGAAGTTCCTTTCGATGCTCGATGTTGCAAGAGGGATTGCTGGTATACCCTTCAAGATATCTTCTGGATACCGAACAGATGAATATAATCAATCGCTTAGTGCAAGAGGATATTCAGCGAGTCCAAACTCAAGCCATCTTAGAGGAGAGGCAGCAGATATTGTCTGCAAAAGCTCAGCAGATAGATGGACTATCCTTACAGCCTTACAAGAAGCAGGATTTAAAAGGATTGGGATTGCCTCCTCATTTATCCATGTCGACTCAAGCGACTTATGGAAATCTTCGCCTGTTATATGGACTTACTAAAACTGATACAGTAGGAAGCACTCTCAATGATTAAAACAATACTTAGCTTACTCACAGGAAGAAATAAAGGCAAGTCAGCTATAGGAGGTCTTGCTATGGAACTAAGAGAAGCTATTAAAGGAAAAGAACTAGACCCAAATGCAATACTTGAAATACAAGCTAAGATTAATGAAATTGAAGCACAACATAGAAACTTATTTGTTAGTGGTTGGCGTCCTTCTGTTGGGTGGGTATGCTCTCTTGCATTTGCTTATCACTTTGTTGCCTTTCCAATTATTCAAACTATATATCCAGATACTGAATTTCCTGTATTAGAAACAGAACCTTTATTTACTGTACTAATGGGTATGTTAGGATTAGGTGGTCTAAGGACTTATGAAAAAATAAAAGATAAAACAAAATGATTTGTCCACATTGTATATTAGCAGTTTTAACCTTAATTTATTTTACATTTGATTAATGGCAGGTCAAGCAAATTTCATTTTTAGAGAGAAAAAAAAGGTTAAAAGAAAAGGTAGACATTCTAAAAAAGCATCTTTACTTAAAAACTCCAAGACCTACAAGAAGCTCTACAAGGGACAAGGCAGATAATTGTTAGTAGTTGTAAACAATATTTTACATCTTAAATAAAAAGCATCTAACTTTGGTGGGATAGTGGGAAGTCTATAAAATAATAAATATTTTTATGACAAAATCCTTAAAGATTTTGGATATATATAATGCGTAAACTAACAAGAAGTAAACTAATTAAAAAGCTGGATAGAATATTCAGTGAGTATATAAGAAAGAGAGATTCTGATAAAAATGGTTATGCTAAGTGTATTTCATGTGATAAGAAACAACATTGGAAAGAGATGGATGCAGGACACTTTAGGTCAAGGAAATATATGTCTACCAGGTATGATGAGCAAAATGTATTTATACAATGTAGATACTGTAATAGGTTCAATCAGGGTTCAATCTATGAATACTCAAGAGCTTTAGGTGTAGAGTTATCAGAAAAACTTTACGTTAAAAGTCAAGAAACAAAAAAACATAGTATCTTTGAACTAGAAGAACTTATAGAACATTATAAGAGTAAAATCGTTGTTTGATTAGTTTGGTTTTGATTGTTTGTTTGGAGGGTGTAAAAACCCTCCTTTTTTTTTATTAACATTTTTTCATATATTTGAGATATGGAAAACTTATATCAAAAATTAATCGAGCTTCAAGGAGAACTCTTAGAACTCAAAACAGAAAACAAACTTCTTAAACAACAACTTTATTATGGACAAAACGCAAATGTACATCATTAGACAATCTACCCTTAAAATGGCAGTAGACCTTGTAATAGCTGACAAGGTAGAAATTAAACAACTTAGAAAAACAGCTTCATTATTAGAACAACATGTAACACAGTAATTATGGAATTAAAATTAGAAGGTAAAATTCAAAAGATTGGTCAAGAAGAACAAATCAAAGCATTGACTAAAAAAAGTATGTTATTAACTACAAATGACAAGTACCCACAAACAGTACAATTAGACTTTATAAATGACAAAGTAAAAGAATTGTCAAAGTTTAACGATGGAGACAGTGTAGCAGTTTCTTTTAACGTAAGAAGCAATGAGTACAAAGGAAAGTATTACACTAACCTGCAAGGTTGGAAGATAGCAGAGATGATTGGAGAGGTTTCTAATAAAGAGCAGAACCCATCTCGTCAACCTGTAGACACATCAGACTTACCATTTTAATTGATAGGGGGGAGAAATCTCCCCTTTTTTTTTATGATAGTTCAAGGCAACGAAATCCTAAACAAAATATTAGACTACAAGTATGGTAGAATTAAAAAAGGTCTACCTATAGGAGTAGAGGGTATAGACAATCACTATAGATATTTACAGAACAACTTTGTACTTTGTATGGGTCATGCAAATACAGGTAAGACTACTTTTATAATATACCTATTTGTAGTTTGGGCAATGAAACACAAACTTAGATTTCTACTTTTTTCTTCTGAAAATACTCCTGAGAGTATCATGAGAAAGATTATAGAATTTAAGATGGGTCAAACAGTAGACCAAGCCTCAGAGATAAAAATAAGCAAAGCAATCACATGGGCAGAGTCTCACTTTAAACTTATAAGCAACTCAAGACTTTACAATTACAAAGACTTACTTAATGAAGCTAAAGCAATCAAGGAGGCATGGGATTATCAATGTCTTTTGATTGACCCTTACAACTCACTTAAAAAAGAGCACACGCTTGTCAAAGCAGTGGGTACACATGAGTATGATTACGAGGTAGCTTCAGAGTTTAGAATGTTTGCTAAAAAGCAAAAGGTATCTGTATACTTAAATGTTCATGCAAACACTCAATCTATTAGACAAGTACATCCAAGAGGACACGACTATGAAGGATTAGCAACTCCACTAAATGGAGCAAACATAGAAGGAGGTTCTAAGTGGGTCTCAAGGTCTGATGATATACTTTCAATACATAGGTATATTGCACACCCTAAGGAGTGGATGTTCACTCAGCTCCATGTATTAAAAGTAAAAGAGATTGAGCTAAATGGTAGACCTACAAGTCATGACAAACCCTTAAAGTTTAGAATGGCTATAGACAATGTAGGTTTTGTGTATGAAGGCTTAGATATATTAAAAGATAAACAACCAAAACAAATAGAGATATGATAATAATAGGAGGCATACTTATAATTTTAAGTATTTTGTTTTACATGGTAGCCATGTATAAAAATGCTTTAGTAGGTTTTGCTCCTATATTTGGTCTTATGGCTGGAGCATTATTATCCTATACTGATTATGACAATGAAAGAGAATACACTTTACAGTGTTGTTTTTTTATAATTAGCATGACAGTACAATGGGAGGAAAAAAGTGGTTAGCTGAGGTTGCTCAGTTTCATGATGAGTGGGTAGCTATAGTAAAATCTTTTGGGGAAAGAAGTTACCATGAAGATATAGTTCAGCAGAGTTATTTAGCTTTGTATAAATATTCAAATGAAGAAAAAGTATTAAAGAATGGTAAAGTTAATAAAGCGTATATCTGGATTGTTCTTAGGAGTATGTTCTTACAGTATGTTAATGCTAAAAACAAAGTACATAAAGTTAGTATTGATGATGAAGATGTGTTTCTCCAAATACCAAACATTGATGAAATGGATGAAGAAATAAACTATCATAATTTTACACAAAAGATAGATAAACA
>Ga0209337_1000503_pt1 | contig 31505 bp, 36 predicted proteins | sample LinPmetageLP53_FD_184044 | JGI IMG/M metagenome (GOLD analysis project Ga0209337, IMG submission 184044) | Marine viral communities from the Pacific Ocean - LP-53 (SPAdes) (version 2) | ecosystem: Environmental > Aquatic > Marine > Oceanic | place: Pacific Ocean | collected 2010-02-08 | reverse complement strand
CGTGATCCGTGTACTTGAATTGCAATATTTCCCCGCTGTCCGTTGCACTGTAAACAATCGGCACATTGAATGCCTTCACTATCGGCAAAGCATTCTGATTCATGTTCAAACAGCGAATCATCTGCAAGTGCTACACGGAAGGTTTTTGCGCCTCGCGCTTGTAATGCTAATGATTGTTTCGGGGTATCGGCACTCGCCATCAATAAAGAAAAGTATCTATCATCAAAGCTTTTATGGTTCGCCTGATGAGTGTAGCCAGTATGCCCGATGCCAAGCTTGGCGAATGGTTCGACAATGTCGAATGGAATTGCGGCTGGATCGCCATAAGCGCCCAATCTGATTTTTCTGCCGACTATGTATTGAGAGTGTAAAGAGTAATCAAAAACAGGATATATCCCGCGTTTAAAACTTTTATATACCTGATTAGGTGCTTGTCCAATATTGACATAACACGCGCCGCCAGTGTGATGACGTTGCGGGCAATTGCCGCATATGCTTTTATCTTCGCCAACTTTGGAAGCCTCGACGGGATTGATATCGCTTCGCAAAATCCATGTTTGCACCATGTCGCCTGTTTTCACGTTGCTAGTAGTCATGGTGGCTATTACTACAATAGGCTGGCCGTCTAATTGTGACGGGCCTTGATATAGAATATATCCGCGCTCTTTTGGCTTAATCGCTATAGCTATCTTGTTTCGTGCAAATTTTCTCATAATTTCTCACCTTATTATTGAATTGCTTGCACCAAAAAGCCCTGACTGGTTACAGGGCCTGATGGTTGGGGTTAGTGGTTAGATCACGGAATATTGACCGACTACGCATCGGTCACGCTGTCTGGCATAAAACCATTTGGTGAAACCGTTGTATGTCAAATCCATTGTGCGTGTTGACCGTTTCTTGCAAGTATTGCCGTTGATTGTGAATTCAGCCGATACGGGTAAATCTTTAAAATAGATATATTGCTTTGCGATTGAGCGTGAAAAGTTTCTAGGGGTTCGGTTGATTGTGTTAATGGTTCCGCAAGACGTTCCGTCTTTTTTCTTTATTTCAATTGATTTAATAATCATATTCTCACCTATTGTTGGTTTATCGGGTATTACTACCCAAAAACCCGCAATTAAGCGGGTATGTAGTGGTTGTGTTATTGGTTAGTCATTCCAATCGATCAGCTCAACTGGCATTGGTCTAATGCGATCAGCTAAACAGTTTGCGTGAATGGTATCGACTAATGCATAGATAGTCCTGTTAGCCCTAGTGGTTCCCCATCGGTAGTGCTTTGAGAACCGGAACCCTGCTAGTGCAATGATTGGGGCTATGATGGTTGCTGTAATGGTTCGGATCATGTTGATTACCTTGTGAATGAATGTAGACACTAAGGTAAACTATCCCACGACTAATGGAACTATCATCATTGGCATGAATGTTGCGCTATAGATATTTTGCTCAAAAAAGTATAAAATATTTCAGGACTTATAGGGCATGACACTAAACATCACTGGTATTTATAGTGGTTCAAATGTGCTTGATAGGCACCCTATCCCATTCACACACCTTATTAACCAGCTATACCATCATCATCCTGGCTGATCATCACTGATATCAATCATTACCATGTACTATCATTCATAGAATCAATCATCACTCAGAATGATTATGGTCCAGGGGTACTATTGATTAGAATGATGACGGGACGGGGGGCCTAGCGCCGCGATGCTTTATTATGTAGTTCCCACCCAGATACAAAATAAGCCAAACTGAGCATCATTAGATTAGCTTATGTAGGTATTAGCTCTGCTAATGTTTCACGTGAAACTTAGGTTTATGAATGAGTTTCAACTTCCTGTTATGCAAGATGAATGTTTTTCATAGTGATGAGGTCTATATGGATGAAGAGGATTTCTTTGCGATGTCAGCTTCTATGCGGAGTATTGCTTCTTCTTTAGAGCGGATAGCTGACTCTTTTGATGACTTGTTGAATGAATTTCAAGAAGAACAGGAAGAAGATGAGTAATATTCATGTACTTGCAATGGTTAATCTTGGTAGGATGGGCCGTGAGGCAGGGTTTTAAGGTGCCTTGCTTTGGTACTCCATTTCCCACCCTCTTCGGGGGGTGGTTTTAAGAGATTTCTATGGATGAAAAGCTAAAAGCTCAGGTTGCCGAACGTAAAGAGTTCAATCTTGAGAAAAGAAAGCGTGGTAGACCCAAGCAATCAGAAGTAAAAGCCAAGAAGCGAGGTAATCGTAATGCAGTAGGTCGTCCCAAGGGTGATGCTGCTATTATCAATGATTACAAATCCCGTATGCTGGCTTCCCCCAAGTCCAAGCTAGTCCTACAGAGTATTTTTGATGCTGCGCTCAATGATGAACACAAACATCAAGCCGCTGCCTGGAAGATGTTGATTGATCGACTAGCCCCTATTGCTGCATTTGAGAAGGATGTTGCTAAAGATGGAGGTAGAAGCGCCATTCAGATCAATATCGTAGGTGTTAATCAAGTCGATGTCCCTGACCAACCTGTTATTGAGGGAGAGTTTAATGATTAATTGGCTCAAGAATCTTTTTAAGAAGAAGCCTAAGAAGAGAGCTAGGGATTCCAAAGGTAGATTTCTAAAAGACGACCCTAAAACGAAGAAAAATGAAGCCTATGACTAATTTTGAGCAGTTATACTTTTTCAAAGCTGATGTTGTCTCTGTTTATGATGGCGATACTATTACTTGTCAGATCAGATTGCCCTTTAACCTATCGAAAAGAAGTTCCATTCGTGTGGCTTCTATTGATACCCCAGAGATTCGTACCCGAAATAAGGTTGAAAAAGCTATGGGTTATCAGGCAAAGGATCGAATGGTTGAGTTATGCGGAAGTCAGGTCTGGTTAGAATCCATTGATGGTGGCAAAGAAGACAAATACGGCAGGGTGTTGGCTAATTTATACACAATAGATGGTGGTGTAGACATTGCTCAAACCCTTATTAGTGAAGGTCTAGGCGTAGAATACCAGGGAAAGAAGAAGGTTCATGTCTGGGGTTGAGGCAAGCAACGGGTGGTTTTAAATAACCAGTTTTGCTTTACAGTAATTGATAATTTCTTATCTGATTACGAGTGTGATTATCTTATTGAGCTTGCTAAAAATGATTTAGTAAGGTCTAAAGGAGGGGCTATACGCTCTGAAACTAAAGTAGTAGACGCTAGAACAAGCTATCAACATTGGTTAAAAAAGGATAGCAATAAAATTGTTTACGAACTAGGACACAGGGTAGCTAGAGAAGTTGGCATACCTTTTACACATGCAGAAGGGTTTCAAGTTCTTAGGTATGAGCTAGGGCAGGAATACAAACCCCATACGGACGCTATGGTTGTTGATTCAGAAGCGCGGAAAAAATCTTGCGCTGGCTGGGGGCAAAGGCTAAAAACTGCTTTATTATACCTTGGCGATGTAGAAGAAGGAGGAGAAACAATATTCCCTAATATGGGAGTGACAGTCCCTGCTAAAAAGGGGAGGATGTTGGTTTTTAAAAACATAGATGAAGACGTTCCTGACATCCCTATGTATGAAAGTCTTCATGGGTCTTTGCCAGTTAAGGCGGGGGTAAAATGGTCGTGCAATATTTGGTTCCGCCAAAGAGATATTTCTTTACGATAAGCCATGTCTGAGACTAAGTTAAACATTGAATTACTCCCTTGGCAGCAAGATGTCTGGGGCGATCCCACCAGATTTAAGATTGTTGCGGCGGGTCGTCGTACAGGCAAATCTCGACTAGCAGCGTGGATGCTTATTGTTAACGCTCTTCAGGCTGATAAAGGCCATGTATTCTATGTTGCACCGACTCAGGGTCAGGCAAGGGATATCATGTGGCAAACTCTCTTAGAGTTGGGCCATCCTGTCATTTCAGGGTCACATATCAACAATCTTCAGATCAAACTCATCAATGGGGCGACTATCAGTCTCAAGGGTGCTGACCGACCAGAGACAATGCGGGGTGTATCCCTCAAGTTCCTGGTGCTGGATGAGTACGCTGACATGAAGCCTGAAGTCTTTGAACAGATTCTCAGACCTGCATTGACTGACCAGAAGGGTTCAGCCATGTTCATTGGAACACCCATTGGTCGCAATCACTTTTATGACCTCTATAAGTATGGCGAGTTAGGTGATGACCTGACTTACAAGACCTGGCATTACACTTCCTATGACAATCCCCTGTTAGACCCTGAAGAAATTGATACCGCTAAGAAGTCAATGTCCTCATATGCGTTCCGACAGGAATTTCTAGCCTCTTTCGAGGCCCGTGGTTCAGAGATGTTCAAGGAAGAGTGGGTTAAGTACGGGACTGAACCTGAAGCGGGTGATTACTACATTGCTATCGACCTTGCTGGTTTTGAAGAGGTGGGTAAAAAGCGTTCTAAGAACTCAAGACTTGATAATACAGCGATTTCTGTCGTGATGGTAACGGACAATGGTGACTGGTATATTAAGGAGATTATTCACGGCAGATGGGATCTTAAAGAAACAGCCCAGAAGATTTTCAATGTTGTTGATAAGTACGATCCTGTCTCTGTAGGTATTGAGCGGGGTATTGCCAAGCAAGCGGTCATGTCGCCGTTAACAGACATGCAGAAGAAATATAACAAATTTTTTAGGGTTGTTGAGCTAACCCACGGCAACCGAAAGAAGACAGACCGTATCATGTGGTCGTTACAGGGCAGATTTGAAAACGGGGTTATTTCATTAGAAAAGGGCGATTGGAATATCCAGTTCCTTGATGAGCTGTTTCAGTTTCCTGATCCGCTCACCCATGATGACTTAGTAGACTCGTTAAGTTATATTGACCAACTAGCCCAGGTTCCATATGGGATCAACGAGTTTGAGTTTGATGAACCAGAGATACTGGACGTTATTGCAGGGTATTAAATTAGCGTATGCGTGGAGCAAGATATGAGTGAGCTATACGAATTAGACCCGCTCTTAGTAGAACAGTCTATTGAATCATGGGTCATTACTAAGTGTGATGACTGGCGGAATAACTACGAATCTAATTATTCTGACCGATTTGAAGAATATTACCGACTCTGGCGTGGTATCTGGGATTCTGCTGACAGCGAAAGAGCTTCAGAGCGTTCAAGGATTATATCTCCTGCCTTACAACAAGCGGTTGAATCCAATGTGGCAGAGCTTGAAGAGGCTACCTTTGGCCGTGGTAAGTGGTTTGATGTCTCAGATAACGTAGGCGACACGGAACCGCAAGATGTCCAATTCCTGAGAAACAAGCTCACTGAAGACTTTGAAGACTGTAAAGTCCGTAAGGCTGTAGCAGAATGCTTAATCAATGCTGCTGTGTTTGGCACAGGCATTGGCGAGCTGGTCATCGAAGAAATGAAAGAGATGATTCCTGCATCAGAGCCTATTATGGGCGGTGAATTACAAGCGGTCGGTGTCAATATACAGGAAAGGGTTAAGGTTAAGTTAAAGCCTGTCATGCCACAGAACTTTCTGATTGACCCTGTTTCAACCTCTATTGAAGATGCTATGGGTGTTGCCATTGATGAATTTGTCAGTCTTCATCAGGTAGAACTACTTCAGGAGCAAGGCGTTTACAGAGATGTTTATATTGGTTTGGCTACTCCAGACACAGACTTAGAGCCAGATCGTGACCTTACTATCTACCATGATGACAAGGTTCGGCTGACTAAATATTACGGTTTAGTTCCAAGGGAGATGCTTGAAGAGGCTTTAGACGAAGAGATAGAAGATCTTTCTGAAGAAGTAGAAGATTCAAAGTACGTTGAAGCTATTGTCGTTATTGCTAATGGCGGTATTCTGTTAAAAGCGGAAGCTAATCCTTATATGATGCAGGATCGACCTGTTATCGCCTTTCCTTGGGATGTTGTCCCAGGCAGGTTCTGGGGTCGAGGCGTATGCGAAAAGGGTTATAATTCTCAGAAAGCCCTTGATACTGAGTTAAGAGCCAGAATTGATGCGTTAAGCCTGACTATTCATCCCATGATGGCAATTGATGCCACCCGACTTCCTAGAGGATCAAAGCCTGAAATACGTCCAGGGAAGATAATCCTCACCAGTGGTGATCCCAGAGAAGTCCTACAGCCCTTTAATTTCGGGCAGGTTAACTCAATTACCTTTAACCAGGCAGCGTCCTTGCAGCAGATGGTACAACAGGCTACTGGCGCAGTAGACTCGGCAGGAATTGCGGGGCAGGTAAACGGCGAAGCTACGGCAGCAGGGATTTCAATGTCTCTTGGGGCCATTATCAAGCGGCACAAACGTACCCTGATTAACTTCCAGCAGTCTTTCTTACTACCTTTTGTCAAGAAAGCAGCTTATCGCTACATGCAGTTTGATCCTGAGAACTACCCTGTTGCTGACTACAAGTTTAACGCCAGTAGCACTTTGGGCATTATAGCGAGGGAATACGAGGTCACGCAGTTAGTTCAGTTGCTACAGACGATGAAGCAGGACTCTCCGCTCTATGCTACGTTGGTTGAGTCTATTATTGACAATATGAACCTCTCGAACCGTGAAGATCTTATGGCGGCTATGCAGAAAGCGATGCAGCCTAACCCAGAAGCGCAACAAATGGCGATGGCATCACAGCAGTCTCAGATTGAGTTAACGAATTCACAAACAGCAGCGTTAACTGCACAATCTCAAGAGTCTGGCGCTAGAGCCGTTAAGCTAGCTGTTGAAGCAGATATAGCACCAAAAGAGTTACAAATTGATCTCATTAACGCTATCACTCGAAACTTAAAAGAAGGTGATGGCGAAGACAAAGAGTTTGATCGTCGCTTAAAGACGGCCCAGACTCTCCTTAAAGAAAGAGAAATCAAAGGAAAAGAAAATGCTAACAGACCACGAACTCCAGATTCTCCTCAGGAACGTAGACAATTACCTCAAACCGAAATGGGATCGCTTAGAAGCGTTGGAGAAGATGTTCTCTGATAGACAGGAACTGCCTAAGAAAAGAGGTCGTCCTGCAAAGGTAGTGTCTGAATCTTTTGGTACAGGCTAATGGCAAAAGACGCACGATTAGAAAGAATTGGGGTTAGTGGCTACAATAAGCCTAAAAAAACGCCCAATCATCCGACTAAAAGTCACGTTGTTGTGGCTAAGTGCGAGGATGGTAGTGTAAAAACTATTCGTTTTGGTCAGCAAGGCGTTAGTGGTGCGGGGAAGAACCCTCAATCTGCAAAGGACAAAGCCAGAAGAAAGTCTTTTAAGGCTAGACATGCCAAGAATATTGCAAAAGGAAAGTGTTCTGCGGCATATTGGTCTAATAAGGTTAAATGGTAGGAGGTTAAGTGGCTAAAGGAATGAAGCATTACAAGCGTGACGGAACACCATTTAGCGGGGGAACGCATAAGATGCCAAACGGTGATCTGCATTCAGGCAGGAATCACGGGAAGACATCTGTAAAGCTGTTTCACTTCAACGATCTTTCTAAAAAAGCGCAGGAGAAAGCAAATGGCTCACGGCGTAAAAAGTAAGCCTAAGAAAAAAAAGAAAGTAAAAAAACCATACTAGATAACAAAGGAAGTTTATGACTCCAGAGCTTGAAACCTATTACAATAACTATAACGAGTTATTTAACCATGAGGGCTTCAAACAACTCTTAAAAGACGTTTCTAGCAATGCTGACCGTCTTGCCGATATACAGACAGTTAAGGATTTAGAAGATTTATTCTTTAGAAAGGGCCAAATTGCCGCTTTTAACTCAATTATGAACTTAGAAGGTACGATTGAGGCAGGAAGAGAGCAGGTAGAAGCCCAACAAGAAGCTTCTTAATAAAAAAACTAACTTTAAAGTCTATGAAAGCAAGCTGGAAAGAGTAGAATGTTAAAAGTTTACGATTTTCATTGCCCTAACGGGCATGTATTTGAAAAGTTTGTTAGCAAAAACGTAACAACTAGCAGGTGCGGTTGTGGCGAAGATGCTAAAAAAATGCTATCTGCCCCGTCTTTTATCTTAGATGGGTCTAGTGGGGATTTCCCTGGTAGACACATGAAATGGGTAAGAGAACACGAACAAGCAGGTAGGAAAAACACATCTCCATAATGATTTGATAATCACGGAGTTTAGTTATGTCAAGAGCGTCAATGGTTGACCTGCCTCCAGAAGAGGAGCAAGCGGTCAGCGTTGAAAGTGAAGGTCAAGAGATTCAGCAGATCACTGAAGAGGAGCCAGTTTTATCGGAGCCACAGGGTCAAGTTGAGCAACCTCAAGAGCCTCAAGTCCCGGAGAAATACTCAGGTAAATCTCTGGAGCAAGTTGTGCAGATGCACCAAGAAGCTGAAAAGCTTTTAGGTCGTCAGTCTACTGAGGTAGGAGATCTTCGCAAAGTTGTCGATGATTACATTACGAATCAGACGCAACAACCAGCACCCCAACAAGAAGTTGGGCCAGAAGATGAGTTGGATTATTTTACAGATCCTCAAGCCGCCGTTAATCGTGCGATTGATAATCATCCTAAAATTAGGGAGGCAGAAGAGTACACTGCTAGGTTCAAGAAACAAACGTCCTTAGCGGAACTACAAAGCAAACATCCTGACATGAATGACATTCTCAAAGATGGGAATTTCAAAGCATGGATAGATGACTCTAATATTAGGCAGCAGTTATTTGCAGACGCAAATGCAAATTATAATGCTGAAGCTGCTAATGAGCTTTTTACGACTTGGAAAGGTTTAACAAATGCTGGAAAGGAAAACGCCCAGCAAGCCGCCAGTCTTGAAATTCAAAATCGGAAGCAGCAGATTAAATCAGCCAATACAGGCAGCGCACAAGGTAGTGCAGAGGGATCTCGAAAAAAAACTTATCGCAGGACCGACATTATTAAACTTATGAGAACAGACCCAGATAGGTATCAGGCTCTACAACCAGAAATTTATAGAGCTTACCAAGAGGGTCGAGTCAAATAACTTAGGAGAAGTAAAATGGCTACAGCAACATATCCTGGCGCGGGTGGTAATACTGCGCTTACAGAGGCGGCAACATTCATACCTGAAATATGGTCTGATGAGATTATTGCTGCTTACCAGAAAAACTTAAAAATGGCTCCGCTTGTCAAAAAGATTGCTATGAACGGCAAGAAAGGCGACAAGTTGCACATTCCCAAGCCCACTCGCGGTGACGCTAATGCTAAGGCTGCTGATACAGCAGTTACTATCATTGCCAACACTGAGAGTGAACTGACTATCGACATCAATCGACACTTTGAATACTCAAGGTTGATCGAGGACATTGTTGAGGTACAGGCTCTTAGCAGCTTGCGTCAGTTTTACACCGACGATGCTGGTTACTCTCTCGCAGTGCGAGTAGACACTGACCTTCATGCTTGCGGTACTGGCTTTGGTGATGGTGGAGTGGTAGTACACGGCGCTGCTGCGACTGACTACCAGCACACAGGTTGTTTCTTTAACGATGGCGGTACAACAACTCAGTATACAGATGACACAGCGGTTGCTGCTGACGTTTTTACTGATGCGTTTTATCGTGACATGATACAGAAGCTAGACGACAACAACGTACCAATGGAAGGTCGTGTACTTATTATTCCTCCTTCTGTTCGTAAGACGATTATGGGTCTTGACCGATATGTATCTTCTGACTTCGTAAGTGGTCAGACTACAAATTCAGGTCTTATCGGTAATCTGTACGGTGTAGACGTTTACGTTTCTGCTAACTGTGCAACGATTGAGGCCGCTGGTGATAACACTGCGTCTTCTATCGACACCCGTGGTGCTTTGCTTTTCCACAAAGACGCTATTGTCCTTGCGGAGCAGCAGTCAGTACGTTCACAGACCCAGTACAAGCAGGAATACCTCTCAACTCTGTACACGGCAGACTGCCTGTATGGTGTTCAGGTGTATCGTCCTGAAGCTGGTTTCGTTCTCGCTATAGCTGAGTAACGAGCGTTCATGGGGGTCTTCATTGACCCCCTTTTTCGCCCCTATTTTTATTGCTTGAGGGAATCTAGCTATGTCTAATTATACAAAGACCGTAGACTTTGCAGCCAAAGATGGGTTGTCCTCTGGTGCCAGTGGAAAGCTTATTAAGGGTACGGAGTTTGAAACTGAGTTCGACAATATTGTTACAGCGATTGCTACTAAGGCAGACATTGCTGGGCCTACTTTCACCGGAACATTAACCTACGCAACGCTGAATGACGGAACAACGGCACTTACGTCTACCGTAGCTGAACTCAACATCTTAGATGGTGTTACCTCCACCGCAGCAGAACTTAACATCTTAGACGGTGTTACATCGACAGCAGCAGAACTTAATATCTTGGACGGAGTTACGTCTACTACTGCTGAACTCAATATACTTGATGGCGTAACGTCAACAGCAGCAGAGCTTAATATCCTTGACGGGGTAACCTCTACAGCCGCTGAGTTGAACATTTTAGACGGAGTTACGTCTACCTTTACAGAGCTTAATCTTCTTGATGGTGTTACAAGCACCACCGCAGAACTAAACATCCTGGATGGAGTAACTTCTACTGCTGCCGAGCTAAACATCTTAGACGGTGTAACCTCAACAGCGGCAGAACTCAATATACTCGACGGAGTAACTGCGACTACAGCAGAACTTAATTACCTCGACATTACTACGCTTGGATTAACAGCAGCATCTAAGGCTGTGACAGCAGATGCCAACGGTGTAGTAACAAATGACGCTGGTACTTCAGGAGAATACACAGCCGTTACTTCAAGCTCCAATGCAGTATCTTTGAATCTTCAACTAGGCGACAACTTCAGCCATGATTTAACCGAAGCAACTACTGTTTCTTTTGCTAACCCTGCCGCAAGTGGCAAGGTCAGCGCGGCTACGTTGCGGGTTATTCAAGGAAGCACTGCTAGAGTGATTACATGGCATTCAAGCATCAAGTGGGCGGGTGATGAAGCGCCTACGCTCTCAACTGGAGATGATGACGTTGATATATTTGTCTTCTATACGGTAGATGCGGGGACAACTTATTACGGCTTTACTGCTGGGCAGGATATGTCCTAATGAGTGGTGCTACTAAAATACTGATGGGTAGTGGTGGTGTTGATCTACCAAGCGACGATGAGTTTGATAACGTCAGTTTTTTAAGCCACTTTGATGGCTCTAACAATGGCACTAACATTGTTTATGACGATGGGTCAGACAGCAACCATACAATAACCACAGCCGGGAATGTCTCTCAAGGTTCCTTCGGGCCTTTTGCTAGGGTAGATGGTGAGTGGTCAAATCATTTTGGTGGAGGAACTCGTGGATCATCCCATCTACAAACTGCGATTCAAGCCGCGAGTAGTTCTGATTTTACGTTAGATGGCGAATATACCATTGAGTTTTTCGTGCGGTTAAACTCAACGGCCAATCAATATTTCTTTGCAATCGGCGATGTTATTAATGCTAACGATATGGAGCTTGGTCTTCTTTCAGGGACTACGCTGAGACTTTATCAGGGTGGTTATAAGGTTTTTAGTACAGGCAGTCCGTTAACGGTGGGTGTTTGGCATCATGTCGCAGTCACACGAAACGGTAGTGATCTTGTTACTTGCTGGGTGGATGGTACGGCTCTAGGAGCTACTTTTACAGTAACTGCGGATGCCGATGGGACGGCTACAGTTGGGGCATCACTTTACAATGGAGCCTTCCAAGATAGTTGCCTTGGTTACATATCTAATTTCAGAATATTGAAAGGCACTTGTTTATATACAGGCAACTTTACAGCGCCCACAGCCCCACTCACTGCAATTACAAACACCAAGCTACTAACCTGTCAATCTAACCAATTTAAAGATAATTCTGCCTCAGCCCACGTGATAACAAAAAATACAACTGGAGGTGGTTTAACGCCCAGTATATCCGCCTTTACCCCGATCCTGACCAGCAAGGGCTATGACACAGCAGTCAATGGGGCAAGTGCTTTTTTCCCCGGCACGGGTAGTGAATATTTGTCAGCGGCAGACAGTGCCGATTGGAATCTAGGTGATACCTTTACGATTGAAGCGTGGGTGAACCCACATCAAAACGAAGCTCTTAATACCGTGATTGAGCAAAATGGATCATCTGGTTTCTATTATAGCGTGGCTGGGAATCCACCAACTTCAATGCAGTTTTATCAAGGCATTGGCAGTGCTGTAACGTCCAACAGTGCCACAGTTACTCAAATGAATGAGCAGTGGAATCATGTCGCATTTGTTGTAAGCGGTGGCACAGGATACCATTATATAAACGGGGTTAGGTCTGGCAGCAGTGCTTCAGGTATTAGCATAGGCGACATCAGTGCTGCGTTGCAAATCGGTAGCACTGGAAGCAGTACCAACCCGTACAAGGGGCTAATATCAGATGTTCGTATCGTCAAAGGGACAGCCGTTTATTCAGGCACAACATACACTGTTCCAACAGCCCCACTCGCTGCCATCACCAACACTAAACTCTTGCTCAATACGGCTGACGCGCAAGTGTTTGATAGTGCGGCACAGAATACTATGCTGTTGCTTGGTAATGCTGATTCCAGCACAACTCAGAAAAAGTTTGGCACAGCTTCTTTAGCTTTAGATGGAACTGGCGATGCCGCACAAGTGCGTTTAGGTGATGCAAGTCGTTATAACGTTTCATCGCTTGAAGGCCCGTTCACCATAGAGTGTTGGGCTAGAGCCGACGATACTGGCACTGCTTTTTTGTGGTGTGCTGGTCAGTACACTATAGAGCTTGGCATCAGTGGCAGTACTTTTCGAGGGTACACTGCTGCGACTAGCTATATAAACTTTTTCACTGGTGGAGAGTTTACAGTAGACACTTGGCATCACGTTGCACTAGTGCGTGATACCTCTAACGTCATAAAATGTTATCTCGATGGTACTGCAAGCAGCACAACAGCGACAAACGCCGCAGCATTTGCTCTAACGGAAGGCATATTTTATATCGGGGGTGAGTGGTCAAGTGCTACAGCGGTAGCAACTCCGTGGGACGGCTACATTGATGAGTTTAGAATCAGCAATTTTGCCCGTTACACCAGCAACTTTACCCCCTCGACAGAAGCATTCCCAGACAAAGGACAATAATGATGATGAAAATAGCCCAGTTAGATGGCTCAGATATTGGGGATATTGCAGACTGTAAGGTTTTATTTCCTAACACCTCCTTTCCAAAAAGTGGCCCTGACGCAGAGTGGTTAACGCTTAATGAGTGCGCTGAAGTCGTAACATTTCTACCTTTTGATGCAGCGACTCAAAAGAATGAAAGCGTTACGCCATACCTATCAGGTGGCAAGGTCTATACCCGCAGAGTCACTGACATGACTGATGCAGAAAAAGCAGCGGTAGTAACAGCCAATAATGCAGCGGTGGCAGCAAGTAACAGAGCAAAAAGAGATGCGCTTATGACTGAGTCTGATTGGATGGTGATTAAATCACAGGAAACCAGCACAACATTAAACGCTGATTGGGCGACCTATCGACAGGCGCTGCGAGATATTACGGCTCATGCAAAATGGCCTAATTTAGCATCACCGGCCCCAGATGGAAGTGGTGGGGATTGGCCTGCCGCACCAGAATAAGGACTATGCTAGTTGATAAAAAAAATATTCATTTTTGTAGCTGCCCTGGCTATGTTAACGCCTGTGAACTTGTTTGCTGCCCAATCAGGTAACTGTACATCTGGTACAGAATTTTGTGAAGATAATAACCAGACGACTACTTCAACAGGAACCAATACCAATACGAACACCAATACGAATACCAGCACCAATACAAATACTAACGCCAATACTAATGTAAATACGAGTACGTCAACGGCCACGAACACCAACACGAACACCAACGCTAATACTAATGTGAACACTAATAGCAGCACCAACGTGAACACTAATACCAACACCAGCGTAAACACGAACACCAACGCTAATACCAACACAAACGCTAACACTAATAATACGACTTATAGCGGAAGTAACACCAATATCAACACCAATGCGAATACCAATACGAGTACAAGTAACAACACAAATAACAATGTAAGTTCAGGCGGAACGAATAACACCAACGCCAACACCAACACAAATACCAACACCAACACTAATAATTCAACGGTAAATTCAACAGCTAATAACAACAACACAAATACAACTACGTCAACTGTTGATCAAAATGTTAATAGCAATAGCGCATCGAATAACACCAACACCAATACTAATACTTCTGACAGCACTTCAAACAACACCAACACCAATACTAATAAAAGTGAAAGTACGTCAGATAGTAATGTGACAACAAACAATAAGAACGAAAATACCAATAAGAACGAAAACACCAACAGGAATGAAACTAATCAAACAATCAAGCAAGAGATTGAGACAAAGGCACCTCCTGCAAGCGCAATAGCTCCTTCCATTGGTGCTAGTTACTCTCAGGATTTATGTACCACGGGTATCAGTGGCGCTTTCCAAGGGCAATTATTTGGTTTATCAGCAGGTAAGAGCGTTAGAGATATGAACTGTGAGCGTATTAAATTATCTAAGACGCTTTACGACATGGGGATGAAAGTTGCGGCAGTAAGCCTAATGTGCCAGGACGAGCGAGTCTTTACTTCTATGCTGATGGCTGGCACTCCTTGCCCTTACGAAGGAGAGATTGGGGAAGCAGCTAGGGTTGCTTGGGAAGAAAATACAGATCAAAGACCTGACAAAAAAGCATACCTTAACAAGATAGCACCTACTAGGGCAGAAAAGAGAGCAGCAAGGAAAGCAGCAAAACGTAAAGCAGAAGAAAAAGGATGAAAAAGCTTCTTTTACTGCTAGGGATTCTGTTTGTTGGTAATGCAATAGCAGACAATAACGGCACCTGTTCTAACAGCCAGAATTGTTACAACAGTGGAGTATACATCTACGAAGGTGGTCAAGACCTTGTAGACCTCTATAACATGTCAGGTACTACTAACTTAAACGCTAGTGATGACCAATATTCAAACCAAGTATCTCTGGGAATGGAATGGAATCGTTGGGGGCAAACTTGGTCACACGCTAGAATGTCTACTAATGGCTGTGTAAACCTTAGAAGTGGATCGGCTGGCGGTAATTCATCTAACTGTTCAGACTTCACACCTCAATCCTTACCTTACAGAGACTATACCTTATATCCTCTATGGACTGATTTAATAAGGGGTACAGCGTCAGGAGGACAAGCCTCTAAGATGTTGTTTAAAGACTTCGGAGACTATGCTGTCTTTGGTTGGTATTACCTGAGAGAGTTCCAAAGAAGTTCAAGCAATAGTTTTGAAGCAATCCTTTACGCCAATAACTCATACGAATTCAGGTACAGAGAGCTAGACATTATTAACCATGATGTTGTTATAGGTGAACAAGGTAAACACTCTACTACCCCGACAGATACTAAAACATTCCTATACTACAATGATGGTCAGAGTGGGTACGCTACATTAGACGCATACTTAGCTGGATACGGTGGCCCTGATATAGAAAATGGTGGTTCACTATACTCAGGAACACAGGCAGAAATGTGTGAGATAAATGCCTTATACGCTAGCACCTGTTCAGGATACGCAGCAGCTTACTTCGCGCAACAATGTGCTATTAATTCACTATATAACTCAGAGTGTACTGGGTATGCAGCAGCTTACTTAGTCCAGCAGTGTGGGCTTAATACTTTGCATGATGAAAGTTGTAATGGTTATGCAGCCGCTAAATTAGTATACGAATGCGACTTAGACGTATTTTATTCTAGTTCATGTGATGGTTACTCGTCTGCCCTGGCACAACAACAAGCGTTAGAAGATGCCATATATGGAACAGATGACAGTCAGTATGGCTATGACGATGGTTATGATGAATATGGCAATGAGGAATATACAGATTACGGTTACGATGACGAGTATTTAGGTCTTGATGATCCTTGCTCTGAAGGCGGCTGTGCAGGAGAAACAATACAAGAAGAGTACGGAACTGAGACAGATGAAAGTATGGGTGTTTACGCTCAAGAAGAGGATTTTTGGGAAGAATCATACGAAGAGCAGCAAATGTTAGCGCAAGAAGAAGTCTTGTATGTAACAAACCCTGAAGAAATCTTGTATGCGACAGATGCTGACTGGAATGCCTATGAGGTAGAAGAATTTGAGCAGAGAGAAAATATAGCGTTTTCTGAAGAAGAATTTGTAGCTGCAACTGACTTAGAGGAGTTATACGAAGAAGAATTTTATGAGGTAGAGGTTTTAGAAGAGGCAGAGCTACTAGCTCAAAACCCTACAGAGCAAGAAATTTATATATTAGAAGAAACAATAGGTGTAGAAATATTTACTGAAGAAGAGTGGGAGCCTGTTGAAGAGAATAGAATATTATATGCAGAAGAGTTAGAAGACATTGAGCGTGAAGCAATAGAAGAACACGAAGAAGAAGTTTTTCAAGAGTTTGATGAAGCACATGAAGAAGATGAAGAAGAGTTCTTCAAAGAAGAAAAGGAGGGTAAATCTAAAAGCACAAGATTTATTGCTTCTAGTACACAAGCAGTTGTATCGGCAATAGCTTTTGGTGGTACACAAGAAGAGCGAGTAACAGTTGCTGAAGTCTTACAAGAACAATTAGACGAGGGATCAGGTAGCACAACAGGCGGTAGTTTTAATTCAAACTCTTATTCAAGTGGCAGTGCTGTAGCTACAAGTTCCCAGCAAATAACGCAATCTACAGGTAATACTTTTGTAGTAGAACAACAAGAGCAATCTACAGGGCAAGTGCAGATCCAGGCAGTAGAGATAGTTGATTCTGGCCCTGCGGTAACTGCTTTTGAGGTGGCTGAACAACAAGAAGAAGAACAACAAGAATTAACATTTGACGATGGTTCTAACTTTACAATAGCTGATCAAAACTTTGAAAGTTCGTTTGATGATGCATTAGGAGCAGGGCAATCAATAGGGCAATTTTTAAGTAACACAGCACCCGATTTTGCTAAGTTTGAAGTTGAAGCACCTACGTTCCAAGAGCAAAGACAATCAAGCGCAGTAGAAAGTTTGGCAGACTCTGTTAGTTCAACTGTCATAGCATCAAACTTACAAGCAGAATTAAACAAGTTACAACAAGACAACGAGAACACTAATGATTACGGCGACCAGACTATTGTTGTTTCGTATATTGGGTATTCTGCGGGGTTTAGTGAGTACGCCTCACAAACACAACTGGCAGATAAGCAGAGTTGGTACGATAGTTCGCAAGTATATAAAGGGCAGAAGACTGCTGATAACGTAGCAGGTTTTTACAGGATGGCGGGTAAAACCCAAGAAAAACTACAAGAAATGATACGCAGTCAATATAATCGGTAGTACGAAACAACAGGGAGGGAAATGGCAGAAGTAGAGTACGAAGGAATAAAGATGAGCGGCAGTAAAATGCTGTTTATACTCCCGTTGTTAGGTACACTGATTGGTGGTCTATGGGGAGGTTTCGAGCTGTATAATAGGCTACTTGTTGCTGAAGAGGCATTAGCTAATTTAAAGCCAGAAGCGATACAAGCAGAACTTGTCAGGCTAACAGAGTTAACAGAAATTATTAAGACTGACTTGAGAGAAGATATTAACGCAGCAAGAGAGGATATTAATACAGCCAAAGGGGATATTAATATAGTAAGAGAGGAGACTAGTGAAGTAATGGACTTAGCAAGAGCTACTGATAAGACATCAGCAGACACACAAAGAGAAATTAGAAATGATGTGTATGCAATGGAGCGTGGTATGAATACCCGATTCAAAGAGATGGACAAAGAGACCAGGGAGCTAAGAAAAGACTTAGAAGAAAAGATTATGACAATACTTGAAAACCCCCTCAACGACACTGAATAATAGGACATCAGCATGGATCAGATTATAGAAATCATAAATATTATTACGGCTTTAGTTGCGTCATGTAGTGCAATTGCTGCTGTGACTCCTACGCCAAAAGATGACTCAATGGTTGCAAAGGCGTACAAGATAGTCGATCTGCTGGCGATCAATGTTGGTAAGGCGAAAGAATAATGGCTAAGGATGCACTTGCCAAGATTGAAACGCACGAAAGGGAGTGCGCGCTTCGATTTAAAAATATTGAAGAACGGTTAGAGCGGGGGTCTCAAAGAATGGATAGGATGGAAATGTCTATTTGGGGAGTTTACCCGTTCATCCTGGCTTCTGTATTTTTAGCTAAATACCTCTAAAGCTCGAAAATAAAGGAGTTTTATGAAATACTTACTTTTTATCCCCGTCTTACTTCTTGCATCTTGTGGGACAGTTCCTGAATGCTCAACTCGCACTGTAAGCTTTCAAATCCCAAGTGGAATCCCTTTCGTAGATGGAGCTTTTACCGTCAAACGTGACAACGCGCACAGAGATTGTGGGAAAACCACTGAGCAACTAGCACAAGATGATGCTGATCGTCTAAGGCTGGGCGTAAGGCTTTGGCCTAGAGACAGCGATGACTAGTCATCAGAAGCTAGCTAGGATTTGCGGAGAAAGCTATCAAGAAAGCACTTTCGAGGAAGCTAATATTGAGGTGCTGGTAAAGGGCAATGTGTTTGCTTTCAGGGGTACTGATGAACCCAAGGATGCAATACGAGACATACGCATCCTTCCTCTATGGACGAGAGAGCTAGGCTGGTGTCCTGCTGGGTTTCTCAAGGCAAGTAGAAGGCTTGTGAACAAAGTCACATCAATGTGCTTAGAACAGGACATTGATTACAAGAAAATAGAGTTAACGGGGCATAGTCTGGGAGGTGCAGTAGCTCTTATTACTGGTGCTTTAATGACGAGAGATGAGATACCTCCTGCACAGATAGTGACATTTGGCGCTCCTCGATGTGGACGACTGAAGATTTTGGATCAAATACTGGTCACTCAGTACCGACATGGGAAGGATATGGTTCCAATGATTCCTCCGCTGATGCGGCGACACAACAAGCTATTAACCTTTGGTAAGCCAAAAAGCTACATTAAAGATCATTTTGTAAAGAATTATGTGAAAATGAAAGCGCCACAGAGGAAGGTATGACTCCAAAACAACTAGAGCCAGGCAGTGAATACGCAAAATACGATGCAGATGGCGATGGTATTGTTTCAGATGAGGAGCTTGAAACAACTGCGCGGTTGCAGCAATTAGAAGCAACGCATGAAAAAGCGGATGCCCAGCGGAATATGTGCTGGTTGGCACTACTAGGCATGTTGCTCTACCCTGCTCTAGTTGTCTTCTGCGACTTTTTAGGCTTGGATAAGGCTGCTGAGTTGCTTGAGGCCATGAGTTCAATATACTTTGTCAGTGTCGGCGGTTTAATTAGTGTCTGGTTTGGCGCTCAAGCCTATACCAAGAACAACGGGAAATGACATGACTGTTGATGTAAAACAGGTTTACGAAGAAATATCTGCTGACGAAGGCAAGGTACTCCATGCGTATTTCTGTAGTGAACACCACAAAACAGTCGGAATAGGTCATAAAGTGTTGGAAACAGATCCAGAAAGCAGCCTAGACATTTACGGGATTGGCGCTGATGTTACTGATGACCAGCGTATCTCAGAGGATAGGTGTTATGAGCTGTTCCAGGGAGACATACAAATTGCGATTGATGGATGCCAGAAGATTTATGATAGCTGGGAAGAGCTTCCACAAGAAATGCAACATGTCCTGATTAACATGTGTTTTCAGCTTGGGCAGGGTGGATTAGGCAAGTTTAAGAACTTCAAGGCCGCTATCGAAGACTCCGAGTGGCAAAGGGCTTCAGAAGAGATGATGGATTCAAGATGGGCAAATCAGACACCTGAACGTGCTGAAAGACTGCGAGACAGGGTAATAGCTGTTTCTACAGGAGGTTTCTGAAAATGAGTCTGAAAAATATAATAGCTGACTGGTATTACGGGTACGGTGACGAAACCGGAGGGAATCCAGGCGGAGGGGATAGAAGTCAAAATCCATACGACTTCTCCCCTGATTTTGCTTCCAGAAGAGGGGAGGATCCTTTTGACAATACACGACCTTCCTTCGACCCTGGAGTTGTTGTTTTGTCTGGGGCGCAACATGCCTGGAACGCAACGGCTTTTTTGATTCTGACTGGGCAGATGACAATAGAAGATGTGCCTGAACATCTTCGTTTGGTTGTTCAAGACCGAGTAGACAATCCACCGCCATCAGTGCTACGCGCTGTTGCTGAAGATTCTAATCAAGAAGTAGTACCTGAAGATGATTTATTAAACGGCGATTCTGATTTAACAGGAGACACAACCGCAGACGATTTACAAGTTTCTTCGTACATAAACGCAATGCAAGGAACAGCGGCTAGTGTAATAAAAAGTATGGGGACGCCATCGGCTGGCGGCTCTGGTAAAAAGTCGATTGAAGAGGAAGTAATGGAAATCCTCCAGAATCAAGCCTTAGAGGGCGGCGGCATTGGTGTTGAGATAAATCCAAAAGACGGTGATAGTTTCTTGCTCAAGCTTCCCATTGCTCTGCCGATTCCTGGCAATGTTCTAAAGATTAAATTCAGGAACCCGGACGGTACGTTTGTGCCGCTGCCAGACATTATTGGAGAAATCACAGGGTCAATTCAAAAAGCAGGATCAGACCTGTTAGCTTTTCCTAAGAAAATAATAGAAGAGGTTGGGGGAATATTTGAAGACTTGAGAGAGGCTGGTAAGATAGTTGCAGGGACTTCTGAAGAAGACCTCATGGGAAAGATTGAAGAGATATTTCAAGGGATTCTCAATAGTCCCGAGAAACGCGGGTGGTGGGAAGAATCAAATTGGATTTTAGAGGGACTTAGAACAAAACTAATAGGGGCTGCACATAGGAATGCAGTTAATAATCTTCCTGAAAACTGGTTTGAGCCTGCATCAGCGATTGCTGGTGGTGATGAATCTGCTGGGAAGGAGCCTGTTGGCGATCAACCACCAGGCGATCAACCACCAGGCGATCAACTTCCTGGGGATCAACTTCCTGGGGATGATAAGCGTCCTGTTGATGAAGATCCCCGGCCGAGTGATGAGCGCCCGCCGGGTGATGAGCGCCCGCCGGGTGAAGAGCCTAAGCCGGGTGAAGAGCCTAAGCCGGGTGAAGAGCCTAAGCCGGGTGAACAGCCTAAGCCGGAAGAACCTAGAATTGATACAAGTAAAGAAAAAGTTGTAGCAACTTGTTTTATTGCTGGCACGAAAATTGATATGGCTGATGGAACACAAAAGAATATTGAAAATATTCAAGTCGGCGATGAAGTACAGGCCATCGAAGGAACAACTGATACCGTATCCTATGTACACGATATTGAAGCACAGGATCATTCGTTGTGGACGCTAAATGGACATATTACAGCTACTGAAGCTCATCCATTTATGACAGAAGCTGGTTGGAAGTCAGTTAACCCTAAAGCTTCTACGTCTGTATATGAAAGTTACGGAATCTCAATCGGACAATTAGAGGCTGGCGATTTATTGATCGGAGCTAAAGGGACGGTTGAACTTACAAGCCTTGAAAGTCGTAAAGAAAATGTCAAAGTTTATAACTTTACTACGGCATCTACTCATACTTATATGGTTGACGGCGTTGTGTCCCACAACAAATCTCTTGAACCCAAGCCTAAGCCTAAGGTTGTTATTCCTCCAAAGGTAACAGAGGAGCCTCCGCCAAAAAAACCTCCAACAGTTGTACCACCGCCGCCTCCACCTCCACCTCCGCCGCCGCCGCCGCCTAAGCCTAAGCCTAAGCCTAAGCCTAAGCCTGAGGTTGTTATTCCTCCAGACGTAGTAGAGCCTCCGCCAGAAGAACCTCCAACATCGACTTTTCCTCCTCCTACTGAGACTCCTCCTCCTGATGATTCTACTGAAGGCGGTGGCGGCGGTGGCGGGGGTATGCTTGGTGGCACACCTGATGCTTTTTATAACAGAGACGACTTAGGCTTACCTCAGTTTACGCCCGTAGCTTACGAGCCACGCAAAGACTATATTGTTTCTCTTAATCGAATTATGAGCGAAAATATGTCGAGCAGTAAAAAGGGACTGTTTGATGGTCTGGTTTAAATGATTATATTTAAAGGAATGGTCTAATGACCTATTTAGATTTAGTAAACAACGTATTAAGAAGACTGCGGGAGACAGAGGTTTCCACAGTCTCTGCTACTTCATACAGCAAGCTAATTGGTGATTTAATCAATGATGCTAAAGACCTTGTAGAAAATGCCTGGGATTGGTCTGAGTTAAGGACTCTAATAACGATTACAACGTCTAATGGAGATTACACTTACCCGCTAACAGGCTCAGGGCATAAGATTAAAGAGTTTCTGGTGATAAACGATACGTCAAACATCACTATGGAATACAGAACAAGCAACTGGTTTGAAAAACAACTGTTGCTACAAACGCCTCTGAGTGGCGCACCACAGTACTATACTTACAACGGTGCTGACTCTAATGGTGACATGATTTTAGAAGTTTACCCAAAGCCTGATGGTGTTTATTCTTTGAAGTTTAAAGCTGCAAAGCGTAACGCTAGTCTGAGCGGAGACACTGATACTTTAAGCATACCAGCAGTCCCTGTATTACATCTTGCGGTAGCTTTTGCTTCAAGAGAGCGAGGAGAAACAGGCGGTACGTCTACTCCAGAGTATTTCGAGATGGCAAACAAATACCTGTCAGATGCAATAGCGCAGGACGCTGGCAGACACCCAGAAGAACTTATTTTCTATACCCCTTGAGAAACTAATGGCCCAAGAACTAGCAAGCATCAATCTGGTAGCACCAGCTTTTAAGGGAATTAATACCGAAGACTCTCCTTTGGCTCAAGACCCGTCTTTTGCAGAAATAGCAGACAACGCTGTGATAGATCAGCGTGGACGTATTGCTGCCCGTAAAGGACTAAGTGTCATTACTACAAACAAGACCGTTCTGGGATCTGGAAGGATACGGGCGATCAAAGAGTTTAAGAATGATGCAGGAACAACCAAGGTATTCTCTGTTGGTAATAACAAGATAATCAGCGGCACAACTACGTTGGTTGATGAGACTCCAGGCGGCTACAGCATTAGTGCTGACAACTGGAAGATGGTTAACTTTAACGACAGCATTTACTTCTTTCAGCGTGGTTACGCCCCTCTAATCTATAATACTGTTGCTTCAGGGACATCAGGCGGGGCAAACACTGACGTAGTGTTACTTAGTTCGGTCAATAGTGCTGCTGGCATTTCTTCTACTATCTTTGGAAACGAGGTTTTAGCAGCTTATGGTAGACTCTGGACGGCAGACTTTGCTGCTGATAAGTCTACGGTGTACTGGTCTGACCTTTTAGCAGGGCATATATGGACAAGTGGCAGTTCTGGCTCTATAGACATATCTAAGGTCTGGCCTGACGGGTATGACGAGATTGTTGCTTTGTCTGCCCATAACAACCATTTGATTATTTTTGGCAAACACAGTGTAGTTGTTTACTCAGGTGCTACTGCTCCAGCCTCTATGACGTTGGCTGATACGATTTCCGGGGTTGGTTGTGTCGATAGAGATACGGTACAGGCCACTGGAACGGATGTATTATTCCTGTCTCAAACAGGACTGAAAAGCTTTGGCAGGACGATACAAGAGAAATCCATGCCACTAAGTAGTTTGTCAGGGACGATTACTAAAGACATTATTGCTACGTTAACGGCTGAGACAGATTTCTTCAGGTCTGTGTACCATCCAGAAGAAAACTTCTACTTGTTAACCTTTTCTAGCGAGAACATGACGTTCTGCTTTGACCTAAGAGGAGCTTTAGACAACGGTTCTTATCGAGCTACAAGGTGGCCCGAGACAGGTTTTACTTCTTATGTCAGACAAGATAACGGGACGTTGCTAATAGGCAGTGAACACGGCATTGGACAGTATTCAGGTTATCAGGATAATAGCGATTCTTATGTGTTTAAGTACACAAGTCCTGAGCTGTCCTTTGGAGATCCGGCCAAACTTAAATTTCTAAAGAAGCTAAGAGCCACTATTCTGGGCGGGAAAGACTCAGTTATAGCAGTCCGTTGGGCGTATAATTTTAATTCTTCGTCTGCTGTTGAAGAAATAACGCTTGTTGGCCCTACTCTAGCTGAATATAACGTATCTGAGTTTAATGAAGACGAGTTCACCAATGGACTGTTTATCGCTCGTCCCAGCGTGAATACGAGCGGTAGTGGTGGAACTTTGTCAATCAACATGGAATCTGACATTGACGGTAAAGAAATGTCATTACAGGAAATAAACGTGCTTGCTTTAGTAGGTAAAACGATATGAATAATAATATGGAAACAAGAACTTTCATTAGCGGAGGGACTTCCTAATGCCAACCACTACAGATTATGTTCTTGGCGGGTTAGGCACTGCCGCAGGGCTTGCTTTTGCAAAAGAGGGTTATGACAAAGTAGGCGAGATAGGCGAACAGGCTTATGGTGAGTTTGCAGGAGATGACGGTCTTGCTGGTGTCCTTTCTGACAGACTAAAGTTCCAGCCTTATACCGTAACAACCGCTACTGGCAGTGATTTCGGAATGATGGAAAAGCCTGGGACTACATTGCCTGATGGTACTGTTGTCCCTGCTCAGACAGACTACAGGCTAAACCTTTCCCCTGACGAACAAGCTTTTTACGAGAATCGTTTAGCAGGATCTCAAGGCATGTTTGAGGCAGCAGAAACAGATACTGCCGCTCGTGAAGAACAGGTTTTCCAGAGAATGATGGACTCTATCAATCCTCAGAGAGAACGTGAAAGACTTGCCCTAGAAGAACGCTTACAAGGACAAGGACGGCTGGGTGTACAAACCAGTATGTTTGGTGGGACTCCTGAAGGACTAGAAATGGCTAAAGCACAAGAAGAGGCTTATAGCCGGAACAGGCTAGGTGCTATGGAATTTGCAGGTCAGGAGCAACTACGTCAGGCTCAGTTGGGTGCAGGTATGTTGTCTGCTGGTTACATTCCACAAGCACAGCTTGTCGGATCGTTGCAGCCAGGAATGACCGGAGCAGAACAACAGAGACAGTCAGTATCTCAAGCGACAAATGCTTACGGAGAGACTTATGCAGCGGGTCTTGAAGCTCTGCTTACATCAGCACTTGGTCAGGCTGGTATTGCTGGTGGTTTTGGCACAAGCATGGCTAAAGCTGCATTAGGCGGCTTGTTTAGTTAACAGGAGATAGACAATGGCTACATTTTCACAACAATTTCTGGCTAACTTAGGCAATGCAGGAGGTATGCTCCAGGGGTTTAGTGACCTTGGTGGAGCTATTGGTGGTGTACCTGGGCAGATGAGAGATAAAAGAATACTTGGAGAAGAAGCTGAAGAGCTTAAAGATTCAGGTTTTGCTCCAGGCACTGCTGGGTATCTTTCAATTCAAGCTATGCAAGCAGCAAGAAGAGGCGATAAAAAGCGAGCAACAGAATTAGCTGCATTAGCTCAACAAGAGAAAAACACTGCTACTACTTTAAAGCTTGCGCGGGCAAAAGCTGGAAGAGATGAGGATGCTAACGCTAGAGCGGAAGCAAGAGAAGCAAGAGAACTAATTACACATGGGCAAAGTGTACTTGAACATCAGCAAGGCCAGACAGACAGAAATCAAGAGATATTAGGGAATAGAGCGCAATCACTTGCGGTAATTGGGGATCTTCAGCAGGCATTAAAAACTAAAAAGAATCTTGCTGGGGAGAAATTATCCGATAATGAATTAAAAAGCGTTCACAGGACTCTAGTAAATGCTGCTAGAGCAGGAGATTCTGCACACACATTAGGGGAAGCAAGAGATGCTCTGTTAGGTAAAAAAGAGATTGTAAACGCTCAACTAATTAACTTTTCAACTAAAGAAGGAGTTCCTGTTAGGTCGGTTCTTGCTTCAGATACGGAAGCAATTGATAAAGCTTTTGAAGAGGGATTAGTTGAAGGAACCCGAGCAAGCCTTCCCAGTGGAGGGGTGGAATTTGTATCAGACGGACAGGGCGGGTTTACTGTGAGAATGGGGGGTACTGGACGGACAGTGGGTTCTAACACCAGAGATCAGGGTTTAGACCAACAAACGGATCAACTCCAGGGTCTGCTTGATGCCACAAGGGATGGCATCGCTAATTTACGGAACCCAGAAAGAGCTTTTGGACTACAAGGATGGGCAATCGACTCCTCTGTAGTAGGAACATTAATGCAACTCCCCGCTGGAGAAGTGGCTGTAGAAACACTTGCAAGCATAATTGGAAAGCCCATTTCGTCGGAGGAAGCCGCTAGTATTAAGACTGTGCGGTCACAACTACACAACTTAATATCTAACGCCCGCTCTGTAACAAAGGGTATACAAAGTACCAGAGGAGCCTCAGTAACAGAAAAAGAGTTGGCTGCGAAAGTGATACGAGGACTTGAAGCGAAAGACGATTTAGAAGCTGTTTTGGCTAGTCTGGAGGTATTCCAAGAACTTCTTACCCTTAGAAAAGCATCAGTAGGAAGAAAGTCGGAAAGAATTGATCCGCTTCCAGAGTTGACTAATGACGAAGTAAAAGCAATGTTGGGATATTAAAATGGCTCAAAATCCAAAAATGGCTAGCTTGATGCCTGAAAATACAGATAGTTCAAACAGGCCAGAGTTATATAGCAGGGTAGATGTTCTTATTGAAGCTGACCGCCGAGGTCTTTTAAACAACGAAGACCAATTAGCGTTTGATTCAGCCGTTTCTAGGGGGTTAATAGATCCAACCCCAAAGTATGATCCTGACCAAGCCAGAGTAAAAGCAATACTTAGAAGTACCGAAGAAGAAGCACTTCACAGAGCAAAACTGGGGGAGCAGTTTTTTAAACCAACCAGCGTAAATGATTGGGATCTAAATAATCCTGCTTTACGGGCGAAGCTGTCTCGAATTGAATCTGCTCCAGATGCTGTTCGTTTTTTAGAGCAATCAGGGGAGCTGCCAGAAAAGGCTATTGCTGTTGCTTTGGAAGACCCAGATGGCGGTCGAATCATGGGGTTTATGATCCCAGGCGAGGGGGAAGAACAAAGCCAATTTTATAAGATTGACTCTCCTAAAGAGTTCAATATTTCTGATATTGCTGATCTTGGCAATTTAGCGTCTATTGAGACTGTAGCTGCTGTTGGTTCTGCTTTTGCTCCTGCGAAAAGCATTTTACAAAGAGCTTTGTACGAGTTTGTTGGCGCTTTTGCAGGGAAGACATTAGATGAGGTAATAGACCAGTTTACTGGCTTAGAGGATCAAACGGTTGGCGATGTCGGGAAAGAGGCTCTTGAGTCTGGCCTAATTAACGTGGCTGGAGGCAGGGTAGCAGACTTTACTGCTAGGGTTGGTAACGCCGTGCTAGGGAGAGGGTTCAGGTCTAACGAAGGGGATGAGCTAGTAAGAAGAAGGCAGGAAGCTTTAGATGCAGGGGTTCGTCAGGGAATGCCCGCTGCCCAAGTTGGAGGTCCACTCTCCCAGAGAGCGACAGCAATATCAGAAGGATTAGGCTCTGGTTACCCTGGGGCTAGAGGAGTTGAAGGCATATCTGGCAGGAGAAGAGCGGGGGTTGCTTCAACAATAGAAGAGCAAGCTTTTCCTCGGTCAGAAGAAGGAATTTTAGAGTTAGAAATTGCTAACCTTGGCGACAGGGGGTTGTTAGACCTGATAAGCCAAGCGAGAAGGGAGGCATCAAAAGAGGCTACTAGAGATATAGCTGGAGAAGCCCCAGGAGGCATGTCTTTCCCCTTCTCAGAAACGTCAAAAGAGCAGGGAGGTCAAGCAGTTTCCCGAGGCGTTGATGAATTTGCAGAGCGTAGCAGGACATTATCAAACCAAGCATATGATGATTACTTTGAATTAGCTGGAGAAAAAGGCGTTGTTTACGATGTATCTTCTCTAAAGAAGAAGGCTGCTGAGTTAAGCCGCCAATATAGGTTAGAAGGAAAAAGCGGGTCTGAAACATCTTGGCAGGGACGGTCTGTAGATGATATGGAGCTTGTCACGAGAGAGGTTCGCCAAGACGTAAAGGTTGGCCCTGAGTTAAGCCCAACCCTGCAAGATATAATTAGGAAAATTTCTCAACTAAAAGACCTTCAGGCTCAAAACCCAGCAGAAGCTGCCAGGGCGCTTGCTCAAATACGATCAACGCTAATTGATGAAGCAGAAAAGACCCCAGGAGCAGGCACAAAGACTCAATCGCAGGGCATTGCCTCAAGGCTTTTAAGGGATCTTCACGAGGTTATAACTTCCCCAGAGGGGTCTTCAGGAAGTGTAAAATCAGCCTTTGAAAAGGCAAATAAGATTTATAAGGACAGGGCGGCTGTTTTAGATGCTTTATCTTTTTCTCGCGTCAGCCGTGATGAAATTGGTTCTGGAGAAAAATTATTTAATTCTTTGATTGGAGACATTACGGAAGACGTTGCAATAGCAGCAAAAAGGGAGCTTCCGAAAGAAGAGTTTGAAAAGTTTAGTTCTGCTTTGATTACGGACTTGCTTAGAAGTCCTGGCACTATCAATTCCAGGCTTCTGGCAATGGGGCGTGGTGGAGAGATCTTAGTTCCTAAAAATATAAGAACAGTCTTGGATGTATACCAAAGAAACATTAAACAGCTGGATAAAGGAATTCTGAACGAATTATTCCAGCAACAGGCAGCAGACGCACAAGCCGTTTCTGCCATTATTGAATCTGGTTCATCACAAGAGTTAATGGAGCTAGTTTCACAAGGCGTTATTGAAAATAACGATTTGCGGAAGTTGGTCTTTCAAGACATATTAGACAACACAACTTCTTATAGAGAGGGTCACCTAGAAATTGATCCCCAGGTGTTTACTTCCTATATTGAAAAAATAAAAAGCGGCAGGTTTTGGCAGATACTTTCTAGCGAGCAACGAAAATTAATTCAGGATGCAGAGATTTACGCTTCATTTTTAAAATCTGCCGATTCTGGGTCTAGCATTGCTGCTGCTGAAATTGCGGCTGCCCAACTTTCGCCTCTTACTAACCTTCCCAAGGCTTTCAATGCTAGGCTCAAGCAAATACAGATTGGGATTATAGCTAACTTAGCGAATAGCGACACAATGGCAAAAGCAATGGCTGGGAGAGGGAAAGCAGCTACCTCTATGACTGCATTAAGAGCAAGCATTCTTCTCACGATACAAAGTCTTAATAAGATGGCAGAATCAGAAAGAGGAAAAGATTTGCCTGAAAGTTAATCATCAACAGGCTTACAGTATTCCATCAGGACACTACAGGCTTTACGGACGGCTTCATCTTCAGCAACCTCGGCATGTAGCTTGCAGAACTCTCGTACCACAGTGACCTGAAAGTCCTGGGTTAGTATGTTGCTTATATCCATCTGGTAATGCCTTTTGTATGCGTGATCCCACTCTTCTGAGGTTGCTTCATTAATGCTCATTATCTAGCCTCTGTGTATTCGCTGGGTGGTTGGGGCAGGATAATGCCTTCGGATATAGACCACTCTTCTATTCGCCTTAGAAAGTCTATCACTTGCCCTGTACTCATCTTAGGTTTGGTAAGAGATTTCATAGTAGGAAGAATGATTGTCTTCCCTGCTTTTTTAAGTTTAGTCTCGCCAAGAAACATTATGCACACAACGTCATGCAAGCAGGGTTTTTCATCATCTGGATCTGGTTCACCATTGTCAGTTAAGTTATCGTACTTGCCAGGGAAGTTTTCTTTAAGATGCTTTGTCATGTGCCGCATCCAAATCCAGAACACTGCATAACAGTCAAGCAATCCAGTATCCGTGGTAATGCTGATATCGACAGGGTATTGCATGTCTACTGCTTTAGTCGCTGTTGTAAGGAACTCCAGCATAGCTTCACGGGACTGAGCCTTACCCTTAATCTGCTTGGCTTTTATTGGAGCGTTCATCAATAGGTAGCCTTCTGATAGCCATAAGCAACTTTTGATATGTCGGTGCAAAAGTCCTGCTCATGGACTTCAATCTTTCCCCCACTTTTTAGGAAAGCTTTGGTTTGCTCTGCAATTAATTCAGACTCCTCTTTCTTGCTCTTAAGGTTCTTCACTGCCGAGCGTACACCATCAGACCGTCCTGGGGTTTTAACCTTCCAGTGTTTATAGTGAGCCTTGCTATATTTCTTTGCCATTTTGTAACTCCCTCCACCAGTCAATTGCGCTATCTAGTCTCTTATCAGCATAAGCTAACTGTTTTTGTAGTAGATCAACCTCAAACTGTAGATCGTGATTCTTCGCCTCTACTTCGCAAGCAAAGGTATTTGCTTCTCTAAATCTGTCCCGCCAGAAAGCTTCTTTTTCTCCCTCGACCATTTGCTTGTCTGATTCTTGATGAACTTGAGAATCTCCTCGTTCGGTGGTATCGGTGGCACTTTCTGACATGGGAATGCTCCTGTTAACGCTTTTGTCTTGTGGTAGGCCCAACCTTCTTTAAATCCTCTTCTCCTAGCAAAGTGCAAGAACATGGCATACGCCTCTAGCCTTGCCTCCTTGCAGTATTCCTTCTTTAGCTTCTTAGCCTTCTTGACCTCAACCAACTCACCCCGTTCGTTCTCTACCTTAGACTGCGGAATGTATCGGTATCCGCAGTGAGGGCAGACAGATGAGGTCTTCAATGCACCACATCTAGGGCAAGGATTAGGCTCTGGCTTCTCTCTCTTTGCAGGTTGCTTCCTGGAGCCATCGTTTAGCTGATCGTGGAGGATGTCAGTAACAAATCCCAGTCTGTGAGTCGTATCACTATGATCCAGGATCAGAGAATAATCCTTACCATCCGCTGTTCTGAGTGATCTACCGACCATTTGGACGTATTTAATCTCTGATTTAGTAGGAGCAGCTAGGATAAGTGTTCTAACGTCCCAATCTACCCCCGCAACCAGACATCCCACGTTACAGACAACCTTTATCACCCCTGAGTGAAAGTCTCTCCTGATGCTCTCACGCTCGTCTGGTGGCGTGTTTGCATCAATGTAGCCTGCTGCAATGCCTCGGCCTAAGAAACGGGCCTGTATCTCAGCCGCATGAGCGCGGTTAACAGCGAACAGTAAAGTCTTCTCATGACTGGATTTCTCTAACCAGGTATCGACAATTGAGGCAATAAGCGTGGTATTGGCGACTCGTTTGTACAATTGGCCCTGATGATACTCTCCAGCGACTGTCTTAATGCCTTTTAAGTCAGGCGAAGACGGTGCGAACACCCTGAAGTCAGATAAAAAGCCCTGATTAATCATTTCCTGAGTAGATTTACCGACAATTAAGGACTTCCAGTGATTGCCCATGCCTACAGACCACGGTGTTGCGGTCAAACCGACGAAGGTTGCACCCATTTCCATCCAATGCAGGACAAAAGCACTCCTTCTGTGCGCCTCATCGACAATAACAAGATCGACATCAGGGTAAATCTTACGTCTTGACAGTGTTTCTACAGAACATATCTGGCAGGTAGCATCAAGATCGTACAATTCGTGATCTGCCTGGATGACTCCAATGTCTTTGATGCCCTGTTTGTAAAAACTCTGCCATGTCTGGTCAATTAAACTGATGTAGGGGACGAGAAAAG
>Ga0209337_1000502_pt1 | contig 31539 bp, 37 predicted proteins | sample LinPmetageLP53_FD_184044 | JGI IMG/M metagenome (GOLD analysis project Ga0209337, IMG submission 184044) | Marine viral communities from the Pacific Ocean - LP-53 (SPAdes) (version 2) | ecosystem: Environmental > Aquatic > Marine > Oceanic | place: Pacific Ocean | collected 2010-02-08 | reverse complement strand
TCTGACGCTTCGTCTACGCTAACACCCAGTTGATCTGCTAACTTGCCTTTGCCCATGCCGTACATAATTCCAAGACCAATGGTCTTAGCTGTCTTCCTATCAATATCCACTAGGTTAGCCACCTCTTGGTGGAAGTCAGCATCTCCGGCATGGTAAGCATCAGCAATAGCTTCTGCTCCGTCATACCTAGAACGACTGGCGTAATGCGTTAGGATCCTTGGCTCTTGTTGAGAGAAATCAGCTGAGCACCATATCTCTCCTTCTTCGGGTAAGAACAACGATCGAATCAAGGGGCCTATTTCTTTATTACGAGCTGGGACTTGTTGTAAGTTTGGATTGCTCATGGACAACCGACCTGTGACTGTCCCCCCACTCTCACCCTTTAGCTGTCTAATTTCAGCATGGATCCTACCGTTGTGCTCGTGCTTCAGAATAGAGTCGATAAATGTGCTATGAGTTTTATTAACTTCTCTAGCTTCTCTAATCATCTGAGCGATGGGGTGAGAGTGGTTTTCCAAGAAAGCTTTTGTAAAACTTGGTAAACCTGTTGGTGTTCTTAAATAGGTAAGCTCCAAAGCATCAAAAACTTTAGCTAAAGAATTAGCCGCCCACAGTTGTACTTCTGTGACTCCTGATTCTTCTTTAATCTTTTTAATAATTTTCTTCTCTCTTTTAACTAACTGTGCTTTTAGTGTCTCTGCTCTTTCTAAATCTACACGAACACCTTTTTGTTTCATGGCAAGAACCACTGGGAGCACTCTCATTTCTAGATCAAAGATGTTCCAAAGGTTTTGCTCTTCCAGCAAAATTTTAAAGTGATTCCATAATTTTAGTGTGAGGGCGGCGTCCTGTGTTGCATAAGTCCCTACATACGCAGACGGTAAGCGCCACATATCAGCCTTGGGGTCCAGTCCCCACTCTTCTGCGGCAGCGCTTAATTCACCTTCTGACTTACCTTCATTAATGTACTCTCTGCCAAGTGCATTCAAAGAATACCAGAATTGGTTCTCATCAATTAAAGGAGCAACAATCATTGTGTCAATGATCCTTCCATTAATTGGTACACCGTGATGCGTTAACCAACCAACATCGTAAGTTGAATTATGAAATATCTTATCGCTGTTGGTCGCACATATTTTCTTTGTAAACTCCAACACTTTCTTTTTAGAAAAGTTAAATCCTGATTCATGCGCAAAAGGAAAATAGTCTTCGTATCCGTCTATAGCAAAAGAAATACCAACGGCTTCTCCATCTCCTCTAATGTACCCAGGACCTAATTCTTTTAGGCGAGGATCTCTGGTTTCAAGATCAATAGCTATTTCCTTGGCTTGGCATAATAACTCTGTTGGGAACACGTCTGGGGGAATCCACTCTGTGGGTGGTTTATAAACAAAACTCATATAACGTACCTGTAATAATCATCTTGGGCTTGAATCAAATAAAGATTGTCTATTGTGCGTGTTACCGCAACATAGAATTGTCTGTGCAGCCCATCTGGTTGTAAAATAGAGCTCCGCTTCTGTGATTTAGATAGGTCCAAATACACAGCAACGTTCTCTGCTTCCCCACCTTTTGCCTGATGAATCGTGGAAATGACAATGCGTGGTTCTCCGTATAAATCTTCGTCATTCTTTAGTGCTTTCTCTATGAAACTTCTTCGTTCTACGTCTATCGTTTTTTCAAATACTTCTTTCCAACCTTGACCTAAACATTCGGATCTTAGCCCGTAGTTATCAAGGATCTCTTTTAGGGTAACTACCTGGGCTTTATTAGGAGCTTGGTTTACTTGGCTAAGGAAGCCTCGTTTGACACCTGTCTTGCCTAAGTAAAAATACAAGTCCGCTAAATCTCCTAGAGTTATATCTTCTTTGTTAGATAACTTCTCCCAAATATCTATGGCCACCATCATCTTACGCGGAACGTACCTGTATTGATTATGTGTAAAAGGATGACCGTTATCTATCAAATACTTTCTAACATTATATCCTTTAGAAGCGTCCGTTAACATGTAATCACATGAGGCTAATATCAACCACTGTCCTTTATCAACAGGTAAAAGTTCAACTGAACCCACCTTATTAACTGTGCCTTCTTCTGTACGAGGTCGATAAGTTTTAGGCTCTCTAACGGCTATTCTTTTAGATATCTTTTCTGCAATAGGATGTACTTTAGAAGGTATTCTGTAAGACTGATCTAGGATAATGTTATCTCCTTCGTACCCAACAAAACGTTGCGGTTTTGCTCCGTTCCATTCATATATAGCCTGATCATCGTCCCCAGCAATATAAGTTTTCTTAGCGTTGGTAGCCAGCTTCTCCACCAGTCTCCAGTTAAGTTCGGCTAAGTCTTGGGCTTCGTCGACAATAAGCACATCCAACTCTGGCGGTGTACCGTCGACCAAGAACTTATTAATCATGTCGGCAAAAGAATACACCGGAGGCACTCGTGATAAACGAAAGTTCTCCCACGCATCTGCTATAGGTTCAAGCATGTGTATAACGACACCTTTGCGTTGTTCTTTTTCTAATGACAGTCGTTCATCCTTAAGAGAGCGACAGTTAGCTTTTGAACGTTCAATGATATCGAAGTAGGGATCTTGGACCACGGACCTAAGAGCTCTTGGGTTGACCCCATACTTTTTAGTTAGATTAAAGTCGTGACCTTCTAAGAATTCAAACACATCCTTTCCATTCATTACCTGAGATATACCCATGATGCGTTTACAGAAAGCATGACTGGTACAAAAATATGGCATCTCATCAAAACCTAAGCCAAAACGTAAGTGCGCTCTGTTCTTGCCTTCTTCAGCAGCTTTAACTGAGAAAGATATAAAAGCTATCTTTTCAGGAGGCGTACCTTCGTCTAGATATTTTTCAATTATGTTCATTAATGTTGTTGTCTTTCCTGTGCCAGGAGGACCGAAATACTTTGTTACTCTTCCCATGGTTTTGATTCTTCCTTAATTTTAAAGTCTTTATTTAATATTGTTTCTTCGTTTAGTTCTTCTATGTCTAGCACCCAAATCTTTTTGTTACCAACAGATTTATCTATGTACTTTGATATATTAGCAGCACCCATTTCTTTTAGTTCGGTGAAAACTTCTGCTTCTTTTATTGTTCGCATCTTTTTAAATTCTTGAATAAAGATAACGACGTCTCTTCCTGTAAACCACCACTGCTTCTCTCCATCATCCTCATGTCTATACACCCCGGAAGAGGCAATAGCCAAACGAGAGGAGGATTCAGATAGTCTACAAAACTCATGCACTGCCGCTTGCAGTAACCCTTGTTTGGTCATGTCCAATGGTACATCTACTTCTTGGACTTCTTGTAGCAAAGCATTCAACCTTGCTACCCAATCTGATTTTTTAACATCAGGAGGGCACTGATTTAAAACTTCCATACATCTTTGTTGGAACATAGAGAAGTTGTGTAGTTGTTTTGTGTCTAAGACAATAGTTCTTCCGTCCACATCTAAATGCCAGAGAGGAGGATCAGTTAAATACTTACGCAAGCCACCGAAGTTAGGATCTCTTTCAGAAGCATCAATACCGTAACGACGAGTTACGCATATACCGCTTTGGCAGAAGTCTACTAAAGGGGCCTTGTTGCATTGGTATCTGTACTCACTTTTTTCTAGGCTCTGAATAATTGTATTTAATTCGCTATGAGATAACGCTTTTGTGCAGACGCTTTTATTTATTTCTTGAAGCTTGTCTTTCCATTCTTCACTTTCCGGGTGTACTTTCCGGAGAAACACTCCGTAATTAAGTAAAGCATTATTCCTCATACCTTCTGGTATTCCGTTTAACTTCATGTGTACCAAACAAGGAGGAGCTTCGTCCCAAATACTGCCTTCTTTTGCTATTAATTTTCTTCTGCTTTTTTTAACAGGTACGTACTTATCAATTTCTTTTTCTGTTATAGAGGCTTTCTCTACAATCTCAAAAAACTCTTCCATGCTGGCAGCTTCGCCATCTTCTGTTAATGCATAACGAGTGGTATCTTCACCACCAAAATAAGGCATGTTAAGCCAGTTACCTGTCTGTCTTTCTTTTGGTAATTGCTTTGACCATTCGTATTGTTTAGGAAAGATTTCATCTCCCGTCCTTCCCATGGCTGCGGCTATCTCTTCTAGTTTTCCTTGGAGTTTGAATGCAGGGATAGGTGTCTTGGTGAATAGAAACAGGTGCACCCCACCTGATTTAGTCATGCATGGAACTAAAGGTAGGCCCATGTCTTTAATAATACTTTGTATATTTTTTATATCTATTGGGTACTCATCTACATCAATGCATCCCCATTTGCACGTCTCATCATCTGTTAAAGGTATGACACCAATAGAGACGTTTCCTTTTAAATGATCTTGCCATAGATCTAACGTAAGGGGCTCCTGTAGAGTTCGTCCTTTGCCGTCTTTCTTTATTCCTTTGGCGGTACTTTTCTGTCCAGTTATTTCGTATATACCATGAGCTCTATCTAGACCTAAGAACACTTCCTTGAACTTTATTGCGGTTTCTTCCATATTTACCTAAAGGTGGACACCACTCTATAGTGGGAGCTATAAAGTGATGTCCGGTTTAGACTAGTCTTCCCAATCCTTATTGGAATCAGACTTGCTGTCTATAGCAGGGGTCTTTGGAGCCTGTAATTGGTCCATACCACCTGATGAGCAGAACTTAGAAAACTCCGTTGCATCTGTAAACAGATCCGTTTCGCTTTCCTCCAACACGCGCTCCTGTGTAATACTATAGCTATACCATGTACCACGATCGTTGGATTCAACCTGCGTTTTAAGACTATACCAATGAGAATAGGCAGGTGGGGTATATAACCCTTTGCTACCTTGTAGTTTAGTCCCTTGGATCAAAGTGTTCCAAGCGCGGGAATGTTTTAGTTGTGCTCCTGTCATGTTGATAACACACTTTTGAGGTGTTTCATCAACGAGCGCGTAGCCATAATGATTGGCAGTAGTTGTCAGTTGAGTATCCCCACCTGGTGTTACTAGCCTACCTTGACTATCACGATTGCATCTATTTAAAAGATCTGATTCAGGTCCATGAACAGTGACTAATCCTCCACCTTTTTCACGTAAACGCCACTCTACTAGAGTTTTGTTGTAGTAAACAGGTAGGAACAATAGCCCCTCATCACCACTTATAGAAGTGTTATTACCTGAGAAGAAAATATCTCCTTCTTCCGCGTCTGGTACATAATCAGCAGAGGCTTTTTGTCTTTGCGGAGACAGCGCCTGGATTATACTTACACGCGGAGTCTTGAGATCTTCCGCTCCTACATCACCAAAGCCTTTATCTTCGATGCCTTCAAACAAGGACGTCATCGCCCCACTATTTTTCTTCGTTGCCATTTTTTTCTCCTTCTTTCTTCGTTCAACGATTAATTTTAGTGCGCTTGCCTTGATACACAGAAAATTTCTTCTGTATATCTTGGTCAAACTCACCGTTACCTGATTCTATTTGTTCTTTGACAAATGCTCTCAGGGTGCTTGGGTGGACTGTTTCCTTCTGTTCAGGCAAGTGCCCTTTAGAAGCCAACAGTTCTCCCAATTCTTTTGCGATAGCATCATCGCCTTGACCAAAAGTTAAGGTCAAAGTGTTTTTAATGATGTCGCCGTGACCTTGGTCACGTAGCCACGCATGAGCAGCAGTTAAGTTGTCTGCTGAAATACGCGCACTATAAAATGGGTCTGCTGAGATACGTGAACCGTCGCTCAGTTTTAAATCTGTTACACCTAATTGTGCTAATTTATCCGGGATTAATTGTTCCGAGAGTTCTCTCTGTTGGTCCTTAAGTCTTTTAAGTCTTTCTTCCACATTGCCAATCTCACCCTCAACTCTGAGTAGCTTATTACATAACGCACTAAGATCTTCAATCGAAGAATCTCGTATGCCTTCGACAGCTTTTGTTGTGCTCTCTTCAAATAGTTCATTTATCTTTTCCACGTTTACTCCATATATCTATAACATTATTGTGATCAGCAACTTCTGGGGGTGTATCTTTAGGAGGGGTAGGCTCTAAATTAAAAGTTATCTCTCCATCAGTAACACCCATAACTTGAACTATACCTTTCGGTACATCTAATGTGGTGTACACATATCGTAATGTTTCATCAAGAGTTAGAAACGCACCAATGGTGTAAGGAACATCTAGTCTTCCGGTTGGGTCCGTCACATCTATAAAATATTCACTCGTGGTACTATCTAGAAATACTTCTATTTGTAGTTTAGTTATTCGTCCGTTTTCTTTTCTTTCTGTCATTATCAACTCAAAGTTGCAAGAGCACTATAGCATGTATATAATAGATTGCAAGACCCATAACGAAGAACAAAGGACAAAACTTATGAAACTGAATAACTATGAATTTAAGAGCGAGCCATATAAACATCAACTGGACACTTTAAAGTCAAGCGCACATCGTAACCTATTTGCATTATTTTTGGAAATGGGCCTTGGAAAGTCTAAAATTCTTCTAGATAACGCAGGTATGTTATTTGAAGAAGGAAAGATATCAGGGCTACTTATAATCTCCCCTAAAGGAAACTTAAGCAACTGGGATGTGCATGAAATAAACAAGCATTTGCCAGAGCGTATCGAAAGAAATGTTGTGGTTTGGCAACCCAATCACACACAGAAATGGGCGTATGAGTTTGAGAAGATGGTAAAGGATGATAGCGACGGAGTGTTAAATATTTTCTTGGTAAATGTAGAAGCTTTCGCTACTGTTAAGGCTTGTAAATTTGTAGAAGAATTTTTGGTGACTCATGATGCAATGATGGCAATTGATGAGTCTACTACCATTAAAAATCCTAAAGCTAAAAGAACAAAGCATTTAATTAAGTTAGCTCCTTTAGCAGACTATAGACGAATTCTTACTGGGTTTCCTATTACTAAGGCCCCTCTTGATTTGTACTCTCAATGTTATTTTCTATCTCCTAATCTATTGGGCTTCAGTAGCTTCTATGCTTTCCAGGCTAGATATGCAATCACACACAATAAACACATGGGTAGGCATTCCTTTCAACAAATAGTAGGGTTTCAAAAATTAGAAGAACTTCAAGAATCAATAAAAGATTTCTCTATAAGGAAAGTTAAGGATGAATGTTTAGATCTTCCACCAAAGGTCTACACTCGTAGATTTGTTGAACTAACTGACGAACAACAGAAAGCTTACGGCACTATGAAGAGGGAAGCTTTAATGGTTCTTAATGATGAACTTTTTTCTACTATGAATATGCTTACCCAACTTATGAGACTCCAACAAGTCGTAGCAGGCAGTTTACGTAATGAGGAAGGAGAGACTATTGTTTTAAAAAATAATCGCGTACAGGCTGTCTTAGATCTGTTAGAAGAGACATCTGGGAAAGTAGTCATTTTTGCTGTATTTAGAACAGATATTGAAGAACTAGAAAAAGCTATAGCAAATAAATTTGGCACTGGTGCTGTAGCTTCGTATTACGGTAAGACACCCCAGGACGAACGACAAAAGATTATAGATAAGTTTCAAGACCCGGATAACGAACTTAGATATTTTGTGTCTAATCCACAAACAGGCGGTCGTGGTATTACGTTGACTGAAGCAAGCACTATGATTTTTTATTCTAACTCTTATGACCTAGAACTTAGAGTTCAGGCAGAAGATCGAATACACAGGATTGGACAAGAACGCAGTTGCACATACGTAGATTTGGTTTCTGAAGGGACTGTTGATGAAAAAATACTTAAAAATCTATTAAGTAAAGTAAAGATAAGTAACGAAGTTCTTGGCGAAGTCCGTAATTGGTTTGAATAAGGTATAATAAAAAGATGGAAAACGCAGTTCAGTTTATTAATGAAGTGGGGTTCCCCATTGCCGCAGCACTTGGTTTAGGCTTCTTTATTTGGAAGCTTATTAATCGAATTATTGATGGAATGGAAACCAAATTAGATGTGTTGGATGAAAAGGTAGCTGTACAAATAGCAGCCATGGAAGAAAGATTGGGTGGTAAATTAGATTCACAGCATGGAATTTTAGTGGCTTTAATAGACAGAGTGCGTAGTTTAGATAACGAAATTATCCGGCAAGACACCATGATTAAAACTATATTAGGAGTACCTAACCTTATTAATATAGATAAGATAGCAAAGGCAGATAGAGATGATCAAAGGAAAGACTAAAGAAGTAGTAATGATACTAGCTATAGTTTTTGTTTTAGTATTAGTAGGGTCTTTAAGTGCAGATGAACTCGTATATAAATTTGGCAACCCTAGCTTTAGTGGTATAAATCAGTCTGCTCATTACTTAACTATTGATGAGCAAGAAAGAACACGAGCTGAAAAAATAGCTGAAAATATACAGGATGCCTTAGAAGAAGCAGAGCGCGAAGCGGATAATACAGTACTTTCTAAGTTTATACGTAACTTAGAATCGCGTATTTATTCTACCTTGGCTAAAGATATTTCTGAGTCGCTGTTTAATTATTCTGGTATTCCTACTTCAGAAAATCCTATAGCAGGAGAGATAAGTTTAGAAGGTAATATCTTAAAGTGGATAAATAATGGGGATACAATCACTTTAATAATAGAAGAATGGTTTGATGGAGTGCTGGTTTCAACAACAGAGATTGTTATTCCAGTTGGTAGCTTCGGGGGCTGTTGGGTAGATTGTGACGGATGAAATGGTTAACCCCTATCTTTTTTCTTTTGTTCAATGGCTGTGCTAATCTAGCTTTTCAAGAACAAACAAACTGTGTGGATTTATTAATCTGTCCAGAAGGCCCTAAAATTGTACCCAGTTCCGCACACCAACTATTAAATTTACCTTCTCCTAATAACCAAGCAGTTGTTGCGGTGTACAGTTTTCCAGATCTAACTGGGGCGCGTAAGTCAAAAGATAACATTGCAAGCTTTAGTACCGCAGTTACTCAAGGAGGTTTAGCTATATTAACCGAAGCTTTACGAGATGCTGGTAGAGGTACATGGTTTGTCGTTGTAGAGCGCGACGGGCTGGATAATTTAAGCAGAGAGCGTCAACTTATAGTAAACACCCGTAAGACGTATGATGGAGAAGAAGGCAATATGTTAAAGCCTTTGTTGTACGCGGGCATGATTTTAGAGGGAGGTATTGTAGCGTACGACTCTAATATAAGAACAGGAGGTACTGGAGCCAGAGCACTTGGGGTGGGGGCCAAAAACCAGTACCGAGAAGACATAGTGACTGTATCGCTTAGAGCTATACTGGTACAAACAGGAGAGGTACTACTAAATGTAACTACCACTAAAACCATTTTATCCACAGGGACCGGCTCAGACTTATTTCGTTTCTATGAAATGGGCACAGAACTTATAGAAATGGAAAGCGGATTTACAAAAAATGAGGCTGCAAGTTATGCGGTAAGATCTTCTATAGAAGCCGCAGTATACGGTTTAGTGATGGCAGGATTGGAAAAACAACTCTGGGACTTTAATTATGATACACTAACTCCGGAGGATGATGATGAGGTGGTTAAAAAAGACACTAATTAGTGCTCTTATCTTAATTGTTTCAGGGAGTATGCTCGCTGGTAATAATGATATTTATATTACACAGACGGGCACAGGGCTAACTTTAACAATTGATCAAATTGGAGCAACTAATAAAGTAGGTACTAACGCAGCTAGAGCAGTTTTATCAGGTACTACTATGACGGTAGACATTGATCAAGTAGGCTCTACTAACAGTCTTATAGCTAGCATTTTACAAGGTAATAGCTCCAGTTGGACTTACAGTAATACGGGTTCTAGTGCTACAGCTACTTTCGCAGTTGGAGCTACAGGAGATGTAGCAGGGTCAGATTTTGATTGGGCTTCTTCTGGTGGGGACGGAAACGACTTAATATTTACCCAGGGTTCTAGTGCTACAGCTACGGGCGGTAATCAAGACTTTTCAATTACAGGAGCTTCTAATAACTTAAATGTTAGATGTGAAGTCATAGGTTGTATTAATAATTGGACCGTTTCTGGAAGTTCTAATGACATAGATACACTTCAGTCAGGCTCAAATGACCACGCAATTACTGTTAATCTAACAGGAAGCTCAATGGACATTGATATAGACCAGACGGATACTACCAGCACTAATGTAGCTAATCTATTACTACAAAGCAGCGGTGGCTCAGGAAGCTCAGTCAATATTGACCAATGCGCTTCTGGCTGTTAGCTTTATTATTTACGGGTACAGTTAACGCAAATGAGATCGGAGAGATCTCTGAGTTCCGTGGTAACGGAGAAGTCCTTAGACAAACAGGGGGAGATAAATTACTTGCTGAACTTGACCTTAATATCTTTTCTTATGATGATGTGCGGACCGGTAACGGCCGTATGGCAATTGAGTTTCTGGACTCTTCTGTATTAAAACTTACGGAACATTCTAAAGTAGTTATAGATAACTACATCTTTGACCCAGATCCCTCTAAAAGTAAACTGGCTCTTAACATGGCATCGGGTACTGCTCGTTTTATTACTGGTGCTTTAGGTAAAATTAATAAAGAAAACATTTCTATACGCACCCCCTCAGCCACCATCGCGATTAGAGGGACAGATTTCACCACAACAGTTGACGAGCTTGGCAGAAGTTTAATAATATTATTGCCTGATGAAACAGGGAAAACTTCAGGGGAGATTACAGTAACAACTTGGTCCGGTACTGAAGTATTAAACCGACCTTTTCAAGCTACTATGGTATCTACCTTTGAATCAAAGCCCACAAAAGCAGTTGTGTTAGGAAACTTAACGCTTGGTTTAATTGATAATATGCTTATTGTTAACAAACCCCCCGAAGTACAAGAAGCCATAGCGGAACAAGAAGGCACTTCTAAAGATGGAGTAGACAAAGATTTCTTTGAAGATGCTCCTGATTTAGACAAAGATTTTTTAGAAGAAGAGGAAGAAATAAACAGATTAGATATAGATTTATTAAATTTTGATTTTCTCGTAGATTTATTAGCTATAGTAGAAGCAGGATCAAAAAAGAAAAATACTTCTGGGGGCACTTTAAACGGGGTAGAACTAAAAGGCATTACCCCCGGGTACGATCCCGTGTACCAAACCTACTCTTTTGTAGAGGGCCAACATGTGTATTTAGTCCACCAAGGTAGTAATACATTTGACATAGGAATAGATAAAGATGCTGCTTCTTATGTAAATATAAATTCAGCAGGGGTAATAATGGAGGTAGAAATAAATGGTGCGGGCGACAACACTATTATTATTTTTCAGTCTCCTTAGTTGTAGTTTATTTGCAGGTGATAACCTAATAACACTACAAACAAAAGGAAGCGGCTCAACTATAACTATTAAGCAAGTTGGTAACAGTAACACTACTGGTGTTTATTGTGGGCTAGGAAGTTTTGATAACTCTTTAGTTGGGGATCATAATTGTAATAACGCTACTATTACTTCAACGGTAACGGGAAACTCTAATGTTGTTTATTCACAGTCTGTTTGGTCTAATCATACGGGACAAAGTTGGATAACCACAGTAGATGGAAATGATAATTACGCAGTTATAGATATGGATGAAAGTGATAATGTTTCTACTATTATACAAAATGGAGATGATAACCAAGCGTGGATACTAGGTTCTGGAGACGACAACGTATATAAAATAGAGCAGCTAGGAGATGATTACTACGCTAAGATCTACGCCTTTTCAGATGATTCTGATGTTTGGATTACCCAAGAAGGCACAGGCAACCATAATGCTTACGTTTTAAATTACTCAGGGGGAAACAATAACTCCACTAGATTAATTCAAAAAGGCTCAGGGAATAAAGACGCAGACATATTCTTTTATAGCGGTGGGGATGATAATGATGTTAGTTTAACGCAACAAGGAAATGGAGCCCACACTTCAAATATGAAATTCTATACAAATAACTATGATGTTACTGTAATACAAAAGGGGTCCACAAACCAAAACTACGCTGTGACTTTTAACTGTGTTAGTAACTGTACTAAGACTATTAGCATCACTCAACAATGAACAAGTGGTTAATAGGGGCACTTACTACTGTAGCATTATCACTGCCACTTATATTAGATTGGAGTGCGCTGGAGGTACTTAGGCTTAAAACCTTTGATGCACTTGCACAAGAACAAACTCCTAGTGGGCACTTTGTAATACTGGATATCACTGAGAATGATATTAGTGAGGAAGGAGGATGGCCTTTTCCTAGGAAACGTTTAGCTGAGATACAGCTCGACCTAATCGAACGTGGAGCATTGGGAGTGGGTTGGGGAATTATGTTCCCTCAAGCGGATCGCTTTGGTGGGGATGATGCGTTTGCTGCGAGCCTTCAGCAGGGTACTAATGTACTGGCTATACCTGAATACGAGAACAGAATCTTTCCCTCGACAGATGGCACAGTCATCCTTGGGGATAATCCTGTGCGTACAATTACACTACTAGGGTACTTGCCAAACGTAAGCCAGCTAGAAAAAGCTGCTTATCAAGGAATTGTGTCGGCTCCAACTGATGTGGATAACTTAGTTAGAAGGATCCCTCTTATTGTGCAAACGCCTGATGGTTGGGTGGCTTCTTTTGCTACGCAAGTATTAAAGGCGTTAACGGGGGAAGGAACGTACCAGATAAAAACATTTGAAAGCGGGATACAAGCGGTACGAATACCGGCGTTGGGGGTTATTCCTACGGATGAATACGGCAGGAAATGGATCTCTTGGGTCGATACTCCTAAGACTACGTTACAAGACCCTCAAGTAGAGGGTAAATTTGTGTTCGTTGGAGTGACGGCTGCGGGTGTAATGCCGCAATTAGCCACGCCCTCCGGTCTATTAAATCCCCATTACATACAAGCAGCCCTAGCAGAAAGCTTGCTTTTACCCAATAGCCCACAGATTCCCCCCGATAGGTTGGTGTACGAATTACTTATATTACTAACTGTCTGTGCATTGGTTCTTTTCATTGGACGTAAATGGACGTATACGTACATGGCACTAGGGGTTGGAGGTCTTCTTGTACTGACAGGAGGGTTGGAGTGGTATCTTGTAGTGAAAAAGTCCTTATTAATAGATACTACCTATAGCGGAATAGCCCTGCTAATTGTATCTGGGGAACAGTTTTGGCTTAATTTTAGAGAACAATCGCTCCTTCGCCAACAGATAAAGAAGCAATTTGAGCACTACCTGGATCCTCGTCAAATCAAACGTTTGCAGGAAGACCCCTCTTTACTTAAATTGGGAGGAGAGAAGCGGTACTGCACGTACTTATTCACAGACGTCAGGGGCTTTACGGCTATGTCAGAGCGACTTACCCCCACGGAAGTCACAAAAATTATTAACATTGTGCTCACGCAACAAGTGGAAGCCGTTCAAAAATACGGTGGCATGGTGGATAAGTTTATTGGCGATGCCATGATGGCGGTGTTTAACGCGCCCTTGGACCTACACAGCCACGAGGACGCTGCTATCAACGCAGGTAAACAGATCATCGAAAACATGACCTTGGCCAACGAGCAGTTAAAAGAACAGGGCATTGATGAGTTCATTAAAATTGGCGTAGGAATCAACTCAGGCTATGCAACGGTAGGTAACGTAGGAAGCGACACTCGATTCGATTACTCTTGCATTGGGGACAGTGTAAATTTAGCGGCTCGCCTTGAGTCCAGTACCAAAGAAGTGGGAGAACCTATATTAATAGGAGACTCTACCCGCAAGAAAACCACGCACACGTTATCCGTGTTACCCCCTATTAAAGTCAAGGGCAAGACCGACGACATAAAGATATACACCTTGTTAGGGTATTGATATAAACTAGATAAATGGCTATTCCTGTTGGTGGACAAAATTTTTTAAAAACGTTATTTCGCAGCGATACCCCTGCTGGGAAAGCTTTTAAGTACGGTTTAGATCAGCCTACAGAAAATACAGCTACAACATTAGATCTTTTAGGCTACGACGACGCGGCGGCAGGGCTACAAAGTTTAGTAGACGCGCCTGAAAACTACGAATCGGCGGCAGCTCGATTTATGAATCTAGAAGGTGAAGGCTACAATTGGAAAGATCTTCCATTAGCTACTGTTGAACAATCGGGTCAGTTAGCAGGGTCTATGGGTTTGAGAGCTGCTGGCGCTGGAGTAGGAACGTTGGTTGGTTCACCTGTATTAGGAGCTATTCTTGCTTTTGGTGGTCCTGCGTTGTTTGAAGCCGTGCAAATAGCTGGTCCAGTAGCTTTAGATCGCGCAAGAAACAGGGACCCTCAAGGCGTAGAGAAAGAACCCAACGGACAAGATTGGGCAGGTGCGATGGGCACGGCAGGCTTTAGTGGAGTGCTTAATGCAATAGGTGTGAAAGGTATCCCCGGTTTAAACAGTGCCGTTCTTGGAACAACGGGCAAAACTATAGCTCAAACTGCGGGGGCAGGATTAAGAGAAGGTGTAACCGAAGGGTTACAGGGCGTTACGGAACAGGTTGGTAGTACAGCGTTCACGGACAAAGGACTTACCATTAATCCTAAACAAGCAATTGGTGAAGGGCTAATAGGCGGCACTACTGGGATGGTTGCAACAGGACCTGCGGCTGTAGCACAAGCTGTAAATAGCATGAGCTCAACAGTAGATCCTACAATAAGTTCCTTGATAGATAGTTCAGCATCCGCTTCAGATACGTTAACTGCGGATACTGTTGATACTATTCAGCCATTATTACTACCACTAGGAGAAGACCAAACAATATCGGAAACTGCAATGGCTTCTGTGCCTCAATCAGAGACTTACCAAGACTTTAACATTTTAGATCCTATTCTTTCTGTTCCAGAAGACTTGTCTCAGGCGAAAGAATTGTTTACGAGGGAAGACGTTTGGCCTCGTTTACCTACTTCATTAAGAGAAAGTATTTATAGCGAATCTCGCTATAAAGAAGCTGCTTCAGAATTATTTTCTTATTTAGAAGGACCAATTGAAAAAGACCTTAAAACACTTTCTTCTGTTAAAAAAACAAACAAAATATGGGGGGAAGAGCTCGGGTCAGATGATATTGATGACTATAAGCCTAATCAGGCGTTTATACAAAAAAATATTATTACAGAAGACCCTGGTTTTAAAGATAAAGTAAAAAAAGAATTTTTAAAGGAGCAATTTAATCTTGGTGACGACAGGGCAGAAAACACGACTGGACTGCTAACATCGGACTATGGAAACAAAACTTGGGGTAATCATCATCGTCTTATTAGGGCAACAAACAGAGTTCAATATAACGAAGTCGCTTCAAAATATATTGCGCCATTTATGCAAGAACAATTAAATTTAATAGTTGCTCCAGAGTACCAAGATTTAATGGTAAACGACACTACAAAAGAATTTGCAAAGAATCTTTTATTACGATCTAAATTTGATACTAATAACCCTGAGTTTCAAGCTCTGGTTAAAAAAGTTATGGGTTCAATAAATTCATTTGCTATAAATAGTTCTGGACAATTAAACGCATTAACGAAAGAAGGCCAAACAGATCTTCGTAATAGTGTTCAATCTCTTGATCAAGATATAAATGATCTAACTAAAGGAAAATTGTTTCAAGCATTTGCGTATCCGTATGCACAACGCGACTTAAGCACAGAGGGGGCATTTGCCACTTATATAAATGACCTAGAACAAGAATCTTTTAACACTGAATTACAAAATAACAACTTTTTTCAAGAAATTTTAGAGGAGGCCCCTAGATTTTCTTATGGCATTCCAAAAGAATTTACTCCTAGAGATATTAAAAGATTGGAAAAACAATTTTATGGGGAAATAAACGATCATTCTGAGATATACAGGAGCGAAGAAGACCCCTCAAAAGCTAACTTTAACGAATCACACGATTTAATGCGTTCTTTATTACAAAACATGGCTAAAGCAAAAGAAAAAATATCTATTAGCTCAGGATTACCAAAAGATGTTTCGGAAAGATTTAGTGGTCATAGTAAATTAAAACCTCTAAACGAGGCTGAAGGACCAGACACTTCAGTTCCAGTTGGGGCATCTATAGGGCCTCTTCCGAGTTTTATTGCTCCTAGAGAAGAGTTAGCCACAGCAGAAAACGGACCGTTGGATCCTAATTTTTTAACTTACAGTTTATCAAGAAGTCATTTAGATAAATTACGCAACAAAGGTATAGCAAGTTTATCTGGTTCTGAAATGCTTACCTACTTAAGTACGCCTTACAAAAAATTACCTGAAAACTTAAAAGAAATATCTGAAGCGGTTCCCAAAAAACAACAGGGAGAAGACGCTCAAGATACTGCTGAAAGAATAAATGAAATCAGAGACAGTTCTGTTAGACCTTACTTAGAGTCTCAAGGAGAGCTTCCGGTTTCAATAGAGTACATACAAAAATTAATTGATGATAATGCAAGCCGTTTTAGCATAAGTGAAGCCAGAAGTTGGGAGGATGATGAGTTGAGGCACGGTAGTGATTACAGAATAAGTGGCCCAACTGAAGGCTATGCTGAATACACCGTAAATCATATTCCTCTATTAAAGCCCGAAGAACAAATGATTGTAGATAGCAATGATATTAAAGCAGGCAGAAAAATATTAGAAGACAGCCCCCATGTTTATACAGAAAGAGACGGCACACACAATTGGTCGTCTAACAAATGGAATTTAAGGGGTCTTGGTACAGTAGGTTGGATGAGAGGTAGTTTAAGAAAATTCGGAGACAATAAAATAGGGGCCTTGTTAGGGGAGTCACAAAGTTACTGGATTCAACAAACAAGAAAAGCTATGTCCAAAGCAAAAAAAGGAAATTTCTCCCCAACAAAAATATTCCGTAGTGATTTTCAAGAACAACAAGAATTAGATATTCAAAATGCAAGCCAGCCTGAATTAGAGCAATTATTATTTGAGTACGAAGGAATGTTGCCTGAAGTGGAAAACGAGTTTGCAACTGTGCTTGCAACTATTGGTGGGGAGAAAACAAATCAATACCCAGAGGGGTATTTTACAGCGTTTTTAAACAACCCTGGCACAAAGAAAAAGCTTTTACAAAACACTTTACGAGATATAAATAGACTGTATACAGAGGATCAAATAGTCTCAACTTACGACAGATCAGTGCACCAAATTATTGCGTCTGCACCTAATTTTGAACAAGATAGCAAGAACATTATTCAAACAGAAAACCCAAAAATAGCAGAGGCTTTTGCGGAAGAAATATTTCAAATGCAGCCCTTCAAATTAATTGATGGCACAAGTTTTACTAAACAAAAAATAAAAGAAAGGCTTGAATCTAAACTTAGAACACAAGATAAAATTTTTGATGAATTTGAGTTAATACAAACGGTTAACGACTTAAACCCAGAGATTAATCTCTTCACAAGTCAAGTAGAAATAGAAACTGCTTTTGACAAAATTGGAGAGGTAGCAAACAGATTAATAGATAATGAAAGTGTAAGAGACAAAATGCTTAATACGCAAAAAAATTCACTCGAAAAAGCATTACAAAGCTCTCCCGTTATCCAAGACTATTTTGATGTCCTTAAAGTATTGCCTGACGAAACCACAATACGTGAGTTTAAAAATTCTTTGGAAATGGGAGATGCCGTAATTCAACCAGATCCTCCGTTTAGAAATAAATTTAATCAAATGAATTTAAGAGCATGGATTGTTCAAAGTATGAAAGATGGGCTAGAGTTTGTTCTTATACCTGCTACCAAAAATGGCAAAGAATACCTAACTGTTACGCAAGAACAATACGGGCAAGGCTCAGCTCCTATGGGCAACTATGTTTCAATGTTAAAAGAAGGGGAAAAAATAGCAAAAGAATATGGTCTTCCTATACAAACAGTAACTATAGATGTAGGTGGTGGGAAAACAGGAGAAGTAACCGCTATAGATATAAGAGCGCTGTACGAAATAGTTACAGAAGGTGGGTTTAAAGGAGGCTACAAGAAAGGTGGTCTAGTGACAAAGGCCCAAGGAGCAGGTTATAGTATGAACTTAGGAAACTACGGCAGGAATTACAAATGATCCCAAGAGGACCAGGAGCACAGCAAGGGTATGGCATTGAGCCTAGGGAACCAGATCCTTCTGAGCAACGAACAATGGCAGTTGTAAAAATGCTCATGACAATTGGTTACGATGAAAGAAGAGCCTATCAAATGGCGAACAAAATAACAGGACTGGGAGAGAATATTGCCGAAATGACCCCTTTTGCTATGGAATTAGCGGAAGAACGAGGCGAGCCTACCCTTAATTCAGCTCTTTTAAGTGGATTACCAGGAGCAATGCTTATTAAACAACTCGCTAGAAACACAAATAAAATAAAACAAATCGACAATGCTTTAATTATGCTTAACTCCAAAATGAATGAGAGAGGCAGTGAAAAAGCTTATAGAAAACTCATGAAACAAAAAGAAAAAATGGAGGCTGAAAAAAGATTTCTTGAAAAAGAGGCTGAAAGTTTAAAACATAGTTCGGGCGATATGTTTGGTAGAACAGAAAGACCAATAAAAGAAGGAGCCACAGAAGACGAATTAAACGCTTTAAAGAAAATAATCACAGAAGAGAACAAAGAACTTAACAACATAAGAGACATTTTTAAAGATTTTGAATAGTGTTACAGTAGGAAACTACGGGAGAAACTACACATGAAAAAAGAAAGAAAGAGAGCGAGGACCAAGAAGGGTCAATACGTTGGTGATGATCCAAAGACCAAGGAGATTGACGAAGCATGGGAACCGGTGGAAGAAGTTAAACCAAAATACGAAACCGTTGGGTCAAACGTTACTCAGCGCATGTCTTCGTACTTTGACTGGTTACGCAAAAAATTCTCAGGTAATTCTTCTAAGTGAGAAAAAGCCCGAGCCACAACGCCAGAGATAAACGCGGTAAAAGTTCAGACACTTCTACCCCAAAACGCACGACGCAAGGAAGCTCCAGGAACTCTAAAATGAAGCCCGGTCGAAAAAGATACAGGGGTCAGGGCAGGTAAAAGCCGTGGACATTACAGGCGATTCGCAGAGCTTAGCGGATAATCCTTGCATCGGGATATGCTCAACCACTCAATGGGGCGATGATACGTGTAAGGGCTGTGGACGAACGGCATTAGAGATACGCGATTGGAACACGCTGCCTTCCATAGAGCGGAAGTTAATTGTCTTACGGGCGGTGGACGAAGGTTATAGGCCAAGACAAGTACAACAATATAATTCTGTGATAGAATCTCCTACTATGAAAAGGAAGAATACATAATGATTGATGAAGTAACATCTTTAGGATCATTAGGCGATCTTGATGTCAATGTTGGCGATTTTAATTTTGGATTTGCGCCTAGCGGTGGTATCGCTGATTACGCCAATTTTGACCCTTCTAAGTATATGCATGGTTATTTAAATGATCCTGTTGGAACAATAGAGTGGGGCTCCGCGGAAAAAGATAAATCGGAGGAAGAAAAATCGGAAGAAGAAAACAAAGCTACGTCAGAATTTCCTTCAACTGGGGAACCAGAGACAGGGATCTTTGGCGGTACGCTTGGTCCTAGACTTAAAAATGCTGTCCCATCTGGGCTTAGAGAATTTCTTGGAACTATAGCATCTTTACACCCGGCAACTGCTAACGCCGTGCTTATGGGTAAATTAGCTAAAGGCTGGCAGAACTCAGACGACAAAGGAAAATTTGTAAGCAACGTAATGAAGGGCTTAGCCATGAGTAAGTTTATGGGTAGCAAAGGCCTTGGTCTTAGTTCTGCTCAAAGATCATTAGCGGGGGAAGGTATGAATGTGCTCCGAGGTAAACAAAACATGGCCCAAGGACTTGGAAATTTTGCCACAGACGCAGGTATAAAACAATTGATGCGTAGTGTTATTCCTAAAGCTTATGAATCCGGTGGTATGAACGGAGTGTACGCGGCAATGGCAGCTATAAAAATGCTTCGACAAAGAGCAAGAGAAGGCATATCTAGTTTAGGTGGCCCTGGTGGTGGTGGTTAGATCCACCAAACAGCCCCATTGGTCAGCCATGGCTTTCGCTAAGCCTTTGTGAAACTTAGATCTAACCTTCCAACGGTCAGGCCCAGGACTGGCTAAATGTATATCTTGCCTAGCCGTTTCTTTCGTAAGCGTACCTGTCTTGACTAAAGGCGGAAGGTTCTTCAACCAAAGGCCAGTCTTTTTACTCACGTTGTCTTCTGAATCTACGCTCTCGGCAAACTCGTATGGTTGAACGTACTGCGGTTTTTGGAAATTAAGTATCCTGGCCTTGGCGTACTTGTGCATAATTGGATTTTCAACAGCTATTCGTGGTACGTCAGCGTTCCATAAATCCGAAAACAATCTCGCCCCTTCTTCTAGCTCTTGCCACATTTGTTCTTTAGTCTTACCTGGAGGTGGATTGTCTAACCACCGAACTCCACTATTACATAGCCTAGTGCAAGGTGGGTGTGCAACCATTAACAAATCCCATTGTTCATATTTAAGAACGTTTCTTACATCGTCTTGTATGTGTCTGTTGCTCGGCTGATCTGAGGGAAGGATATCGCAAGACCAGGCATCGTGGCCCTGGTCTAGAAATGCCTCGCGGACAGTTCCACTTGTCTCGCATCCTATTAATATTTTCATTGTTTCTCCTGTTGTTAAAAAGCCATTATATAAGAGCTATCCCATAATGTCAAGTAGTTCTACTTTTAAATAACTAGGGTCTAAGGACAAATGATAAGAAATTAGGGGTAAAGGACCAAGGACCTCACCTGAGATCGCATTTAAGAGTTAGCTCTAACTGCTTGATTTAACTCATAATTATTTTTTTCTAACTTTGGCAAGGTGAGACTGTAAGTCATTGATTTTATTAGTTTCTGTAGATACTCTATACAATAAAACCTCACCTCACTTCTATTTTTTACAAAAAGATATCCTAAATACAAAATATTTACAGAAATTTAATTTTTCAGGTTAGAAGTGCTGGAAATATAGCTCTTATAAAGGTTTAGAGCTAACTTTGCAGAAGTGAGGTCAGGTGAGGAAAGTTAAAAAACCCTTATAGAATGCGGTCTGCCATCTAACCTGACAGAAGTGAGGAAAAACTACATACTTTTTATTACTTTGGTATATAATTTGCGGCATGAAAGAAAATTGTTACAAAGGTTTGTTTTGGGATCTAGAGACTGAAACATTCCAAAGATGGGAGTATAAAAAATGCCAAAAGGAATCTCAGGAAACATCTCAGGAAGAAACGAAAAACATTTAACTGTTAAGCAAGCCAGGTTTGCTAAAGAGTATGTTTACAACGATGGGTCTAAAACTCAGACGGAGTGTGCTTTGGACGCTGGCTACGCAGAGACTTCTGCGGCTGTCCGAGCTTCAGAGTTAACTAATCCCCAGAAATACCCGCTTGTGGTTCGTTACATACAAGAGCTCCAGGGTGAGCTGGATAAAAAATATGAAGTTACTTTTGGTAGGCATGTCAGAGAGTTAGCTAAGATAAGAGACAAGGCCCTGGATAAAGGAAACTTAACGGCTGCGGTTTCCGCTGAAGTACAAAGAGGTAGAGCTGCTGGTTTGTATGTGGAAAGGAAAGAAGTTCGTACAGGAACTTTAGAATCGTTGAGCGAAATAGAAATAAAGAATAGGATTAAAAAACTTTTAGGAGACTATAAGCCTCTTTTAGAAGTTGAAGAGGCAGTAATTATCGAAGGCGAGTAATCTCTTTGATCCCATTATTATAGACCACTTCCATTATTCCGTTGTTAATGTGGACATATTTTACTTGTTTGTCCCATCTTTCTTTTTCGATAGCGTCGCGTCTTTGTTCCACTTGAATGTCGTATTCAGTCATCGTACTCCTCCCAAACAATAGACTCTATTGCTTGCTTGTCTGTCTCTACTAAAGTCGGTGAAACATCCAGCAGCTTCGCCTGGATCCTGGCATGGCTATCTAATGGACAATCTAAACATAATTTATAAGCGTGTTTTTTAGATATACTATAGATCCTCAAAAATACTATTAAGTCCTGTAGTTGATTTCTTCTAAATATCTGCACTACTGCTGTTGCCTGTGCCTCGTCTAATGTTGCTTTCATTCTTATCATAGTCTTCTTACCTTTGGTTGTTTAAGTTTTTTAGGGTACTCGTTATTAATAATGTCTTTGTAAAGTTCTTCAATTAATAACGTGCGTTGTTGGGGGGAAACTTTTGATAGTATTCTCAGATCTCTTTTTTTAGCCCGGTAGGTTTTCCAGTAGACAGCTTCAGGAGGAGACGTACGCCATGTCCATTCAATTAGGCCCTCTGTGTCAGAGGTAAAATGCAGTAAAGGAGAGCAGGGAAGTTTATCCTTATAAAGAACTTGTGATTTCATTTATTATTTCACCTATAAGTTGTTTATGTAATTTTCTGTCACTCATGATTCTCCATTCATCATCGTGTAAAGTAATTATGGGTACTCCGTCTCTATATGGAAAGGCATAGTATCTAACAGGTCTATTAATTACTTTAGATTCTATTACTTGTACTCCATCAAAAACATCTCCTGCCTCTTTCCAAATCTTATCGAATAATGTTTTATCCATTACCACTTCCTCCTCATAACTTTACCGATAATAATATAAAGATACCTAACATTACGATGCAATTAATCAATAAAAGCAAAGATAAAAGGCTGTGATACCAAACCCATCTGGCCTGATATATTTCTTTCTCTGTATCAATATCTGATCTTTTTTCTATGAATTTATCTATCCAGTTCATTCTTTTTCCTCTAGATGATATTCTGTATCTTGTAAAGCTATAGCTATGATTGCGTAGTGTATTATTTTAAGTAGGTCCATTTCTGCATCTGTTCCATCTTTCTTACCACACCTCATGGCGTACTTCATAATGTTACCCATACAGAATCCTTTTCCATGTCCTGCATCTATAATCATATCAGTTGCTTGATACTTACCTTGTGCGTAATGTCTTTCGTATGTTCCATCTACGTATCTCTGTACTTGTTGTATAATATTCTCTTCGTTAAATTTATACTTCTTACTCATTGTCGGACGCCTCTGTTGTATTAAACACAATAATAATACCTTCATTATCTTCGTTATCTTCCCAAATTTCCCATTCACAACTTGAAGTTACTTTTTCATTTAGTAGTTCTAATAGTTCTTTCTTACTCATATTAATACCCCTTAGTCATGTGCGAATAACAATCAGGTGTTGGGTTGCTGAGGGGTTGCCCGCATGAGCATTGACTTTCACCTGTCCAAGTTGATTTTTGTCTGTTTTTATTGGCAAGTCTTTTTCTCTTTTTCTGCTTTTTCATATTTTTGTAAGGTGCTTGGTGTTGAATTTTCATATTATTTCCTCTTTCCTTTTTTTGTTAATAATTGGTGAAAATAAACAGACTTATTTCCTTTTCCTGTTTCAGCAACATAACGCGAGCCATCGCTGTATTTAGCTGAAGGAAGTGACCCTAAACATTGTGTTATATATGATTGGTCTTCCGTTATCTGTGGGGAGTCTTCTTCTAAGTCAAGCGCGTGTTGTACTTCCCAGGGCAGTCCGCCTTCCGGCAGTCCTTGCTCTTTCGCTCCGTTGAGATGATCTTTGTAGTCTGCCGGGCCTAAGCCTTCGTTGTGATTAACCGCTGTGTGTCGTTCGTTGAAACATTGATCGGAGCAGTACAATTTGTTTGTTGTCCTTTTCTGTATTATTGGTTCTTCGCACCATACGCAGTACCTATCCATTAGTCTTCTTCGTCATGCTCGTCTTGGCATTTAGATATGTTTTCTACAGCATTTCCAATAGCGTCATTCATTATGCCAACTGCTCTAGTTTGAAATTCTCTAGGTACTCTGCACAGTTGCATAAAAACTAGCCAGTACATTTGGTCGTATAGACCTACTACTGGATTAAATTTTTTATCTGAGTTTTCACTCCATTGCTCTTCATGACTATCCATTAGATGTTTAACTAATTCCGTTACTATGTCTGTACCGTCTTTCTTCTTGATGCTTACTACATTCTTTTTCATATTTCCTCTCTCTGTTATTAAATTTCCACTACCTACATTACATTATATATCCCATACAAGCAAGCATTATTTAACTCTCTACTGTATAATATTTTACTGTGGCACAACCGGAAAAATTATTTTGGCAACAGATCAGAAAAAACCTAACTGCGTTTTCGTGGATAAGGTTGGAGTCGCGGGTTAATCATGGAATTCCTGATGTTCTAGGTGCAACTAAAGACGGCATCTATTTTACAACTGAGCTGAAGGTAACTAAAAGTAACAAAGTAAATCTCTCTCCGCACCAGATCGCGTATCATGAAGAGCGTAAAAACTCTTGTGCTTTCATCTTGGTCAAGCGTCTCTTGGAGAGCAACCCTAAAAAATCTCAGCTTCACATCTACGGAGCGGAGCAAGTCCGGGAGTTGGCCGACCATGGTCTAAAAGTCCCAGGTCTGTTTGCCTTCGACCCTATCAATTGGTCTTTGGTCCAAAAACAATTAGTGATCCTCGTAAGAGGTAGGACCAAAGACCAATTGATAGGGTAGCTTGCTTGTCTTTTCTGTCTAATTAGCCCCGCAGCCCAGGGGCCGTTGCTTGCTTGTCTGTTCTTCCTGCGGACCGGCAGCCCCCTTTTCCCTTGACAAGCAAGCAACTTAGCGAAGCGTCGTCCGAAGGACCAAGTTGCTTGCTTGTCTGTTCTATCTTTTTCCAGCCCCGGCCCGCAGCCAGGGGTGATGGAAACGTAGCAATAGGTGAGGCACAAAAAAAGGGGCAGCTCCGAAGAACTACCCCTTTTCCACCATAGGAGGGTGTTAGGTTACTGGCGCTGAGTCCAGTTGATTTTTGATAACTGTTGCGGTCATTGTACCTTTGTTGAGTGTCGCAGTCTTGAGGCATTTGCCATCGACATAGAATCTGTACTCTCTTGATCCGTCGTCCAGTTTGCGGTGTGTGGTGTAGTGTTTGACAAACTCGTAACTGTTGTTCTGGCCCGTGCCGATCCGAACTTCCACTTCTCCCGTCTCTCTGACTCCGTATGATTTGTTTGCTTTGTAGATGCAACTTGTAACTATGTTCCAGATTGGATAGTTCATATTATTCTCCTATTGTGTATTTAAAAAGTGTAGTGAGGCTAGCAAGGACTTTGCCTCACTACCCTTATATTATAGGTCATATCCCATAGCTTGTCAATCTTTCCTACTTGCGCCCCGGGCCCTTGACAAGCAAGCAAACCAAGATTAAAGGCGAAGCCCTTGGTTTGCTTGCTTGTCTGTTCTTCCTGCGGACCAGCCCAGGCGGATCCTGATGGTTACGGGGACTATGGGCACAAAAAAAGGGGCAACTTTCGTCGCCCCTTCTTCGTTCCTCCTATTAGTTAATTCTGAACCCACCACTCTCGCTGACGAAGCCCAAAAACTCTTCAACATTCTCAACGCTGAAAGGATAATGAGTATCGTAGCTTTTAACTTCGCCTACTCCTTCGCATCCGTTACATTCTCCCTGAACATATTTATCATCACGCTCTCCGCTTCCCTCACAATGCTTGCAAGTTTCAAGTGGTAAATTATCAAGATAAGTCTGACGACTGTTCATGTATTCTTTAACATGTCCTTCGGCTAATGCTTTTTTTAATCTCACAGCAATCACTTTGCATTGTGCTTCCGTGATTAGGTGTCCGTCGTTATGGTGTCCACTTGAGCAATCTTCTTCGGTCAGTACATCATCACACGCTTGACAAACATAATCCCAAAGAGGACGCCACCACCAAACATTATTCCTAAAGTAAACACCTTTGTTTTCACTTTGGTAAGCGCTCTGCTTCTCCCAATAAACTGCCCATTCTTCTTCTAAAGATGAGTTGTTTCCTTCTCTTGGTGGTGTTGGTTCTTTCCCTTTTATTATCGGGTTTTCTCCATATATATCCATTCCCATATCATTCTCCTATTAGTTATTAACTAACATAGATTACATTAAATGTCTTATACTGTCAATCGTTATCGGCTCGCGCTTCGCGCTCGCCCAAGCAAGCAACCCACTCACTCTCTCTAAGTCAAGGTGGAAGTTTCGTAATAGAAAAACTACCTTGACTTAGAATTAAAGAGAGTGAGTGGGTTGCTTGCTTGTCTGTTCTATCTTCATCACTGCCGCGGGATCCTGGCTGCTGGGGCATAAAAAAAGGGCGGATAATCTTTCAACTATCCGCCCTTCTTAAAAAGTTATTTGACCATGAACATATCTCCTTGACCGTCACAATTGTCACAAGTCACTTTGTTAATATCCTCGTGTGGTTCGCCAACGACAAAGACGTAACCTTTGCCGTTGCACTTCGGACAGATATTAAAGCTGTTCATTAAAACATTTGATAAGAACTAACTTACCAAGGATTCCGTATTTTAGTACGTCGTCCATTTCTTTATCTGCAATTAATACTTCAATCAATGCATTAGCTTCGTTATGATTTAACATTAGTTCAACACCTCTGAGTTCTGAATCTGAATGACTCCATGCTCAGCTTCATGATCTTCTAGAAAAGGTGTCTCCTCTACTATAGAACCATTAGCCACACATACTATGCCATTGATTATTAGGCTAGAGCAGTTAGGCTCAATTGCCTTGGCTACTTCTTGGCCATTGTTGTTGAACATACTTATCTTTAACTTCATTTTATTTCTCCTATGATTATTAATGAATACATACATAGTATACAAACACCTATAAGATGTACATATACATAGGCACATATATCCCATACTGTCAACTACTTTCGCGCGTGTGTCCGCCTTGGCTCGCTTCGCTCGCGCTTCGCTCGTAAGGGGGGATAGGGGTCATAGAATGAAAGTAATGACAAATACCTAAAAGACCTGGGTTACTATTTGCATTGCATTGAATCTATGACCCCTATCCCCCCTTACGAGCGAAGCGAGTGAGTTTGTATATAGAGAAGAAAACAGACAGGGAGGGAGATATCAAAAAATTTGACAAAGTTGTTCTGCCAATTCAATATGTAATTACCCAAAAACGATATGGTGTAAAAAATTTCAAAAATTTCAAAAAATCTGACACCAGAGTTTGACATTAACATAGAGCAGTTAGCGGATAGATACCCTGATGCAACAAAACAACTACTTGAATTAACAGAGGCTTTGGGCGCTAAGACGCTTCAGCGAGAGGGGTACGATAACTTCATTCGCTATGTTAAACACATGTGGCCAGATTTCGTAGAAGGAGAGCACCACAAAATATTTGCTGAAAAACTCGAACGAGTAGCCCGCGGAGAGCTTAAACGCCTTATTGTTAACATGCCGCCTCGTCATACTAAGTCTGAATTCGCGTCAACGTTCTTCCCTTCTTGGATCTTGGGCCGTAATCCTAAGTTAAAGGTCATGCAAATAACGCACACCGCCGAACTGGCCTTTCGTTTCGGTAGAAAAGTAAGGGACTTAATCGACTCCGACGAATATCAAAAAGTTTTTCCGGGCGTTCGACTGAAAGCGGATTCAAAATCTGCTGGTCGTTGGGAAACCAATGGCGGAGGAGAAGCGTTCTACTCAGGAATAGGCGGAGCGGTAACAGGACGTGGTGCGGATTTATTGGTGTTGGATGATATTCACTCAGAGCAAGACGCGCTTTCATTAACAGCTTTAGACAATGCGTGGGATTACTACTCTTCTGGACCACGACAAAGATTACAACCGGGCGGTGCTATTGTCATTGTGATGACGCGATGGTCGACCAAGGACTTAACAGGAAGATTACTCAGCAGACAGGTAGAAGACCATGCAGACCAATGGGAAGTGGTGGAATTCCCAGCTATTTTTCCTGATAGTCACAAACCTCTTTGGCCCGAATATTGGAAGTTGGAAGAATTAGAAGGAGTAAAAGCGTCCATTCCCGTCAGCAAATGGGAAGCCCAGTGGATGCAAAATCCAACTTCTGAAGAAGGTGCTATACTGAAGAGAGAATGGTGGAAAAAATGGGACAAGGAAGAAGTACCGCAAATGCAGTACGTTATCCAGTCGTATGACACGGCATACACGAAAAAAGAAACATCTGACTTTTCAGCGATTACGACGTGGTGCGTATTTTACCCTGATGAAGGCTCGTCGCGACCAGCTCTCCTCCTCCTCGACGTTAAAAAAGGACGATGGGACTTCCCAGAATTAAAACGCGAAGCTTACAAGCAGTATCAATATTGGGATCCCGACACCGTGATTGTTGAAGCAAAAGCCAGTGGTCTGCCGCTCACCGACGAATTACGACATTCCGGTATACCAGTAGTGAATTATTCACCGGGCAAAGGTCAGGACAAAATTGCTAGGGTAAATGCCGTTGCTCCGATGTTAGAATCGGGAATGGTGTACGTTCCAGACACAAGATGGGCGGACGAATTAGTGGAAGAATGCGCCGCGTTTCCTTTTGGAGATCACGACGATTTGGTGGACTCGACAACGCAAGCATTAATGCGTTATCGACAGGGTGGATTTATTGGTTTAGAATCTGACGATGATCTGCAAGATAATTACCCACGCAGACTACGAGAATATTATTAGGAGCATATAATGTCTAAGAAAGGTGAAGAAATAAAAGACCAAGGATTCGTTCCTTACGCAAAAACAAAGATGGAAAAAACTTCTAAAGGACCAACACCCGGCGCTGGCAAAGGCAAAAGTCGTGGAGGCGGAGCAGCCCTTAGAGGAACTAATTTTACTGGCGTCTATTAAACTTTAGATGGCAGAAAATAATAAACCAACCAACATAGAGAGGTTGTCGGATCTTATTGATCTGGAAGTTGAAGACGGTCAAGAGGTTCAGATCGAAGAACCAACGCCCACGGACAGTGACATTGCTGTAGAGATAGAAGAAGACGGCAGTGCAGAAGTAAATTATTTCCCCGACGATGAGCCCACGCAAATGGAAGCTCCGTTTGATGCCAACTTATCTGAATACCTATCCGACCAAGACTTAGGAATGATAGCCAATGAGTTGATTGGTGATTTTGAAGATGACCACGCCAGTCGCGCTGAATGGGAAGAGACTTACATTAAAGGACTGGATCTACTAGGATTCAAATACGAGGACAGAGATCGTCCATTCCCCGGAGCGTCTGGGGTAACTCACCCATTATTAGCCGAATCCGTTACGCAATTCCAAGCACAAGCATTTAAAGAGTTACTTCCACCTAAAGGACCGGTCAAAACCCGTGTTATGGGGGCGGAAACACCTGAAACAGAGGATCAAGCAAGAAGGGTAGAAGACTTCATGAATTACCAAATAACCACGGTAATGCAGGAATATACCCCTGAAATGGACCAATTATTGTTCTATTTACCCCTTGCAGGCTCTGCATTTAAGAAAGTTTATTTTGACCCCAGCAAGCAACGCGCTGTAAGCACCTTTGTCCCTACAGAGGATTTGGTAGTCCCATACACTGCCAGCGATCTTGAAACGTGCGAACGGATTACTCACGTTGTAAAGATGTCTTACAATGAAATACGCAGTCATCAGCTTGCTGGGTTCTATCGTGACATAGAATTAAAAGCCAGTGATCCAACGAACACAGACGTAGCCGACAAGGTAGATGAGTTAGAAGGCATTCGACAGGGCAGCGTAGAAATGATGTACGAACTCTTGGAGTTCCACGTTTCCATGGACGTACCAGGCTTTGAAGATCCCGATGGATACCACCTACCTTTTATAATTACAGTGGACAGAACGTCCAGCCAGATTTTATCCATCAGAAGAAACTACAGAGAGGGCGACCCACTTAAAAACAAAGTCCAATATTTTGTACACTACAAGTTCTTACCCGGTCTTGGGTTCTACGGCTTTGGACTGATACACATGATCGGTGGTCTGTCGAGAACCGCCACTGGTGCATTAAGACAATTAATAGACGCGGGTACGTTAGCCAATCTCCCTGCTGGTTTCAAAGCCAGAGGTCTAAGGATCAGGGACGACGAGACACCGTTGGAGCCGGGAGAGTTCAGAGACGTGGACGCACCGGGCGGAGTATTAAAAGATTCACTGATACCATTACCTTATAAAGAACCGTCAGCCACATTAATGCAGTTGCTTGGATTCTGTGTAGAAGCCGGACAACGTTTTGCTTCTATCACCAACATGAACGTTGGCGAAGGCAATCAAGAAATGCCAGTTGGAACAACCATGGCGTTATTGGAACAAGGCACACGAGTTATGTCTGCCGTCCACAAGCGTTTGCATTACGCACAAAAATTAGAGTTCCAAATACTAGCAAGGTTATTTGCAGAGTACCTACCCCCCGAATATCCGTATCAAGTGGTTGGAGGGGACCAAGCAATTAAACAGTCAGACTTTGATGATCGCGTAGACGTTATCCCTGTTAGTGATCCCAATTTCTTTTCTATGTCTCAACGTATTACGTTGGCCCAACAAGAATTACAATTAGTACAAAGCAATCCAGAATTACATAACATTAAAGAAGCTTACAGAAGAATGTATCAAGCATTAGGTTCTGAAAACATTGAAGCTTTATTGCTTCCAGATCCACCACCTCCCGCTCCTGTGGATCCCGCCCAAGAGAATGGCGCGGCATTGATGGGTGCGCCGCTATCAGCTTTCCCAGAACAAGATCACGCTGTACACATAGAGGCGCATTTATCTTTCTTAGCAAGTTCTATAGCCATGGTCAATCCAATGGTGGCCCCGGGTGTGGTGTCTCACATGTTCCAACACATATCATTACAAGCACAGAACATGGCCGACCAACAAATGCCTGAACAAGAACAACCTGTGCAACCTGACGGAGCACCACAAGAACCTCAACCGAATCCACAGAAAGATTCGTTGAAGGCTAAGATTGAAGTTAAACTTATGAGTGAAATTCTTCCACGTCTTGAAGAAATTATGAAGCCACCAGAAGACGGTGTTGTACAGCTTAAAGAGAAAGAACTTCAAATTCGTGCAAAAGAGAATGAAGATGATAAACTTATTGCCGAGAAGAAATTAAAGCTGGATGCAGCCAAGCTAAAACAAAAAGATCAATCGGAAGAAGAGAAGTTGAAATCACAAGAAGACATAGCCGCGATGAGAGTCGGAGCAGAAAGAGAACGTTCTCGACAAGACAGAGGTAAAAGGTAATGTCTTTTAACTTTAATTTTCAAGGGCTACCAAATTTTGCAGGATCACAAGCAAAAGACCTTGGTTTTATGGACCCCGGTTCTTCAGCTGGGCTGCCTTCTTTAGGAAAAAATCCAATTGAAATGACCCTTCCCGCTGCTAAAAATCCAATTGAAATGGCAACTCCAGTAGCAAAAAATCCAATTGAAATGGGTATGCCTAATATGCAATGGTGGGCGAATGACGGCTATAACAGTATCCTAGAAGCCATACAATCAGGTAACTACACGTTTAAAATGGGCGAAGGTTTTGTAAAGAAACCTGGAGCAGTAACTCCTGCGATGGAAGAAGCCGCAGCAACCGAAGCCGCAGCAACCGAAGCCGCAGCAACCGAAGCCGCAGCAACCGAAGCCGCAGCAACCGAAGCCATAGACCCAGTAACCGCAGCCGTTGATGCTGCCGTGGGCGGTGGT
>Ga0209337_1000500_pt1 | contig 31591 bp, 30 predicted proteins | sample LinPmetageLP53_FD_184044 | JGI IMG/M metagenome (GOLD analysis project Ga0209337, IMG submission 184044) | Marine viral communities from the Pacific Ocean - LP-53 (SPAdes) (version 2) | ecosystem: Environmental > Aquatic > Marine > Oceanic | place: Pacific Ocean | collected 2010-02-08 | reverse complement strand
GTGACGTAGCCTGTATACGCCGTGGTAGGCGCAGCTGCCGCCTTCACCGTCGTAACGTCTAGGTCAGACGGGAGAAGGTTCTGTTTCCTGTACTGGCCAGTAGCCATCGGTCACCTCCAGGTGGCGTGGCCTAGCCGCGAATATAGTCAATGATGACGAGATCGCCTGCGGTTCCTACATCACTCTTCTTGACGCGAAGAACGGTCCCTGCGGGGACGATGCAGTTGGCGGGATTGATGCCCGTCGTAGCTGTCTTGATGTTGATCGTGTTTCCCGTAGCTACCTGGATGGCAATCGAGTCTGTCGTTGCGCCCTTAAACAGGTCAATGTTTGCAGTTGCACTACCTCCCTTGGCGACGACGGCCATACCCGTGACAATGATAGGGTACGGGAGTGAGAAATCTTGTGCAGTATCACTTGCGGCTGTTTCGATTACCAACTGCTCCATCGGACGCCCACCCGTGAGGGCGGTCGCACCTGCAACACCGGTAATGGCTCCACCTTGGACACGTTCCTCGGGAGCATCGGCGTGCACCATAATGGCGCCGCCGTTGGCCACCGTTGCTTTGGTAGTCACGCGCCCGACGATGATGCTTTTCGCGTCGGTGGGAGCCGTGAACGTGAGGTTACCTCCCACTGCCGCAGAGATGGTGTCGGCCAGGAAGACCGGGTCGCCCACGTTTGGCGTGCTGGTGTCGAGTGACGTGACCAACTTCCAGGGCAACACCACCCCGAAGCCGTCCAATGGGATGGCGTGCTTGGCGATCATCAGGCGGCCGACCGTCTTGGTAGCGTCGTCAGCGTCTGCCGGAGCTGCCTTGAGGTACGGTCCCTCGGAACCCGTGACGTAGACGATCTGGTCCGCGTAGATGGCGGCCGATGCCTTGACCTTCACGCCTTCAGCGTAGTTGAAGTCGGTGCCCGGCTTGATCAGACGCTGCTTGAGATTGCCCATGTGTGTCTCCTATAGACCTCGAACCGGGCTTGGCTCTGGTCGTTGAGTAGCAGAAGTAAATGTTTCGGTCAAGTACTACTCGTCCTTCGGTAGCTTTGACGGGACCGGCTTCCTTTCTTTGGCCCGCTTGCGGGACTGGCTGACGGTCGTCGACATGAACTGCTCGGCGTCTTTGATGCGGTACTCTTGGGTCGCGCGCCCCGAGAAGAAGGCGTACTTGTGAATGCCGAAAAGCTCGGAGAAAGCCTGAACACGCGCCGCCAACCAACCCTTCTGGGCCTCGGTGTACTCGACCGCTAGAGGCCCCGCCTCGATGCGAGCTTCGTCGACAGCGTCGTAAGGGTGTACGCCGGGCATAGTCCTCGACAGGAAGCGCAGCAGAGGAAGTGAGGCTTTGGTGACGTAGCCGCCGTTGATCTCATCGAGCAACCGGAACCGCGTGTACTCGGGCAGCATGAACTGCCGCATGATGCCTGTGATGGGCGCCTGGCCCACGAACTTGGCCAGAGCCCCGGTTGTACTGTCGGGGTTGATGCGCAGCGTGTCGTCTTTCTGCTCCTCGAGCCCGTCACCAAGCCCGAAGTGCGTGAGCATCGCGGCCTCGAACAAGCGCACATTCTGCCCACTCGTCCCGCCGTAGGCAGCCTGGGGGTCTCTGACACCCGCAAGGGACGCGAGCCCCTTCAGGGCTTCCCCCGAGAACGGGTTGGCCATGTCCGTCGCGTACCGAAGGAGGGCTTGGCTGGCAGCACCGATGTCTGCCTCGTAGTCCGTCAGCTCCAACCCCGTAGGTGCCTCAAGGGCATTCAGTGCCCCCACAGCCGTGAAGCCCAGGATGGTGTTGGCGATGTCGAGGTAGTTGTTCAGGAACTCGATGTGCGTGACCTTGGGTAGGATGCCCGCTACCGAGTCGACATTTTTCCCCGTGAGGGCCTTCGCAACACGTGCTTGGTCTCTCCCAAGGCCCTGTAGCGACATGAGCGTCTGCTCGATGATGTACTCGGGCGTCTCCTTCGCGTTGGACAGCCGTTCAGCTTCCTCGGGTGTGAGCTCGTCCTTCTGCGTGATGCCCGTGAAGAACCCACCTGTCAGATAGGACACACCCTCTAGGCGCTGGAGCTTCGTCCGGGCACCAAGGAACTTGCGCATGTAGTCGTCGAGGTTGTCCGTGTAGCCCTCGAACAAGGCCCGGTGCGACTGGGCAAAGGCGTTCTTGATGAACGTGTAGAACAGGAAGTGGCGTGCGAGGAAGGCGTTCTCACTGGCGCCGATGGCATCGTCCCAGTTGAACAGGGCTTGCCGCATACGCAGACCCGCCTTCTCGGCCGTCATGCCCTGCTCGGCGTACAGGTTGAGGAACAGCCCTACGCGCTGGGCCTTAGTGGCCTCGCGCATCTGAATCTCAAGCAGGCGATTGTAGTCGCGTATCTTCCCCCCGAGCACGGGGTCACGTCGTAGCCTTCGCAGGGACAACATCGCGTCCGAGGTCAGGATGTTGTCGCCCGCGCCGTTGTCCAGTGCCTTCCGAAGGATGGAGGACGCAGGCTCGCGAATGACCTTGCCGCCTCGGCGAATCTCGATGAGCTGGTCCGACCCCTCTAGGACGGCCCGGATGGCAGGGTCGCTCATGGAAGCCATCGCACTCGGCAACTGCTTCGACTTCTTGAGGACATCGAAGGTGCGTTGCAGGGGCTTCCGAAGACCCGGGATGTACCCGAACGCGCCGAACGTGCTGACCCGCAGAGAAGCCGTGAGCGGGATGTCGTTCAAGTCGATGATCATCTGAGTCGCGTCACCGAAGATAGCGTTGGTACCGAACGCAGCTCGAGGGATGATGAGCCCGAAGAGGATGGCCTTCTTGTGGAGAGACAGGGCCTTGATGGCAGCATCTCGGAAGGTAAACGGGATCGCCCCGCGCACGGGGGCATCGACGAGGTCCTTCTGAAGCCCGTCGAGAGCGTCGTACAAGTCGCGGGACATGTCGCGCGGGACGTAGAGGATGTTGCCCTCCGCGTCGACAGACCGTGCCACCAGCTTGCTGTGCTGCCTCTTCACCTGAGTACCGGCTGCGGCGACGGCTGCCTTCGACCTACCCGACGTGAACGAGAGCCCGAGGGCGAGGATGCCGTCGACCGCATCGTTGAAGCCCAGGAGCGGGTCGCGCAGTGTCATTTCACCGAGCGGCCGCGTACCCACGTAGTTGCCTTCGAGGTCGGCCAAACGAACGTGGGGCACGCCCTTGAGGTCAAACACCTCGGTGACTCGGTACGCCGTGACTGCTTCCGCGCCGGACGCCATCTTCTCCGCTGCGAGGTCACGCGGCGTACCTACGAAGTGCTCGCGCTCGTTGGGCTTGAGGTCGCTGCGCGTCATCTTGCCCGCGCGAGGGTCCTCGTAGAAGCCCCGGACGGCCACCCGCTCGGGCTCCCCCACCTTGACCAAGTCTGCAACGGGCACATCACGGGGAGCTTCACGGGTGACGCTCCTGCGAAGTGCTGTGTTGAAGCTCTGCACCGACTTGTTGGTGACGACGAGGTCGCCCACCACAGGCGTAGTCGGTAGCCTTTGACGTACGGCGAGACCCTCTTCGAGGAAGTTGTTGATGGCCCTCGCACGCGCTGCGGAGAACAGGTGGGCCTTCGCCCCGGCAGTCCCCGCCACGCGCTTGAGAAGGCGACTCTCACCTGCCAGCAGCGTCATGGTCTGCGTCATCAACCGGTAGTTGGCGAGGCTCTTTGAGACGGAAGCCCCGGCCTCGTCCCATGCCTTCGTGATGAGCCCGGGGAGTTGCCGGGCGATGTCAGCGGCGCTTGTCTCGGCATCAATGAGCTTGAGGAAGTCGTCGCTGAACTGCCGGAGCGCCTTGCCCTCGAAGTCCTCCACGAACTCCCGCGCGAGACGGTCGGTGGCAAAGCTGCGCACCAGTGCCACCAGGGCTTCGTCGGCCTGGTCCTGGGTCTTGTAGAGGCGTGTGGCCCCTGCCAGGTAGTCCATCGTGTGCTCAAGAGGGCTCGTACTGCCGACGCGCCCCGACAGCGTCATCTCCTGCCCTACAGCAGTCTTGAGCGTGATGACATCGGTACCGTCCATGAACTCGATGTAGAGACGCTGGGCACGCGCGATGTTGTCTTCGCCATCAACCTTTGCGGCGTACGTGATGTACTCGTTGACCTCACCGTTCAGGGTCCGCGTGTAGATGCGGCTCTCGGTCGCAGCTCGGCGAAGTTGCTTGTTGGTTTGGATGTCGAGGACACCCATCTGCACCGACAGAAACTCGCGGGCTTCGTCCCAGATGCCCTGGGCCTTTGCGAGGGTGAGCTCCACATCGTAGATGCGGTTCTGAATGAAGCTGTTGACCCCGCGCCGTGTGGTCTGGTTCCTGACGAGGTCACCTACAGCCCCAGGGGTCCGGTACAACTGCTGCAACAGCAGTTGGTTCTTGAGCATCCGCTCGACAGCCACGTCGTACTCAGCGGGAGACAGGGTCTTCTTCATGTCGTCGAGAATGCGTTGAAGGGGGACAGCCCCGCGCAGTACTTCCTCCCCCGCCTGCCGGGTCGCAGGGCTGACGGCGCTCTCTACGTCAGCCGCCTCGTCTTGAATGCCCTTCAGAACGCCCCCGAACTCCTGGCGTACACGCCCTGCGGTGCGTCCCATGCTCTGGGAAACCTCGACGAGTTCGACTAGGTTCCGCAACGTGTTGCGGAGGAAGGCCGTGCTCTCCTGCTCACGAGACGCTCGGGCACCGAGGGCTCGGGCTTGCTTCGCGAGCTCTCCTGCGCGGCTCTCGGCCGCTGCTACGAGCGTGCCGTCAGCCTCCTCAAGCAACCGCACGAGTTCTTCGACCGAAGCAGTGACCTTGCCTTTCCTGACCTTCTTGAGCTTCTTCCGACTCTTCTTCGACAGCTTGAATCGGGAGAGATTGCCCTGAATGCGGGCCTCAAGGGCGGCTCGGTCAGTCACAGCCTTCTGAAGGTTGCCTCGGTCGACCTGGAGCTTGGCCCCTGCCTCTGTCACCTGCTTCTGTAGACCCTTCAGCGTGTCGTTGAGAGTGTCCTGAAGGGGTCGCGCCATCGACACAGTGAGTGTCTCACGGAGCTTGTCGGCGAACTTCTCGAGGTCTTTGGGGCGTTGAATGCCCCGTGCCTTACCGTTCCGCTGAAGTGCTTGCGCACGGGCCAACATCTCCACCGGGTCAACGCCCGCAGCTCGCATGACCTGCTGGACACTGGTGTCGCTCAAGATGTTGATGCGAGCTGCATCGTCTTTGAGGTCCACCTTGGCGAGACGCTCTTGAAGTGCCTTCAGCACCTGCGCGTCTACCTGCGGACCAGTCGTCGGAGCGTTCTTCAGTGCGTCGATGCGGTTCTGCACCATCAGTAAGCGTTGCTCGGACGCACTCACGGAAGACTTGGTTACCTGCTCGGCATCGAGGACGCCCTTGTGTGCCATCACATCTGCTGCGAGGGCCTGGACCTCGGCAGGGGCGTCCTTCAGGACCTTGCTGCTCTTCTCGATTGACGCCGCAGCCCGCTCGGCTTCCGCCTCGTAGGTCTTCTCGGCGCGCTTGCTCGACGCCATGACATCGCGAGCGAGTGAGGGTACCTGCCCGGGAGCCACTGCCTCGACACCCTTGTTGAGGGCGCCCATCTCGGACGCGCGTACACCCACAGCCTGACGCCCTGTTGGGTCAGCGTAGGCGAACTCCTCCAACTTGCGCTGAACCGTCTCTTTCATCGCGTCTGAAGGGTCAGCCTCGAAGTCATCGAGCAGCTTCTTGATGCCGTCGAGCCCGCGCACACCGTCGTACTCGACGTTGGAGAAGCCCCGGCCGATGGTGGCTACACTGTCGAGCCCCGAGAGGAACTTGACCGCACGTCCACCAGCTTGTCCGAGCTTGGCCGCAGGTCCTAGCATCGTCAGCGCATCGGGCTCGAACATCAGCCCTGCGATGACCGCCAAGCCGCCGCCAATCATCGCGGCCTTCCCGAGGACGCCCTGCTCTTCAGGGGCTTCCCGCATCCCGAGGGCCACGGTCGGGTCCATCGCTCGCGTGAGCGTGAACATCATGGTGCCGAGGTCGTCATCCCGTGACGCAATGCGGAACAGGTGCTCGTCGGTCCCGTAGAGTTCCAGCGTGCGCTTGGCGATGTCGTAAATCTCGCCGTCGAAGGAGCCCTTGTCGTCCACGACTTCTTCGAGGGCCATTGCGTACGCCGCCGACAAGCCCTCGGAGAGAAGGTTGACGCGCAGAAGCTGGTCGATGCCGCGCGTGACGGTGTTGTCGGACAGGAAGTGACTGACGAATCCGAACTCACCCGCGCGTATCTTCTCTCCTGTTGCCTGCTGCAGGGTTCCTGCCACTCGTACAGGCGGTAGGAGGGTAGCCCCGACGGACTTGATCAACTTGTCGGTGTAGTCACCCGCGAGCTCATCAATACCCAACGTCGTGACACTCGCAAGGATCTGGGCACCGTCAACGATGTTGCCGAGGATGCCTTCGCCTCGAGCGTAGGCACGGAACGCGCCCTCGGGGTCAGGATGATAGACGGGAGCCTTCAAGTTGACCATGCGCTGGACAACGGCATTGGCTTCCTTCTGTGCCCGCTGTACGACCCGGGCGTAGTCCAACTCGGGGAGTTGCTCTGAGATGGCGTGGAAGCGTGAGCGGTAGATTTCGTCGTACGCGAGCCCGAGGTCGAGGGCTACCGTACCGTCGCTCGTCCGCATCAGCCCGACGCGAATGTCCTGTGGGCGTGTAGGGTCACGGAGGCGGTGGAGTGCCAGGAGGCGGCGCTGCTTCGCAGGGCTGATGCCCGCCGAGTCCATGCTCTCCTTCGTGGGAGCGATGGTCCCTGCATCACGCAAGGCTTGCTTGGCGGTCTCATCTAGGTCGGCGAGAAGCAGAGTGTGTTCAGCCCCGTGGGCTTGGTTCCGTGCAATCTGCACGTTGAGGTCCGTGTTCAGCGTGCGGTCGACCTCGAACGACTCATCCCCGAGCAGCCCCACGACGCGCTCACTGCCCCTCTCGGCGACTTCCTCCTCCTGTAGGCGCTTGAGATTGTCCTGCGCTCGGACGAGCTCTCCGAAGTCCTCTGGGAGGCTCTCGCGCAACTCCTGGGGGCTCGTGTACTTCTTCCCCAGCGTTGCCATCGACCAGATGTTCGCCACCTGCATCGCGTCGGTGTCGAAGCCCCGCTTGTTCTGGTCGTAGATGGGGACGCTCGGGTCGTAGCCCTGGTCGAGGGGGCGGGCGGCGCCCGCGACTATCTCGGTGACGAGAGCGTTCCGCGCGTTCGCGTCGTCGAAGTCGATGCCCCGACGCTTCGCCACGCTCTGCAAGTAGACAGGGAACGACGAGCTGAACAACTTGTTGCCGTCTTCCTTCACTTTGATGATCGCGGCCGTCTCGGGGTCAGGTCGATGCGCCTGCTTCGCAGCGTCGAGGGCCTGACGCGCTTGAGGCGTTTTCGCGCGGAGTGTCTCCATGCGCTTGTCGTACTCAGAGCGCGTGATGAGGCGCTCACGCTGCTTCTCACGAGTCCCGGCAGCGCGCGCCTTCTCGAGCTGGTTAGCCTCTTTGAACGCCGCGCGGAAGTCAGCCCCAGAAGCTGTGGATGCCGTACCGCGTAGCTGCTTCAGACGCTCGGCTACCGACAGCTCCGGTACTGGAGACGGCTCACTCGGGGACTTCTTGGGGTCCGTGTCTGGCAGCGAGACCGCGTCTGGCATCGAGACTCCTCTGGAGCGCACCTATCACTCTAGGCCGAGCTAACCTAGCACGAGCGGCGCCTCTCGTTTCCTTTCGCTCTGCGCGCATCTGCCCACCCATCTCGCGGGCCATTGCACGTACTCCCGACAACTTGTCGGAGAACCCGCGCGTTTGCATCTCGGAAGAAAAGTTGGGGTCTTGCAGAACCTCAAAGGCAGCGCGAGCCACAGGGGCCTTCGGCGCCACGGACAGCTTGCGAATCTCGGAAGCAACGTCTGCGCGCTCACCCCCGTACTTGCCCCGGAGGGCATCTTCGCGCCCTTGCATTGAGGCTGTGTCGAGCCCGTACTTTGCGAAGAGCTCCTCGGTCGAGCCTACGCCGTAGCTTGCGAGGATCTCCTTCATCTCTCCCGAGAACTGGCCACCGCTTGAGCCCGTGACCATCCGGTCAATGTTGGCTTGCACGTCGCCGAGACTTTCGGTAATGCCCTGCAAAGTCGTGTACTGCTCGGCCGCCATGCGGGCGTCCTCACGCAGCATCGACTTCCCGGTCGCGAGGTCGACCTTCGGGTTGCCGTCCTCGCCGAGCACGAAGTGCATCTCTTTAATACGCTGCCGAAGCTGGTCGTCAGGGATGCTGTTGAGCGCAGCAGCCGGGTCCGGCGAGTTGATGACTTGCGCAGCCACCGCATCGTCCTGCTCAAAGGGCCTCATCAACTCGGAGATAAACTCCTCGGGACTCTGCTGCTCCTCGCCACCAATAGCCTCTAGGCGCTTCGCCGCAGGGAGACTGACCTCCTTACTGTCGACCAACCGGCGCTCTAACTCCTCACGCTCAGCAGGGTTGAGACGCGCGCTCGCAATAGTAGCGCGGATTGTGTCTGTCGGGGAAGTGTCCGTCGAGCTCGACGAGAGTTGGTTAAGCGCACGGTAGAAAGTGGTGTTGACCTTCTCGGTGTTGACATCTCCGGCACCACCACTGCCCCCACGCCGCGAGGGCTCCAGCGCATTGAGAGCCTCTCGACTACGCACAATCAACTTGTCGTTCGTGTCGAGATGCAGTTTTGCCCTACGGTACTGGGCGTCCGAGTACACGCTCGCCTTCTTGTTGAGACGCTGCCGCGCCTCACTGGTCATTTTGGCGAGAAAGTCGAGCTTGGCTTTGGCCACCTTGGAGGGGTCACCGCCAGCAGCCCCTTCAAGCGCACCCAGGACCTCGTACTGCTTGTTCAGTGCGTCGATCTGGGGCGTACGGTCGTCAACTCGCGGAGCGGCCCGCCCCCCCGCAAGTCCGGCGAGAGCCCCGCGAGCGAGCTCGCCGAAGACACGTCCTGGCTCCCTTCTGCGGGCTCGGACAAAAGCACGGAGCTTCTCGTCGAATCCTGCCTCAGCCATCAGAAGACTCCGTAGTCAACTTGTTGCGCAGCTTCTGTTGAGCGGCTGCGGCTATCCTCTGCTGCATGGCGGCGCTTGGCACCTCGTCCGCCGCTTGCTGCGCCGACTTATCTTTGGCTTGCTTCGCCGCCATCGCAGCGGGAATCAGAGCAAGTAGAGGAAAAGGCATAACTACGTCAACGTGCCTTGAGATGCTTGGAGCATCTCAGGTGAGATTTTCGCGGCCTGCGCGGCCCCTCCGAGGGCCATCGTCGATCCCATCGCTGCCGCACCACCGACCGCCTTGGCGGCGAACTTCTTGGCTTGCTCGGCAGCAAAAGTCTGTCCGACGCCTCCGAGGGCTCCGAGAACACCCGCTTCAGCCTGGGCCTGTCGTTGCTGTGCCAGGCCCAAGTCCTTCATCCGTGCGTCTTTGTAGCGTTTCTGAATGGCAGCAGTAGTCTGCTGGGCACTCGTCGCAGCACCACCACCAGCCTGACGCGCCGCAGTCGCGAGCGCCCCTGACGACTGCCCCGGAGGCGGTGCCTTGATGGTCACAGTCGACCCCTTCATAGGGGCGTCCTGACGGGCAAGCTGCGCGGCGAACTTCGCCTGCACCTCGGGGTCGGCTCGGGCTGCTGCCTCTTTCTGCTGGCGCAAAGCAAAATCTACCGACGCAAGGCGGCGTGCTTGTGCTGGGCTGGCATAGCCCAAGTCCGCCGCATCCCTAGTCCGCTGTGCTTTTGTCGCCATCTCGGCCCCCTACGCCTTGAAGTATAGTACCTTGATGTTCCTTACGCGAACGCGCGTTTGCCTGACGTTCTGCATGGCGCACACGCGAAGGCTTGCCGTGTGGAAGCCCTTGCTGACTTCGCCGATGTAGGCGTGCCCCTGCCAGTAGCGCGACTTGTACCGGTCCCGTAGGGCGTGAGTCGGGATCTGCCCAGAGTTCACGTCCACCATAGGCGAACCAAACATCGCTTCTCGAGTCTCGCGAGTCGTCGATGCTTGGTTGTGCTCCGCGCCATCAAAAAAGAACCTGATGGCTGTGTTGGGCTTCGTGAACGCACTGCGGTCGGGAGCCCCCTCGCCTGATTGACCCTTGCGTGGGGTAGGACCAAAGCGGGCTGCGTCAGAGGTCCACGACACCTGCCAAGTCACAAGCACATGCGCGCGGTACGGCACGAAGAAGGAAGTTGAAGCCCCAGGGATTGCCAGCGTCCGGGCCTCCCCCGCCACTACGGCGTCTGCGATACCCCCGAACGTACTGTCCACCTGCGTGTTCTTCAGATTGAAGAAGGACAGGTAGCCATGGTCGTAGAACTCCATGGTGCGGGAGCTTGAGTCAGGCTCTGCGACAGTACGCACGAACGTGTAGCGAATGCCATTGAAGTAGTCGAGGTTCACGGTACCGCCCACCATCGTGCCCCCGCTCGCAGCTCCCAACTGCAAGTGGCGATGGTCCAGCTCCTCGTCAATCCCTGCGACGTTCAAAGCTCCTAGGCTGCCGTTGATCTCGGCGAACTTGCTGAAGTTGTCGTTGATGGTCTCCGTAGGGATGATGGCCCCGTCGTAGACTGGTGTGACAGAGATGATACTCATGCGTACACCTTCACTTCCGACAGCAAGGGGATGACCGAGATGTTGGCCCGCTGAACAGTATAGTTGCGCTCGTTCAGAGAACCGAAGCCGAACCGGATGTGCTTGATCCCCGAGAGCGTGACTGGGACGTTGTTACTGTCTACCGCTCGTGTCAGGTCTGCCTTTGTGATGACGGTTCGGATACTCACGTCCTGATGAGTCCGATGGTCAAACTGGGCCACGACAGGGTAGAAGTCGCGTTCAAGGCGGCGTGTGTGTCCCGGATAGTCCCGCAGGGGGCTCATTGCGACACGCCCCAATAGAAAATCCTCCCTGGCACCAGGCGGACTGTGCCCGTCGACATCCTCACCTTCTTTTACCTCTACAGGGGGGTCCGGGGACTCGTTGTTGCCTACAGCTCCGATGGTGACTCGAGGAGACACCTGCCGCTCTGTCCGTCGTAAGTAGCCCTTGGTCCCCGACGCATCCTCAAGCTCTAGGATGACGGTAGCATCCCATTCGTACTCATTGAGTGAGATGCCCCAGACTTGAAAGCTACCCGTAGAGAGGCCGAGGGTTACGACCTGAACGTCCTCGAACTGACGAACCTCGACATTCGCCATCACAAGTAGGGCAGTCGGTTCGTCCTCACCCAGCGCACGGTCGAGAGAGTACTCGCCTGCGGAACGGGGCTGTAGCGAGAACCCTGTTGTACTCAGTGTTTTGAACGCCTGAAAGTTTGCGCCCGGCTGTAGGCGTGCGTTGAACTCCGAGCCGTCAATCAGAGGGGGGCTGCCCGCCGCGTCTGTACCTGCCGTCGAAGGGGTAACGACCGTGGCGCTTGTGTTCTCCGCAGTCAGTGTCTCGGTGACAGTCTCACCTGAACCCACGAACGAGGGGAGCACCTCGGGACTAAGCCCGAGGAACTGGATGGCGTCGGCCGCGACAGCGTTCACGTCAGAGACGAGCACGTCGAACCGCGTCCTCAACGACGCGGCGGTGAAGGGGGTGCCATCCTTGAGGAACTCGTAAGCCATCAGCGCACCATCTCAAGGGCGAACAGCTCGCGTTGCCCGATGAATGTGTTGCGTCCACCAATCGTTCTCATCGAACCTTTGATGTTCATTACAACGACTTCGACCGTGTGTTCGCCGGGTACGATGTCGAGAACAGCATCGACCGACAGAGGGAGACGCGCGGCTGCCGTCCCACCGCCCCCTTGAGGGAGCTCAAACGTAGCATCGGATGATGGAACCGTGAAGTCGTTGGCCTCATAGCTGTCGACGCCTGCGTCACCGCTCCCTACGATAGTCTCATTCAGGACAGTCCCGTTGAACCTGAGCGCCACAAGGTAGCCGTACCCAAGTTGCTGGTAGTCAGGTACCCGCTCCCCATCTCCATCCAGTGTGTACGTCTTGTTCGTCCCGCAGTGAATATTGAGGCTGGCGCACAAATACACCTTTGCCGCCTGCGCTGTGAACTTCAGTGTGAGCCCGGCCTCGGGAAAGCTCTGCCACGACTCCGAGCCTCGGATAGTGACCCATCCCGCACTTGCGGGGTTGTCGTAGCCCGCGAGTCCCGGCTCCACGGTAGTGGGCTGAGACAGATGAAAGATGTGCGCCGCGCTGTCTTTAAAATTGGTCCGGCTAAACGCTTCGGCGTAGAAGTTGTGGGCGTTGAGGGCACCACCGAGTTCTTCCACGTACGGCTGGAAGTTGTCGTTGATCGGGTCGATCGTGACAACTTGCTCGGGCTCGATGTTGTAGAGCTTGTAGCGCCAGGACATAGCGCCTCCTACGGCGAGAGCTGTGCGCCACCGTAGTAACGCGAGGACATCTTGACCTGGAGCCCGACGAACTCCCAGTTGCCTGTGCCCCGGATGCGGAACTTCACAGACTCGGCCGAAGGTACGTGGATGGGCACACGGGTCCAGTATGGGCGCTTGTCCCGCCACGTCCCTGTACCCAGCTTCGTCGAAGCCCAGAAGTCCGGCACATCCTTCTTCGAGTACCGAGTAGTCGTGTGGGTATCAATGACCTTCTCGCGCCAGTTGCGTAGGACATCGACAGTGACCTTCGTGTTCTCAGTCTCGCGCAGCCAGAGGTACACGACGTAGGAGGTCTTGGCCTTGTCCGAGTCACCTGCCTCGAGCCAGCCCGTCTCAATAAGGGCTTCACGGTCTTCTGTCAGGGCTGGAATGTCCACGCTCGCATTGTGGTCGAGCAGATACACGCCGCTGCGTTTGTTGTCGTCGTTGAGGTTGCCCCCGACGAGCATATACCGGCGATGGTCCGCCGTGACACAGACGCTGTCGACCACCATGTCGTCCCGCTCACGCCAGCCCCGAGAGCCATCCGGGCTCGGTCCGTAGATGAGGCAGTGGTTGTTGCGCTCGGAGCCGTCTAGGCTGACCCAACAACGGTACTCTCTGCTGCGCGGGTCGTACGCGGCGACGGCCTGCTTGAGGCGCGCGTAGGTGAGCCGCTTCATCGTCCGACGCAACTCGGGGGAAGCATACTGCAGTCGGCCGCCCTCGTACAGGTAGAAGCCGTCCCGACCGAGAAAAATGGTGGGACCTTCCGGCAAGGTCACCATGCTGTCGGGAGAAGCGCATCCCACCGTCTGCGACAAGGGCACGTACTTGAAGCCCTGGCCATCGTCGGAGGCAGTCACTAGAAACGACGATGAGCGCGTACAGACAAGCAGACCTTCGTTCACACCCGCGATGCCCGTCACTTCAGATGTAGGGTCGGGTGTTAGGTCGAAGCCCCCCTTGAACGTCCCTGGTAGCCCCGCTTCAGCGGGACGCACCGTGGAAGGACCTCCGACAAAGTTGGCTATCCAGTGCCTACCAAGGGCCATCGTGGACAACCGGAACTCGGGTACAGTGAGGTACTGCACAAGGGGCTCGTCCAGCCAGGTGTCTGGGATGTTGTCGGGAAAGTCCACCACAACATTATCAGGAATGGTCGCGTACTCGGGCACCGACAGTGCGTTCTGGGACAAGTAGTAGAGCGAGTTGTCCCCCGTGTTGCGTGTGTCCTTCGTCCGGTAGAGAATGCGCCCCACACAGTGAGGGGGGCCTGTAGAGATGCCTTCCCACTTGACCTGCACACGCACCGTACTCGGGAGCTGCTTGAAGCTCTCGATGATTCTTTGCCCAGTGCCGATTGTTTCAGGTACTTTGCCAACTACGGCGGGGCACACGTCGATGGTGATTGCGTTGCTCGGCGCCGAGGCTGCGGACAAGTTCCCCCAGCGGTCGATGTACTGGACAGCGCAACGCCACTCACCCTCTTGCACCCAACCTGTCGCAGCATTTTCGAGGTCCTCGGGGTCCACCGCCGGTAGCGTGTGAGTAGTCCCCAAGCGGCAAGGCCCGAAGCCTTCCGTCATAGGAGTATGCGCAAGCACCAGCGCACCTGTAGCGTTGTCGAAGAGTGTGGCGCCTTTGAACGAGCTCGTGTGGGCGTAGCCTGCGTTGTTGATGGAACCTATGAGAGCACTGAACTCGGTGTCCGAGCTGTCAGGTCCCCGCGCAGTCGGGCTCGAGGGCGTCTCGGAGAACCCGAGAGGTGCGATGTATGCGCCATCATAGAAGTATGCCCGCCCCTGCTGCGGGACGATGACGATGCCGTTGCCTGTGTACGTGAACTGCGTGCGGAAGTCAGCCTGGGGCTTGTCGGGGAGCTCACCTACAATGCCATGAGATCCAGCCTCGGGGCTGATGAGTTGACGCCAGTTCCGATGCCAACCGCGCCACTCCCACAACTCGTTGCCCGTGTGCAGCAGGAGAAGCTCTTTGCCCGAGGGCATCACGGTGTGGAAGAGCCCGTGCTGCCGGAAGCCATAGTGAGGCTCTGCTGGGTTCAGGTCGTCGCCCGCGAGCCCCGTGGGTGCGCCAACAGGCTGTGTCCTCGAGGACGGGCGGTTTCCTGTCGCCTTGTCGGGCACGTAGGCAGTCGGTCCCACGATGGAATGCAGCGTCTGTTCTTCGCTGTAGCGCATGTTGACGATGCGCTGGGCAACGTCATTGGAGTTGAACAGACCATCGGCCTGGACTCGTAGAACGAGAGGCCCGATGGTCGCTGCATTTGTGGGGTTGCCCACTAGCCCTCCTTACGCGGCCGTCCCACGCGGGGGGAGGCAGGACGCCCCGTCAGCGTGAGCTGACGCCACCTCTCGCTGCCGTGTTCAACCAACTCGGGCACATGCCCGTGCCGAAGCAGGGTGCCCTGCTGGGTGCCGTCAGGCAACGTCTCTTTGCCAACGAGCGTAGCCTCGACCTTGACCTTGCGGAAGTCGATGTACTGGTAGATGCCCCCGCAAACCATCGGGGCGCTGTCCTGCGCTGTCATAGAGTCTCCCTTATGTGTTCGACTTGTACCACTTGCGGTAGTTGTCTTGCGAGCGGTGTGAGGAACGTGCCCGCGTCATCCGCCGAAGAATGGGGACGGCCGCTGGGCGCAAGTCACCATACCGCTTTGCTAGTGTCCCGAGCAACTCCGAGTACCGCCCCAGCATGAGTTGGGACGCTTGGAGGTTGCCCATGCTCTCGTACAGGTACGACATAGCCCGTGTGATGAGCACGTTGGTAGCCTCCGCGTGGATGTGGGGCACATCCTGTGCGGCTTCCAGCGCCTCGGGCCGCCTGACGCAGCGCACATCCAGCGCGTACCTCTGGTCGGGGCGGGGGTAGAGCGCGTACTGCTGGTACCCGTGAATGTCCCGTAGCGGGCGTGAGCGGTCTGGGAGGTACTGCCCATCGTCGATGAACACACCCCGGTTGACCTCGTCGACACGGAGTTCTGCCAGCAGGTAGAACTTGTCCTTGTTGTCGATGACGACCTTACCGCTGTTGATCCCCTCCGAGGCGTATGTCATGGAGCCGTAGGGGTTGTCTGTGGGGTCCTCGATGACGGACAGTCTCTTGCGGTAGATGCGGACGTGGATGCCGCTCTGGTGTTGCGAGACGCGCTTGCCAGAGGGTGACCCAGTCCCAGGGTGCTCGGTCAGGAAGCCCAGGGCATACTCGATGTTGGGGACACGCACCTTGATAGCCGTGAAGTCCGTGTCTCCCTCCGACAGTCCCTGTGTCGCGACAGTCGCTGACGCAGGGCTTGGGGCGGACTCGTACCGAGGCTCGCGTAGTCGGTTGCTCGCCGGGTCGTTGCCCGGAGCTTGTGCGATGGTCTGCCCCGTGTTGTACCAGTTCTTCGCGTACGAGTCCCACTTGGCCAGCCCTGCAAGCCGGAAGTCGGCATCGCGCTTGCCCCAGGTGTACGTGACGACGTACTGAAACTCACCGGGCTTCTCGGGTCCCTTCCAAGGGTAGGTGGGTACGACGGGCTGAGTCCCTGTCTTCTCGGGAGCAGGGACAGCCGTAGGAGCAACGCCTGGCCCCTCGAGCTGAAAGTGCTCGCGACGGAACGCCACTCGGGGGATGCCCGACGCGACCTGCGCTCGTGGTCCCACGAACACCCGCTGCTCCGCTTCGTCCTGGCCCATCACATCGAGCGGGTACTGCTGAGTGTTGTCGAACAGCCGCATCGAGCGCATCTTGATAATGTCGTCCGGGAAGGGGTACTCCTCGGTGTAGATGCGCCACTTGAAGCCCGTGGTGCCCGCTGGCTTGTTGCCGTGCGTCTCGATATCGAACGGATGCACCAGCGTCATCTTGTGCTTGTCGTCAGAGCTGTCGTACCAGACGGTGCGGATTTGATTGCGGACCTTGTGTGTGCCCGTTTCAATCTCGATGGTGCGACCATCCCACGACCTGTCCGTCTTCCAAGCGGTCGTGTAGAGCCCGTCAGAGTCGGCGTCAGCAGTTGTCTTCGTGTACGTCGTAGCAAACGTCCAGGGGTCTCTCCCGGGCGGCGTGAGCTCATTGCTGCCCAGCGGCTGGAGCGTGTCGCTGTCCGAGGCGGACTTCACGTCGGGCTCGACAGCGAGACGTAGCTTGTGCTCGAAGAACAGGTAGGGAGCCTCGAGCGACAACTGGTTGTAGGCGCGGTTGATGAAGCCGTTGATACGACCGACAGCTTCTTCAGACTGCTCGGGTGACCAATCCGCCTGCGCGAACATCGCGGTTCGGATCTCGGTCAAGTTCATAGCTACCCCCGACAGTCGATGAACGCCAATCCTGTAGCACCTGCCGCGATGTTCTGCACAGCCAACGCGATGATGCAACCTGGGGCCACGTTGCCCGCAGCGAACTTGATGATGGAACCTGCCTCGACACCTCCGGCCGTGAGGCCCTCGCTGTCGGAGACGGTGGCACCCGAGCCCACCTGAAGGGTGCCGATGCCTCTGCGCAGCACGTAGCCGTACGAGCCCGCAGGGATGGAGTGCTGGGCTACCCCGACGCAGCGTATCGACTGCACCAGGGCTCCAGCGGACGACAACACCACCTTGTAGTCAGTCGAGGTGGTGTTGCGCATGGCAACGTCACCTTCCGTAAGTGCGTTCGAGTCCTCATTGAGGATGTACACCCAGGTCTGCGGCCCACGGCTTGAGAACTGGACCTCAAGCGTAGAGCCGATGTTGGCCTCGGCGTTAACGGACACACTTGCGGAGGTGACAGCCATCAGACGCTACCCACAGTTGACGTAGACGGTGCCGGTTGCACCGCCGCTAATTGCGGTTGCGGTATGCCCGATGACTGCGATGTTGGCGCCAGCAGTGTCGTCTGCGTAGACAAGCACCGTACCGGCAGCGCTACCGCCTGTCGTGAATGCCGAATCAACTGCCACGCCCACGCTGCCTGCCAGAACGAGGCCCACACCCTTACGCAGGATGAAGCCGTACGAGCCCGCAGCAATCGGGTGCTGTGCGACGCCCAGCACCATGACAGCAGGCGTGTGCGCCGTGTCCGGGGCCTGAATGCCGCCGTAGAAGTCGAACGTCGTCGCACTCGGGTCCTTGATGATCACGTTCCCGATTGCGAAGGCAGTGCTGGCCTCGTCATTGAAGACGTAGACCCACTCCTGCAGCCCGTTGTCGCCGTCAGGGACGGTAAGAACGAAGCCCAGTGGAGCCTGCTTCGTCGGAGTGACGGTAGTGGGGCTAATGCCCGCTGCTGTAAATCCCATGATGGCCTCCTACGGCGTGGCGCAGCCAGTGACGGCGAAGTTGGCCCGACGCTGGGTCGTGTGAAGACCCATCATCAGGACGATTTCGTAGCGGTAGAGGTCCTGGTCCGGGATACGGAACGGACCACGAACGGCGAAGTCGCCCTTCGTCTCGCGGCTGGCATCGTGACCCATGGTGAACAGGTGCCACGTCGGGGTCTTGAACCCGTAGATGACGCCGTCCTTGCCCGCGTCAGTCGAGCTGCTGGCCGACGTGTACTTCGGGTCGGTGATGTCGATGGCATCGTCGAGGTAGAAGTCGGCATCGAGGAACTTCACGCCCTGACGGACGTTGCCCGGAGCCTTGTCGCCCTCGATCTTGACCACGCGAACCTGGTCATCGAGGTCCTCGATGTAGTTGAGGTAGGACTGCTCGTCGCCGATCATCAGATCGACAGGGCCGAGCGTCTTGCCCTGGCGGCTGGCGGCGAAGTACGCCTTCCGCAGCAGGCTACGACCGTTGGTGGCGAAGGACGTGACATCCTCGTACTGGTTGTTCCAGCCGGTCACCGTCGCCGGGTCAAGCCCGTGGACGACGTTGGACTGGGAACCGACCGCAGCGAACTCGAAGAAGCCGTCGCGGGCCGTGCCGTCTGGGTTGAAGGTCGAGTTGCCGTTCATGGTCGCGAAGGACCCGACGCCGGGACCGTTACCCGTACCGAGCTGCTTGGCGATGCGCTCGTGGAAGTCCGCCAGGGCGAGCTCCGGGTAGTGCTGGAGGATGCGAGCGAGGTCCATCTCGCCGTTGGCCTCTGCCAGGTCCTTGCCGGGCACGTCGAACGCATAGATGAGACGCGGTGCAACGACGTTGCCCCGGTGTCCGTTCTGCGTACGACCACCAGCGATGATCTCGGTGCCCGTCTGCACCTGAGTGACCGTACCCGGCCCATCAGTGACGACGGCGAACTCCCGCTTCGGACCCTTGAGGGCCGAGCGGTCCATGTTTCCACCCTTGAGAATGTTGTCCAGCAGCGGGTGCCACTTAACGAACATCTCCGAGTATGCAGGCATCAGCTCGTTGAGAGCTGTCGCCAAGACGTCAGGAGAGATAGCCATTAGCTAGTCCTCTTCAGCGCAAGACGCGCGACTTGATTGCGAAGATCCTTGAACGAGGTTGGCTGCACCTTGTCGGGTAACATCGCCTGTTCGCGGGAACGAGCAGGAACCGTAGCCCCCGCAGTCAGCTTTGCCCCGGGCCTTGGGGCTGCCGGGCTCTTCGCCTGGCCCACAATGCGGAGCGCGTAAGCGTCTGGGACGCCGTCCGCCTTCGCCTGTCGTGCCGCCTGGAGGAGCGGCGCAGGAAGACGTGTGGCCTCAGCCGCCGTCTCCATTTCCCAGCCTTCGTCGAGAAGCCCGACGAACAGTTCAGCTAGGTTCTCGTTCTCGAAGAGGTCCGTGTTCTCAGACTGGAACCACTCGGCGTACTCTTCGGCTTCCTTGTCGATCGCAGCTTCGACTTGGGTTTGGTACTCTTGGTGAGTCTTCTCGAGCTCACCGTACTTGGTCTCCCACTCGGAGTTGGTCTTCCCGTGAAGACCCTCCATGTCCTTGAGCTTCGTCTCCATCTGCTCAAGGCGTGGGTCAGAGTGGCCCGAGAGAAGCCCGTCGTAGAGCTTCTTCAGCTCCTCGACTTCGGTGAGCTGTGTCTCGAGCCCTTTGCTGTAGTGGGTCTTGAAGGGGTCAGCCCATGTCCGGGCGGCCTCGGGGAGACTATCCGTCTCACCGTCCCACTCGTCCCAAGCGAAAGAGGCGGTAGGTTGCGCCTCGCTTTCCGTAGAAAGGGAGTCATCCACGGAAGCATCAGATGGACTACCCACAGCTTCGGATGCGTCGGACGCTGATGCTGGCGCGGGCGCAACCCCCGCCTCGACCTCTTCAGCCATACATTCCTCCCTTCTTCTTGTTCTTCTTGTCCTCATCGAGGGCGCGCTTGGCAGCGTTCTGACGCTTCATCGAAAATTCGATGCGAGTCAGAGCCTTACCGGGCATCTTCATGGGAGGGGGCATGTCTGCCTCTTCCTCCATGGACTCCTCTTCGACCATCTCTTCGCCCTCGGGGGGCTCTTCCTTAGCCATGTCGCCCATACCTGCGGCGTCCATGTCTTCGCCTTCAGGAGAAGTGGGCTCGGTCGGCACAAGGTCGTAGCCCGTCTCGCCGAGAAGCTGCTCCAGCTCCTCTTCGGTCTGGGGCGGGTCGCTCTTGAGCTTGTCGAGCAACTGAGTCATCATGGGCACGCGGCACCTCTCATGTGTTGAGTACTAGACGAAAACTTTTGCGTCAACCTCTCCGCGCCCTTTTCTCTGCTCAAGCCCCCGCTTCTCGCGCTGGTCGGCAAGGTCGCGGTAGCCCCGGCGCTTAGCCGTGCGCTCGGCTTTTTCCCTAGCCGTGTCCACATGTTTCCGCCACTCCGTCGAGTCTGCGTCGACAACGGCGCAGTCAGGGTTCTGGCGTTGGTAGTCACGGTACTCGGACGCAGACTCGAACGAGCGGCCGACCTGGCCGACCTTCAAGGGCTTCGAGGGCATCGGGCCGATCGTCATGACGGCGCCGATGCGGATGGTGATGCCCGCCTGGCAGTCGGGGCACACAGCCTTGTCGACATCCGCCAGAGGAATGAACATGTCGTTGTAGTAGCCACAGCCGTTGTTGCAGCGGAAGTCGTAGAGGGGCATCAGTCGCCCGCTGACTTGAGCTTCTTCCGGCCTGTCGCACGGAGGTCACCGAACGTCGACAGCGGGGACGACTTCGAGGGAGACTTACGGTAGCTGAACGGGCGCTTCTTCTTTGGCACCTTGCCTTCAGGTACAGCCTTCTTTGCCGTCGTCTTCTTCGTGTCTTTCATCGGTTTCTCCCTTGAATGTCCTCGACGCGCTTGTCGCCTCGATTTCTCTTACGGTCCATGACCTGAAGGTTGCCCGACGAGTTGTCCCTCGGGTTGCCATTCTTGTGGTCGATGTCTTTGGTGTCACCCTTGGTGACTGTGCCATTGCGCAGGGCTCTACGTCGCACTTTGTTCCGTGCCGCTCGGTCCTTCATTGCAGACACACTCGAATGGTACGTGTCGTACTCATGCTGGTAGTCGCGTGCCATCAGAGGCTACCCATCGGCGTCGGGACTGCCGGAGGCTCAATGCCCGGGGGGAGTGCCCCTGTGGCGGTCGTATCGGCGCCAGGAGCCCCCGCTTGGGCGCCCCCGCCCATGAGTGCGGCAAGCTCCGGCGGAATCCCAGGGGGAGCGCCTCCGGGCGCTGGAGCTCCTGGCATTCCGGGAGGCTGCGCAGGCTGTGGCGGTGCCAGAATGTCGCGCATCCCGAGGAGGTCGAGCAGCTTGGTGATGAGCTTCGACTGGTCGACCGCAGGGTTGCCTACGAGGAGGGGCATGTACTGCTGGAGCTTCTGGAGTTGCACCATCCGGTGGTTCTCCGTCGGGCTGTAGGGCACCGCCAGGTAGTCGAACTCCAGCGGCTCGGTAGGGCGCCGCGAGCTGCGCATGGCGAGCGACTCGCGCGTTGCCTCTAGGACTTCCTGGCTGTCCGTGAGACGAATCGGGAGAGTCGTATTTTCTGGTAGGAACTCTTCGTAGAGCCCGATGACCTTGTTCGCCAACTCCGCTTGAGCGTCTTCTTCCATCTTAATGCGGCGACCGTTCCTCGTACGAGTCGCTGTGTCTGCCAGCGCGACTTCCGTAGCAACATCAGCGACTCCGACTACGCCCCGGCTGTACTGCGGGATGCCCAGGATGAACTCGATGACGAGGTTGCACCGCTCCCGCATCTCGCGGAACTCGGGGCTGAAGCTCGGCGTAGGCGTCTGTCCGATGATGTCGCGGAGAGGTGCGTTGGCCTTGCCCTCGACAGCAATCATGGAGCCCGGCTGGTTGGCCTCGCGCAGAGCTGTGATCAAGTCCTCGGGGTTGTCGACCAGTGCCGTGTTGACCATCGCAATCGGAGTCGAGGTGTGGGCGTGCCACAGCTCGAGGGTGTCGATTTCGTTGAGGCGCTCCTGGAGAGCTGAGATGAGCTTGATGTCGGAGAGCCCGCCGAGGTCAGTCATGTTCTCGTTGAACGTGACCAGCACGAACGGGTTGCGAACATACTTGTAGGGGAGCTCGCCCTCGAACAGGGGGTCCTCGACGCCATCGAGGATGTGGAAGTACTTATCTGACTCGAAGTCGTAGACCTCGTAGACCGTGACCCACTTGTAGACTTCGAGGCTGGCCTCGTTGACGAGTGAGCTGTCCCGCGCTTCGTCCTTCAGCCACGTCGGATAGCCCCCGTAGTGGGCCTTCTTCGCTACCGCAGGGTCGTACTGTGAGGACTGCCCGTCTTCAGACTTGGCTCGCTTGTTAAACTCGGTCTTCGTCAGGACCGTGACTTCGACGAGGTAGCGAATGTCCTCGAACTTCGCGGCCGACATGTCGAAGAAGATGTGCCGAGGGTCCACGTCGAAGACCTGGACCATCTCCTTCTCGAAGTTCCACACGACCTTCTCGAGCCCACGTCCACAGATGGAGGCGTTGGTCGCAGTCTTCCACATGACGTGGTGGAGCTTGTTCCGCCGGAACGTGTCATTGACCAGAGCCTCGCGGAACTGGGCCGCAGGCTGGAGCTTCTCCTGCCTCGCTAGAACAGTGACCTGGGGGTTCTGCGGACAGATGTTGGCGATCATCGTGTCGATGTAGGCGTACGGGTAGTTCGTCTGGAAGTTGACTTCCTCTTCTTCCATGATGGCCGTAGAGCCCGAGGGGCGGTCTTCCTGCTGCCCCCAGTACTCAGCAGCGTACCAGGCCCTCCACCTGTCCCAGTCTTTGCGCTCGATGCGCGATTTGGTTCGGTGCGTCTTGATGACGCCCTGAATCTGCTTTGGCGTGAGGGCCATAGTTGAACTCCCTTGGTGTCAGCCTCGATAACCCCGTAACCTCATGGCACGGGAAGCCGCTTGTGCTGCTAGTATCCTTGCGCGGAAACCAGTATCCGTCGTTGGATCTGCCCCGATTTGTGTTTTAATAGCACCTTCGACCTGAAGCCTCTGCTTGATCTTAGGCCACTCATCAATATCGAGTTTCCCCGTCATAAGAGCGTTGCGGACGTTGTGGGTGTACAACACACCCTCTTTGTCCACAATGGGTTGCGGTCCCTCAAACAGAATCGCCCGTAAAGCGGGTGACTGGGGGTCCGTTGTGTCCTCAGTCACTTCCTTCGGGCTAGGCAAGAGAGTTTCTTCAGGAAGAAAATCGTCAAAGTCAATCAGTTCACCGGGGGAGACGGACACTCTCCCGGAGGGAACCCCTTCCGCTTCTTCTTGCGAGAATCCGTAACGCTCCCTGAACTCAGCAGGCGTCAGTGAGTCAGGGTCGACACCGGCGTCCCCCTCGATTGCCAGTTCTTCGGGAGGCGTCACGCCGCTCTCTTGCTGGGCAGCCATGCGAGACTCGTCAAACTTTGCGATGGATGGGTGGTCCGCCCCAAACTTAGCGCCTACGCCTCCAGGCCCGTCCACGACGGTGTACTCCCGCGTCTTTGGGTCGTACTCGTAGACGTAGAGGTCGCCCTTCGGGGAGAACCTCACCTTGCCCCCTTTCAGACTGTACTGGGTACCAAAAGTAGGGGCAGACTGAGTCCTTACTTTGTCGCGGTCGACGCCCGTGACCTCGGCCTTCGTCGGAGCGACCCCTTCAATCTTGATAGGGTCCATCGCGTCGGCCTCTGCCTCGACATTCATGTCGGCCACGTCGGAGAAGTCAGACGAGTCTCGCTGCTGTACCCGCCGGTACATCGAACGCGCGTCAGGGCTGTCAATGCTTTCACGCTGAAGCTGCTTGAGTCCTGCTGTGCGGGCCTTGTCTTTCCGCACAGCAGTGGCTGCCGCCTCCTCTGCGAGCTCCGATGGCCGCCGCGTGTTACCGTTCTTGTTTGTCCCCAACATGTATCACCCCTGGTCGAACGCCTTACGCGCGGCATCTTCCCGCATCTGCTTGAAGCGCATCATGCGGTTTTTGTGCATAGCCGCAACATTGTCCCGGGCCGCCGCCTGCGAGACAGGCATGTCGGACAACGCACGGTCGCGGTTGACCTCCGTGACTTCTGCGAACGGGTCAGGCGTCGTCAGCCCGGCTTCCATATAGTCATCGTAAAAGGTCTGCGACTCAGCACTCGGCTCAAGGTCGAAGCGTCGGGGTGCAGGAAAACCCGTGTTCAGCTTTCGCTCAAGGTCCGTTGGAGATGACTCGGCCAAGTCAGTTTGATTTGGAGGGGCGAAGCCTGGGAACTCCTCCCTTCTTGGTGACGCTGGCATCGCCTCCGACTGCGCCCGCGCCATTGCCTCTTGGAAGTCTCCGGCCAGGTTGTGCTCGGGGCCAATCTTGGCGCCCACGCCCTTGCCACCAGGAGAAGCAAGGATGGTGAACTGCTTGGTGGAGGGATCGAAGGAGTACAAGTACCCGTCACCCTTGGACGAGAACGTCACCTTGCCGTCTGCACCCTGATCAAACACAGCTTGGCTGGCGTCGCCTCTGCCTCGAGCACGTGACACCATTGGCGCGCTCTTCTCGGCCTTCATCTTCCGTGGGTCCGAGCGGAAACCTGCTCCGGCACGTTCGCTCCGCGCTCCCGCAGCCTCGCTGTCTAGCTTCACGTCTGCCATCACCGCCTCCTGCGCGGATACCGCGCTCGCACCCGCTTGCTCTTCTTCGACTTGCTACCAGACTTCCGGTACTCCTGCAACTGGTTGTAGGACATGTCTCGGAAGAGGACCACGTTTTCTAAGCCCTCGGGGGGCTGGTTGTCACGGTAGCGGCGGGGCGCTGCCCTCGCGACCACGCATGTGATTTGAAGAGCGGACACCTTGTCCCAGTGGTGTCTGTCCCGGCGCTTGCCCTTGGTGGCAGAGCCCAGAAGCTCGGAGGACGCAGACCGCTCGGTCGACTTGTCCTCTCGGTACGAGCCGAGTTGCCCCACCGTGTCCTCGTCGCGGAGCACCATCGTGTCCATCAGAGCATCCTGTAGATAGGACAGCATCTGGGGCAGGGACTTCACGGTGGCAGCGATGCCGGGCTTGTACGCCTTCTCGTAGTACAGGTTCGGGTAGCCCAGCTCTTCGAGCAGAGCGAGCGTGGCTACGCCGACACCGTTGGACTCGACGCCGATGAGGGCGTTGTTGTACTTGCGGCCGACTTCGTTGAGCCGCTTGGCGAAGTCTACGGGGTCTGTGGTGGCCCCGAAGCACGCCACCTGGGTCCACTCATCGGCGTAGACCTTGAAGACGTGGAACGCTGCGTGGTCGCGCGAGGCGTAGCCCGCAGGGTCGGCGCCGATGACGTACACAGCCCCCGGCTGGGGCTGCTCGTACTCCATGTAGGGTGCCTTCCATGACACCAACTCAGCTTCCTGATGCCGCTTGAGCATGTCGGAGCGGAAGATAGAGCCCGCAGAGGCGACCCAGCACGACACGTCGTCGAAGGGGTAGTAGACCTTGAAGAGGTCCGGGTGGCGGCGAATCTCGGCGTCCGTCTCGATCATGAGACGGCGGAACGCGAGGTTCTCCTTCTTCAGCCCGTAGGGACCGTAGCGGTCGAGCAGGCTGACCTCTTCGGCGGTGAGCTTGCTGTTCTTCGGCCACGGGCGTCGGTTGAGCTTGCCGTCCCAGAAGGGGAAGAAGGCGTAGACCCAGCGACCCCTCCCGAGCTTGGAGTCACGGCACTGGTCGCGCCACCACTCGGTCGAGGGCATCGACATCGGGGCGGGCGTGGCCTCGAGCAACACCTGCGCGTGGTCTCGGTTGATCATGGACGGGTAGATCATCGAGAACTGGCTGCCGGCCGAGCGCCACCAGGGGAGCTCGGAGCCGTGGAAGCTGTCCGGTGACTGGCCGATGCCGACAGCCCCGGACTCACCGGACAAGATACGCATCCTGCCGCCGTGCTGGAACGAGAGCTGGCGGACCTCTCGGTTCGGCACCGTTGAAGCCCGCACGATCTCGGGCCAACTTTGATGGATGAGGTGGACGCGACGGTGCAGGTACTCGGCACGGGACTTCGTGTCAGCGATACAGACGTGGTCGAAGCCCGGCGTGTAGGCGGCTTTTACGTAGCCGCACGCCTCGGCCGTAAGGGACTTACCACCCTGACGATAGCCCAGCAGGTTGAGCCACTTGACCTGGCCTATCTCGGTGACGGGCGGGTCTGCGTAGTAGCCGACCACCGTAGCCTGGAGCTTGTTGGTGATGGCATACGGGTCGTACTTGATTTCCCGCCCAGTCTTCTGGTCGATGACCTTAGCGTACGCAGGCAGACTGATGCTCGGGTCGCGTAGGGCTTCTAGGGCTTCGGGAGGGAGAGCTTTCACTTCGAGCTCTTCTCGCCTTTGCACGCCCAACGCTTCCGCGAAAGCCGTAAGGGACTGTTGGGGTCCTTCGCGGCCTTCGGGTGCGACTTCATCTGCCCGGCGCTTCGTGCGCAGTAGGCATCACCCTTCGAGGTGCCCGGCTTGACGCGCGAGCCACCGCCCTTGGCCTTGCCTGCCTGGCCGTAAGACACCTTGCGACCGGCGGCTGTGATCTTAACGCGAGCCTTGCCTCGAGCGGGCTTTGAGGTGTACCGCCGACTCATCGCTTCTCCCCCTTGTGCAGCCCGTGCTCTGCGTATTGATCGCCCAGGCGAGTGGCCGCACGCTTCTTCGCCGAAGCTGCGGCGTACTTCTTCTTCGACATGCCCTGGATGGCCTTAGCGGGAGCGTACGCCTCACCCGTAGCGTCTGGGCCCTGTGTCGAGGGCTTCCCCGACTTGGTGCGCCACTTCTGCTTGGTCCATCGTGACAGCGACTTCTGGGGCTCACGCTTGGCCATCAGTCCCTGTACCCCCCGCCTGCCTTCTTATACCGTTGGGCGAGCATCTGGGCCTTCCGTGCCGACCACTGACCGGCTTTCCCGCCCTTAGCCCCGGCCTTGATGCGGTTGAAGAGCCGCTTGCGCATCCCAGGCTTGGTGTAGTTCCCAGCCTCGTTGACTCGAGACTTCGTCTCGGGCATCACTCCCCCTCGCCTACCGCAATCTTCACGGGTTCGCGCAGGTTCGTCAAGTCGTCGGCCTCGAAGTAGGTGGGCTCGATCTTCTTCGTCTCACGCTTCACCTGCACCAGTGCTGTGATGACATCGGTGTAGGCGTTCTCGGGTGAACCGTCGAGAGAGTTCTTCGCCGCGATGATGCTGAAGGTGAGCTCGTGCCAAGCCCGCAGCTCGGAGGCAATCACCGGGGTGATGCGACCCTCCATGATGGCGGCCATGATGACCTTGTTGAACTCGGCCAAGTCCTCGAGCGTGTCGAGCGGGTGCTTGCGGATGAACTCTGCGACTTCACCACGCAGGTCCTTGGGGACGAGCATGAGCCACTGCGCGTAGTCAGCCCCGGGGCTGACGTTGGTGCGAGGACGACCTGCGGGCTTCTTTGACTTGCTCATCGGTGGGTGCTCCCCAGGTACTGGTCATAGAGGTAGACACCATCGCGGGGCTGCTTGGGTGTCGAGTGGATGAGGTACGACATGATGAGAGGGCTGTTCACCCATGAACTGAGTGTCGCCGCTCTGAATGCGAAGATGTCTGTCTGAAGTGTCTTCAGGAACTTGCCCCGGCCGCCAGGGCTGCTGTCCTTACAGGCGTGCCACATTTGAGGTAGTATGCGCGCTTTCCTGAAGTCAGTAGCGGTGGCCCAGACGACAAACGGGGGCTTGTCGTACATCCGGGACATCGCACGGTACATGCCCTCGGCTACTCGATGCTCTTCGATTTTGAAGTGGGTGCTGATGCACGCAAGGGGCATCCCGTAGCAGTAGAGCTTCAAGGACACGTAGTCGATGTAGGCTTGGTCACCCGCGACGTAGGGCACATGCGCTCGGAGGGCAATGCGGCCATACTCGAAGGGACTGGGGATGAGCCGGTGCCGGAAAGCCCCCAGCATCGACGCGGGCCACTGCTCGGGTGCCCGGCAGCAGTTGTCGGACAACACCCACTCTAGAACGTGAGGATGGCGCTCAATCGTCGGAGGGATGGTGCTCTCGGGGTCGACATACGAGCACTGACGGGGCCAGTCCTCTGGGATGTAGCACCCGTGCTTGATGCGTAAGCACACCACAGCGGCCCAGAAGCCTCGGGGTGAGATGGGCGAGTGTTGGCAGAGCTCGCGCGCCATCGTAGCCACGAAGGAACGGCCCCGCAGGAGTGGGCGCGTGTCTCTCATACGGCGCCCCGGTTCATGCTGGTGACGACCCCCGCAGCTCGAAGGCCGATGCCCAGCCAGACGCGCGCACTCTTCTTCGTGTTGCCCTCGGTGATGCGCCGGGGCTGTGCCCGGAAGTCGCGCTCCGAGAGCTGGCGGCAGAACAGGTTGTACCCGACAGCCCGCTGGTGGAAGCCCTCGCACCAGTCGACGTACGCGATGTAGAGCGACTTCTTCGTGGTGAAGTACTGCTCCCCCAGGTAGCAGCACTCTTCGAGGAACTCGGCCAGCAGGTCCATCTCCTCGCGGTACTCCTTCGTCGCTGTGAGGACGATGGGTGGCGGCCGAAGCCCGTGTTGCTGCCACTCGCGGCAGCCCTCCACGAGGCGACGTAGGATGCCAGGGGCCTCTTCTTTGAGCTTCTCGATGAAGAATGGGTCCTTCTTCTCGATCTTCTTTGCCCACGGCAGGCGCAGGATGCGGCGCCAGATGCCCTCGTCGTTGCCCTTGATAATGGGGCGGTGGTTGGCCGCGATGATGAGCTTGTGCGTTGGGTCGAACTCGTAGAAGTCCTGACGCATACGGCGAGCGCGGATTCGGTCGGAGCCCGTGAGTTGCTTGATGAGCGTCTCGGCAAACGGCTTGCCCTTCTCGACCTCGGCGTTGGCGACGAAGCGCACACCCTCCAGGTCGGCCACCTCAGTCGGGTGGGACTCACCCTTCTTCGCGAGCAACAGCCCCGGGGCGCCCTGGATGGCGTAGTCGCCCATGATGTACATGAGAATGAGCAACGCCGTCGACTTGCCGTTCTGCCCGGTACCTTCCATGAACAGAAGTACCTGCTCCGCGCAAAGCCCGGTGAGGCAATAGCCGAAGAACCTGTGAATGAAGCCAATGACCTCTTTGTCCTCCTGCATCGCGTAGTCGAGGAAGGCATCCCAGTGGGGGCACTCGGCGTCCTCGAGCCACTCGACGGGGCTGATTTTGGTCATGAAGTCCGTACGGTCATGGGAGTACAACCGTCCCGTCTTCAGGTCGAGGGTGCCGTTGGCGACGTTGAACCTCCAAGGGTCACGGTCGAGACGGTCGGCCGTCACAGCCACGTTGGGCTCGGTGCCCGCGAGCTGTACCATCGCCGACAGAGCCCGTGCTGACTCGGAGCGAGTGGCGTGCTTGCGCAGTGCCTTCGCCAGGTCGGGGTCGGAGCAGGCGTCAGCCTCGACGAAGATGCCCCCGACAGAATTCTTTGCGCAACGCTGAACCTCACCGTCCATGTCTGTCTTCCAGCGGGTGCCGTCGAAGACATACCACGTCCTGCGGGGCACACAGTGGATGATCTCGAGCGGGTAGCTGTCCACAAGCCGACGAGCGTTGCCCAGGTCGGTGAAACGGTACCTGCCCGAGCTGGTGAGGATGGTGGCCTCAACAGCCTCCTTGAAAGGGGTGCCCGCGAGCTTCTGGAGCGCCTTCCAGGCGTTGATGCCGCCGCTGTCGCCGTGTGAGGTGCCCTCGCACCGCTTGTGGAGACATCCGGCCGCGATGGCGCCGTTCCCGAACTGAACCACGTAGGCAGAGCGGTCGACATGGCTGTGATCCCACGGACAGACCGGAAACACCCACTTTCGGCCGCCGCCAGACCACGGATGAGGCCCATCAAGCCCTGGGAAGTGCTCACTGAGGTAGTTGTCGAGCATTCCGGTCGGTGCGCCCGACTTTTCGCCCCTCGTGGGCATCATCGAGGCCATATCGAGCAGCAACTTGGCCGAAACGAGTGCAGGACCGCCCGCCGGAGCCTTGAGCGAGGTCATGCGGTGGGGACGGGTACCCTCGCCACTGCCTTTACGCGCCACCGTTCCGTAAATCTTGCAGATTCGGCTCGGATTGAAGACCTTTTGGTCGATTTTGGCCCCAGGCGTGTCGAACATGAAGGCCAGAGCCCGCAAGACACCCTGAATCGCCCCCGAAGTGACCTTCGAGGACTCCACGAGAGGGTAGAGGAGGTGGTAGCCGTTGCCCGAGTCGCCCAAAATGGGCTCCGGCCAGCCCTGCTTGTTCAAGAACGAGAGCACGGCGAAGGCGACTTGGCCCGCAAGGGCCTTCTCGTCGTCAGTGGCGCCCCCCTTTGCGGGCCTCTCGGGGTCAATGTCGATGAGCAGCCACTTCGAGCGCTCAACGTCGATGTCTTTGGTGAGGGAGCCCCGGGTTGCGGGGGCGACACGGTTGCGAGGGTTGTTCGAGACCGTAGGCTTGAGGGGGTTCAGGGTGAAGTACACCCCAGAAGAGCCTAGGTCGGACAAGTTCGCGGCCGCGTGGGCCAGCTTGGAGTGGTCGTTGAAGAAGCCCGAGAAGGTGCGAGGCCCCATGTTGGTGGGGACGTTGAGCGCCCGGAGCTCCACGAGCTGGTCTGGAGACAGAACAGCCGCCAGGTACGCTTCGATCTGCTCGTGGGACGCGGTCAGGTTGGACATGAGGGCCTCCTAGCGAGCAGGGTCTTCTACCATGGGGAGGCGAGCTTCGAGATACTCGAGCCGAATGTCGCTCTTGGTCTTCACGTACGCGAGCAAGTCACGCACCTGGACGTACCGGAACTTGCCCACCTTATTCGACTTCAGTGTTCCACGTGAAACGAGTTGCCGCACGTACGCATAATGGTAGCCACAAATATCTGCGACCTCTCGGAGGGTGAGAGGGGGTCGAGTAGGGGCAGGTGCCATGGAGAGTCTCCCTAAGTGTAGGGCCTATTACAGCACTCCAAGCGGACAGGCCACCCAAAATGGCCAAATCTGGCCATAGTTACCAACGAAGCCCTGCTGCTGCGGATGCGGCTGCTGTGAACCACGTTCGCAGTCTTCCGAGACTGACTACACTTGACTACGCTTGACTACGCTTGACTACACCCAAGTGTAGTCACGAGAGTGCGGCTTGAACCTGGCATTACTCCGAATGACTACGCTGACTACACTTTTTTCCCTATTATAAGCTCTATAGCGTTGTAGAGAGGGTAGTAGTACTACTAGTAGTATGTGTATAGTAGTGATATATACCCCCCTAAGTGTAGTCACTTAGGTTTAGGTTAGGTTAAAAGCCAACTCTCGTGACTACACCTTGACTACACCTTACAAATAGCAGCAGCGAGACACCCGTTCCTCCGGGGCTTATCGTGACTACGGGTTGACTACACTTAGCGGCGAGTTGCTCCAAAAGCGTAGTCAGGGGTCGAGAGGCTGTACAGGTGTTCAGTCGGCGGGGCAGGGGGCGTGAACTCGAGCTCGAGACCTCCCAGCTCGTGCGGGGCAGCAGCGGTTGCTTCAGGGCTGAACTAAACCTCCCCCGAGGCTCGTGGGATTTTGCAAAACCCAAAAACAACCTGCGTGTTGAGGGGGGTCCCTCTTACTGTCACAGGACCGAAAAGGGGGGACCCCCCCTGTTCGGGTCACCACAGTCTGCAAGTGCAGCAGGGTTCCCAGGTAGGTAGCATGTGTTAGCTCGCTAACACCCGGTTCCCTGCTGGGGGTCCCTCGAGCTAGCGAAGAGGTACCCCCTTCTGTGACAGAGCTGTCCGAACTGGCACAGTCTGTTAGGCGCCTTGGCGCCTCGGAAATTTTTTCCGGATTTCGAGCTCTCGTGATAGAT
>Ga0209337_1000499_pt1 | contig 31608 bp, 34 predicted proteins | sample LinPmetageLP53_FD_184044 | JGI IMG/M metagenome (GOLD analysis project Ga0209337, IMG submission 184044) | Marine viral communities from the Pacific Ocean - LP-53 (SPAdes) (version 2) | ecosystem: Environmental > Aquatic > Marine > Oceanic | place: Pacific Ocean | collected 2010-02-08 | reverse complement strand
GGGCACTTCTTTTTTGATTATGAAAAAGCATTGCGTACTCGAACTGATATCTCTAGAGTTCTAGATGTAAACAAGTTGGAAGAATTTGGATACTATATCCCTTATGAAAATTATACGATTGATTTTATAAACGCCTCTAGAGACAGTACTGAAATTACCTATACCAGCTACGGTCCCTTCACCGTACCGGCCGGCTTTCCACACCAGATATTAGACATGTATGGTTATTATGACATGTCCTCAAAGTATCCTTATGTCAGTACTGTGGTTTTTGAAGCCAGCACAGATGACAGTTATGTCGAGAAAGCCTTAAGTCTCGCCGACTCAACTTATGTCGAGTCGATGGCCACCACTCCTTACGGCGATTCTGATCCGACTGATATAGGCGGATATGTAACCAGTTTACTAAATCGCGCATACACCCCGATATATGATGATGTGTCTGATATTGAAGATTACAGATTAATGTGTTATGAATTTTTAGAATACCAACTGAAAGAAGATACATCTGACTATGCTGTAACGGTTAATCTAATCGATACAACGTCCGAATTAATACCTGTTTTATCTGAATCGGCATATGCTGCCTATGAAGCCATCGGTGAATATTATGAAACTACACAAGAGGAATGTGTTTTTAATTCTGATTTAGGTAGATTTAATGAGTTTTTTGCTGAAGGCGCGATGGCTGCATATTTAGCCGCGCCCCAAACTGCGCCATGGTTTATAGCACCAGTGGTCTATCTTATGCAATTAGATTTGTTTTTTGATACCGATTTTGATGGTGATTTGCAAAAAATAGAAGACGAAGCAAAAAATATTACTGCAAGAATTAATCCAGTTAACGGTACCAAAGATGCGATAGAGCAGTTTTATAATGATTTTGGTGAGTTAATCAATGCGGTATATGGAGATGGCGGAATTATAAGTAGTTCGGAAGTTCCAGAGCCAACCACTAGCGAAGATACCATAATAGCAGTGCTTGTGATGCCGGAATCTCAAGAAATGTTTATTGAAGTTCAATCAGAAGATGTAGAAGTCACAAGAGCGGATAGAACGGTCCAACGATATACTGAGGAGATAACGCTAAATGTGGGGTCGTCCACGCAAGTCGGCGACGGATTCGGCTCCTTCATCATTAGTTATTCTGAGAATATTTTCGATCAACTAACCCACGAGCCGATCGAAATGATTGGGTTTATACCCCCAGAAGGTGACGCTCGCGACCAGAAGGAGGGCATGGCTCCGGATCAATTTGATCCCGACGCTAGAATATTAATATATTCTTGGGATGATGGTCTGGACGCCGAGTTTGAATCTGGACCCACTAAGATCGGATACAAATATTATGCATAGAGGACTTATAAAATGAATTTTAAAGCCACATCATTAAAAACAAAAAAGACAAAACAAGTCTCGAAAGGGATTAGCAAAGAAGCGCAACCTGAATTATATAATATTAGCAAGGCTATTGGCACTTTAGATTTACCAGATCCAGAGCCGGTCACTGAGGAAAATTTAGATATTCAAACATTATTATTTTTGGATGAACTAGGCTGTGCAGTTGTCGATGGTTATGATAAAAACACAACACTATTAGACGACAACGAAGACATTATAGAGAATCCAAACATTCAATCTAAAAATGTTGTCAAAAACAAAAAACAAAAAACTGATAAAAGTTTTCCAAATGAAGATGATCCTTTCTATACAATAAATAAACAAAAAGAAGAATCAAGAACAAACAAAGCTAGCATTAATAAGATGGGTGAAAAAGCTAGCAAAACTAGGCAGCTAGTGGTAGACTTATCTGCAGCGGAAACAACGACACAATCTAGAACTGCAACTGGCACAGCAAGACAAAGTACTGGCCAAATTACAAGACAATACTAAATATATAAAAGGATAATTAATTAAAATGCCAACCAAAGACAGTCTTGGAATTCCCGAGGCACCCGCCGGTGTCGAAATAGATGAAACGAGGTCCGAAGACAGCCTAGGCCCCGGCGATAGATTCACCAGCAATGAATTTGGTTCAGACGGCAGCGCCCCGGATATCCCAGGTGTCACCGGTGACTCTAGATATGTTGGGGATTTTATCGATCCGATTTTGCGATTGGGCATCGATGATCAAGCAGCGACAGACATGGAGAGTATCATAGAGGAATATGGCTTGCCTGCCCTGACCAACGGAGAAAGGGAATATGTTTGTGCGCTAAATTTGGATTTTGAAGACCCCGGGCTAATATCAAATTTTGATTTTGGTTGGCGTCTGATTAGAGAAGAAGATTATGATGTAGAAACTGGCTTCATCCGTGCCGGTACGACAACGTTCTCGCAGAATGATTACAATGATATTATTAATGCCGATTATGAAACCGGTATAACTCCACTAAGATTACAGTATTTTTCAGAGGCCGAAGAAAATAATTATTTTTTTAGTTGGGAGCATGGAAATGCCACTAGACCAATATTCGGACGAACAACTACTGCCGCAGATGAATATGGTGTAGATTATGGCGATGCATACAGTGTTTCTTATGAATCGGATGAATTAGCTATGCTATCTGATAAGTTTTCAAAAGATGATTTTGGGACTGCAATTGAAAATGCTATACAAACAATTGCCAATAACGTTTATAATAGATTAAACATAACAACAAATTTAAATTTAGAGTTCAATAAAAATAAAAGCAAAGAAATCAAATTCAAAAAACTTTCTAGATTCGAAGCACAACAAACTCAAGATGAGCAGACAGAAACAACAGGAGGCTCTAGAAGCGGCTTAGGAAGTGGCACAAGCGGCGGAGCATATTAATGAGTATTAAAATAACAACAATATCTGATCCTTCTTTATTTTCTGGGTCATCAGATTTATTTCGGACAGCGCTGGGTGGCTATTACACAACAGAAGAAACTGATGATGGTCAGATGTATTCTTTTTCTGCAGCCAATCTTCTTTCTCCGGCTAGTGAATATTTTGACAGAGTATTTTTTGATGTTGAAAACCAGACTACTGCTGATTATTCGAATATGATTCCAAACTTTTCTTTTCCGGTTCGAATTGCATCCAATAGTGAATTCTTGGAAAGCGATCAAGCATGGAGAGCATATATTCTTGGCGGCGTATTTGGACAAAAAACTTATACTACTAAGATGTCCAGCACTACACATGAATATTTAAATATTCCGTATGATATGCCGTATGAAAAAATAGAGTCTGTTTTCTTAGAGGAAGAGGCAATAACAAGTGTATTTGAAATATCATACGATTATAGCCAACATTTAGCAGAATACGAAGAATCAGTTAATGCTTTTGAAACAGAATTATATATGCCTAATTATTATATCTTGTCTGATTTCTATCTCCATAAAGATGAAGATCTGACGGACACTGAAAAAGTTTATCCATCCGAACTAGTTGACTTTATAACCTTCGGCGGCAATTATGAAACACCAGAAACATTATTTGCCTTTAATGACAGTAAGATATTTTACTCAGTACCTCAAAGCGAAATAGATGCTTTTAGCGATATTAGAAATTTAAACACGGACCTAACAATAGCCTATTTGACCTCTTCTAAATTTTCCGGCCCCACCACTACAGAAACAATTGATTGGGCTGGTTCTAAGCAGAGAACCATATTCCTTGATGATGAGGCAATTACAAACTTATCTGATATGGAAGACTATCAAGATTCATTGCCTTATAAGATAAAAATTAGTTTTCCATCAAAGACTACTGGCGACTTTGTATATAATTATGAAGAGAACGAATATGATTCAAAGATCTTGTTCTCTTTAAATGAAGCATTCGTGAGGCAAGAAAGTGTACAGTCAGTCGATAAAGACTATCAGAAGTCATCTGAATTTTTGTCGAGTTCTGACACCGGTGCAATAACAGTTCAGCAAGTTGAAGGCTCAGATTATAAAGAAATAAATTACATTGAATTCTTAACTTATTGCAGAGATCAATATGTGAATAACGATGAAGAAGCGATGTTTGTTGGCGGAAGTAACATTAGGAGAATGGCTGTCTTAAGCGAAAATGGGGTGTACAGGCATGTTAATACACGAGGTTCTTTATCCGCTTTACAATATGCAGTTAACTTCCTCAACGATCCTACAAATATCGGTGTTAATAATTGGGAAGATTTATATTCTCAGATAGACAATTACGAAGAAACAATCGCATACCGTGTGGAGAAAATAGGTGGTCCTGGTAGTGGCGATGGCCTAACTCAAAATGTAATACAAAATTATTGGTTTCTCAATTCGTTCTATGACAAAGCTGACTTTGAATTTTTTGACAGCCAAGTTAAGGTAAATTCTGACTACACATATAATATTTATGCATATATTTTAACAGCAGGAATTAAATATGAATATTCTAATTTATTGTTGACAAGGGATCTTGGCTGTGAAGATGAATTATCCGACAATAATGCGGCATATAATTATGGTGTAGAATTTTACGATCCATTTGGAGCGCAAGGCAACAGTCAGGATCGCTTATTTGATGATTCGGGGGCTGTCACAACGTTAACATTTAATGGATTTGAATCTTCTATTTTCGAATTTGAAGATAGCGCCGGCGGCACTTATGGCTCCGAAGCACAGATATACTCGAACTATAAATATTTGGCAGATTTTCAGATATCTTATGAACCATTTTTAAAAATAATAGAGGTGCCTTTATATTCAAAGACTGTGAGAATATTAGATAATCCTCCGAATCGTTTAAATGTGACACCATATCAAATCTTGGATGACACCCAAAGAATAGGTTTTGAATTATATTATAATACTTATTCCGAAGAAAGCTTTCCTTCTACTATAAGTGAAGCGGACGAGGAATATAGAGATTATTATTTAAACGGAAAAGATCTTTTATCGGATTCTTTAATAACTGAGCGAACTGTTTCAAAACCCGCTGTTATAGAGGTTTTTAGAACTACTAGCAAACCAATGTCAATTGAAGACTTTGATGGAAATTTGTATAAAACAATTGATCTTTCGATAGACAATGAAAGATTTTATACCAATAATGCTGAAACCTGCATTGACCAGATAAATACAAATCAAAAATACTACTATCTGTTTAGAGCCAAAAACAAGCAAGGCACCCCAGGCTACATATCAGAAATTTATGAGACAGAACTAATTAATGATGGAGGATATAAGTTTGCATTGTTTAATGTAATACTTGAGTCAGAATTAGGCCAGGAAACCACCGTAAACACAAAAAGAGAAATCAAAAAAATATTTCAGTTAAAACCAAGATTAAATCAAATTGATTTTGATACTACAGACGCGGACTTTGAACAAAATGCCGCATCACAAACTGGAAACTTAAAAATTGGTTCTGCTGCAGATTTAATATGGGATAAAACATTTAAAATTAGATTAACATCAAAGAAAACAGGTAAGAAAGTAGATCTAAATATTACTTATAAAATAAAGGGCTTCAATGCTCGCGAGGCAGGCAGTCGTGCCCCCAAGCGAGGTGCTGGAGGCACGAGAAGTGATTATTAGCAATGCTGACTAGCCAAACATTACTTATAAAATAAGTCGTGAATAAGAAACACTTAACTATTTAAGATAGAGAGGAATATAAATGGGATTTTTAGATAACTCTGGCGATATTATATTAGACGCCGTATTAACAGAAGCTGGCCGCCGGAGAATGGCGCAAGGAAGTTTTAGAATTGTAAAGTTTGCTTTAGGCGATGATGAGATTGATTACAGTCTGTACAACAAAAATCATCCCTCTGGATCTGCATATTACGATTTGGAAATTTTACAGACTCCTATTTTTGAAGCGTTTACACAAGTAAATGCCGGTATCAATTACGGGCTTTTATCTACAACTGCTACTGATTTATTATATCTGCCATCCATAAAGACTAATGAGAAGTCACAGATGGCTAGCAAGACATTAGCGATTAGATCTAGTGGCAGCAGTGGCTTGTTTCTTCTTACAGACTCTTCAAACGATACTAGTACTACGTCAATATCATCTGTCTTAGACGCCGACTCAATTGAGTCCATTGACGGTTTCGCCCCACAAACAGCAGTTCTTGTTGAAACCGGTTTAGATACCGGCGTTGGCCAAATACCGGCCGGTAGTGATTCTAATAGGCAGAGTCTTCTTGTTTCGAACGGCTTGATTGATAATAAATTAATTATATCATATGATAGCCGTTTTATAAGCGGAATTAAAGGGTTGGATTCGCAAAGCAGCGTAGCAAACAATGCCACCAGTAATCAAATCAACGCATCGCTTTCGTTGACCGATGGCACCAGAACTAATATTAATTCTGGACTTGAAAACTATAATACAATTAATGTGGTAGGTATAAAAAATTCGATAGCGCAAACAACTTCACCAAACACTGAGGCTGATTTCTCTAGCATTAGTGGTCCACGCGGCGTCATGGCTGCAGTTGCGCCGGTCATCAAGCAAGGCTTGGATGCCGAGTATAGTTTATATGGTGGCACTAGCACAGTTGGCGCAACTGCTGTTAAGTTTATTGACACCACAATTTATGTGCAAGGCTCAACATCAAATACGCAGCTTCAAATTCCATTCAGAATTTTAAAATTATCATAAGTATAAGGACGGACATATTAAATGGCAATAACAAGTTATGAAAGATTGGATACAACCAATGATATAACCACAACCAGAACTCTTCTTCATGAATCGATACCCTTAACTGGTACGATTGTAAGTGGGACTTATGGCACTTTTCCAGATGACAACAACATCAAAAACTATACCCATGAACAATTTCAAAGCGTTTATGATTATCCCTTTTTGAGTTCATCGGCAAACCACATATATGATCTTTCAATTGGTTTTGACGAAGCTTCTCCAATGTCTGGTTCTGTTAGTATCGTGCAAGAATCTAAGAAAATTAATATGTATAACCAAATGTCTCAAGTTCTTTTGGGTTATACCGGCTCTGCAAATGATGTTAGAAAATTTGAAATCGATACGACATTAGATGGCTCTGGCATAATGAGAGAAAGCTTATTTATTAACTTTGCCAGATTGATAACGAAAGATCAAATTAAAAAAGGCACGGTGACGGTTACGCTAGGTACTGGTTCCTGGGCCACACCTTTTGCTTTGACGAGGACTCTAACAGATGCTTCGGCTTCAGCAACAGAGGGAACTGCGAACACTCTTGGTGGAGATTACGGCGTTCTTTACGATAGCGACTCTGATAATTTAGCTTATGGGGTGGTGTTTTATCAAGCCGGATTGATCGCTTTGAGTACAGCTTCGTTTGGCACGATAACTGACTTCTTTAGTAATTCTGCAGGAACCAAAAGCGTTCTTAATACGTTTGTCAGTTGTTCAATTACTGCATCGACCGATGCTTTTAGACACAGAGTGCAAAACATTAGCTTCAACAACACGACAGAAATTAATTCGTCTATATACTTCTGTAGAGTCCCCCACAACAAGTATAATCACTCAGCGAATCCGACGTATCTTTCTTCAAGCACAATTCGTGTTAAGTCTGTTAACTCAGACCAACCGATTTCTTATATTACAACTATCGGACTTTATAGCTCGGATAATGAGTTATTGGCTGTCGCTAAACTTTCTGAGCCACTGCGCAAAGACCCAACCAATGAGCTAACATTAAGAGTCCGACTGGACTACTAAAATGGCGTTTAAAAAGTTCAGTGAAAAAGATCTAATATTGAACAGTCTGAAAACTTACCCAAGGTGTGAGTTTGTCGTATTTGATGGGAAAATATATTATAATAATAGACCATCACAGTCTGGTTCTTTTGCGAATAATGTTTTAAATGTGCCGTCAGGGCATATAAGTTTATATGAAATAAACATTGACAAATTAACCGATTACAATGATTTTATATATCCATTTATTACTAAGCAGAGTTCAAACGCTGCTTTTAGAACAGTAAGCACCAGCACCTATTCCGATGCCTTTGCCTATGGCGATGTCATGGCAGGATCTTATCCTATGTCGGCATCAATCACCAGAGAATTTATGGATACTGCGGGAGAAAGGAACTCCGGTGTTGACACTAATACCGGCGTAAATTTTGATGCTGATCCGGTTTATCCGCATTTTTATGCGCTTAAAAATCGATTAAATTTTTATGGTTCTAGAAGCAAGCATTATTTGGTTTCATCGAGCTATGGAGATAAGTCCGAACAGGTAGTCAATTTAATTTCAGTTCCAAGCATCTTTTTTGGCGATAGGATTAAGCCCGGAACCTTGTCTTTGAAGTGGTATGTGACAGGCTCTTTGGCTGCTGAATTACAAGACACCAAAAGAAACGGCGAGCTAATAGAAGTCAGCGGCTCAAACACCGGTTTAGTGGCTGGTGTTGTTTTATACGATGAAGGCTTTCTTTTACTAACCGGTTCGTGGGACTTGAACGAGAATTCTATGGCCCTAGTGTCGGGCAGCGCCACTGGCGTGAATCCTAAATGGATTTATTATGGTGCTGGTGCCCTTGACGATGTTTCTGTGGCTACCACCAGTGTCACTTATCTGTCGGCTTCTTTTAATCTTTCTTTTGAAGGGAGCAATGAGATACAGACGATGACTATGTTTGCTCATGCTAAAAAAGGCGAAGTAAATTTTTCGAATAATCCAACTTATTATACACAAGGCCAAAGTCTTTTGCAGACGACATCTTCACAGATTTATGAAGAGAATCCAGATAGAACAATTAAAAATACAGTAAGTTCAAGTTATTCTGATTATGAGTCCCCATTTGAAAGGCAAGTTTATGTTTCCAGGGTTGCGATTTATGATGAAAACAGAAACTTGATAGGTGTTGCAACGTTAGCTAATCCAGTTCTTAAAAAAGAAGACGAAGATTTAACATTTAAACTTAAGCTAGATATATGATATAATAAGCCTATGTCTAAACAAAAAATTATTTTAGGACTAGATATCTCATCTAGCATAACTGGGTTCGCTTTGGTCGATGGCGATACCAAAGATTTATTATTATACGATCATATTGACCTGCGCAAAAAAAAGTGTGTTTTTGAAAAAGCAGAATATGTAAAAGATTATTTGAAACAAGTCAAGACATCTGCTAAGATAACACATATTTATATTGAACAGCCGTTTACATTTTTTAATTCTGGCGGCTCGTCTGCAAAGACTATGGCAGTACTGCAAAAGTTTAATGGCATAATTTCCTGGCAATGTTGGGATTTGTTTCAGATAAAGCCTATTTACATAGGAGCGACACAGGCCAGAAAGACTTATGGCATCAAGGTACCGAGAGGACAGAAGGCTAAACCAGTTGTGTTAGAACATATTTTAAAGGCTGAAGAGACTTTCAAAGTTGAATATACTCGACACGGAAATCCAAAGGCTGAATCATATGATAGAGCAGACGCAATTGTAATAGCGAAGGCCGGCGCGATTTTGGAGATACAGAATGAAAAAGATATTAAATGAATGGAATAAGTTTATCCTCAAAGAAGCCAGCCAGTTCAGAGATATAATGAGAATTCTTTCTGGAGATAGGCAAAACGTTCAGAGTGTGGGCATGATGACACCAGAAAATCCCAATGCTGAACAACTTCCGGAAGAGGAGAACGATCGCCTAATAAAAGACTTCACAAAAAAGATTAGAGAAATGAACTTGGGCTACAGAAAAATAAGAGGCAAGTTTGGAAACAGAGAAAGATCCTTTATAATCCCAAACATCTCGCGCGAAGAAACTGTACAATTGGGAAAAACTTATGGTCAAGAAGCCGTAATATGGGGATCGATGCAGGGCGAAAAAATGGTCTACGAATATATTGAAGGCGATAGTACACTCCAAAAGCGCGATGTGGTTTTAAGCGGCCCAGATGTTGATGTTAAATCAGACTTTTATTCCCAAGAGCCGGGAGGACCGGAAGGACATCGCATAACGTATAGAGATGATCCGGAGTCTGGAGAACGAAAAGTCTTTACTCAGGGACCAGCAAAAAAGTTTATCATCCCTTTCTTCGATGAAGAATATGATTTTGAGGAAGAGGGCTTAGGAGAAGGCATACTTCCAGAGTTAGATCTTACAACGGAAAGGGAATTATATGAGGACACTCAAAGACGTTTAAAAAGAATTCTTCGAGAAAATGTAACAAAAAAGTCCAGATGGCAAAATAGGCGCATAATTAAGTATAACTATAACAAAAGAACAAATAATACTTAGGAGGTGATTGTGGTATTGAGTGTTAGTTTATTTCTAATCGGAATAATTCTAGCAAGCTTTATTGAATACTCAGTCCACAAATACTTGTTCCATGGATTAGGCAAGAAGAAAAAAAGTATTTTTGCTTTCCATTTGCGCGAACATCATATCATCGCAAGAAAAAATAACTTTGTTGATAAAAAAGTTTCGGCACACGAATTTCTTGGCATTCCTGCTTTGATAGTTTTGTTTTTGCCGATTTACTTTTTATCGCCTGCGTTGTTTTATGGAATGTCTTTATACGCAATTGCGTTTATTGTTCTCCATAGTTTACAACACAAGTACCCGCATATTACAAAAAAATATTTTTGGTGGCATTGGAACCATCACATGAAAAATCAAAATAAGTCTTGGAACGTCGTGTTGCCGATAGCAGACATTTTAACCGGCACGCTAGAAAAGCCTTGACAAACACCCGCTGATCTGATATCTTCTTAATAGGAGAAACTATGAACAAAAATCAAGCAGAAAAAGTTTTGTTTGATGTTCTTGGCAATTATAAAAGACTCAGTAACGAGATTTTATTTTATTGTCCTGACTGCAACCATCATAAGCACAAATTATCAGTCAACTTAGACAAGAATGCTTTCAAGTGTTGGGTCTGCGATTATCGTGGTCGTAATATTCGAAGGCTTATTCGTCGTTGTGGTACCTATACTCAGCTTAAAAAGTGGGATGAGATCACAAATAGGATTGATTATGATAAGTTTGAGAACATCTTTGATGAGAAAGAAGAAAAGGAGCAACCCCAGAAGCTAGAGATACCGGAAGGCTTTTATAGCTTATGTGCAAAAAATAAATCCCGTGGTGCTATGAAGCCCTATAAATATTTATTGAGCCGTGGATTGAGCGATATGGACATCCTACGCTGGAAGATGGGCTATTGTCTTGAAGGCGAATATCGTAATCGGATCGTTGTGCCTTCATTTGATGACGATGGGGATGTAAATTATTTTGTTGGTCGGTCATTCACAGGAGATTCTTATAAATATAAGAACCCCAGAGCATCAAAAAATATTGTATTTAATGAGTTGTTCATAGACTGGGATTCAGATTTGGTTTTAGTAGAAGGTGTATTTGATGCTATCGTTGCCGGTAATGCCGTGCCTGTGCTTGGTTCAACAGTCAGATCGGATTCGAGACTCATTAAAAAAATTGTATATCACGATACACCGGTTTATTTAGCATTTGATCAGGATGCTCACAAAAAAGAAAATAAAGTTATTCGTATGCTTTCACGTTACGACATTGAACTTTATAAGATTGATACATCGGGATATGAGGATGTCGGATCAATGCCAAAGGATATACTCAGTGAACGAAAAAAGAGCGCTTCTTTTATTGACGGAGACAACTATTTATTGCTGAACATGCTTGAGGCTATATAATGAAACTTACTGAACAAAGATTAAAACAAATTATTAAAGAAGAAGCGATTAAAAAGCTTTTAGAGCAAGAGGATGATGACGAGTTTGAAGATTACAAAAAGATGTCCCGTCGAGATTTATTGAAAAAGCTAGCAAAAGGCGGCTTGGCTGCAGCAGCAACAGGCGCAGCCGGAGGCTATCTGCAATCACAAGCTGATGATATTAGCGATCAAAGTCGTGCTGCGAGGGCTGAGCGCGCACAAGAATATGAACAGTACAAACAGACCCCTCAGTATGCTTTAGATGAGGTGGACAGCATGCTAAGCCGGCCAATACTTTTTAGTTGGTCATGGGGGAAGGATTCCGGATCGATGCAATCTGATGACCAAGAAGACCCCAGCAAGGTAAGTTTTCCAGAAAATTTTCCTTTGCTACTTGATAAAAGGTATGGCACTATAGGTGTTTTGTCGCCAGAATATGGAGTAGTAAGGAAGTTTCAGAATGACATAAAAAGGCAAATACAAGCCGGCATCACTCAATTAGAGCCAATGATAGACAGCGTTCAATCAAGTGATGGCTCAACCGAAGAATGGACTCGCGGATTCCCCTTTATTTATGAGCTACCTAGGCAGCCAAATTTTGCAAATCCTGAAACAGGAATTCTTGACACAGCTATGAAAAATGGCTTTATGGCCGATGTGGGGGTTAGCGCCCATTATGATGGAATGGTATATTTACCATATTCCGAAATCCCATCAGATATGTCAATGCCAAACTCAGAAGCTACACCATCAGAATACTATATGCAGCTTTGGAATCAATATTTTCCAGGAAAAGAATAAAGTTCTTGACATTAGACATTATATATGTTAAATTAATAGTCAAGAGGGCAAGATGAATTTTCTTATCGATACAATTGTTAAGGTAACCGTGCTTGAGGTATGTTTTTGTCTCGGCGCGATTATTATTAATCCAGTCGTGCGGAATCTTGTTGCTCTTATCGCAAACCAATAGGAGTATTAATTGAAGTTCGCCCATATTAGCGATACTCATATTAAAAATTTGAAGTATCACTATGAATATAAAATTGTTTTTGATAAGCTATATCAGGAACTTCGAAATCGTAATATAGATTATATCGTTCACACTGGAGATATCGCTCACACGAAGACACAAATATCACCAGAGTTTGTAGAAATGTGCTCAGACTTTTTTAAGAATTTAGCACAGATCGCACCAACTTATATTATTTTAGGAAACCATGATGGAAATCTAAAGAATAGCAGCCGTCAAGATGCACTTAGTCCGATTGTAAATGCGCTCGATCTAGATGATCTATACTTGTTGAAGAACTCAGGAGAGGTGCATTTAGACGAAAAGTTTTGTTTGAATGTGCTTTCTGTTTTTGATCGGGACAATTGGACCCAGCCGACAGATTATGATAAAATAAATATCGCACTGTACCATGGATCCATCAGTAATTGTAAAACTGACATGAATTGGACTATGGCTGCCGGTGAAGACGAGGTTTCAATCTTTGAAGAGTTTGACTTCGCAATGCTTGGTGACATTCACAAGCGGCAGAAAATGGACAAAGAAGGTCGCATCCGGTATGCCGGCTCTACCGTACAGCAGAACCACGGAGAGACTGACGATAAAGGGTTCCTGATCTGGCACATTGAAGATAAGGAGGATTTTCAGGTTGAACATATAGCAATCAGCAATCCTAAGCCATTCTTCACGATTAACTTAACTGCCAAAGGACGGATGCCAAAGAATCTTAAGGTTCCCGATAATGCCCGTCTGCGGCTCGTTAGCAACAACAACTTACCATTGGAAGCAATGCGCAAGGCACTTGACGTTGCGAAACACAGGTTCAAGCCTGAAAGCATCTCGTTTTTAAATCGTGCCGCTGGAGAACGAGGGACAGTTAAGGATGCTGAAGGCAAGTTTAAGTCAGAGAATCTCCGCGATATTGAAGTGCAGGAGCGTATTATCGCCGAATATCTAGAAGAATTTGAGGTTAATGATCTTACACTCCAATCAGTATATGATTTAAATAAAAAATATAATAAGATCATTGAAGCATCAGAAGATATATCACGAAATGTAAATTGGAAGCTAAAGACCTTTAAGTGGAATAACCTCTTTAATTACGGAGAAGACAATTGTATAAGTTTTGACAAGTTATCCGGTATCATCGGCATCTTTGGCAAGAACTTTTCAGGCAAAAGCTCTGTTGTTGATGCTGCGCTTTATACGCTTTTTAATACCACTTCCAAGAATGAAAGGAAAAACCTAAATATTATTAACCAGAACATGTCATGTGGTTCAGGATATATTGAAGTCGAGGTGGGCACAAATCTGTATCGAATCGAAAGAACCTCAGAAAAATATGTTAAGCGTCTAAAAGGTGAAGAGACTCTTGAAGCCAAGACAGATCTTAATTTTGAAAAGCGCGATTTGGTCACAGGAGAGGTTACGTCTTTAAACGGCACCACACGCAATCTGACGGACGCAAATATCCGTAAGCACTTCGGTACCGTTGAAGATTTTTCGATGTCCTCACTGGCCTCACAGCACGGTGCATTTTCGTTTATTGATGAGGGTTCCACTAAACGGAAAGAGATTATCGCCAAGTTCTTGGATTTGGTTGTCTTTGAAAAGAAATTTAAAGCAGCTAAGGAAGATTTTGTTGGATACAAGGCTCTGATAAAGAAAAATGAAAACAGGGACTTTGATGAGGAAGTAATTAATTCATTAAAGGAGATAAAGGAAAATAAAGGCCAATCGGTACAAAACCAAAAGAAGTGTCAGTTACTGGAAGCTTCTTTGTTGGCATTATCCACAGAGATGGCGACACTACAATCACAGATTGATAGTCTGCCGGCAGAGGTTATTGATATTGGCAGATTATTACAGGACAAAGAACAGGCACTTGGCAAAATATCTTTATTGGTTGAGGAGATCCGCACTGATACCAAATCCATTAAGACGAAGGAGGACAGAGTAATAAGTTCTCAGAAGTTCTTAAGCTCTATCGATGTGACTGATTTGCAAAAGCGCAAGAAGGCGGCAGATGATCTTAAAGCTGTGGCAAGGAACCTGAAAAGAGAATTGGATGGCATTGATAAAAAGAAAAACCTTTTGTCAAGTATTCCTTGTGGTTCTGATTTTCCAACCTGCAGATTTATCAAGGATGCTCATATATCTGTGATGAACGCCCCATCAGTAGAATCGCAACTTAAAAGAACGATAGAGGACTTTAAGAGCTTAAAGCTTGATGAGGTTGAACTACGCATTAAACAATACGAGGATATTGAAAAGTTATTTAGTACGCTTCAGAAGGAGGTGTCCGGACTCAAGCTTAAGGTTGAAAGAACGTACAACACAAAGACGAATAAAGAATTTAAACTAAGAGAAACAGACCTTAAGATCGCAGAGTACGACGAAAACAAAGAAGTTATCGAAAATTTGCAACAACTGTTGTCGAGGAAGAAGCGGGTATCTGGAGAGGTCAAGAAGACTGACACTGAAAAGAAGAAGTGCGAAGCTAAAAATATTTCTCTCTATAAGAAGATTGGCTCTGCTGAGCAAAAACTTGGCACGATTAAAAATGAGAAAGAAGAACACCAAAATTTGTTAAGGGAATACTCAGCATGCGATTTATTTTTGCGCTGTATGCATCCAAATGGCATTGCTTACGATATTATCAAGAAGCGTATTCCAGTTATTAACCAAGAGATCGCAAAGATCCTAGCAAACATTGTTGAGTTTGAGGTATTCTTCGAAAGCAATGGGAATAAACTTGATATCTTCATTAAACACCCACGACACAATCCAAGACCAATCGAGATGGGTTCTGGTGCCGAGAAGACAATGGCAGCAATTGCAATTCGTTTATCGCTATTAAGTGTTTCCTCTTTACCTAAAGCCGACATATTTATACTTGACGAACCCGGCACTGCATTAGACGAAGAGAATATGGAAGGGTTTATTCGGATTTTGGATATCATTAAGATATATTTTAAGAATGTTATACTTATATCCCACCTTGATTCTCTCAAAGATTGTGTTGATATGCAGATAACTATAGAAAAAAATAAGGGGTTCGCAAGGATCAATCAATGAACTACTCCTTCGATTATGATAATACTTTAATAAAATATAAATATATTCGAGACTCAAATGGCAAGACAATAGACGTAATATATGATCTTCCACATTATGAAAATATAAAAACCCTCTTAGCTCTTGCTAACGAGGGTTATACTATTTATATTATTACCTCTAGAGTAAAGCCAGAGCCTATAACGTTTAGGTATGAATGGGATGCTAGCCCATCACCAGAAGATCTTGTAAGATCTATGAGCTTGCCGGTGAGCAAGATTGTCTATACTAATGGTGAAAAAAAGATAGAAAAATTGATACTACATCAAATAAAAAAGCACTGGGATGATGACGAAAATGAATGCGAGGAGATATTTAGATATAACACACTCTCATGTCCAGAAACAACTGAACATCAAATAGAATATGTTTTGGTTGACAAGGAAGACGGTATTACCGAAAGATTGAGAGAAAAATTTATAAGGCTTACAAAAAATGAAAACTGATATGTTATGGAAAATTTTTACAATAATCCTAGGGACACTTATAATGCCCTTGGCCGGCTGGGTTTGGAACACAAATGTTAAGGTAACAGAACTGCACAACGATCTTGGAGATCTGGAAGCGGAGGTTGCCACTTTAAATGAAGATGTGGAAAAATATGATGAAGCTTCTCGAACTCTCATTGGTGTCGAAAGAGATATAGAACACGTTAGAGAAATTTTAAATCGTATTGAGGAGTTAATTGTTGAATGAATATTTTATTATTGGCAACACTTGTCGCCCAAATGCAAACGGTTTCTGATATGGAGACAGACGCAAGAGCCTTAGAGTTATTTCTACAGGATCGAAAAGATTACAGTGAGTATTGTCCTCATCTCCCATGGGAGCAGCCTGATATAGAAGTGTATAAGGCAATTCTAGAATCACAGCTACCAGAAGGGTGCAAAGAGTGAAAATTAGTTTAGAGCACCTTCGCAATAAGTGAGATGTCAGATTTTGAATTAATGAGACTAATTAAAGAAGAACTTCAGGTTGTTTTAACAAATGAAGAAAAATAAGAGAAATACGTTAAGAGCGTTAAAAAAAACAAAAAGAGGTAATTATGATGGAAGCAGCAAAAGGAAAATTAGATACACTAGTGGAGAAGGCTATTTCAAGAAAGTTTCTTGTTTGGCTTACTGCAACAGGTTTGATGTCTTACGGAATGATCGCGTCAGGCGACTGGGTTATTATTTCTGGACTTTATCTTGGTGGTCAGTCTGTTATCGATGGCATTGTTAAGATGAAGAGCGGTATGTGATATACTTAAGTTTTGTAAAAAAGTATTGGAAAGAAATTCTTTTATCTTTACTTTTGATCTTTCTTGTGTTAAAATCTAGACATGACATTAATCAGATGCGTTTGACCCATGATGCTGCAGAACAAGCATTGATGGAACAAATAGAGGGTCTTAAGCAGATCCATGCTGATGAGCTTGCAGCACGAGAAAGAGCATTACAAGAATACAAAGACAGAGTAGCCGAGATAGAAGAAAAATATATTAATGCTCAAGATGAAATTGAAAAACTGTCTGAAGAGCAGACGGAAGAGTTTGTAAGAGACTTCTCAGAAAACAAGCAATCTCTGATTGATGCATTAACAACAAAATACGGATTTACTTATGTACCTTAGTTTATTAATTTCACTCGCTTCCGCAGGAGAAGCGGAGTTTACTTTTGTCGATAGAAACCAGACAGCGCCATTCGAAGGCACTCTATTAAACCCCCAAGCGACAGCAGAACTTTTAGTTTTGCCTGATAGGTTAAAGGCAGAGTGCGATATAGAGATTGAATATCAGGTTGATCTATTGAGCACAGAGCGAGAGCTTCAGATCTCAAATTTAAATTCCAGATATACTGCTTTAAATTTAGAGTATCAACAGGCGGTTCAAACCAAAGACCTACAGATCGAGAATCTAGAAACAATTATTTCTTCAAATTCTGGTGTAAGTAAGTGGGTTTGGTTCGCTAGCGGAATAGCCGCTGGCACCGCGACAACTTATGTAGCATACAGAGCGTTTAATGAGCAGTAAAGATCCGAACAGAGTGGCGGCGATTGAACAAGCAATTGCCAAGAAGTACGGTGAAGAGGCAATCCAGAATCCAAAAGCCAATTGGACGGAAGAAAAAGAGAAACAATACCTTGAACAAATGAGCGAAATGTACAAGAAAGTTCGGCACAATGAAGATTCTGGTGAGAAAATAGACATTAATGGCATTAAGGTGTCAAAAAAACTATTTAATAGGGAATCTATGTCACACTGTCCTGTTTGTAGGAATGTGCCAAAGAAAACTTTTGATGATGTTTGCCTAATCAAGTTTGATTGTTGTGGGCAATGCTACATAAAATATGTTGAGGGTCGAGAAGAAAGATGGTCAAAAGGTTGGCGACCTAATATTTAATATAGAAAAAGGAATTACAAAATGGCAACAGTTTACGAAATCGTTCAAGGATTATCACAAGCAGCAGCGAATGCTTATGATGGCGCATTAGACGAAGATGGCAAGCCGCTATTGGTTGGCCTTAAGAGAGAAGAGGGTGATCCCATTCTCGATAAGAGAGTTATGGACGGATTTAATGTTCGTGTCTATGGAGACATGATGTGTCTGTCTTATCACTCAGAAGTTATGTTGAGGGAAGTTTATGCTCCTGGCTTTGAAGAAGAAATTGAAAGACAGTTGGTAGGGATTATTAAATTCCTCAAGAAAGAATATAAAAAGATTACGGGTAATGCCATCACCTTGAAAAAAGAAGGGGAAGTTGATGTTCTCGTTGAAAACTCTACTAGAGTTCGTTCTTGGGTTACAGCTAAGATGCACTATAAGGTTGGCGGATTAAACGAAGAAATGAATAACGATGATGGATCCAAACCCCCAGACGAATATTGGAAAAGCTTCCTAAGCCAAGGTGGTTGGAACGGCAAGGGCGGAAAACGCCCACCAAACGATACTCGCAAAAAGGAAAAGGCAAAATGAAGATCACAAAGAATAGACTTAAGCAACTTATCGAACAAGAGGTGAAGAGCGTTTTAGAAGATAATACCGAAGAATTGGATGAGGGCTTCGAGCATATTACACCGGAGAACATTGGATACGCGATTGAGGCACTTAAGCAGATGGGTATTACCTTTTCTCCAATTGTAGCAGGCGCAACCGTGATGGGTATTTATGATCTTGTTAAAGATAAGCTTACGAAACCAGACGCAGAAGATGAATGACTTTCAAGCTAGACAGAAAACAACGTGTAAGGGAAATACTGAAGTGTGGCAAAGATCCGTCGTACTTTTTAAAGACGTATGCGCGCATTTCACATCCGTTGCATGGTCTGGTTCCTTTTAATACCTATTCATTTCAGGACGTTTTATTAAAAGACTTTAATGACTATCGCTTCAATGTTATTTTAAAGGCCCGACAGTTAGGTATTTCCACCATTACTGCCGGGTATGTTGTTTGGATGCTGCTTTTCCACCGAGATAAGAACGTCTTGGTTATGGCAACTAAATTCTCTACAGCAGGAAACTTGGTAAACAAAGTCAAGAAGATCATGAAGAATCTTCCAGACTGGTTGCGCATCGCCACTATCGATATAGATAACAGAACATCGTTTGTGCTGTCAAACGGTTCACAAATTAAAGCCTCTTCAACTTCCGGCGATGCCGGTCGTTCAGAGGCTCTTTCTCTTTTGGTGCTTGACGAGGCAGCACATATTGAGGGCTTAGAAGAACTCTGGACTGGTCTGTATCCCACACTGTCCACAGGTGGACGCTGTATAGCCCTTTCCACGCCCAACGGTGTGGGTAACTGGTTCCATAAAACTTGCACCGATGCAGAGGCAGGGGCAAATAATTTTAACCTCACAACGCTGTCCTGGGGCGTGCATCCCGATAGAGATCAGGCTTGGTTTGAAAAAGAAACCAAGAACATGTCTAGGCGACAGATTGCTCAAGAATTGGAGTGCAACTTCAATACTTCTGGTGAAACTGTCATCGCCGGCGAGGATATTGAATGGATGTTGTCGCAGGTTAAAGAACCAAAGTACAGAACCGGCTTTGATAGAAACTTTTGGATTTGGGAAGAATATGATCCTACTTGCAATTATTTAATGGTTGCTGATGTTGCTAGAGGCGATGGGGAAGACTTTTCTACATTCCATATTATTGAATTAGAAACCTTATCTATCATTGCCGAATATCAAGGAAAGCCAAACCCAGATATGTTCGCAGGGATGCTGAATCAGATCGGAAGGGAATTTGGTAATTGTATGCTGGTTGTTGAAAATAATAATATTGGCTATACAGTTTTAGATAAGTTGGCCGAACGCCAATATCCAAATTTATATTATTCTATTAAATCGACACACGAATACATTGATCAGCATCAAGCAGAAATCATTAACAGTTCTGTGGCTGGTTTTTCCACCAGCATGAAGACTCGACCTCTTATTATAGCAAAATTGGAAGAGTTTATAAGAAATAAACTAATTAAAATATACTCAGCACGAACTATAAACGAAATGAGGACTTTCATTTGGAAGAATGGAAAGCCACAAGCAATGAGGGGATACAACGATGACTTGATTATGGCTCTTGCAATTGCTTGTTGGGTCAGAGACACTGCTTTACAATCAAGTGCAAGGGATTTAAATTATCAAAAAGCCTTCGCCGAATCTATAATAACCTCCAAGACTTCATTTAATACAACAATAAAAGGGCAAGAGGGCTATAAAAGTAACAATTTTTTTGATAAAATGCAAGAGGCAGAAAAAATGTATAGTGAATACAAATGGATTATAAAGTGAGAACAATAAATGGCAAATAAAAGATTAGGAAGAAACCCAAATAACCCGCAGTCAGATTTATTTAAGGCTCTAACGAGATTATTCTCTGGGCCTATTATAAATTATCGATCACAGTCTGGACGCAAAATCCGCAGACAACATCTAGATAAATATAGCTCTAGATTCAAAAGTGCTTCCGGTCAGCAGTTTAAGAAGTCTTTATACAATCCGCTAGATGTTGTCGCGACGGATGCTATAGCAAATCAGCGAAGAGTAGAGAGATATGTCGATTTTGATCAAATGGAATATACTCCAGAGATTGCCTCGTCGCTTGACATTTACGCTGATGAGATGACAACCTATTCTGAGCTACGACCAATGTTGAATATTAAGTGCCCCAATGAAGAGATCAGAGCCGTCCTTACAATTCTTTTTGATCAGGTACTAAACCTCCAATATAACCTTTTTGGTTGGAGTCGAACAATGTGCAAGTATGGAGATTTCTTTCTGTATTTGGACATCGATGACAAGTATGGTGTTAAATCTGTCATTGCGTTGCCATCACAAGAGATCGAGCGCTTAGAGGGTCAAGACTCCACAAACCCGAATTATGTTCAATACCAGTGGAATTCTGCCGGAATGACTTTTGAAAATTGGCAATGTGCCCATTTCCGAATTCTAGGTAATGATAAGCAAATGCCATATGGCACCTCTGTTCTAGAGCCGGCACGCCGCATATGGAGACAGCTTACACTTATGGAAGATGCGATGATGGCGTATCGTATCGTTCGCTCCTCAGAGCGTAAAGTATTTAAAATTGATGTTGGTGCAATTCCCCCACAAGATGTCGAACAATATATGCAAAAGATCGTTACACAACTCAAGCGTCATTCTGTTGTCGATCCGAACACAGGTCATGTTGATTTACGATACAACCCTATGAGCATTGAAGAAGATTATTATATTCCAGTTCGTGCTGGATCCGTTACAGATATTCAAAATCTAGCCGGTGGAACAAATACCACTCAGATTGATGATATAAAATATCTTCGCGATAAACTGTTTTCAGCACTTAAAGTACCACAAGCTTATTTATCAATGGGCGAAGGTGCGTCGGAGGATCAAACAACTTTAGCTGCAAAGGATATCCGTTTTGCGCGCACCATTCAGAGATTACAGAGGGTTATTATTGCAGAACTTACAAAGGTTGGGATTATTCACCTTTATACTTTAGGGTTCCGTGCTGACGATTTATTAAGTTTTGAATTGTCCCTTAATAATCCATCAAAGATTGCCGAACTTCAAGAGTTGGAACACTGGAAAACTAAGTTTGATATTGCTGCATCAGCAACCGAAGGCTATTTCTCGCGTCGTTGGGTTGCGGAAAAGGTATTCAATATGTCTCACGAAGAATTTATTCGTAATCAGAGAGAGATGTTTTATGATCGCGAACATGATGCCAATTTACAGCAGGTTGCTGAAGCCGCAACAGCCGGCGGAGATCTGGGTGGAGGCTTAGATCTTGGTGGTGATATGGGAGCAGACTTGGATCTAGGAGGTCCAGAAGAGATGGAAGCCGCTGCCGCTGGTGGCGAAGCAGCCGATGCATTGGGTGGCGGAGATGAAGGAGGAGGAGATGATTCAGCGCTATTAGCAGTGCCTCCGGGTTCTCGTAATTCTCCACGCTTAACTCCTGGTGCTAAAGGCAAGGTCTATCATCCGAAGAAGGTCGATAGACGCAATGCAGGCGCGCGCAGTCGTCACTTCGCAGGCCAACGAAACGCAGAAAAGAGTAGCACTACAACTAGAAATCTCTTTCCGGGGAGCCAAATAAACAATCTGGCAAAGTCTGTTGGTGCCAATGTTGGCATTTATGCTAAAAATGAGACTACTTATAGTAAGGCTGAGCAAGAAGAGGAAAAGAAATTGTTTGAAGTGAACGCTTCTATCCGCGATTTGTTAGATGGTCTAGAGAAAAAAGACAGTATTTTATTGGAACAAACGAATGAAGATTAAACACAACAAAAAAAGAAACACAGCATTTGTTTTCGAATCGCTCATACGCGAGGCGACCATTTCTATAGTCAAGCAAGATAGTGAAAGAAAAAATAAAGTTTTTTCTATTATCAAGAAGCACTTCAGTCATGACAGCTTGCTTTATAAAGATTTAGAATGTTATCGCTCTCTTTACGAAGACACCGCACCTAACGAAGAGATAGCAAATAAAATCTTATTAGAGGTTAAGGCGCAAAAAAGATTGATTGACCCAGAGGGCTTGTTTAAACAACAGACTGCCCTTATTCACGATGTTAATAAAGAATTGACGCAAGAAACCTTTAATAACTTTGTACCCAACTATCGTTCTTTAGCGACGATTCAGCAGATCTTATCTATCAAAGCATCTCCTAAAGCTAGGGTTATGCTTGAGGGAGAAATTATTAAAAATATGGTTACACTCAAAGAAAACAGAGATGACATGCCAACTATCGACAATCTTACATATCGTCAGTTTGTTGACAAATTCAATGAGAAGTACGACAACAAGCTGTTGAAAGAACAAAAGGACTTGTTGACTTATTATGTAGCTTCCTTTTCAGACAATTCCTTACAGCTTAAAATATTTTTAAATGAAGAAATTGGTAGATTAAAGAAGAGATTAGAGGAAGCAAGGGAAATTTCTTATATTAAAGAAGATGACGATATGATGGCCATGGCTGGGAAAATTGTCCGCAAGCTTCAAGGCTTCTCAAAAGAAACAATTGGTGAAAATGTATTACTTACAGTTTTAAAGACTCAATCTTTAGTTCAGGAGATTTATAATGGCGATAACGATTAGGGTTGGTAACAAGGCCAATAGAAAGCTTGTTACCTTGGAGATGGATGTCCGTAAAAGCTTAAGTGGAGATCTTATGATTTTTGATCACGGCGATATCGATATTGTCTTATCGACGGCTAACAATAAAGTTACGGCATTTCCAAAAGAAGCTTTAAGCGATTATGTTTATGGAGCACAAAACAGGTTATTCACTTTTCTTAAGAACCGAGGAGTAATTGTCCCAGAATCAATTCGTGCTGGTTCTTTTTATGGAACCTTTGAAGCTACAATGCAGTCGCCAATTAACGAAGATGTTAGCGCAGCAAAGATGACACTGGTAAATATTTCAGAGTTTATTGATGAAGAGCGCCCTTATTTTGAGGCAATGGAAGCATACGTTGCCGAGACTGAATCAGAGTATGTTGATCCGGATAAAGAGAAGTCAACAGAACTTGGTGAAGTCCCACAGGCTGCAGAGAAAGGCTCTATGAGATATGTTAGAGATACATCGGCACACTATCTTTATACAATGTGATAAATATGGCTAATTTAATATATTTTGTTCTTGTTGCGTATGGTCTAACGCAAATATTGGTGTTCTCAGATATGCCAATATTAAAAAAACTAAGACCGAAAAAAGAGTCTTACCATGGTTATGGTAAGATTTTTCATTGTCCGATGTGTTGCGGGTTTCACGTTGGTTGGTTTTTAGTGTTACTTTCTCCGTGGACAGAACTATTTACCTGTGATGTGACATTTATAAATATGTTTCTTTTCGGTTGCCTGTCATCTGGAACGTCTTATATTCTTAATATGGTATTTGGAGACTCTGGAATCCAGTATTCCCAAAACATACAAGCAATTAAGCCAAAGCTTTTAAAGGAAAAACAAAATGCATAGATGGATGCTACAACCTGTACGTCGCTGCAAGAACGGCTGCTGACTCGCGCCGGTAGCGCCGGCAAATAAATTTTTAACAAAAAAGGAATATAAAGAAATGAAAATTTCAAAAGAAACACTTAGAAGGATTATCAAAGAGGAAGTCGCTAGGACTTTGAATGAAGGCAAAGATGTCTTGAGCGTGCATATGGCAATAGGAAAGGCTATTCCAGGTTCCAGTGACGGGGCTGTGGTTGTAGTAAATAAAAAATATACCGGTAGAGATGGCAAGGAATATGTTAGATATTCGATATATCACCCCAGCGTACCTGTCTCTTTAAAAGGAGAAAAATTCGAGAGTGCCTTTAATGCTGTGGAGCGCGGATATGCGGATCTTTTAGATAGCGGTATGTCCGGAGAGAGATACGTCATATCCGTTGCCGATTTTGAAGCAAATTCTAAAAAAATGACTCACACAGGAAACATGACGACGATGAGTTGAAACAAACTTGAGGAACAACAATGAGTAAAAAACTATTAAGAGAATTTTATGCGTTATGTGAAGGCGGTGTCTGTAAAGATCTGCTGACAGAAGACGAGAAGCGGTTTATCAAAGAGGGTGGAATGATCCTTTCTGGCTGCATGCAGAAGTCCGATACACAGAACGGTAATGGAAGGGTTTATCCGCATCCTATTCTCGAAAGGGAAATGAAGAACTATCAGAAATTAGTTAAAGAAAAGCGCGCTTTAGGCGAGTTGGATCATCCAGATGATTCAGTTATTAATTTAAAGAACGCTTCTCATATGATTACTGAGGTGTGGTGGGATGGCAATAGTGTTATGGGCAAGGCGCAAGTCCTTGATACTCCGTCTGGCAAGATTCTTCGTTCTTTAGTTGACAGTGGTGTTACTCTTGGGATATCTTCTCGGGGTATGGGTTCTGTCAACGAATCAAATGGGCAAACTGTAGTTGAAGATGATTTTCAGTTGATTTGCTTTGACTTCGTTTCAGAGCCATCGACACCGGGTGCCTTCATGATGAAGGAAGCCAAAGATTATAATAATAAAGTTTTTACAAAAGCGGATAGAGTTAATCGTCTGTTGAATGAGGTTTTAGATGAAGAAAAATGATTTAAAAAGAATGTTGAAGCCTCTTATTAAAGAGTGCGTTAAAGAGATGATTCTCGAAGAGGGTCTTCTTACAAACATCGTATCAGAGGTAGCAGCCGGTATGCAAGGAAATCTTGTGACCGAGACTAGACAAACTCAATCGAAACAAGAGCATATTGTAGACGAGAATCACAATATGAAAAGAAAGTCTAGTGATACACGCAAAAAATTAAGCGAACACCGCAAGCGTTTAATGGACTCTATCGGCAAAGATGCCTATGGCGGAGTTGATATATTTGAAAATATTGACCCTGTGAAATCACAATCGCCATCAGCCGCCGGAGCGGTAGATTTAGGTGATCCTAGAGATTCAGGCGTGGATATTAATTCGATATTAGGAAACGCATCACATATTTGGAAGGCAATGAAATGAGTAAAAAATATTCAAACGTCACTGTAAAATTAAGACAGTGTGGCGGAAACGTAGAGAAAATGATTCGAAGATTTATAAAGAAAACTAAGAAAGAGAGAATCATGGAAGAACTTAGAGACAGAAGATATTATAAGAAACCATCTGAATTGCGACGAGAAAAACGACGTAAGTCCGATCGGTTAAAAGCAAAAGAACTTAGAAAACAAGAAGCCGCTGCAGAAAAGCGGAGAAGAAACAATAAGTAACTATTTAATGTAAACGAGGGAGAAACAATGGGTACATATAAAGCATCTAGTTGGGGAAGAACCAGAGGTCCAAAAAATCTGGGTGGATCAAACGGCACCGCCGTTGTCGTAGCCGCCAATACCAATGATCTTGTGGGGATTACAGCAACTACAGTCGGCTACGCGACTGAAAACCAAAGATATCTTCATGTTTTGGTGGAGGATGCTACCACATCCGATGACCCCGCTGCTGTCACTATTTATGGGTATTGCCACGCATTCCAACGTTGGTTTGAAATACCAGAGTCCGAGGCCGGCGGCGAGGGGCAAAATACTGCAAACGATCCTGCTTCAATTGACATTAGTAATATTGCGCGCACACCAGCCAACCAAGTCCCAGGTGATAGAGAATATCGACGATATGAGATAGTAGGAATAGACAAGGTGTATTTTGTTAATGGTACCCCAGCAGAGGTTAACGTTTTTGCCGCATGCAGCACTTTTTAAAAGGAAATAGTTAATGGCTAATTTTAACTGGACATTTGTTAATACTGAAGGTGTGGTGGCGGTTAATTCCATCTCTGCTTCGAGTTTTGTTTCCGCTTCGGAATTTCATGGTGACGGATCGGGTCTTACAAATATCACCGCTAGCGCGGCAATCATAGCAGAAGGGCCGGAATTTTCCATACAATTTAGAAGAAACACTCCGGTTTCCGGCGATATATCTGGTTCGGATAACTTTACATTTAATTCCGACCAATCCACTTTAACATTAACCGGTACGCTGGTTGTATCTGGCAATATTTCTGCTAGTAGTTATACCGTTAGCACAATTCAAAGGATCTATTCTAGTGGTTCTACTGATTTTGGTGATAGTAACGATGATCAACACGTTCGTACAGGAAGTTTTATTGTTGCTTCAGCTAGCGCAGATGGCGCAGCAACCGCTACAACAGTTTTTAGTGCCTCAGTAAGCAGTACACCGGGTGCAAGCTTCATTTATGCCTCAAAATTGGGTGTTGGGGTTTCGAATCCAACGATGACCTTAACGGTTGTAGGGGAAATATCGGGTTCACAAGGCGTCACAGGCTCTTCTTTAAATACTTATAATACCGTCATTAATGCCACGCACGTTTCTAGTTCATTAAATATCTCTGGTGCTGCTTTTTATGGTGCCGGCACAGGATTGACAAATATAAAAGCAGCGGGATCCGACAGTAATATTCAATTCAATAGCGCTGGTTCAATCAGTGCTAGCAGCAATTTGCAATGGCTGAACGGTCCAAGTATAGTTAAAGTAATAGGACAAATATCTGCTTCATTGGGTATAACTGGCTCCACAGCAATATTTACAGAATTAACTGCTAGTAGAATTTCTGGCGGTTCTCCAATCACAATTTCTGGTGACACCGTAACACTAGTGGCGAATGGCACTACAGCCGGTGTTTTTGCCTCTAATCATTTTTCTAGCTCATTAAATATCTCTGGTGCTGCTTTTTTCGGCGATGGTGCTAAATTAACGGGCATGTCCCCTATTACAACTTATAGTAATGTTGCTGATAATAGAATATTGACCGCTGTTAATAGCAGTACGATCACCGGAGAGTCCAATTTAACTTTTGATGGCACCGATTTTACAGTTATATCTACGACTTCGGGGAAACCTAGAATAGTAATTCAAAATGAAAATATAGATGATCAGCCAGGAAAGCTAATATTTCACAAAACCAGTTCTTCTCCTGCAGAAGACGACATGATCGGTCGAGTGGAATTCTTGTCATATGATGCCGCCGGAAACCCAACAACCTATGCACGGTTTTCGGGCGATATCAAAAAGTCTGGATCCGGTGGAGAAAGAGGAAGAATAAAATTTGAAGTTGCTGAGTACGATGGCACATTAACAGAAGCACTGACACTTCAAGGCGATAGTGCTGATGGAACGGTTTCTGTTACTGTGGCTAATGGTACGTTAAACCTTCCAAATGGCGATATCCACTTACATGATGATAGAAAGGTTATCTTCGGTAATGCTTCTGATGCCTCTATAGAATACGATGGGAACGGAAGAAGCACACTGATTATATCTGGCTCTCAAGGGGGAGTTGAAATATCTGGCAGTGGCGTTCTTTTCGACCCGGGAACAGTTGTCAGTGGTGCCATTGGAGGTCCAGGCAGCTATCTAGGGATCAATACAAACGGTAAGTTAGTTTTGACTGCTTCTTCGGGAGGCGGAACGCCCGGTGGTTCTGACACTCAAGTGCAATATAATAATGGTGGCGCTTTTGGTGGTGTCGCTAGTCTTACTTTTGATGACAGTGGCGGCCACTTAACAGTTATTGATAATAAGAAACTCATCTTTGGTACCAACTCAGACTCTAGCATCGAATATGATGAAGACGGAAGAAACACCCTGATAATCTCTGGCTCCCAAGGCGGTATCGAGATATCAGGAAGCTCTGTACTCTTTGATCCGGCCACAGTTGCTAGTGGGTCGATTGGTGGCCCCGGCAGTTATGTTGGCATTAATTCAGACGGCAAGTTAGTTTTGACCGCATCTTCGGGAGGAGGTACCCCCGGGGGATCTGATACACAGATACAATACAATAATGGCGGAGCCTTCGGTGGTGTAGCCTCATTAACCTTTAACGACAGTAGCGGCGATCTAACCGTTATCGACGATGAGAAGCTGTTCTTTGGTACAGATTCAGATGCTCACATAGAGTATGATGAAGATGGAGATAATCAACTAATAATCTCTGGCTCTATTTCCGGAATTGCGGTGTTGAGTGATAATGTGATTTTTAAAACAGCACAGTCAACTCGTCCCAGAATATATATTCAGAACGAAAACGCTGATCAACATCCCGGTCAATTAATATTTAATAAAACTAGTTCGTCGCCAACGGAAGATGATACTATTGGTCGTATTGTGTTTTCTTCTCATGATGCTGCTGGCAATGCAACAGTATATGGCCAGATTGATGGCGAAATTAAAAAATCAACCTCTGGTGGAGAACGGGGAAGAATTAAATTTACAATTGCCGAATATGATGGAACAGCAACAGAAGCATTTACCCTTCAAGGTGATGCCGCTGATGGCTCGGTTTCTGTCACTGTGGCTAATGGTACGCTGAATGTTCCAAACGGCAATATTCATCTATATGACGATAGAAAGATTGTTTTTGGCAATGGATCTGACTCCTCTATAGAATACGACGAAAACGGTCGAAATACTTTAATAATCTCAGGCTCACAAGGCGGCATCGAAATTTCAGGTAGTGGCATACTGTTTGATCCGGTCACGATTGCTAGTGGCGCAATAGGTGGTCCTGGCAGCTATGTGGGCATGAACTCAGATGGCAAATTAGTGCTCACTGCATCATCTGGTGGTGGCGACATTACCGGCGATAATAATACGTTTAGTGGCATAAATACTTTCTCTGGTCAATTGACAGCATCTGCTGGCATTAATATCGCCGGCGGGATCTCGCTAGCAACATCGGTCAAGACTGCAAACTTCACAGCCGCCAACAATGAATATTTGCTCTTCTGTGACTTGACCGGTGCCGTTATAACTGGAACGCTGCCCCTAGCAGCCGCTGCCGGCGCTGGAAAGTCTTATATTTTTAAAGATGTCAGTGGCTCAGCGTCATCATTTAACTTAGTAATTTCCGGTTCAGCGAATGAGACTATCGATGGTGCAAGCTTAGTGAAGATAACTTCCAATTCAGGCTCTGTAACCTGTGTAAGCAATGGGATTAATTGGTTTATTATAGGGACTAGCTAATGATTAATAATAAACAAGGCTCAGAATTATATTATACAGAAGGTGTTGCTTATTTAAGGGCAGAATCAGAACCTCTTATATTGAATGTTGACAATGCTATGTATCTTTCGGGTGGTGTCGCTGATGATGCTACAGTAAGTTTTGCGCAAAGTGCATCGACCGATGGCTCAGGTAATCAATATATTAAAATAACCATCGGTGCATCAACATCAACAGCTACTACCTCGATAGATGAGTGCGCAAATTATTTATTTTGGGATACAGGATTTAAAGGCTATCACGCGCCAAGCATTGCCCTTGATATGGATTGTTCTGGCGCTTTAGAATCCGATCTGGTAACTGCGACAAATTCCGGTGGGCCGCTTGTTGTTTTTGGTTGGTGTTGGGCGGCTGCCGGCTCAGCCCCAATGATGTATGGTAAGAGCGGCCGCGACTCTAGTGATGTGGTAAATACTGGGCTAGCCTGGAAAATGGGTAATGGTTCGAACGAATCAGTGGAGACTGATCTAGAACATGGAAATACAAATTTGGGCTTTGCTAGTACAAATGCAAATCGCGGAACTGACGATGGATGTCGTGGTTTTCGAAATAAAATAATTGCAAATTCTCTCATCTTCGACAATGAAGGAATCCCAGACGTACACTATTATTATGCAGCGTCTCTGTCGAACACTCCCGGTACAGATTGCGGCGGTGAAAATCTTCAGGAGAAGAGTAAAAATACTAAAGATGCAATACCGCTAAATCACAAATTGTATGTCTTTCTTGCTGCCGGAAATTTCGCTACCGGGGGTGATGCATGCACATTTGCTGGTATATTTAGAGCGAGGATTAAATAAAATGAAGTTAATTCGTTCCGGCTCTACAATTATCGCGACTGCCCCACAACAGAGCGGGAGCTTAGTTTGGCCTATAGGTATTCACAACGGTCGTCTTTTACATTTGATGGATTCTCATCTTTCTGGAAATGACCAGTTTGACATAGTTACAAACAATCAAGATGGCGCAGAATGGACGCAAATTGGTGAACAAATACAAGTGGCCTCAACTGCCTCCACCAACAGTCAACTTACCAACTATTTGGCCACACACATATCTTATAGATTTTGGGATACAGGCGTCAAAGTTAAAGAAAATCCCGCTTGCACTATAGAGTTTACTACAAAGGCAGGCGCAGTACCATATGGAAATTATGGTGGCACCACGCTATACCAGACAATGGGCTTTGTCACAGCACCAGAAGGCACCATAGCCAGCATAAACCTTAGAGATGCCGGAAATACAGCAAATAATGGGGTTAGCTGGGGTTGTTCTCGTTGGTCTACAATGAGGTGGAATGTCGATGCCGGCTATGATATGCAAGTTGCTCTCCGGCAAGGTGGTGCGACTGTTAGTAGCTTTTCGGGCGATTATTTATCCAAACATACCGATCCAACAAGTTTTCGTTACACTTTTAGACACACAGAGATGGTACACACTAGATTAGATGGCGATTTTAGATTTACAAATGGGTTTATAACAGTTAATTATCCCGGAACTGATGGTGATGGTGATTATTCGGCCGTCAAAACAATTGCAACAGATTCGACAGTTGGTGCCAGTGGCGATTTGGGAGATCATCATATTTATGTTTTTGTTGCTGTTGGAAGAAAAGCCGCAGGCGGAGATGTACAAACAATTAAAGGCAAATATACAGTATGGGTAAAATAAATTATGATAGTTGAACTTAAAATTAATTTTGTGAAAATTTTTGGTATTGGAACAATAGCAGGAGGTGATGGAACTTTGCAACGTTTTTTGTCGCAGACTGATGC
>Ga0209337_1000496_pt1 | contig 31687 bp, 52 predicted proteins | sample LinPmetageLP53_FD_184044 | JGI IMG/M metagenome (GOLD analysis project Ga0209337, IMG submission 184044) | Marine viral communities from the Pacific Ocean - LP-53 (SPAdes) (version 2) | ecosystem: Environmental > Aquatic > Marine > Oceanic | place: Pacific Ocean | collected 2010-02-08 | reverse complement strand
GCTAACGTTAGTGCAACCATACCTTTCGGAGCTTTCTTAGACCATCCATTTTCTAACCTATTTCCATAAGGCAGATTATTTTGAATAATAATTGATTTATCTTTCTTATACTCAAAAGTCTCTATTGTCTGTGTACCTTTAGCAATCGTTTGTGTTCCTGTTTTATCTACACCCTTAATAGTTGCAGGGTTCATTCTATTTTTGCTAACGATCCAGTTTCTTCTAAATGTTCCAAAATCAACAGGAGACTTTAAAACAATACCTCGCAAACTATCCATAGCAATCAATGAGATAACGTCCTCGATCTTTTCATCGGTATCGACTAAATCTTTGTTTAGCTTTATCTCAAAATTCTTATAACTCATTTCTGCAACGCCACTCCATATTGAAGTGAAATAGACCCGACAACCTTCTGTGCTGCTTTTATTTCATAATCAATCGATGAAATAGTTAGCTTGTATCCTTCCTTTATAACCTCGCTAAAACCCTCCAACAAAACAAGCTGACGATTAGAGCCGATAATCGAATCAGGAAATATATCTCTGGCAGGAGTACTAGTATCAAATAAAGCTCTGCCTGTGAGAGTTGTTGTTGTAACTGAATAAGTACCTGTTGCAGGATTATAAGTTCCTTGCGTTTCATATTCTACATCAGCGTCAAAGATAACATCCGTTACCGCTATATCAACGGCATCGAAAGCTGCATCTGAGATTGCTGTGACTGTTGTACTCATCCGCGCACCATTTTAAGTTGAGCGCCACCGTAAATAGTATATGGCGAAAGCAATCCTTCAATCGCCACAAATCGAGGCGTTTCTCTAAAGTTGGTAAACTCGACTTCTGTTTCTACTGGCCCTGCTTTGTTCTTCTCTCGAACCTTTGCGCCACCTGTGACCGTAGCAAATACGTTTGTTCCCTGATGAATAATATAAGCTAACTCTGCTTGAGCATCTTTTATATCCTGTGGAATAAAATCAGGATCGATAGGGAAATCTTTAACGAGATAAATACCTGTCAAACGAGGCCAAACCATCGCCTGATAGCGATATTGTTGCTCACCGACAAAAGTATAACTTCTGTTTATATAATCAGCAGCTTGAACCAGTTGAGATTCCTTTGCGGCTGTATTACCCGAAATATTTACGTTTCTCTCTGTCCAGAAAGCCTCGTATTCAGCCACAGTAATAAAGCTGTTTGTTGTTGTGCCGCCTACTGTTGTAACTATCGCCATGACTTATCCCTTCTTAGTAGACGTTTTCTTCTTCTTTACTGGCTTTTTGCCACTTTCATATGCTTCATTTACATCAGGAGTTGATGGATCATCTGCTATGAGTTGACCTTTATCATTCCTTGCTCGTTTTGGTTCGCCCTCAAAACGCTCGTGTTTCTTGCTGTCGAAATCTGCCTCATTGACTAGCGCCCATCCATCTTTTGAGCCTTTATGCTTTATCTTAATAAGATTCATTTTATCACCATTTAACCTTTGCAGCCCAAAAAGCCGCACTCATTCGACCTTTCTGGATGTTCTTTCTATGTCGAGCTAAGAAAGACTTTCTCCTAGCTTTCTGTTCAGCAGTTCGAGGGTTTTTTCCTGCGCCCTTAACACCCTGCTGACCAAATCTAATCGTTTTAACCTTATCTCCGACCTTTGCTAATACAACATGGCTTTTAGTCGAGTGACTTGGCGTTTTCTTTGGCTTGTTATATCCTGCGACACCCAACCTTTTTATTCTCGGATCTCGCTTACTCATCTTATTCGCCTTAATGCTCTGCGTTCTGACTTAGTATATTTAGCCGATTGTTTACCTGACTTTGTAGCTTTATTCTTTGCTCGTGATCCTGCTGCTTTTTGTGCAGGGGTTAAGCTATCTCTTACAGACTTTGGTAAGTAACGACTCTTTTTCTTCTTGCCTGTATAATCCCACTTCTCACCTGTCCATTTTCTAAGCGATATTTGCGACTTCTTGAGAGCCATCTATCTGTACCCTCCTCCTGCTGCTTTATATCGTCTAGCTAACATTTGAGCCTTTCTAGCACTCCATTGCCCTGCGCGACCGCCTTTTGATCCACGTTTAATAGAGTAAAACAACTGCTTACGCATTTTAGGCTTTGTGTAGTTTCCTGCTGCGTTAACGGTTGATTTACGTCCTTTAGGCACTGTTATCTCTTTCTAGCCTTCTTCTTGGCTGTCATACTTAACTGTGAAAAGTGATATAAGCGTTTGCTTGTTCTACCATGCGTCTTGCCAGAATGAATCTGACCGTTTGGCATCCTGTGAGAATTACCCTTAAAGACAGTTCCATCTCGCAAGTAATGTTTAACGCCTATTGCCATTACTTTTTCTTACCACCCTTTTTTTTACCACCCTTTTTCTTTGGTGGACGACCCTTCTTAGTTCCGTAAGTACCCATTCCTTTTGGCATATCAATCTCCTTAGAATTAAAACCTCACCTTCGCAGTGCGTGACCTAACCCAGTGAGGAAGAAAAGGGGCTTTCGCCCCTGATCAATTATCCCATAAGAACCGCGATTGCGTCTGAGTTCCATGCTTTTACGCCCCAGACTGCACCAACTTGGATCATTGCTTTGTTGAAGCCTTTATAAACAGCAACCTCAAAGACCATTCCAGTTAGTGGATCTTGAACGACCATGATGTCCTCAGCAGCATCGCCACCTGTTGGTTTAGCAGGCGCTCTCATTGCGATTTCCATTCCTGCTTGGTGCATCATAACGTTTGCAGTGTAGTTATTGCCCACTGTGATCGCTGCGTTATCTGCAACTGCCACTCGTAGACCAGTATCACCTACAACCAAGTTACCGCCTGCGAGAGCAGTATTTACAACATAAGCGTTTGTATCGCCTGCAATTGTAATCACATCTCCTGCAACGATTGTACCTGAACCACCATCAGCAGGGATTGTAGTATCACCGATTGCTGCTGAAGCATTGTTGACAAGGTAAGATGTACCTGTGCCTTTGGTGTGGCTCTGCACTTGGCTACTTTCTTTCAGTGAAACACCTTGCAAGTTAAGTAGCTCACCTCTGCGAAGAGTATCGTCACTTCCTGCTGTGTTTACTTGAGTAAGTGTTGCTAAGTTACGAAGATTAACTCCTGCACTTGTGTTTACAACCAAGCTCATTAGTCCATCATTTGTTGGCATTCCGTTGTCAGCCAAGATTTGACGAGCTTCTGCAACTGTGTTGAAGTTTGAACCAAATGGAGTTGTTCCTGCTGTACCAACTGCACGAGAAGCGTTCTTATATGCTTCTTCAGCTAAATCAGCTTCCATTTCGTTCACAAGTGTTCGCATAGCCTGTTGGATTTGTGCGCCATAAACTGTTTCGTATCCTGCGCCACCATCTAAGAAGCGTACATCTTCCCCAGTGTATGGGATCTGAACACCGCGCTGATTAGATATTGTCAGCGTTTTGTTAGTTAGTGTTTGATCTGTTCCCTCTGGAATAGTCATACTTGGTGCGATTGTTACTGCGGTTGCAGCAGGAGTAGCGAATGAACGCACGTTCTGCCCAACAGCAGCTTCTTCTGATCCTGCGTTCACAGTTGAAGCAGGGATAAAGCCTGTTAGTTCTCGGCCTACAATGTCAGCAGCTCTATAAATGTCTGCCGCCAGATCTGTTAAGACGTTTGCCATAACATTTTCCTTTCTGTTTAACGGTTAGCCATTAACGACCTTGCCGCCATCTTTGAAGAATAGTGAACGTTCTCTTTGACCCATTGTATTGAATTGTGAGCGCGTCACCGATTTAACGCCAGACTTGCCGCCTGAACTCGCTGGAGGCTTACCACCTCCTGAAACACCACCATCTTTTACAAAAAGCTGACCTGTTCCTGACGCTGCAAGTTCTTTGGCTAGATCCGCAATAGTTGCGTAACCATCGCCACCCGATCCTGCGAGGGGTTTAGACTTATCTGACGACATTATACGAATATTTCCATTCTCGTCAAACCCAATTCTTTCTTTTGCTAAGAGAGATAGCGGTTCTAATCCATCAGATATAATATTTTGTCCTGCTAACTCTGATTTTAACTCGTTCATAGCATTTCTTTTTACGAGATCCTGACGAATAGATTGCTCTGCTTGTAGCTTCTCTTCGTACTGCGATTTGATCTGCGCTATTATTGCCTCATTACTATTGTCGGCCTGTTCAACTGGCTTATTTTGTAAAGTCTCGACCTCTAACTTCAGACGCTCATTTGTCTTGCGTCTACGCATAGCCTCTTCGTTTGAATCGACTAGCTTCTGATTAGTTTCTTTTAGCTGCTTATTTAGATCAGCTATTAGATCATCTCGATTGTCTACAGTTTCCGTTTCGACTTGTGTTTCTTCTACTGCTTGTGCTTCTTCTGCCATGATATGGTTCCTTTGCGCTGTACCGTTTCGCTTAACAGGTTAGTTCCTGTCTAAATTACTAAGATTGGTACGCATCTTAATAATCTATAGGCTATATTGATCTGGATCTAAATTATCCCACTCAAATGTAAGTTTTTTATTAGTATCGATAGCTATCATAAGCATTTCTATTGCTTCCTCGGCTGACCCCATCGGTAAGATAGGCTCCTCGTCTAAGTTAAACTTTTTCATATACATATCTAAAACATCATTAAGGATTAGCATCTACTTCCTCCAGTTTTCTCATAAACTCCCTATAAAGATTGGGGAAATTCTTTTTTGCGTATGCGGCTGCTTCTGGACGGTTTTGTATTGCATAGAGATTAGCAAATGCTTCTGTCGTTCCAGAAGATTTTTGACTCCAGTACGATTTTGAGTGACCGTAAGCGTTATAATTCCTCCTGAAGTCGCCTTTAACAAAACTATCAACGATATCAGAAATTCCATCGACGCCATCAAAATTAAAATTACGTTTAGTAGTTTCGTAAGTTGAGCCTGATGGAAGAGTTTTAGTTACCGTTGTCGTGTTAAACAATTCATCTTTTATCTCCAAGAGGCGTTTATTCTTTTTTTCCTTACTAACTCGAAAAAGACCACTAGCTGCACGATCTTTTTCCCACGCTTCTTTTAGCCCTTCGGTTGACCAGTATCTTTTCTTTAAGCCTTTACTTCCAGTATTAGGATCAACTTGGAGCATACCATCAATGTGATGGCCGTATTCGTGAGCCATTACATCTCGCTCTAAACCAGACTCAACCACTCTTTGCCCAGACCTATAGACACCTTTGTTTTTACCGCCCACGATTTTATTAGGTTTTGGCAGCTTATCGGCAATTCTAGCAGTTAGTGGCGATAATCCACTGTTTAGCTTGCTGTTAAGCTCGTCCTTTGTGAACCCTTTGACCGTCATGACAGACATAACATCTATTTTCGGCTTAGATGGTGGCTTTCTTGGCTTGGCTTTAGGTTTAACATCACCACCATAAACCTTTGCCCATATCTCTGCTTCGCGTGATTCAAGCTCTTTAAGCGTAAACTCTCGACCTTCCTTATCGACAAATCGCTCCATCGTTAAACCTTTTCGGAATAATCTACCCTTTTGTACGCCTAAAACATCATCTTGGAACTCTACTGGTTGCTTACGAAGCCATCCATCATAGTTGAGTTCATTGGATACTTGACCGTTCATCGATGCCCTAGTTGATTTAACTGGCACTTCATCAGCCTTAATTCCTAGCTGCCTAAGTGATTTAAGCACTGGAATAGTTGTCGATCTGCACCCTGCATGAGCAGGAGGTCTTGGCCCTTTGTTGTATGGATAAGTCTTTCCATCTCTTGCTCGACAAACGGCTGTCGTTCTATTGTCTAGGGTTGCCACCCACTCAATCGCCTTAATTACACGCTTATTTCTGCGATAGCTTTCGTTTCGAGCGATGTTTGATGTATGTGCTAAAGCCGTTCTAACAGCCGTTTCTGCTGCCCTTCGACTTCTACCTTCTGATACATCTCTAATATTTCTTACGATCTGATCTGTCGTTTGCCCTTCGACATAGCCCTGCATAATGTTTTGCTTAATACGTCTAAACGCTCCATCTTCCAGACCTTTATACCAATCCTTTAATAAAAGCCCTTCGAATGGCCTAGCGTTTACTGAAGCATAGATCTGTTCTTCGCTTGGTGCTTCCCAATCTAGCTCGATAGGAACTAATCCATCGATAATCTTCTTTTGCCATCTGCTTTCGCTCTCACCTAGATCCCTGATCTCACCATCGAGCAACTCAACAACAGGTTCATATCCTGCTTTGATAGACTTCTTTAGCCTGACAAGTAGCTTATCAACATCTCTTCGATTGAGGTTTTCTATCTTAGATCGATAAATTTGAGCGTAATATTTATCGTTGCCATTATTCAGCAAACCGACAACTTTGTTTACTACGCCTGATTTATATCTTTCTAAGTAATGTGCATGACGTAAGGTATCGTCAAGAATATCATCGGTTATTGCCATCTTGCGTTTCTATACTATCAGGTTCATCCATAGGCTCTTGCATCATATAATCTTGCTCATCGTCAAAGCTAACCTCTTCCGATAATATGTTTCTGCGTTTCGCTTCGTTGATATATGTCTGCTTAGAAATAACCTCAGTTAGATACATCTTGTTCAAAGCGTCCATTTCCAAGTGAGATAATGCGTTTGCAGCAAAGTCCTTGTTTATGACTATATCTATCTTTTCTGCGTTTATATCAGCCATTTCAGCCATCCAAGTAAAAGCAAGCTCTAATGTATCCTTTAGATTATCAGCCCACATTCCTAATCGACTGTTTATCTTTTGCTCGTCAATCATATCACCTGTTGCTGTAGATGATCCTGTTCTCGACACAACTAACTGCAAACCCATTGCTTGCATCTGAAACTCCATATCCTTGAGTTCAGTTCGTCCTGCATCGATAGCTGCTCCGCTATGTTCAACAACTCCGATCTTAGCATTCTCGTTAGTTGAGAAAAAAGCGTATCCTGCGCCTTCCGTAAACTCTTCTAAATCTTCCTTGCTGTAGCCGTGAAAGTATTTCATTGGCGCTCTGGCATGGTGCATAATATTGGCCTGATCTGATTGAGATCGCCAGTGAGCTAGATTTATCTCCGCTAATCGAGCGTGTGGAGGTTTGGCTTTCAAGTAACCATCACGACCTAAATCACAAGCAGCTATATATATTCTTGGCATACCTGTTTCATATTCATCGTATAGACTCCATTGATTATCTGCGTTTTGCCTAAATAAACGAAGATTAACCGTTCCAACTACTCGACCATCTTCTACTGGCAAAGTACAAACACGAATTTGCTCTATCTGTTTATGCTCGAACTCATCATCAGTATCCTCGTATATTGTTTCCATAATACGGATCTGAGTTAGCGTTGGCACGTTATCGATTACGTCTGTTTTATAACCAAGAACATCTTCTATTGTTAAGTTAACAAAATACGGCCTAAAGTTCCCTGCTTGAGCTTGCACTCTAGTTAATTCACCTCTTGCAGGAGAATCCACCATAATAAAAGAAATGCCTGACGCTTGAGCCTCATCGAATATATCTCTTGAAAACTGTGCAATATCTCGACCTTGTAAATCTACGTTAAAAGCCCAAATATCCAGATCCGTTCCTGTTTCTGCAAGTACAACAGGCGTTTCGAATACCTTGCCTGATAGATCATCGATTGTTTTACCTACTCCATCAAAGAGCCATGTTGAGGCTAATCTTGCCTCGTAATCATCCTCTGTCTCCTGTGGAAACTTAGGTAAGTATGTCTCACCTTGTTCACGCATATATCGACCACCTTTCATAAGGTCTCGACAAGGCGCTGACATTTTCAGCATTGTTTCTATTTCTGGAGAACGGTTTGCAACTGAATTACTCATATTCTAATCACCATTTTACCTGATGCCTGTGCTTTAATTAAAGGCGCGATTGCGTATCTAACTGCATCGGGAGCATGATTGTTAGCATCAATTATATCTGGCATTATATCACCCGACAATTTATCCACCTTATGACTATATAACCTAAAGTCGTCAATAGCGCCCTTGCAGCTTGGTGCTATTATGACAGATTTAAACCCACGAATAAACCTAATTCCTTCTTGTATACTATTAGGCCACTTTTTTACACCTTCCATCCGAGGAAAACCATGCCTTTGTAGATAGCTAATTGTCTTGGGTTCTGCGCTATCGGCTCGGCAAGTATACCTATCAAACTCTGGTATTATCTTCGTTATGAAGTTGTGAGTATTATCTATTTCTATTCCTACTCCGTAAGCCTCTTTCTCAATGTATAGGTTTTCATCGTGTACCCAACATTTAACAGCAACTAAAGGATCTGGTCTAAAGCCAAAGTCTACACCTAAATATGGCCCTTGCCATCCTTGCATCGGCTCGAAGTCCTCTATTCCCCATTTATCGTGAAAGACTTGAGCATCGTTTACGACCTCGTAACCGCCTAACCAGATATGAGAGTACCGTTCAAAGTCTCGCTCTTTAGCAACCTCTGCCAGTTCGACCATCGCATCAGGAACAAAAGGGTTATTATCATAGTTAACGTGTACTAACTGACTGTTTTCGTTCGTATTAAATACTTCTTCTACGGCGTCACTTGGCTGTCGAGGGTTCCAACTAAACCAAAGCTCTGCGCCTTCTTTACGCATAGTCGGATCTAATAACTCGATTGATCGCTTCGATAAACTTTGCGCTTCCTCGCACCATGCCAAATCAAAACCCTCTAGTGATTTAATGCTGTCAGCCGTATGATCCTGCATCCCTTGAAAGATTATAACACCTTCGCCTCGTAAGTTCTTTATCTCAGTAGTTTGTATCTCAAACAAATGATCTAAGCCTAAAGCCGTTATTTTATCCTCTAGTAGTTGTTTAGCTGAGAACTTGAGGGATCGCTGCACCTCACGAATACAAACAACCCTGCTATCTGGGTTCATCAACTGTCGTTCAATTACAGCCTCGGCAAAGAAGTGAGACTTGCCAGATGCTCGACCACCCTTTGCACCTCTGTATCTAGGATGACCACTTGCGCCCTCTAATAAAGGCAAAGCCCATCTAGGAGTCTGAATCTGTAGATTTGTCAATTATAATACGTTCTATTTTAGTAGGAGTCATCGATCCATCTGGGCTTGAGTGTTCTAGCGATTGAGTTTCTTTCCATCCGCATTGAGTTTTAAGATAGAATATCTGCGCTCCAAGCTCTCCCGATCTTGCTTTTTGTATTAAACTTCCTGCAATCGCACCTTTTGCTTTGGCTCTTCCTTTTTTATAGCGTTCGGAAATATGAGCGTTTCTTTCCATTAAAGCATAGAAAGTTGTTCTACCAATACCAAAGTAATCAGCAATATCTCCTGTTGATAAAACTGCTGCAAGTGTTTCTACTTCATCAATTTGCTTTTCTGTTAGTTCTATTTCAGGTCGTCCTGCTTCACCTTTTGCCATGATCTGCCTCGTTTTCTGACTTCAACTCATCAAATGTTTTTCCTGATGATTGTAGCACAGCTTTCTCTCCTGTGAAATCCTGCCATCTTTTTATAATAACATCGCAAAATTTTGGATCTAGCTCCATAGTATAACAAACTCTATTAGTTTTTGCACAAGCTATTAAAGTTGATCCCGAACCTCCAAAAAAATCTAATATAATATAAGGTTTTTTCTTTGAATGTCTATCTGCATAGTCTAAAACCCACTGTATTAACTCTATGGGCTTTTGAGTTGCATGAAGCCTTTCTTCTCGATTAGACTTTGCTCTTGCATATTCTTTAATTCTCATAGCATTATTAAAAGAAGTCCAAGCCATTTCCCCATCAGCTAAACTAAATCCTCTTTGCCCTTTATCCCAAATTAACCACCCCATTGTAGGAGGTAAAAAATCACTAAAATAGTTGCCCCCCCATATAATCCGATTTTCACATTGTAATTCTGCCAGATCAAAAAATTCCTTTGGTGGCCTTTCTTCATCCCAACCACCTTTATGCTGTTTCCAACCATGTTTTTCTTGCCCTAATTTCATTGATCCTCCATATCCAATTCCATAGGGTGGATCGGTATGGATCAAATCAGCTTTTTCACCTGTCATAAGAATATCAACTGCATCAACACTGGTACTATCCCCACACATAAGGCGATGATTGCCTAGAACCCAAATATCACCCTCGACAGTAATAGGTTTCTCTGGTGCTTCGGGAACATCGTCCTCATCTGTAAGCCCTTCTTTCTCAGGCTCTTGCAGTAACTTGGCTAGTTCCTCATCGCTAAAACCTACTAGATCCAGATCAAAATCTAACTCTTTGAGTCCATCTAGCTCTATTTTAAGCATCTCATCGTTCCACCCTGCATTGAGGGCAAGTTTATTATCTGCGATGACGTAGGCTCGTTTCTGTGCTTCCGACCATCCTTTGGCTGTCATAGTCGGTACTTCTTCGAGTCCAAGCCGTTGAGCAGCGAGTAGTCTGCCATGTCCTGCTATGATTTCGCCATCGGTATCTATTAAAATTGGCGTTGTGAAACCCCACTCTTTGATGCTTGCCGCTATCTGTGCAACCTGTTCATCGCTGTGAGTTCTGCTATTCCGAGCATACGGTGTAATTGATTTAATACTTGTTCGTTCAACTTTGTCTGAGGGCCATTCCATAATAATCTCTTTGTCGGTTTATCTTATTATAGTTAAAAAAAAGCCCCACGCAAGAACGCAGGGCAGTGTACTTTATAAAAGGACAGGCGGAAAAAAAGCAGTGTAAAAACCTGTCACTCTGGGAGGGAGTATATGTATTGTCCAATTAAAGTCTACCATAATCTAATTCTTTTTCCAATGGTTAAGATATTTTTTATATGGTTCTAGCTGTTCTTGAGTAACTAAACCACTTCTAACCATCTGTTCAGCAAAGGTTCCTATGATATAACTTTCTCCAACATCCTCGTTTCGTTTAATACGTTCTGCGTTTATTTTAAGCTCATTTGGCTCGTAGCCTTTGCTCTGAGTGTAGTCGATAAACTCTGGACGTTTGGGAGCTATTTCTTTTGCGGCTTGGCTTATTTGTCTAGCTGTAGGCCATGATCGAGTCTCCAAGTTCCCTAGCAAGGCCTCCTCGAAATCATCAAACCATTCATTGATTTGCCTAGAAGGGGCAAGTCCGTTTATTCGTTTGCATAGAAACTCAGCCTCACTCTTGGCTGCTTCTGCGTTGCCTGTCACTGCTCTAGGAGCGTTTAATCGTGCAAGCATTTTCATAGTTCGGTTTTTAAGTTCTATCTCACGCATCGTAGTTCAATCCCATCTCTGTTAATATATTAAAGGTTTCGTTGTTATTATCTACTTTTAATTCATCTTCCCATCGTTCCTGATTTAACCAAGTTGCAGGATGAGGCACAAAGGTTTGATCTGTTCCGACTATACTCTTAGCATAAAGAGAAGCCGAGCTTATTATGTTATGAACGTCAGCTTTCTTGATTGCCTTTGCCCATGCTTTTCTTGCTGCTCCTTTTCCTACCTTTCTAGGATACTCAGAATAAAACTCATCAAAATAGTTATTATTTAATAAGGATGGTTCTAAGGGTGGTTCTATGGATGGTTTACCTGAACCTCGTTCAGGGGTAGGGGTGAACGTCATGCAGGGGTGGGGCTGAATGTCATTCAGGGGTGAATCTCGTTCAGGGGTGGATCTGGTAGGCTGTAGAGCATGAATAATATTAAGGTTTATACTGTAATCGATTGTGTACCCTGATCTGCATTGGCGCTGACCTGATTCGGATACTATGCCCATCGCAATCATATCTTTTATATGTATTCGAACAGCCCGATCTGTCATTTCGAGATCAGCCGCCATATTTGATTTGCTCACCCATATACCGCTTCCATCATCACTGGCCTTGTCAGCCATATACATTAGGATCGCTTTCTTAGTGAGTGAGCCAACCTTTTTAGTTTGTATTAGGTTTGAAACTAGGTTACTCATTGTTTGACTACTCCGTTAGTTAAGAAAATATATCTCACAGTTGTTTTCTTCTTTTTTGCTAAAGCCCTCAGTTTAATCGCTGAGGGTTTTTTACTTCTGTAAATAATCAGATAACTTTTCTATCGTAGAAAACTTAGGATCAGTTGAACCTCTCATTATCTGATAAAGCACTGGTCTGCTAACATTTGCCGATTTTGCTACAGCCGTCAAGTTTCGATCTTTTAGCTTCGCTCGTATGTCATCGAGCTTTAGTATCGTTCTCACTTCCATTTTTACATCCTTTGTTTACTAAATTATTATTTAGGCTTTACAGTACAAATAAAAAGTTGTAAACCGATATTAGCAAAAAGGAGAAAGAAATGAGTCATAGACCATCAAGAGCAGTAATTAAATTAGCAATATCTCAAACTATTCTTGAGCATACTTTAAAAGGATTAGGTGACGAAATACCGTTACATGAAATGTTTCCTGTTGGAGCGTTTGGTATTTTAGAATCAACCATCGACAAGGTTTATAATGATGCTGAGAAAGATGCAGAAACAATAGAGCTTAAACGTGTAAAACAGTTAGCCGACAAACAAAAAGAAATAAGCAGTAGGGAGAGTAATAATGAAACAACTGCCTGAGAGATTACAAGAATTATTAAAAGAAGTTAAATTAACAGAGCGCCAAGCTACATGGGATTGTCACGGAACGCCTGTCGTATTGCATAAAGCCTGCGAAAAGATAGCTGCTCATAACGGTATAGTTTTTGACGAGCCTAAGATTATCGAAAGCTCGGTAAAAGAAAAGTATGCAGTTTTAAGCGTCACAGGCCATATGAAAGACGCATCAGAGTGGTCTATTGGTGAAGCTGCTCCATACAACAATAAAAACGCTTACCCCTTTGCAATGGCAGAGAAACGAGCCAAAGATCGAGTTATATTAAAGTTAGTTGGTTTGCATGGTGATGTTTACAGCCAAGACGAAGCCGATGAGTTTAACTTAGCACAATCGTTAAGGGATTTAGAGCCTGATATGAGGAGAGCCATAGAGAAGTGGCGAAAGGGTTTTAAATTCTGCGATAGTCAAATATCGTTAGATGAAGCTATCGAACAATGGAGAAGATGGAGCGAAAAATACGTTACGAACAGTGATGTCGCTCAATATGTCGAAGAAGTTTACGAACAAAAGAAATTGGAGTTAGGATTATGAAAGTTATTACAATTGCAGGGAATCTCGGTAAAAGCGCTGAAGTTCAATCGAACCAGAAAGGGGAGTTTATTACCTTTTCTGTCGCGGTTACAGAAGGCTCAAGAGACAATCAAAAAACAAACTGGTTTAGCTGTATCTCGTATCAAACCAACATCGCACAATACTTACTCAAAGGAACGAAAGTCGTAGTGACTGGATCTCTAAGTATTGAGGAGAAAGGAACTAAAACATTTCACAATGTTCGAGCAAGCCACATTAAATTCTGGAATGATCGTAAAGTAACAACTCAGGATCAATCCGAGGATACATCAGAGAATAGTGAGAACTCTGATAATACTAACCAAGACTTTGACGATGAGATACCATTTTAAGGAGAGCAAAAATGAAAGCTAACGGAGATTATACAACAGAGAACTTTGAATCCTACGACAAAGAAAACCCTCATATCTGGGAAGGGTTTGTAAAATATGCAATGCAAGTAGCCGCCAGACGCGATTACTTTTCAGCTAAAGCCATATTTCATCGCATGAGATGGGATACAGCTATCGGAGAAGTTGCAGCCGACTACAAACTTAACGATGGATGGATTAGCCATTACGCTCGTAAATTTATGGATGAGTTCCCTCAATACGATGGGTTCTTCCAGACTCGAAACCGTAAAGTCAGCTATTTTGATGGGAACGAGTGGGATAATGTCTAAGATACAAGTTGAATTTAAGGGTGGGCAGTTATTGCCCATCACTAAATATGATGCCCAACGGATGGAAGATTTCAAAGATGGCAGCTTCTTTAATTTAACCTCGACAGGCAAAAGATCGAACCCTCATCATAATTTATATTGGGGAGTGCTTAGAGATGTATGCAAAACAACTCAGCGATGGCCTACAGAGCATCACCTACATAGCGAATTGAAATGGGCTTGTGGTTATGTCAAAATGCGATGGAACTCACTAGCAAGCGCTCATATGCGAGTAATGGACAGTATTTCGTTTGATGATATGAGCCAACAGGAGTTTAATAACTACTTCGAACTTGCCATGCAAAAACTAACAGAGGCGATAGGATACGATCCAGTTGACCAATCTAGCAAATAGACCACCGACAGGACTTAAAAAGCCTAAAGCGAAAAAGAACGCTAAATATCTCGATAAGATCCGAGCGATGCCTTGTTGCGTTTGTCAGAGGTTCGGAATGGTTCAACAATCACCGACAACAGCCCATCATCCTATTCACGACAGGTATGGCACACGAAAAACTAGTGATCTCGCAGCCATACCCTTATGTGATGGACATCATCAAGCACTCTGGGATAAATCAAAAGCTGTTGCAATACACGATAATAAAAAAAAGTGGCGCGAGTTGTATGGGGCTGATTATTCTTATTCAGTCCAAGATACACAGATATAAAGCACTGGCCCTCTCTCTGGATGGCAATAAACCTTTTTAGCGTTGATGCTCGTTACCTGTTTATCATCGAGGATGATGCCGTCTAAACCCGATATTCCATCTTTGGCTGCTTTTATTATGTTATCTAAATCAGGTTTTGTTATCGGTTTGATTGCACCAAACTCAGCTTCTATTTGTTTAACCTTCGACCATGAGGTGGGGATCTCCATAAATGCAATTAATTCTAAATGGCAGAACTTGCCGATAGGCTTTAGCTTTAGCTCTCGCATCTTTTGCCAAGCAGCCGCATGAATACGCTTCTCATATTCTTTAGTCTTTGCATCCGTATAGGTATGACCATTGCGAGTGAATCGCGGTCTACCTTTGCCTCTTGGCTGACCAGATACTTCGATTTCGACTTTTATCAATTCCATAGCGCATAGAATACACTGAACCGAGATCGATATAAACAGATTAAAATTATTAATCTTTGCTAAAGTTACCTAACGTCACTTTGTGTTATTTTGTGTTATTTTTGCTTATTTACCTAAAATATCATTTGCGCTTTACGTTTTATAGTGGTAAAGTTTACATATAAGCAAAAAGGAGATTCGAAATGAGCAAACATAAATTTAACAAAGTAGGTGAAAGTCTTTTCTACAAAGAAGGCATTTATGAGTATCGAGGTGCTAAAATCTGGTGCGAAACTAAGCAGGTAAAAAATCCTTACGGTTCATGGCGGTATAGTATGTATTTTGATCTCAACGGTGAAGAAGTTCGCAAATCTAGTACAGCAAACACCAGAAAGTATCTTGCAAGACAAATTGACGGGATCTTGCAAGAGTATGGAGTGGAGTCAGCCAAGGGCTTTAAAGTTTATGATGATGAGGTTTGCTAATGAAGGCTAGAACTTTGACATATAAGAAACGTGGCTTTGACATCATTGCCCACGTTTCTAAGGATGGAGATGAAGCAAAGGCTGACATTCTTTATAAGCCTTACGGAGAATCCGAATACATCGCTGTCGGAGAAATATATGAAACTCTGACATCTGCTTGTGGCCGAGCAAGAGATACATCAACTTGGCATCATATAAGAGGTTTATCACCAATTATGAAAACAACTTGGTATGAAGCCGCAATTAACAAATATGATCAATATAGGAGTGAGATATGACATACCAAACTAAAAATAAATTATTTGAGCAACCTGTTTATCATCAGCCAACAAATGAACAGCTTTATGTTTGCTTTATGTGGCAAGCAATAACTGGTGGTCATTACGCACCTTGTGGGGCTGACGAATTAGAGGAGGCTGCAAGATTATCTCGTGAACTAATTCGGGAGCATGGTGAAGATTTTGATCTTGTCAGCCTTAATAAAAAAGTCATCAACTTACTAATGACTGATGACGAGCCTGAGATATTGAAGGAGTGAGATATGAGTAGCGTACAAGCAGACATAGAGATTGAGGTCAAAGGCGTTGAGCTAACCATCTGCATCACAGCCGATGTTGATAGCGACAAATGTATCGAGAACAAAGAGTATTGGTGGACGAACCCAGAAACCAAAAAGGAACGAGAGTTAAGTAAAAAACTAACAGACCACATTGAGAAGCATCACGAGAGAAAAGTAGATGAGGCATTATACGAGGCTGAGATCAGCGATTACGATTACGCTTACGATGAATGGAAGGAGAGAGACTTATGATTGATTGGCAGGACAGAATAATTTTCGCGCTAATGGTTATCGTTTTAATCATAGCAGCTTTAAACATAGACAGCTTTATGGTGATGCAATGAAACCTTGGGAACATCCATATTTTTACGAAGATGATCCAGAGCAAAAACTAGATTGCGATTGTTACGGATGCGCTACAATGCGCCGTATGTGTCAATATAAGAACAGGGATAATTCAAATGGGCAACGAGCAACTAACACCCTACGAGATAGGGGAACGAAGAAGGCTGATTCAACAGCTAGACCGTACAAGCCGAGCGAGATATTTGGCTGACGCTAAGAAAGGCGCTCACCAAGAATTTTATTACGCAGAGAAAGAACTAAAAGATTTCAATAGGGAGCTAAGAAAAAAAGGAGTGAAAGTATGACTGTTAACCATCTTTTAACACTAGCAAAAGAATTAGGCAGAAGGCCAACCGAAAAAGAAATTGGTCAATTGATGCAGGAAATAACCAAAGGACATAAAAAGCTAAACGCCAGATCGAAGGAGAACAAGATATTAGCCTCGTCTATGGCAGTTCAAAGGAATAAGGATGAAGCAAACAAGCATAGGCGACAGGACGTTATACAAGGCACTCCTCGCATTAGAATGATAAATAAAATGCTTAAATACAACTTAACGCAGTATCAAATAGCTGATGTTCTTGAGCTTCAATTAAGTACAATTCAGAAGGACATTCTCAAACATAGATTACCTCGTAAGCAAGTTGTACCGATACCGAGTAAAAATGACAGGCGACAGATCTAATGGATTACTGGACGCTTTTAACGCTTGGTTACACAGTCCTCGATAATATGATGTATGTCAGTATTTGGTTTTCTAGCGAGGAAGATTGTTGGAGCGTACTAATGAATAGCAATACGCTCTACGATCAGATAAATGCAGAGATGGGTTACTGTGACATCAGCGAGGTTGCTTCACGCACAGTATCACCCAAACTAAGACCTTGGTGATGATTTATTTAAGCGGTAAAAAGATCCAATGCACCGATCAAATTGGTGTAATGCTTAGTTTCAATGCAGGAAAACAAGGCATCAATGGTCATAACATTTTTGCGGCAGATAATGGTTGCTTCGTTCAACCTGATAAATATTCTGATAAAGGTTTTATAAATTGGCTAAAAAAACTAGATGCAAAAAGCTGTTTGTTTGCAACTGCTCCAGATGTTGTAGGAGATGCTGAAGCTACGCGATTAAGGGCTTATCCTATGTTAAAAATAATACGAGAGTTAGGCTTTCAAGCTAGTTACGTTTGTCAAGATGGAGAAAGACCTGATCTTATAGATTGGGAAAAAATGGATAGTGTTTTTATTGGTGGAAGCACAGAGTGGAAACTAAGCCAAGCAGCAGGAGATATAATAGCGGAAGGTAAAAGACGGTCAAAATGGGTTCATATGGGGCGCGTCAATTCATTTAAACGATTGCGTTTAGCGGCTGTGCTTGGTTGCGATAGCGTTGATGGAACTTTTCTGGCTTTTGGGCCAGATAAAAATAAAGTCAAACTAAATAATTGGCTAAAAGAACTAAATACTCAAACCATTTTTAATTTATAGGAGGAAAAAATGAATTTAACAAAATGGACTTTTATAGTTGGTTACATGGCAACTATACCAATAGCGAACTTTATGATAGGTAATGTCGGAACTTTCTGCGTTCCTGATGGGCCTTGCATGATTCCTGTTGGCTTTGGATATACTGCACCGTCTGGCGTTTTGATGGTAGGACTTGCGTTAGTTTTGCGTGATTATGTGCAGGAACATTTTGGAACTAAATGGTCTATAGCTGCAATTACTCTCGGAGCAGTTTTATCTTATTTTCTTGCAGACCCTTTTATCGCTCTGGCAAGTTTTGTTGCGTTTGCAACTTCAGAACTATTCGACTTTGCCGTTTATACTTACGTCAGAAAAAAAGACAGAGCTTTAGCGATAGCCGCTTCTGGAATCGTAGGCTCGATCCTCGATAGTGCTGTATTTCTTTTTATAGCTTTCCAATCATTAGCCTACATTGAAGGTCAGATAATAGGAAAAATTGCTATTAGTTTACTGGCGGCGATAATTATTAAAGCCAAGATCTTACGCTAAAACAAGGACAGGCTTTTGACGCATACTCGTTATGGCCTGTCACTGCTTTGATGCTAGGAAACTGAGTTTTATAATCCTCGATTAGATTTCTCAATGCTGATTCCTGCTCTGGAGTAAAGCTATCAGAGAACTCACCATCAGCTATTCCACCTCGACCACCGACTAGGCTGACTCCGATAGTTGTCTTGTTTCTACCGCCAACATGAGCGCCAGATCGCTCGACAGGCCGTCCAAAGCCCACTGAGCCATCTCTATGGATTACGGCATGATAACCTATATCAGACCACTTTCGTTCCTCAACGTGCCATCTACGGATTTCAGTAACTACATCTTCGACAGGTTTATCTGCCATCCAACTCGGATTGGTTGCAGTTGCGTGAATAATTATTTCATCAATATCTCTCATTTCTTTCCCTTTCTAAGATTTGCCGCCAACGTATCCACCGACAACGCCAATGATACCTGTCAACGACATCTGTAATAGTCCTATAATGTTTTCGTCTAGCTCACCACCATGCTCATTTGCCATTGCAAACTCATCGTAAATGATAAGCCCAAGAATCGACATAAGACCGACTGCCATCACCAGAACAACTATATCTTTCATGTAGGTCATTTAGTGACCCCTTTTTGCTTCTCGTAGGTTCTCAACGATCCAATTCCAAGCATACCTCCAAGAACAGTTAAAAGCGTACCCATATCGAACTCAGGAAGATCAGGTATTTCTACCCCTGCTAACGCAACGATAAAAATGATAAGAGGCTGACCAACAAAGTGATAGAAAAAAGCAATAGCACAGACCCAACCAACGCAAGGACGCCACCCACCTTTAAAAAGGCTTCCACTTGCAGCTTCCGCTGCGTTGACGCTAATCTGTGCCAACGCGATTTCCTGCGCGTGTCGATCTGACATCGTTGCAATCTCGTGTGCAAGTTTTGCTTTCTGATCTTTGTCCTCAACGAACTTATCCAGAATGTTCGATACTGGCCCGACTAAGGTATTCACTAAGCTCATTTCTCACCCTCCACGCTCATAGTTGTTTTCTTATCTGACTTAGCAGAGTAAGCATTGAATCCCATAAATGCCGCAACAACTCCACTAGCAGCGATTACATAGACGCTTGCAATATCTGTTATTAACGATGCAGCCTGATCGAAGCCGAGAACACTAGCTAATAAAATTATAAACGGATAAATTAGCATTCCTGCGAGTGCAAAGCCTGTGTATCTACGTTCTGCATCGCGCTTCAAATCTCGGTCATTAATCTCTAATCTGCGTTCTTCGAGGCGTAATTTTTCCCATTCATAGGGCTGAATGACCCCATCTCCATTAACGTCAGCTTTCTTAAACTCTGTCATAACGATGCAAATCCTCTCGCTATTCTTAAATTCCTAGTAATAATAATAACCTTTTTATAGTCATGTGTATATACGGCATACAAGCCACGTTTAATCTCTAATAATTTCAAGGCAAACCACTTCTTGACTTGAGTGCATAATCAAAACCCTGCTTTTCTCTCGTTCTAGTTCACAAGCCTGCTGATCGCTGAACGTTTTTATCTGATAATATTTGAGATAATCAGTATTAACAAAGTGCAAGAATACTAAAACATAAATCATGGCAAATAATCCCTTACATCAAGCCAACCCATATAATGAAGATAAGCAGTAGCGCCAACAGCAGCCGCTGTGAGTAACACTACTATTCCTGCTATGGTCAAGGCCATCTCCTGACGTTCTATTGCCTCACGCCTCAATCTGGCTTCTGTCTCGCGCTTTTCTTGTAATACTTCCTTGCGTATGCGGAGCAAAGAGTGCCAATGCGAAATTCCTTTTGATCGACAGATCCATTCGCGTAATTCCTCCTCCAGTTCTGCCGCTTTCTGCTCAGATGCCCAAATGTCGAGGGCTTCACTATTCACGCTTGAAGTGCGAGAGCCTCGCTTTTTGCTCATCTTCTTCTTAGCTTGATCGGTAGCATCGAAGAACGAACTGATTTCTCTGCTTAAACTAGCAACGGTTTTGCCTGCCATAATGCCAGTTTTTATGGCTCCGAGCAGAACAAAAGGATCAGCCATTTTTATCGACCGTCAGAATGAATAGGACTTCTTGTTAAATATTCTAACGTATTTTCGAGGGTTTTGATACGTGCTTGTAATTGTACGATCTGATTAAACTGAACTAAGAAACCTGACATATCATCATAGACGATTTCGAACTCCGAATATATGTCTTCTATCGTTTCTCCACCTTCTTCTTCGACCTCTTCGATGTATTCAATAATAAACTCTATCGAGTCACTATTTTCTTCGACATCACGAATAAGGTTTGTTCGATCAGTTGCATTATTCTCAATAGTCAATGTCTCGACTTGAGAAGTTAGCCCTTCGATAATAGATGCTTGAGAACTTGCATACCAAATACCACCGCCTATAGTTGATACAATTGCTACCACCGCACTTGCAGCGACAGCTATATTAACCTTTGGCAGTTTATCCGACATCGCATCACCCCACCACTGTTATCCGTAGCAATAAGGCAATAATGAAACCAGAACTTGCAAGATACATATATTCTAATCTCTTTACCCTATTGAATAAATCACGCATTTGAATGTCCACAGTAGTTTGCAGCGCAACTAATTGCTTCTCTAAGCCATCTATGCGTTCATGGGCTGATGCTGCGCTGCGTTTATTCATTATTATGAATTATCTGCAATTGCTTTGTTAACAGCCGTCATACTTTCGTCAGTCCAATAATCTTTAGCTACCATCAACTCTAAATGCTCTACGTTACGAGCTTTGGTTGCAGTCCAATCGTCTGCTTCCATCTCATCAGGTTTCCCTGCGTTTAACAGATCAACACTATGACCCATAGCTGTGTAGTTTTGTGCGATTTGTTCTTCTGTTATTTCGTCCATTTGTTTATCCTTCTAGTGTAGCTATTCTAGCTTCTAATGCATCGTTCTTTGCTGAGAGTTCTTGTAGTGCCTTTACCATAATAGGCATAAGAGAAGCATCACCTATACGCTGTCTTCCATCGGCCTCATCTTCAGTCCACATATCAAAACCGTCTTTAATATCAGAATGGCTATCTATTACGGTTTTAACTTCTTGAGCTATAAATCCGTGATTATAATGCTCGTTCATTACTCGTTTAGTAGAATCAGAAACGTGAGCCTTCATATCCGATGGAACATCTTTTTCTTGTTTCCATCTAAAAGTTACAGGTCTGAGATCCTTAATAAAGCCTAATCCTGCTGTTGCATCTTGAATGTCTTCTTTAAGCCTAATATCAGAAGGGGCTGTAATAGAAGTTGCACCAAATGCAATGTTGCTATCAGTAGACCCTTTACCAAAAGTAAAATTCTCACTACCAACGCCTGTTGGTTGATAGCCCATAACAATACTGTAGTTAGTATTATTAGCAGGTGTGTTAGCTTGATACCCAATACAAACATTACCTTCACCAGTTGTTATAGCCTCACCACCTCTGGTAGACCCAACATTATAACTCCCTGTTGTTACACCTACTAAAGCATTGTTTCCGAAACCAACGTTATAAGTACCTGTTGTATTTGCTCCTACTGCAAACTGTCCAAGAGCAGTATTATAGCCCCCAGTAGTATTAGAGTATAGAGCTTCATAGCCACAACCAGTGTTAAATCTTCCTGTCGTATGTGCTTGTAGCGTACTTTTACCTACAGCAACATTAGCATCACCAGTTGTATTTGATACCATAGCATTAAAACCAACTGCAGTGTTGTTGCTTGCGGTGCTATTTAAACCTAAAGAGTTATTACCCATTGCTGTATTATTACTGCCAGTAGAATTTGCTTCTAGTGCTGAGACACCGACCCCAACATTTTGAGTACCCGTTGTATTAGATAGCATTGCTACCCGTCCTATTGCAGTGTTGGAGCTTCCTGTAGTATTTGCACCTAAAGCACCAGCACCCAAAACGGTGAGGTTAACACCAGTAGTATTCGCATCTGCTGCCTGATAACCAACTGCAACGTTGTGTTCTGCAGTTGTGTTTGCTGCTAATGCACTAGCCCCTATTGCTACATTATTAGCGCCAGTAGTGTTAGCCACTAATGCGTCATCACCTAATGCTGAGTTGTTAGCACCAGAAGTATTTGCTTCAAGTGCTTGGTCACCTACAGCAGTGTTGTTATTTCCTGTGTTAAGCTCAAGAGCTTGGTAGCCTATGGCAGTATTATATTGCGCTGTTGTTGCAGTTTTTAATGCTTCAAAACCAACAGCGGTATTTCTATCACCAGTAGTTAATGCTGTTCCTGCTTCATCACCGACAACAGTATTATAGTTCCCACCAGAAGCAATAGAGTTCCCTGCATTTACACCAACTCTCACATTAGACGTTCCTGCTGTAGCAGTAATAATATCAGTGCCATCTGCAAAGGTAACATCACCACCGTCTGATAAGGTTATTCTTGTGTTTCCGTCATCTGTTTTGAATACAAGTCCGTCACCGTCAGACGCTGAAATTTGACCTGTTGTGATCTGCCATTCATTATTTGTTTGGTCTAAAACCGCAACTTGTATCCAAGCGTTATTCGCTTCATTTCGGATATACAGCTTATTATTTGTTGTATCATACCACCACTGATTAGCAAACATTGTGCTAGGTGCAGATGTACCAGAGTTATTCGAAGCTAGTGCTTGCAAGGCATTGTTTATATCAGCCCTCGTAGCAGGAAAGCCCTGATTAGCTATATTCATATCATGTTGTGCCATTTAAACGATCTCCTTACCAAATCCTTTAGCCACATAGTCAAGTGTAACTGAGTTTGTGCTTGTACTACTACCAGAAAATACTTCTATATCAAATCCTGCTCTGGTTTTATTCGTAATAACATATCTCTCACCATCTGCCAAGTTCGCCAACGACAATCCCAAAGCAGGAACTCCCTTGAACTTAGTAGGGAATGTAACCGCTTTAGTTCCAGTAAATGTTATATCTACTTCTGACTGTGTTCGCTCTGGCATATCAATTTCTGCTCTAAGTTCTCTAATAGCAGGAGAAGCCGCGCCATTTGTGCATTCTAATATACATCTGAATTGCATCGCTCTGGCTGTTATATCTGCAACGATAAACGGCTGATACGCTGTATAAGTTGGTGAACCAGATGGATCATCATTAGTGTGGCGCAATTCAAACCTTGCTGATGTTACGTCAAACTGGGCAGGATCTCCGTCAAAATCTCCAAGACGAGCATCAAAAAGCCCTGTGGCACTGTCGAAATCGTTAACATAATCTAAATAATCCACCTTGAATTTCGGGTATATTCGGCTTGTATATACTTCACCAAAATCAACCGTTGTATTAAAATCGTATGTTCCAGATGTCACCGTTCCAGAAAATCCATCAAATAAACCAAGACCATCATCAAAATTGCCTGTTCCGCTATCGAATTGATCTACGGTATCCAAAGCCAGATAATCGCCCTCACTATCTTCTAAGACTACGACATTGCTTCTAGCCCCTGCGAAGACAGGATCTTCTTGTATTGTTTGAATAGCATTAAAGTTCTCTACGTTGTTTGGATCGACTAGCACAACGAAACTTGCAGCCGCTGCCGAAACACCGCCTATTTTATCAACAGCCTTTAAGAAATAAGTACCTGTTTTAGCAGGAACAACAGCCGTATTTGCAGGACGGGCAATCTTATCAACTATGCCAACTGCATTTTGATAGCTTGCGCCAGAAGTCTCCGATGAAAACCTGACTTTATAGTGCGATAAATCAGCATTGCTTACTGGTGTCCAAGATAGATTCAAAGCGCTACCTGTTACGTTACCAGTGAAGTTTGTCACGTTATCTGGTGGACTTGCAAAGGCTGTTAATTGCTTTCCTGCTATTGAGGTAAACGGCCCTGCTGCACCAAAAGAATTAAAAGCTCTAGCCCTAACATCATAAGTATCATCACCTAATCCAGTTACTTCGAATAATCCATTTCTTTGCTTACCTACGGAAATAAAATTAGTGTCGCTAGTTCTCTTATATTGAGCCTCAAATTCAACTGCATATGGCTCATTGGATGTAACATCTATAATAAGAACACCAACGGCTGCTTGATTAACAACTCGCAGATCAAAATCAACTCCTAGTCCGACAGTTGGGAGATCGGTTGCAGATGGGAGAGTTGTGGAATTAAGTTCAAAGGCTGTTTCTTCTGCGTTCCAATCGTAAACGGCTGAACTTATCTCACGCAAAACCATAGTGACCTCTAAAGCCTTATCTTGAGAAATCCCAAAACTCCAGTCAGCTACTTCAAAAGTCTTAGAGCTAAATCCAAGCCTTGTGTTTGTTAGACTTATGATATCACCGATTTGAAGCTGTAATGCTCTAAGACCAAACGTGCCAGATAAAGTAAGTTGTTCACGTTGTTTGTATAATGCAATTTTAGCTATTCTTTGCGCTGCAGATGCTGTTGGAGTAAACGGCAACGGAATGTCTTGGATTATTCTCTCACCACCATCAACAGTTTCAAAAGTGCTTGATGTGACTATTGGGTAGTCTGTCGGCTGATAATCTGATTCAAAGCCTGCAAACATACCCGAAACAGCATTAAAATTATCTCTTCGACTATGCCGAGTGTTGACTTGTAAGTTACTTCTTAAATCATCCTCAGTAAGCGTCAAAACTGATGATGTAAATTCTCCTGCTTTGACACCCCATTCACCTTGACTATAAAAAATTGTTCCTGCCATAGATGCCACAAGATCAGTGATAACATCGTCTGGTGGTAAAGAGGTGACAAATGATCCATGAGTTTGATATCTATTTTCGTTTCCTCCCCTTACTACACTTACATTTTCATCACAAACATTAGCGGCTGTGGAAAATATAGTATCATTTATTTCTGTTCCTGCTACACCAAGCCCATAATCTGACAATAAATAGTCTCGCAAACATAAAGCAGCATTAGAAGACCATGCTGTTGATGTTGTTCTTGGATCATATACTTTTTTACCTCTTACGGTTGCGCTAAATATTGGTAATCCTTGAGGAAATACAGAAGTATCAAATTCAGCCCTGACATAAATATAACAAATACCTTTTGCCTGATGTGCAGTTGTCCATGCAGTATCTTCAGCCACTAAATCAGTGTCAGCAGGTTGATTATTTGTGCCTAAATGTTTCTTTATTCGTAATGCTGAATTAACTACGTTTCCATCATCATCCTTGATCTGAAATTCATCATTAGTAGCGAAACCGCTACCGTCTAAAGAAAGAGTAACATTTCCTGCAAATACATCGATAATTTCAGCACATTCATGTCCTGCCAAAGCAATCAAGGTATGCAGATACTTTTGATCGTCTGTAATAGAACGATAAAAAATAATACCACCGACACGATGCACTCCATAGACGATTGCATGATCAGCCGCAGGAACAACAGCATTAACAGTTGATCCATAACCCTTCTGGGCTGCTTGTGCTGATGCGGCTGCTGCTGCTGCTTTCCTCGTAGCTTTTTTTGAGAGAGCATTGAGAGCGTATGAAGTGATAACAGTTGCGCCAACATAATATATAACAGCAGCCACCGCTGTTGATCCGACTACTCCTGCTATAATTGGAATAACAAACTGTGGCATTATTCAACGCTCCAAAACAAATCATTCTCATCTAAAGGCCATAATATCATTCCATTATCACATATGAAAGCACCTAGATCGCTCACTACTACTCCCAATACAACAGGCAAAACACCAATCGTTTGATCAACAGGCCGACCAACAATAAAACCCCTCGATGGAAATCTACCCTTAAATCGTTCTAATCTATCGTCAAGCATATCTATAACTGTGTCATATTCTAAGTGCATTAATTTGCGTCTATAATGCAAAAGAGCAGATTTTGGTGTCGTATAATTACCTAAGCAATCATCTGCAAAACCTTGACCGCGCATAATTTCGACTGCCTTATTTATAAACGTAAAGCAATCATGTTCGCCCCAAACAAAAGGATAATCGTGCAAGCTGTTTACATATTCAGCTAACTTAATATCCCAATTTGGAACACGCATCAGCCACCGCCACCCCATTGTAATCTTTGGTTTTGTAGGCTTTCAACAAAATCAAATGCTTTATCTCCTGCAAATCTTTGCTTTTGGTTTTCAGCCGTATATCTGCGATTTCTTGGCTTTTCTAAGTCAATCAATCTACTCTCAACGGATGTCGTTATAGTTGATGTTTCTGGCCCTTCATCAATATTCATAGTGTCCATGTAACCAGTGAACGCTAACATAGCATTTTGATTTGCAGGACTTGACCAATTTATAAAACCAAAATGAAGATTACAAAGTCTGCCCTGATAAGGAGTATTTAATGCGTGTACTAGTAAATTTGATGGAATACCGCTTAAAGTAAGAGTAATTCCTTTTGCGCTTATATCCTGACTTTCTTGTACATCTGATATTGTTAAAAGATCGCCTATACCATTATATGTCTGACCGCTTCCAGAAGTAATAGTAATATCTCCATATCCTGTCCAAACACGAATAGTATCAGTATCAAAAAACAATTCTACAGCATAAAACGGAGAAACTTCAGAATCATCAAGTGCGTTTAATATGGATGATATTATCGTTCTAGTCATCAGATAGCCTCAACGCCACCGAAAGTTATTCCATAAAGAGCAGTCTCTCTTATGCTCCAGTTCTGCTCGTCACTAGCTAATCGAAAGCGTCCAACTGTATTAGTCACAACAACCGTTGCATTATCGCTTGGAGCAGTTCGTATATAAGGCCATATATCGACTGCAACCTGACCAGATCCATTACTATCAACATCAGCTAGAACTTTGTGAAGCGTTGCACTTCCTGCTGTTCCTAACTGTATATAATCTCCTGCCTTGAGCCATCCTGTTTGCGAGTTTGTGCAACCATCTATATTTAACGTGCCGCCTATTTGACTAGCTCCGTTTACGAGTGGAGTGCCTCCTGCTGAACCTCTAGGACTTGCACCGACAGGATCTCCAAGCGTAAATGTGCCGAATCTACCTCGTAAGCTAACGAGAAAAGCAACCCACTGTTCTGCGTCTGCTCTATTCATCGAGGGAAGCGTCACATCTACTTCCCATCTTTGCCCTGCATGAGCCACCGCCTGTTGTTGATAGGTAAAAGGCGACATACTCATTCCGACAGTATTAACTGCTCTGAGCGTAATATTTCGAATACCTGTGTGCGATGGAAGTGTTAAAGGATAAGTTATAGCCATTTAGAACGCATTGGCAAAGCTGCCACCCCTTCTCCGAGCATCCAAAACAGCCGCCTTACTTGCCTCGGCTATCTGTGGAAGCAGTGTTTGTATTTCGGTTCTGACGGTTTGCTGAACTCCAGTAGTCACATTGATAGTTTGATTTACTACGACCTCACCACCAGAGTTTCCTCTTGAGTGATCTACAACTGTTTCATTTGGGTGAAGCATAGCCATAAAGCCACCTCGACCATCTAATCCACCTGATCGAGGGCCGTTTCCAGTGTATCCACCACCATCAAATGAAGTCGGTCTAATCCGAGGGCCAGTTACAGCCCCACCTCCACCTAACCCTGCAAACATAGCAGGATCGGCAACGAAACTAGATATAAAACCTGTGATCTTCTTGATGATAAATATTCTATAAAGTTCTGCTATTATAGTTGATGCCATTGATCTGAAAGCATCTTTGGCTGACATACTTCCATCGATTGCACTCATAAAGGCTCGTTCAAATGAGTTTCCAATCATATCAGCAGCATCTTGGATTGGCTGCATTCTTTGTCGCGTTGCTTTAAGTTGTCTCTCAAATTCTTGTGTAAGTCTTTTTGTGCTTTCTTCGGCTTCTTTATTTGCCTCTGTTCGGTCTTTCGTAATTTTTATTTGCAAAGCCTCTCGTTTTTGTAACAGCAAGTTTTGCAATCCACTACTTTCTAAAACCGAATCAAAAGTTTTGAGTAGCTCCTTAGAATCTACTTCCATATTTTCAATAGATTCTCTCGCTAATAATAGATTCTCTGCTAATGCTCTTGCACTCGTTGATTGACTAAATGCGTCATTAATTGCGTCAACTACTTGCTTACTTTCTAACAGTTCTAAATTAAGCGCCTCAACTTGATCTTTCTGAGCGATAAGCTCTTTAACTATTGCGAGAGGCCTTTTCTCAAATTCAATTCCCTCCATTCTTCCGATAGTAAAATTTAAAAGATTAATCTCACTAGTTACATCTTGAACTTGCGTTTTAAATGGTTCTAATGCAGGCGCAAGGCCATCTAAAACTCCACCTCTAACAACCTCAAACTTTTGCCTTCTCAATCTATCTATTAATCTTTGTGTTGCATCTGTTGCTTTATCGATTGGCAAAGTAATATTGTTTTTAATTATCTTATCTAAACCTTTTAAATCATTTATAGCATCTGCGACTTTGTTTAATTCTTCTGCTGCATCTCCTGCTGATTTACCAAAACCTCTCAAAGCAAGAATAGGAAAAACAATAGCTGCAATAACACCAAGTGCAGGAGCAACAACGCCAAGAGAGCCACCAAGAAGCGCAAAGCCTCCTGCGATTTGAGGTACTTGCATACCAAGCACTCGGAACATATTTGTTCCCATCGATGCCTGTACCGCGATGTCGCCTAACTGGTTCGCAGTGTTTTGGAATATGAAGGTATTTCTACCTGACATTGATTTGCCAGTTTTAGCAACGCTTGCACCCATCTTATCAACAGCGCTATCGGCTTGCATTGCTGACGTTTTAACTTGATCGGTAGCTCGTTTAAAATCTTTAGCGCCCTTCTGAGCGCCTCTAGCATCGATATTAAGGCTTAATGTTGTCATAATAATTACGCTCCGTAATATCTAAGGCCATCATGCAACGAGCAAAACTTTGGCGTTCAATAGGATCATCAAGACCAATATGAGAGCAATATGACATAATTTCACTGAACGGTATAGGGGAAAACCCAGAATATCCTATTTGCCGCCCTTGTCTCAAATCGTTATATCCAATCCAATACATCATATTTTGAGGATTAGGTTTATTTCTGACCTCTATTGCGCCCTTTGCCATCAAGTAAGCCTCATCCTTTGCAGAGTACTTAAAAGACCATAGAAGCGCCTCGATTAGTTTTTTACCGTTTCCTCTTCGACTTCCTGTCTAAAATTACCTAACTCATCAACGTACTTTGCCCAATCCATAAAAAACTGGGATAATTCATTTATTTTAGCATCGGCAAGCGCCAGAAAATGATCCCTATCACATATCATCTTAGTGCCATCGTTTTGTATATTAGTCTCCCATGAAACAACGCAAGTATCATAAAGAGCTTCAAATAACTTCTTGCCAACTTCCTTATCGGAATCAAACTTAAATTTTGTGTATTTATCCTCGTTATCAATCATTTTAGTTGCTTTGAGGGTTTGCATTTCCTGATATAATACCACTTGTTCACGTTTTACTGTTAAATCAGGGTTCGCCCAACCTCCTGCTCGACATTTGATCGAGATATATGTTTTGCCCTTATCAGCTAGAAAGTCCATATCAGGGGAAAAATTACTCTCAAAAACCATATCTGATAATTGAGGTTTCTTTAGTTTAAGCATCGGTGTCTCCTTTGTCGGTTTTGTGTGGGGCAGGAATACCGACAACCCACCCCACTATAGCTAGCTATTCTTGTGTTTTCTTAGCCTTGGATTCCTTGGCTAGTTCGGGTTTGTCGGCCAACCCTAACTCTTTGACAGTCTTAGCATCAATTTGATCGCCAACGTAAAAAGTTTTCTCTTTACCATCGACAGTTCCGTGAAATTTACGAACAGCAATCATGAAACTGCTCTCGTTAGTTTTACTGACGCATCCTCGGTAGCTTCGTCATACATTGCTCGGATTGTTACGTCCTGCATTGCATTAGTGCCAGTGAAGTCAATATTAGATCCCACAAACTTACACTTAGGAAATACAAGAGTGTATTTTTTACTCGATACTGAACCTAATGGAAAAGTAACTGCAAAGAGCGAGTGATTTGTATCTCTTGCTGCATTATACAAAGTTGCAAAGTTAGTATCTACATAAACACGAGCAGTTATCTCAGGAAGCAAAGCTCCTCTTGTAATGCCATCCTTAGTAAAAGAGCTTCCTAGCTTTGTTTGTGCTTCTCTGCCTTCATAGTTGAAGTTGATAGTCGCACTCTCAAAAGCGTCTAGTGTGTACCCTGCAAATGCTATCGTTCCAACGTCAACACCTGATGTTAAAGGCGCTCTTTCGGTTTGATCTGTATATGATGAGCTACCGATTGCAGATGTTGTCGTATCAAGTGAACCTATGCCAGTGAGATCAAATGAAAACCCGATCTCTGCATTGGAAGCAAGAGTTAATGATCCACCAGTTGCCTCGACACCTGTGTAACGCATCATTGTAAGCGTACCGCCAACTCCTGCGTTTATTCCGTTCTCTACAGTAACCGTTTTAGTTGCCTTTGCACTTTTTAATACGTTTGTTGAATAAGCGCCTTGAAGCAAGCTCTCAAGGAATGTGTCGTAAGCTCCATAAACTAATGTGCCTGACATAGAACCAGTGACATCAATTCCTGCGATAGCCGTTTCTACAGCTTCGCCTTTTGCTGCGAGTGATCGATGCTCGATTACATTTGGAGCAGCAGTCATATTTATTGGAACATCGCTTGTTGTGAACGATGGTGATGAGGGAGTAGTTCCCACTGTTGATTCAGCCACAAACGCGCTCCGTAGCTGATTAGATGCAATGCCAGTCATGTTGTGGCCTCCTTATTTAAACTCGTATCGCACAAAAGGTACGACAAAAGTTGCAATGTTAAATGGTATATCAGAAACCTCGCCAGAAATATATGGGTGCTGTTGATCTGGTGAGAATCTAATAAATTCGTTTGTAGTCGCTATTGCACCCGTATTCGCAATCCTTTTATCAAAGAAAATACCGTCTAATGTTTCTGCGTAACCTCTCCAAGTCTCCGATCCCTTGCCGTTCTCCGTAAAGATCTGGATAGTTACAATGCCAGTATAATCTATTCTGTTCGTATTTGCACCAATAGATCCTTGCATAGTTAAACCGTTTTCTATTGATACTCGAATACTATTAAAAGAAGGGCTGAACTCATGACCATCGAAACCTATTGGAGTTGTTGTTCCCCATTGAGCGCTTAAATACACCTCAATCGCTTTTCGCTCTAATGCATAAGTCATATTAACACGTTCCTATATTTGGTTCGCATCTCAGCTAACGTTAGTGCAACCATACCTTTCGGAGCTTTCTTAGACCATCCATTTTCTAACCTATTTCCATAAGGCAGATTATTTTGAATAATAATTGATTTATCTTTCTTATACTCAAAAGTCTCTATTG
>Ga0209337_1000495_pt1 | contig 31810 bp, 39 predicted proteins | sample LinPmetageLP53_FD_184044 | JGI IMG/M metagenome (GOLD analysis project Ga0209337, IMG submission 184044) | Marine viral communities from the Pacific Ocean - LP-53 (SPAdes) (version 2) | ecosystem: Environmental > Aquatic > Marine > Oceanic | place: Pacific Ocean | collected 2010-02-08 | reverse complement strand
GTGGTTTTAACGGGATGGTGCAACCATGTGAGGATGCATTAAATGAATGTAAACAAGTATGGTATAATAAAAAAGAAGAGGGGCATAGGTTACATATAAACAATTGCTTACCTTTTTTAGAAGGGATGAGACCTGTTTGGGGGTCGCCCCCTGAACAAAGAAAAAGAAAAGTCTCTATGAAAAGAGGCATAAGTGCAAGGAGAAACGCATAATGGAAGAAGAGTTTAAAAAAGATTTAGAAATTTTAGAATCAGAAATTATTGATATTCAAAATCAATTAGCTAATGTAAATAGTCAAAGATCTGCATTAGCAACTAGAGCACAACAATTAGCTGGAGCAGCAGGATATTTAAGGGGTAAACTTAATATAGATATTCCTCCTGAAGATACAGTAGAACAGACACAAGAAGAGCCAAAAGAAACCACGGAGGAAAACTCGGAGGCTTAAAAAATGCCAACTACAGCAAATGAACAATTTGACTACATTAGAATTGATACCGGTGGAGGTGTTTTTACTAATAGAGATTTAGAAGCAAGATCTCTTACAGGAACTTCTTTTTCAGTGTTAGAAGGCACTGATGATTTTTTATATTTAGGAGATGACGCTAAGTTTGATATGGCAATATTTGATGTAGATGCTAGTGGCAGTCTTACAGCACCTTTAAAATATGAGTATTTTAATGGGTCTAATTTTGCAGAATTTATTCCAGACACTCAAGAATATAATATGGATCAAGCTGATGATGGTACATATACTGGAGAAGCATATGGGTTTATTGGAGATGGTGTAGAAATATTTCCAATGAGGATAATAAGCGATTGGGCTAAAACAACTGTTGATGAAGGACAGTCTGCATATTGGATAAGAATAAGTGCACCGAATGGTATAGCTACTGCTCCAACAATAAAAAATATTAGAAAAAGACCTTTAGAAGCCTACTGCACTACCAAAGAAGTATTTGAACTATTACAACTTGCGAATGTAACAGGCACTACAGATTTTACTACTGCTACTATTCCAACTAAAAATACAGTAGAAACTTATATAGCAGGAGCACAAGCTCAGATAGACTATCAAACTCGTAAATCTTGGAGAATGAATTATGTAGCTGATGAAAAACATGATTTTAATATTTTTGGATTCAAACCTGATAGAGCTAGCCCATATAAAATATTAGATTTAGCTGTATGGGATGGGAGTGAGTTTGATTCTAGATCCCAAGGTAGAGATAAAGATTACTTTTTAACAAGAGATACTGGAATGATACATTTTTCTAGATATTTCTTTTTACCCGCGAGATTTAGAGGGTTTAACACACCAACATTTAGATTTGGTGGTGGTGAATTTATAATGCCAGTTAGAATAAAATATTTATACGGTAGAAATATAGGTACAGATGTTAGAGAAGGTCCATTTGTTACTGAATTAACTAAGAAACTAGCAGCGATAGAAATACTCAAAAACTCTGACTTTGGTAATTTAGCAGTGAGCGGTATGGATAGAGTCCCATTACAACAAAAACTACAGTTATTTCAAGTTGAAGTAGCAGAGGGTATAGAGTCACTTAAGCGTGTGGAGATATTCTAGATGCCTACTGAACCAGTACCAGTAAATGAATTTATAACAGACTTAGAGGGTCAATGGACTCACACTAATGTAAGTGGGGCAGGTAAAAAACCGGGTTTCATAGAAGTTACAGGTGCGGGTGAACCTATGAGATACAACTTAAATGTAAATGATCAAGTTGTTGCTAGACCATCAGGACCAGCTTTACAAGAAATACCAATTGGAAACAGGAAATTTGGTAATAGAATTTATAATATTACATTGGAAATATATACAAACACAAGTAGACAACGTTTGTATGATGTAATGAGAGAAGTTAGGCGTGTTTGCCACGCAAGAATACATAGTTTAACTAACTTTCAACGTATCCAATTCATGGACTTTAATGAACAAACAAACGCCCAAGCTAATGTATGGGCAGGCACTGTATCAGTTCAACTGGTCAATAGTGCCATTACTTTAGAAACGTAAGGTTTTATAGTATAATAAAACGTAGGAGGAAATATAATGGCAATATTTCGAAGTGATCAATCACAATTAACATATGCAATGGAGGCGGCTCCGGGAGGAGACCCAGAATTAAATAATGGAACTTTAACAACAACTCATTGCGATATAAAAGGTGCAGTAACTGCGGGAACATCGCAAGTTGAATATGATGGCATAGCGAATGGTCCATTTACAGTTGGGGATATGGTTAGAATAGGTCCGGGTACATCAACAAGTGATGCGGGTAGTTCTACAGCAGCTCCTTATGAAGTAAGAAGAATAGTGCACGGCACTAACTTAGCAGCTGATGATAATACTATGTTCTTTGACAGACCTCTAGCATTTAATCATATTGATAATACTACTGTAACTGAAATATCTGCTGCCAGCACTACACAAGCTCACAAGATAATTACCGAAGTTCCGGGTGTATACGAGTCAGTTACAGTGCCAGATATGACTCCATCTTTTGAACCAAGATATTTATTAGGAAGCACTAATAGTAATAAAAGAGATTGGACAAAAATGTATGTTGGAGCACAATCATTTACAGGTTCTTTACCTAGTTTTATAGCACTAAATGGAAAGCCGCTTAGATGGGCTATAGGTACTGTATCTGACATTCCATCTGCTGTAGATAATGTAAGCTCAAATAACACTGATATAAATGGTGCTGTAAGTAAAGGTGATATTTATGTAACATTAGACGCTTCTCATGGATATAGTGCTGGAGAATTTATATGTTTTAGCATAAATGCTTCAACCCCAGTAACAGGGGCTTCAACTTCTGTGGGTCAAGAGGTTAAAAAAATTGCAGCATTCCCAAGTACAAATGTAGCAAGATTAGAAAGACCTTTTAGATTTGATCATCCTGATGATTCAGCTGCTAGAAGAGTGACTTCTGGTGCGACTATAAAACATCACATAGATGAAGCTAATATTTTAGACACAATGTCATGGCATTTACACATGAGAGATAGTAGTGAAACAGCTGCTAATGATTTTGATAGAAGATTTGTAGGAGGCTTTGTAGGTTCTTGTAATATTTCTGCAGATGAGGGTGGTATGTTAATGACTGGTTGGGACAGTGTACAATTCTTAGACATGTTCCACAATCAAGAAAATGTATCACAACCTAATGTAAATCCGGGATCTGAAGCTAATAACACAGGTGTATTTAGTTCGGATTCTTTTGCAGCAGGTTTACCAAGATTTACTGACATGTTAAAAATTACTGGTAGTGATATATCATTTCCTAGCACTGAACCATATTACTTCTCTCAAGGATCCGTTAAATTTATGGGTCAAGAATTTGCTAGAGTTAGAAGTTTTAACTTAGGAATTACAAATGGTGAGGAAGCTAGATACTACATAGCCCCTAGATTTGGCAGACAAAGAGGTCCAGCTGAAATTAGAGAGGGAAGAAGAAGTTATGGGTTATCATGTACACTTGCTTTACCAGATACAGCTGCATCTGCTACTGGAATAGCTAGAAATTCAGCGACTGAGTTCTTCAAGCAGATAATGATGGAAGGTAATTATGGAAGTGGGATGGAAGGATTTAATATCGAGTTGACCTTTACTAGAGGAACTAATGATATAATTCAAATATTAATCCCAGCGGATTACACTTCAGGGGATGAGACATCTGGAGCAGGGGTAGGAGTAGCAGAGAATGGTGCTTTCTTAACAGCAGCCCCACACCCAATTAGTGGTGAGCCTCTATTACAAATAGGTGCGGAGTTTAGTTGTAGAAATTTAAAAATAGTAGTAACGGATACAGAAAAAGAATATACATAGGAGGTATATATGACAACAGAGTCAAGTCCAGCAAAGCAAACTTTTGATATAGAAAAATACAAAATAAGTAAAGAAAATCAAACTTATACTGTTAAAGTAAACGGAGATGAGTTTGATGTTGTGGTTAAACCAATGACGTGGCAACTTAAAAATGAGTTGATCGCAAACTGCATGAAGTTTGATACACAAGGTAATTCTTCTTTTGATAGTGGTAATTACATAAAAGAAGTGTTAAAAACTATAATTGTAGAAGCACCGTGGGGTGAAACCACGGATGACTTTTTAGGTTCAATTAATGCGGATTTAGGAGCAGCTTTAGAGAAGTTAGTTCCATCAGCATTTGATGCATCGTTTCAAGAGGTTGATGTAATAAAAAAAGGATAGATCGATTTTTAAGAGGAATAAACGTGTCAACAAAAGAATCGATCTTGTTTACACATTTTTCAACCACGTTGACACTAATAGAGATGGGATTATCATATACAGAAGTTAAAAATTTATCGGATACAGAAGTTACAATGTTGTTAGCAACTAATGCAGCCTTCCATGAGTATAAAAACGAACAAATGGAAAGAAATTCAGTTCACCAACAGGCGGCTTCACATCCAACACATCCAAAAGGATATTAATAAATGGCAGAACAATATGACATAAGGTTTCAATTGATGGCTGATGCAGCTACAACTGCTGCTATTCAGGGTAATCCGACTGGTGTATTACCGGGGGGTGATTCAGAAAGTAGAGACAATCAAAGAAGGCAACTACAAGCTCAAAATAAAAGTTTAGCTGCTTTGGTTGGGGTGCAGTTTAGTATAGCAGCACTACTTAAAAACTCTCAAGTATTCACAGGTACTATTGGTGCTTTATTTCAATTGTTGGGAGCATTTATTGATATTACTTTAGCCCCACTTATGCCAGCTTTTGCTAATGTATTATCTTTTATAGGTAGTAGAGGTCCGGGGTATGTAAACTTTATATCTAATTTAACTAGTCAAATAGCGACTGGTATTAGAAATGTAGGGGGTTTTTTAGCACAAATTTATCAATCAATTGCAAGTATAGGTGCCCCAGTATTTAGTTTATTTGATAAAGATGGTGTATCCGCAGATGGAAGATTGAGATTGTCTGACATTCTTGCTGGTTTAGGAACTGCTGTATTAGGTAGTGGTATATTCGCAGCATTACAAACAGGTTCAAAGAATTTAATAACTGCTACAGTCGGGTCTATGATGCAAGGAACTTTGGGTAAATTAACAGGTTTTATAAAAGGGGTAGGTTTTGTAAGTTTAATTTTTAGTGGTCTTAGTATCGCAAACATTTTTGAAACTTCAGGAATAAAATCAGGTGTTTTAGCAATAGCTGACTTTATGTTAGCCACAGTATTCGCGTCAATAGGTGCTATATTAGGTGGTTTAGCTACAGCAGGTTCTCCTATAGGGGTACTTCTTGGAGGTGCTTTAGGAGGTGTAGGTTATCAAAAATTCTTATCACCTAAATTCTTCGGTGGAGATGGAGGATTAAGAGCTGCGGGCTCATTTACTTCGTCAGGAGGTGGTTCTTCAGCCCCACCAGATAGAGCTCAAGCTTATGATCGTGCTTTAGCATTTCCAGTATCAGACACGGCATCATATGTAGCATCAGGTAATACAAACTTATATGACTATGATAGAGCCGCAGGTAGATCAATGGCAGGGAGATAAGAGATGGCGGCAAATGCATTATCAATATTATTATTTAGTGGCGAAACAGATGGTTCAGCATTAAGATATGCTTTAAAAGCTGACGCTTTTTCTCTTAACTTTGTTAAAACCCCTATACAGACACCGTTACCTCAAGGCGGGCAGCCTATAATATTGGACTTTGGGCACATAAGACCTACTCTTACTATTAGTGGTTTAGTGGATACAACAGCTCCCGGAAGCACTGAAAATCAAACGGGTCCAACTAAAGACAGTAGCTCAACTTATACAGTACCAAGTAAAGAAAATTTAGAAGACTTTGTTACAAGTAAATTTTTTGATAAAAACACGCAACCTGTTGAAGTAATACTTTCAGATGGGACATCAACATCAGTCGCAGAATATAGAGGTGCTATATCTCAAGCTAGATTTGATTTAGCTCCCGCTACTGAAGATAGATTCGCATTTACACTAGTCTTCGTATGTGAACTGAGGAAATCAGGTACGTAATGACAGATCCATTAACTTTTCAACAATCACGCGTATACATCTGGACTCAAATAGGTGAATTAAATGATACATCAGACGATGGTGGCACGGGTTCTGGAACTGGTATATCTACTTCTAGAACAGCTATAACAGTTAGAAACGCTAGATTTAATGGTGAAAGTGCTTCTACTGGACATAGAATTGAACAAGGCATGGATATTCTTATAGATTCAGAAATGATGAAAGTTACTGCTTGTAGTAATAGAACTGATACGAGTATTACCGTAGCAAGAGCTGAACATACTAATGCGAAAATCGGTAGTATAGGTGGTTCTGCAGCTCAACATTTAACAGCAGCTAAAATATTCGGGTGGACAGAATTAAAAGACTTTACCGCTGGGACTACATTAGCCCAAGGTTTTAGTATTACTGATAATATATATGAAGCTAGAATGTTAGAGATTGTATTTAGTAACGCACCACAAACATCAAGATATGGTGTAGGTAATTTAGAAGGTCTATTATTAGAAAAAACACCGATAAAAATAGTTGATGGGGCTAACTATTCAGTATTATTTAGTGGTAAAATAGCTAGGGTTACAAAACAACACTCTCTCGCAGAGGGTAATACAATAGACATTACAGCGTATGATTCTTTATATGAGATGGGTAGGAGTAAACTTACAGGTGATGACGCTGTGGTTAAACTATGTGATGGTAATGGCTCTGTCGTAAGCATTGCAAATGGGGGAATAAATCAAGCTGCGGCGGGTTTTTATAAAATATCTGAAATAATATCGGCATATATTCAAAGATTCCAACATGCGGGCAGCACTACTGCGTTAGGTGTAGGTGCAAATACTACTACTGTAGAAACTGTTTCAGGAAGCACTGCTAGATTTGATCCTTCTAAAGAAAAAAAGAAGACAAATGGAATTGCCCATAATTTTAGTTTAGGGGTATCTAATCAAAGTGTATTAAAAGGTGTAACTAGATTAGCACTGTCTGATGAAAGCAGTGGTAGTAGATTTGGATATACATATTACGTTGATCCAAATCAAACTAGTTTTTCTGCAGCACATAAACCTGCTGTTATGTTTAATTACTTTCAATCTAGTTATTATCCGGGATCACCTCAAAGTGCTACTCCAATGACTCCTGTACTCAGAATTAATCATGATAATGCCACAGCAGTTTCTGAAAATGGTATTACAAGGTTAATGAAACCGGGAGCGTCTTTTGATAACTTAGATATAGAACAAGTAAATATAATTAATGTTAGATACAGAGATAAACAAGGTGTTCTTAGACAACTTGAGATGGAAGTATTTAATTATAAAAATGTTAAAAATACCAATAATGCTTTGAGCACCGCTTATGAAACTAGTAATTCAGGTAAGGCTTTAGAAGCAGCACTTGATAGCACTGCTAACGCGGCTGACAGACGTGATAAACACGGAACTCATGACCCCGTTTTAAATGCTGGTGGTGAAACTGAATTTGAAGGCAGAATAGTTGATGGAGATGGGAACTTGATAGGTTATTTACAATACGCAAGTAATGTGCAAGCAACTACTGCTGATGAAGTTAATAAAGCAGGATTTGCTCTACTATCTGGAACTAGCACTAGAAGAGCTAACTCAACTGTGGTAGCAGGTGAAAAATTATATTTAAATAAAGTTGCTAACGATGATTACTTTACATTAACAGATAGTGTAAGCAATGAAGATGTAGATCCTTTTAGACCACAAACAGTTAAAGAAGAAAAAATTGTTATTAATATGGACTTTGGCATGGAGGATAATTACCATAATATTAGAGAAGCAGTTGCCGCTAGAATACAACAATCTATGATGCCTAAAGTTAGAGGTAGATTCCAAATAGAGAGAAATTACCCATACTTTTCTCTTGAAAATCAACTTGTAGGGGGTGATACCATTACAACTACAAGTAGTGGATCATATACTATAAATGAGGTTACAGATGCAAATGCTGGTAGTGGGGGATTAGTAATGGATGCTGTCGGTGCTACAACAGGACTCGTAGCTTTTGGAGTTAGAGCGGGGCATTCTATACTAAAACTTACAGGGCAACATGGAACTGCTGCGGCGTATGGATATATAGCTAAAACAGATAACGATGAATTTACAACAGTATTAAATACTGGTAATTTAGCTGCCAACGATTATGTTAGAATATATGTACCATTAAGAGCGGGTGCAACTATAACAGCTGACGTGCCGTTCCAAAATCTTGATACTACAAAAGGTGGTAGAATGGTGGTTACGTCATTAGTATATACAGAAACTGCTGAAACATCTTATACAGATATAGAAACGCTAGGTTTAAGAGGGGCTTCAACTCAAGATACAATTTCTGCATACAGACCATCAATAAATAATTTAGATGATTACGTAGATGATGATTATGCTGGTAGTTTTGCACCTTTTTCATATGATGGTGTAGCTCATTTTACTGGTAGAATTGGAGCGGGATTGACGGATGGTACCGCAACAGGCGTTGGAATAAACTGGACTGAGGGTCTTTTATATTTTAATGGACAAGTATATGATATAGCAGCTGGTGATACCACTGGAACGTCAATAGTTGGTACTGATTCTGATAATGATGGGATGGCAGATACTAGATTCATATTATTTTTTGAACCTGAAGCAAGTATAACAGCTTTTCAATTTAATACAGAACTTGCATATGAACAACGAAACGCAAGAGCAGGAAGAGAAAGTGTTTCTACTGCAACTTATCCATACGCACAGCAGAGATTGACTATTGCAAAGTTTTGGGGATCAGCGACTAATATACACGCATCTAATTCAGATGGAGCAAAAGCTAAAATTGTGCCTTCCATACGACTAGGTGGTTCAAGAAAACAAGATGGTGCGACATCTTATTCTGGTACAGCCATAGATACAGGCGGGCAAGCACCATTTGTAATAGGTGGTAATATGTTGGCAGGAGATGTAGATAATAGTTGGGTTCCAACTGAAGATGATGAATATAACTTAGGCACTGTTACAGGTGGCACTGGTAGTAGTGCTTTTAGATGGAAAGAAGTATTTTTAAATCCAACTGGTGCTGGGTCATCAAACTTTGATCTTCAAATTAGTACTGCTGGGCAAGTTATTAAAATAACCAGTTCAGCTAGATATAAAGAAAATATTAGAGGATTAGAAGTAGACACGAGTAAATTGTATGATTTAAAACCAAGTACTTTTAATCATAAAAACACACCAGAAAAAATAGACTTCGGGTTGATAGCTGAGGAAGTTGAAGAATTTGTACCTGAGTTGGTAACATATAACGAAGAGGGGCAAGTAGAATCGGTTAAATATTCATTGTTATCAGTTTTACTCTTACAAGAGCTTAAAAAGTTAAGACAAGAAATAGACGATCTAAAAAATGAAGCTAAAGAATAAGATTGTAAGGCTTCGAAATACTAATTATTTCATGTCTACAGCTGAGATTGCTAGACAAGTAGGCGTAAGTAGACAGTATGCCAGAGAAGTTTTATTAAAAAATAATCTCGCATCAAACGTACCTCAAGCTAAACCTGTGATATACTGTAAAGTATGTGATGAAGTAATCACAAAAGATCAACGAAGTAGGGGTAGAGTACACAGGGGTGCATGTGCTTTCGCATGGAATCGAATAAGATTAAAATGTACATGGTGTAGAACACCATTTTATAGAAGCAGAAAAAGAGTGCGACAAGGGCACAAGTTAAAACTTAAAAACGTATACTGTACTACAAAGTGCTATCAAAAATATAGGAAAAATAAATCATCAAATGAAAATAGATAACGATTTAATACTACAATGGGAGCCTAAAATAAATAAAATGTTATCTAATATCTTTGTTCAAGGTTATGATCGGGATGATCTAGCTCAAGAACTACGCATGATAGTTTTAAAAGCAGCTAAGTTATATAAACCTAATAGAAATGCTATATTTCATACGTATCTACATACAGCTATGGCTAACAGATTAAAAACTTTATGGATGCAGTCTAGTAAAAAAATACACGGTCAAAGTTTAGACGCGACTACAAGTGATGAATCAGGTGAAGGTAGCTATAAATTAAGTGATTTTGTAAAACAATTAGATGAAAATTTAGATGAAGTAGAATTTATAGATTATTTAACGTCATTAGGTCTTGATGAGGGCGAAAAACAATTCTTAAAAGATAAATTTATGAATAAAACTATGAAGACCATCGAAGAAAACTTAAAAGAGCTATCAAAAATAAATAGTGTCGATGGTAAAGAATCTGTGATAAACTATTCCATATACAAAGTAAAAAAATCTTTGCGTAATAAAATAAACGAAGAGAAATAATATTGGAAAATTATAATTTTATAGAATCAGGCATCATTTTTGGGTTGTGTGATGCAGGTAATTACAAGCAATTTGGTTTTGGCGTAAAAGATTTCGCCGAGCACGCTAATGCATATGTATTTATACAAGACCATATTGATGAATACAAAGAGTTTCCTACAACAGAAGTGTTACTAGAAAAATTTAACACTTTGAAACCTGAAGCACAATCAATTAATTTTAATTACGCGTTAACTGAGTTCAATAAACAAGTTATGTTTAGACATATTGTAAACTCATTTACTAACAATAAGAATTTGCTTAGAGAAAATCCTAAAAAAGCCCTCGGCTCAATAATGGATAGCTTAAATGATGTAGAGATATTACACGATGCAGATGTTAATCAGTATGACACTGGGAATATGGATAGATATGAAGAGTGGCAAAAGAAAAATAAGATTAGAAAACTAGGGGACGGTTTAATAGGTATCCGAACACCTTTTAGAATGGTGAACGCTACAGGTGTGGGATGGCAAAAAGGAGATTTAATTAGTGCTTATGCACGTCCTACTGTTGGTAAGACATGGTTGTGTTGTAAGTTAGCAGCCGATGCGATACTTAGTGGGCATAGAACCTTATTAGTATCGACTGAAATGCCTACAGCATCAATAGCGTTAAGGATGGATGTGTTATTAGGGCATGCAGCTGGCTATGAATTATCACACACCGCATTACGAACAGGTCATAAAATAGATGAGGATAAGTACAAAGAGTTTTTACAGAAGACTGATTTCAAAAACTTATTAGTATGTGATCATATTAGCGGGGAAGATAGTATATCATTACCTAGTATTACTAATTTAGTTCGTAAGTATAAACCACAAGTATTAATAATAGATGGGGTGTATTTAATATCTACTCATGACTCTAATAAAGCTGCGTGGGAACAATCACATTCACTATTTTACGGCTTAAAAACAATGGCATTATCTACAAATACAACTGTAATAGCTTCTACTCAAGCTACTAGAGATGCTGCTAATATGTATACACAACCAACTGCAAGTCAAGTAGCGTTTGGAGATGCATTAATAAGAGCTTCTGATGTAGCATTATCAATGTGTATGGTAGAGGGTGAGCCAAAATTAAGAGAAATAGCATTTCAAAAATACAGGGACGGGGATTTAGGTGGTAGAGAAGCAGAGTTTCTTTGGGATGTCGATAAAGGAAAGATTGAGGAGAGTAATGAGTCGTTTATCTAATAAATATAAATGTGGAAAATGTTCTGCACAGGGTACGTTACCGGTAGGGTATACTATTATTGACCCTAATGCATTACTATTTAAAACTGTTTTAGGTTTAGTTAAAAATGATCCGCATTGTTTTCAATGTGGGACTACATTCCCTGATAATTCATACGAGAATATGAGGTTTTGGAAGGAGTCTAATGGTTTTGTCTACAGAATCAACGAAAAACGAGATTGATTGGCTAAAAGCTCTAATAGATCTAGGTGTAGATATACCTAGTGGAGAGAGCCAAGTGTCTATTTTATGCCCATTCCATCATGATACTAGTGAGTCATGTGCCATAAATTTAGATAAAGGTGTATGGATATGTTTCGCAGGCTGTGGTCAAGGCGGCTTAAAAAATTTTATTAAAGAATATAAAGATTGGCAATATTATGAGGTAGCTGATTACCTAAGTATATATAAATCTGTTATTAAAGATGATTTATTTACATTTGAAGAAGATGAACAAGAGATTGAGCTACCTGAAATTGATATACCATACACATTAGGTGCTGTACCACAATGGATATTTGATAGAGAATTCTCTAAGAGTAGTATGCGAAAGTGGCGTTGTGGTGTTACAGGTCGTAATGGGTTAGTTATACCTATGCTAGATCAAAATGAAAGAGCAGTTGGATGGGCGATCAGACAAGAGAAGCAGATACCTAAGTATCTATATTCAAAGGGTCTCAAAAAATCACATATATTATTTGGGCACCATTTAATTAATACACAAGCAGATATATTGTGTGTAACAGAAGGACCTTTAGACGCCATGTGGCTAACACAACTAGGCTTTAATGCAGTTTCTATTTTAGGTGCTATAGTTTCAAAAAAACAAGTAGAGTTATTATTAAATTTGCCAATCAAAGAAATTGTGGTATGCTTAGATAATGATGATGCAGGACAAAAAGGTAAAAACAGATTGATTAAAGAGTTGCAGAACAAAATTGCATTATCTTTCATTGATATACCTAGTGAATATAAAGATGTTCAAGATGTCCGATCTTATGATATACTAAATAATATAATAAACAATAGACGATACTGGTAAGGAGGATATATGTCTGGGATCAGTATGATACAAGATAATTTAAATAATAGAGTTAATAGGGCAGGGCAATCTAATAGTGGTAAAGAGATTTGGTTGAAAGATGGAGATGAAGTCTTCATGAAACCGATAGCCACGGGTAAAGAAGATGATCCGTTTTTGGAGCAATACCATGTGTATGAGTTCCAAAGTGGTCCTGATAAAAGAATAAAATCTGTTTTAGTAGTAGATGGGGAGCCTGTTGAGGCTGTACCAACTGAAGCAATGTCATGGGAAGATGGCAGAAGAAGACTCCCTAGCAATAAGTTTGCTATTTGGGCGTATGTAGAATCAATCATACATCCTGAGCAAAGAGTTGATACATGGGAAGAAGTAGTGAGTGCTACAGGAGTTAAAAAGTATAAAGAGACTATACAAGACTTTAAAGTATTCTCTTTAAAATTCGGTAGAGGTAGTGGTAATTGGGGTCAACTCGTAGATATATTCAACGATATAGGCACCTTAGATAAATTTGTAGTCTCAGTTAAAAGACGTGGAGCATCAATAGATACTACGTACACTATTACAAATACTAATAAAGCGTTAGAGATACCAGAAGATAAACAAGCTGAGATTAAGAATCTGATGCCAATGAAAGATTACTTAGACCAGAGATATGGTGGTAGTTCGTCAGTAGATACATCTGTACCTGATACAGCAGTGTCTGTAAATGATGACGATGACGATGATGATATGCCCTTTTAATGGGAACCTCCATAACTATAAGTCCTTCGGTTGATGTCCTACCGGGGGACTTAGCTAATCCAATGATAGTAACATCAAAAACATTTGAAAAGACACTACAGTCATTACCTAGTACCCCAGAATTTATAATTGATGTGGAAACTAATGGTTTAGATCCGTACAACATGAATCAACTTTGTGGTATAGGTTTGACAAATATGTCTGGAAATGATACTTTTTACTTTCCGTTTAGACATCAATCTGAGGAACCTAATTTATCTCAAGAAAATTTAGACTTACTAGTAGCTTATATAAATACTAATTGTAAGACTTTAATAGGTTACAACGTGAAGTTTGATGCTAAGTTTTTAGAGAATGAAGGTGTAAATATTGACAATATGAAACTTGTTGATGTTTTAGTTATGGTCCGCATGACTGAGCCGACTACAATAAACCAGCTTAGTTTGACAGATACTATTAACCGTACTTACGGAGATGAAGCAGGTAAATACGATCTAGAAACTAAACAAATATTAAGAAAGAATAAATGGACGAAAGACTTTTCTCTCGCCCCACCATCTGTTTTAGGTCCATATTGTATAAAAGACGTTGAATGGACTCGTAGAGTTTATACAGATAGGCTTGTAAAATTAGATGAGACAAAGCAATCAGAACTATTTCAATTTCAATGCGAGTTAACTAAAGCATTATACGACATGGAAAAACGTGGGATACCTATAAATAATCAATACGCTAAAGTTGCATATGATAAGATGGTTAAAAGAATTAGTGAGCTAAGGACTAAGATACATGAATTAGCAGGACAAGAATTTAATGTTAATAGCCCTAAACAGATCGGAGAAGTGTTTAATGGTATGGGAGTCCACTCTCCTGCTAGAACAGGCACGGGTGCGGAAGCGTGGAATGAAGCAGTATTAGTGCAACTCAATAACCCGCTTTCAGGCATGATTAGACAATATAGAACTCTTGATAAATATAGAGCTACATACATAGAACCGTATTTAGAAATGCCAGTGCTACATACTAACTTTTGTAATTGGGGTACAGTCACAGGTAGATTATCATCACGCAACCCAAACTTGCAAAATATACCTAGAGATGTGGTATATGTAGAGGATAGAGAGTTATCTGATGCAGATAAAGTTGATGTAAAGGATAGAGTAGCCGCATTAATATCTAGTAAGGGTGGTAATTCACAGACAGAGTTAACCGATGAAGTTATAAAAACATGGAGTTTTTTAGGTGGGGATAAATTTAATCAATATGATCCAAAACAAGTAGCAATAAGACATTTATTTATTCCAAGACCCGGTTATAAAATGATTGCATATGATTACTCACAGATGGAAGTACGTGTATTTATGTACTACGTTAATAATGAAGAGATGAATAAACTCATGAAGCAAGAAAATGTTGATTTTCATGGTGAAGCAGCTAAAATTGCATTTAATATTAAGGAATCTGACCCTCAATTTAAGTTTTTTAGACAATTAGCTAAATCAATCACATTCGGAGTAATATACGGCATAGGAAGAGATAAACTATCTATGCAACTCAATACTACACCTATGGAAGCGGCAAATTATAAAACAACATATCTTAATAATATGAAAGGTTCTAAGAGATTCTTTGACGCGGTGGTTAGAACTATCAAGACTAGAGGGACAGTGCGTAGTAGATACAATAGAATATACAAAGTACCAGCTGATTTCGCATATAGAGGTGTAAATTATTTAATTCAAGGTACGAGTGCTGATATTATGAGCGAAAGAATGGTTGAAGTACATAAATATTTAAAAGATAAGAAAAGTAATTTATTATTACAAGTGCATGATGAAATAATATGTGAGATACATGAAGATGAGTTCGATGAAGTGGCGGATAAGATTAAAGATTTGATGGTAGTTAATACTTTAAATATACCATTAGAGGTAGATATGGAGATATGTGATCCATCATGGGCAATAAAAAAAGATGTTAATGAAAAAGAAACAAATATTTTTAAATTAGAAGAACAAATAGACTGGAGTTAAATGAAAGTCATAGCAAAGAAAAATGAGTCGTTTGAAAAGTTATTAAGACGGTTTAAAAAACAATTACAAAAAGATGATACGTTGAACACTTATAGACAGAAACAAGAGTTTGTACCTAAGAGTGTGCAAAAACAACAACAAAAAGCAAACAAACTAAGAAAGAGTAGGGAGCAAAATGTCTAATAAAGATATATTCCATTGTGAAGAAAATGACGATGAAGTTATATATTATGATGGACTTAAAGAAGCTTTTATAGGGTTAGGACACCAACAGTTTAATGGACCTTACGCTATATACGATAGGGAAAAAGCAATAGAGATATTTGCCAGAGATTTTTATAAAGAAAAGAAAAAAGAATATGATTTTGAAAACATGGATGCTAAGGAACGATTAGCTGTGGTGCAAGAAGTAGGAGATGAAGCGTACATGGAAGCTGTAGAATACTTTGAATATAATACTGAAGGAGCATGGGTAGGGGATAGAACCCCTATATTTGTAGTAATGAAAGACTTATTAACACCTATGGATCCTATAGAGGAGACTAACTAATATGCCGTCAGGATGGAATAACCCCAACTTTAAAGGGGATTTTACAGAAGGGGAGTGGCAAGATAGAAAAAAGAATTACCCTAATTTATCATGGGAAGAATATAGACAACTAAAAGATTGGGATGTAGAAGAAAAAATGAAGAATAAACAATATAGCTTTACTGAAGCATATAATAAAGAACCTGATACAGAAGATATACTAACAATAGATACAGAAGATATTACAATACCCGGTTTAAGTGATGAAGAAGACTTAAATAAAGATATAAATCCAATACATTACCGCATGGAGATAGAACCTTTTGATTATATACATGATAACGACATGGGTTTTGCTGCAGGAAATGTGGTAAAATATATAACAAGGTGGGAATATAAAGATGGTATCAAAGACTTATATAAAGCAAAGCAATATATAGAAATGCTAATAGCAAAGGAGCTAAAAAATGGCAAAAGTGGGACTTAAATTAGGATTTACATTTAGAGTAGGTCCATTAGAAACTAACCAGTATGCAAGGATGGATATGGAAATACATGATCTTGATACTGAACTACCAATAGATGAGCAATTAGAAGAAGCAGGACTAAGTTTAGATAAAGCCTATCAAGCAGTACATGATAAGGTGGATGGTGAAATTAGAAATATTCTAAAGAAAGGTAAGAAGAAGGATGGAGCTTGAGCATGTGAGAGCTATTGTTACCGAACAATTTTTAGCTGAAAGAGAGTCACAGGAAGATACATGGGGTGAACAGATGCACCATACAGATCAGTTCTGGACTGTAATATTAGCCGAAGAGTTTGGAGAAGTAGCTAGAGAAGTATACGAAAAGAATACACACAAGTTATACAACGAGCTTATCCAATGTGGAGCAGTATGCATGGCATGGGCAGAAGCAATACAAAAACGAAATATAGATAAAGATATAGAAACAGATACTGATCTTACCTAATAGGGGAAAAATGAAATCAACATCAAAAGAAATTTTTAATACGTTACTTAACGATAAGAAAGTAAAAGCTACAACAGGTAATGATACTAGTTTTGAGTATACAAAGATACCTTTTAATATTCCACAACTAGATAAAATCACAAAGGGGGGTATACCTAGAAAAAGATTTACTCTTTTATTCGGTGGTTTTTCATCAGGTAAGTCTTATGTTGCATCACAACTATGTAAAACTGTACAGGAAGAAGGTGGGGTAGCTGTATGGATTGATTTAGAAAAGTCATGGGATAATGATTGGATGACTAAGAGTGGGTTAAATACTAAAGAAATATTAGTTTACGACCCTGATACAGCAGAAGAAGCGTTCAAAGCTGCTAGAAACTCTTTACAAGCAGGAGCAGATATAGTGGTTTTAGATAGTGTAGCAGGTTTAGTGCCTAATGATATCTTTACACATGAAGATGGTATAGGTCATAGTCCTATTGCATGGCAGTCTAGAGCTTGGAATCAAATGTTGATGAGACTTATACCTGAATTAAAACACGGTGGGGCTTTTGTTGCTATCAATCAAACTAGAGGAACCATGGGTAATGTACAAATGATGGATACAATGCCGGGTGGAGAAGGTCAAAAATACTTTTCACACTGTTGCATGCATTTTACTAGAGGTTCTTGGTTAACTAAACCGGGTAAAAGTGGTTCAAAGAATATGTCAGATAGAATGGGGTTTGAAATAAACGCTAGATTATTAAAAGATAAGTTTGGTGGAGAGAAATTTGAACAAGTAATAGTACCATTTAAGTTTGATGGTGGTATAGATATGGTAGAAACTTATGTTAGAGTAGCACTAGAAGAAGGCATCATTGAACAAAAAGGTGCTATGTATTATTATAAAACATCAAATTTTAGAGGTATGAATGCAATTGTTACATGGTTCAAAGAAGACTCTAAAGAATATGAGGAGCTTGTAGATGCCACGAAAAAGTCATACCTTGCAGGAGAATCTGATAGCGAGAGTGCTTGACGAGCTAGGATTACGATACACATGGCAAACGCCTGTAGGTAAATATGTACCCGACTTCATATTAACAGAAATAAATGTTATACTAGAAGCAGATGGTCCTTTTGGGCACTTTGCAAAAAGAGATGCTATGAGAGATGAATATTTAAAAGAGGCAGGATATGAAATATGCCACATCAAAGAAAAAACATATAAAGATATAAAGGCAAAAATATGTCAGGAATTGAAGCTATAAATAGTTTAGGTAAAACTAAAACTATAAAACGAACAAAAAATCAAGATAGATGGTTATTAAAATCAATTGATAACGCTATATCATATAAGAACAGACCTCCGAGCAAAGGTAAATTTTATCCGTCTGTATTCGGTAATCCTTGTGATAGATATTTATATATGGCTTACAATGGTTTATTAGATTGGGATGAGATAGACGGTAGAATTAAAAGAATATTTGATCATGGCGGGACTTTTGAGGGGCGTATGAAAAAGTATTTAGAAAAAGCTGAGTTATACATTGATGATGAAGTATCTGTAAGAATTGAAGATCCACCTATATCAGGTAGAATAGACTTTATAATTAAACATGATAAACATAAAGACGCTTTATTAGAACTTAAAACTATAAAGAGTGAGGATTTTCATGAACTAAAAGAAGCTCCTAAACATGAGCATATGATACAGTTACAGATATATCTTAATTTAACTGACAGAGATTACGGTGTGGTTATGTATGAAAATAAAAATGACCAGCACTTAAAAGCATTTAAAGTTGACAGAGATAAAAAGATGTGGGATGATATACTGGAACGATGTAAAAAAATAATGACAATGACTATAGAACCCGAAGAATGCACGGGTATGTGGTATTGTAAATGTAAAAATAGGAGGACATAATGACAGATAAATGGTCTTATCAAAATGCTATAGACTATGCGAAACAAGAACGTAAAGAACATCCTATACCTTGGGTTAAGATAAGTCAAGACGCGGATAAAGACTTGGATTTTGCTGATGTGATTACGGCTAATAATAAAGAGTTAGCAATGTTTATGTCAGTATATGGTGGTAATAAAGCTATATTAGAGCAAGTGGTAGCAACCCATGAAATGAAACTCGGTGCTATGAAAGCACAATTTGATGAGGGTTATAACGTAGCTTTTGCAGAAGTAATACAGAATGCTAAAGGTAAAAAACCTACAAGAGATGAAGCACGGGGTATTATTATGGGTAGTAATAAATTTTTAGGGGAGTTATTTAAAAAAATAACTGAGATGGAAGCTGCTAAAGTATACGAAGAAGGCAGGCTTAGACTATATACACAATGTTGGAATACAGTATCTAGAGTTGTATCACTAAGGACTGCTAGATTTGATTAAAACTTAGTATAATATAAATAGGAGACTTAGATTAATATGGGAAAATTCAGACCACAAATATTTTTATCAATAGCGTGTCTTACTACTTTATCTGTAGTCGGTTTATTTCAAAATATGCCCGAAGTATCTACAGCAACTATCGGTGGTATAATCGCTTTAGGCATGAAAATTCTAGAGGGAGAATAAAATAATAAATTAAAGGAGATATAATGACAAGTAAAGAAGTAGCAAAGGGAATAGTAAAAAGTTTACCAGTAGTAGGGGCACTTGCAGTAGGTGTGGGAGCAACTATAGCTGTATTTAAAAGAGATCTACTAGAAGATATAATGTATGATAAGATGACATCTAGGCAAGTCACTAAAGAAGATATACCTCTACAATAGAACTATGAAATATTTAGGTCTAGATACATCTAGTAAAGCAATTCATATTGTTGTATTAGATGAGAATGAAAATTTAATTCAAATTTACAAAGCAGGTTGTACCAATAGTAAACCATTTAAAGAGAGATTTTCAGAATTAATGGATAACTTTGCTAAGACATTAGTAGAAGATATCAATATAGATACTGTAGATTATGCCGTAATCGAAGAGCCAATATTCGCACAGAATAGAAATGTAGTGCGTACTTTGTCTGAAGTGGTTGGAGCTGTTTGGGGAGCATTATGTTTAAGTGATATACCTACAACATTAGTTGATAATGGTACATGGAAGAAACAAGTAATAGGTAGCGGAAAAGCTACAAAAGATGATATACTAAAATACGCGATAGAAAAGTGGGGAGATAACTTCCCTGAGCAAGATTATGCTGATGCAGCTTGCATCGCACTATACTCAGTAAAGGATAATAGAGATGGCAGCACCTAGAGGATACAAAAAGACTACAGGTAATAAAAACAAAACATACTTTTATGACAAGCCTACAATAAAAGATAACAAAGTAGAAGATAAATTACCGAAAGGTATGACTGCAGAAGAGTTTAAAGCTAAATACGCTAAGGTTGTGTGGTGTGATTACTACAAATGCATACATAATGTACAACCTGAAGGAGCTAAACGAACTATAGCAACTTTATTAGAAAACCCTGAGTATAAACCTCTTGGTCCAAAAGATGCTATGATAAAAGGTATATGCAGTAGAGCTGAAATAGGTATAAAATTTAAAGAATTAAAAACTGCAGGTGGCGTAAAACACAAAGTACCCGAATGTTTTAACGCTGCTGGTAATAAAAACAAGGGTGGCATGGATTTTAGTAAGTTATTACAATCAGATGGAAGCCCACATGGAGGAAGCATTGAATCAGGAAACGCTGATAGTGGCTGGTCTAATGCTGCGTATATATAATGCCTAAAAAATTACCTAAAGCCGCGAAAGAACGTGCATTTAAATTATATTTAACAGATCAACTCTCTGCTAAAGAGATATCGCAACAAGTAAACGCCGAACAAAGAGTTGTTATGAGTGAGCAAACAATATATGCTTGGATAAGGCAAGATGATTGGAAAGACAAATTAGCTCAAACAAAAGCTAAGGCTATAGAAAGAATGCAGAATAAAGAATCGATAAGTATGGCAAGACTTACAGAAGAACACTTTGATTTATATGGTTCAATAAAAGATAAAGCTATGAACGAGTTACAAGGTTTAGAGTTTGAAAGAGCGTTCGATGCTGTAAAAGCTGCTGAAGTTGGCTTACAAGGACAAAGAGATACTGCCAAAGGATTAGTTAGTTTAAAGTTTGTGCAAGATTTAATACAAGTTTTAGTAGAGGAAATAGAAGATCAGAGTCTAGTCGCTAGAATTGCTGTGAAAATGAAGACTATATTGGGGGAACATGACTCAGAAGGATGATTTAACTACTTATGAAAAAGCTTTTGAAATGATAGCTGAGGGGCTACTTAAAAGTAATAAATATAAAATAGGTAGTTTTTGGGAGTTTACTAGAGATATATGGGCTGAGGGTTTTGAACATCCTGAGTATTTTAAAGCTTGGCATGTAGGAGTGCTTTGTGAAGAAGTGGAAAAATGTGTTGAAGATAAATTAAATTATTTAGCCATACTACCTAGAGCACATTTTAAATCTACTATTTTAGGACACGCATTTAGTATTTGGAGAATGTTAAAAATACAAGGAAGTGCTAATATTTTATATTTATCTTACAGTGATACTATGGCAAAGTATCATATCTCTGAAATAAACAAAGAGGTTAATCGTAACCCTATACTAAAAGACATGCTGACTAATAGAGCTCCAAAAGCTGATTTCACTTTCAGATATGACACTGGTAATGGGGGTAGTGCAGAAATACTACATGGGGGATTGTTTTCTTTCAAAAGAGGTATGCACGTTAATGGGGCATTGATTGCAGATGACATACTAAAAGACCCAGAGAGCCCACTCGCATTAGGGCAAATGAATAAGATTGAAGATCATTTTTTAACAGAATCTCTTTTCATACCTAATCAAGGTGTACCTGTAGTAATAGTAGGTACCCCTATGATGCCCGGTGATTTATTAACAGTGCTAGAAAAAGATGATAGATTCGTAACAAGAAAAATGCCAGCACTTGATCCAGAACCGGGTAGAAGAGTACTCATGCCAGAATTGTATAGTGAAAAATGGTTATTAGAACAGCAAAAAGCAAAACCTAAATCATTTGCATCAGAGTTTTTACTACAACCTCATTTTAATACAGAGGCGTATTTTGATTCTGAAGATATTGAAAAGTGTGAGGAGATTAATTTAAAATCTTTATCATCTATGGTAAAACATAGTATTGAAGATGATGTAGATGTATTCGCAGGATTTGACGTAGGTAAGAAAAGACACCCATCACACTTAGTTGTGTTTAGAAGAGACGGAGAAACAGTTACTCAAATACATCAATCATGGTTAGATGGCTGGGATTACTCTGATCAAATAGAATATTTAAATGAAGCCGCTACAAACTTTGGGATTACAAAAGGATACATTGATAATACACGGGGTGAGTTAGAAGATAGGGGTTTAAATAGAGTATGGTATCCATTAGTATTTACTTTAAAATCTAAAAATAATATGGCACATATATTTGAAGAATATGTACACTCAGGTAATCTAAAACTTATACGTGATCATAGACAACGTGAACAAATCCTCTCAGTTAATAACGAATTAAAAGCTCCAGAAACTCCTATGGGACATGGAGACGCTTTTTTTTCTATAGGAATGGCACTACAAGCAGCATATGAAACAGGTATTTTTAACATACAAGCTGTAGGTGATTTGCAGGAATTTGTACATGGTGTAGAACCATCGTTAAAACATCAGAATATGGACAAAAATAAACCCGAAAAGTTAATTGATTTTGATAAAAAGGTGTATAATGATAATAGCAAAAACTTAAAAGCTCCCAATCCAGATTGTACAGAGGATGTCTGTGGTCCTTCATTATGGGTACCTGCTAGGGGTTTGTGTCTTTACTGTAATTATAAAAAATCGTAGAAACCATAGGAGGTTTATTTTGGTCACGTTAACACAACAAGCAGAGACAGTAGCGTCAAAAAGATATTATTTAAAAGATGCATCAGGCTCGCCTGAAGAAAATGCAAATACACTATTAGAAAGAGTAGCAAAAGCTATTGCATCTGCTGAAAAATTATATGGTAAATCAGATGCTGATATAGAGTTAACTAGTAAAGAGTTTCATGACATGATGACATCATTAGATTTTATACCTAACTCTCCAACACTTATGAATGCTGGAACTGAACAAGGTACATTGTCTGCTTGTTTCGTACTACCTCTTGAAGATAGCATGGAAGATATAATGAAAGCTGCCCACGACATCGCTATGGTGCAAAAGTTTGGTGGGGGCACAGGGTTTGCTCTAAGTAAATTACGACCGAAAGGTGATAGGATAAAAACTACGCATGGTATTGCATGTGGTCCAATACAAGTATTACAAACACTATCAAGAGTATCATCTATGATTACTCAAGGTGGTAAAAGAGATGGGGCTAATATGGCAGTGATGTCAGTATACCATCCAGATATACTAGAATTTATAGACTGCAAAAAAGTAGAGGGGGACATACACAACTTTAATATATCTGTTGGTGTAGACTCTAATTTTATGCAAGCAGTAGAAGCTAACCTTAATTACCATTTGATTAATCCAAAGAGTAAAGAAATAGTCGGTGAATTAAATGCACGGGAAGTATTTGACAAGATGGTATATGGTGCTTGGAGAAACGGTGAGCCGGGTATGATCTTTTTAGATGAAGTAAATAAAGACAATCATGTAATATCAGAGTATGGTGAAATGGTTGCGACCAATCCGTGTGGAGAACAACCACTATTAGGAAATGAATCTTGTAATTTAGGATCTATTAACTTAGCTAACTTCGTACATACTAAAGAAGTAAAACCATATATTAAATGGGATGAACTAAGAAATACTATTACAACAGCCACAAGATTTTTAGATAATGTAATTGATGCTAATAAATACGCAACTCCAGAAATAGAAAAAATGACTAAAGCTACAAGAAAAATAGGTTTAGGTATTATGGGATTTGCGGACATGCTTACACAACTTAGAGTTTCTTATGGTTCTACAGAAGGTAGAAAGATAGGATCTGACATAATGAGGTTTTTAAAAACTCATGCGGATAAAGCGTCTATGGACTTAGCAGAAGAAAGAGGTACTTTCCCTGCATGGGATAACAGTGATTATGGTGAGGATGAAAAATATAGGAATGCTTGTAGACTTACTGTAGCTCCTACAGGAACTATATCTATGTTTGCTGACGCATCTAGTGGGGTAGAACCATTGTTTTCACTAGCATATAGAAAGATGAATATATTAGAAGGTGAAACACTCTATTATGTAAATAAATATTTTGAACAAGATGCTAAAGAAATGGGGTTTTATTCAGGAGAACTTATGGAATATCTATCTGAGGGTGGATCTCTTAAAGATAGAACTGAAGTACCCGATGAAATAAAAGAAATATATACAACAGCACCTGAAATATCACCTGAAGCACATGTAGGAATGCAAGCAGCTTTCCAAGAACATTGTGACTCTGGTATATCTAAGACGATAAATTTCGCAAATGATGCTACAATAGAAGATGTGTATACAACTTATATGCTAGCTTGGAAAACTAAATGTAAAGGAATTACAGTATACCGAGCTGGTAGCAGGGATAAAGAAGTATTAGTAACTGCCCATAAAACTGAAGAAAAAAAAGCATTAGAAACACAACTTAGTTTTTTTGATGATACAGAAGTTCTTCAAGAAGATTATGATTGCTGTGATTCAGCTAAAGTAGTTATGGAATCAGGATGTGAAACATGTAAAACATGTGGGTGGAGTGCTTGTCATATAGCATAAATTCACAGTTTTAGTAAAAAATAGTATAATAATAGTAGGAGAAAAGATATGCCTATAGGTAATATGTTAAGAGACAGACAAGAACAGTATGTCGCACAAAAAGATAATGCTGGAACTTGGAGAGTTCTCGACACTTGGCACAATGATTTAACTAAATTAGATCCACAAGATGAAATAGATGACGCGAGTGATGCAGTAACTATTTTATCGGAAGGTGGGTTTCTAGCTTTAGTTAGAGAAGCGACAAGATTAGGGGTGCTACAAAACGCAGCTTTGATGGAGAACGATGCTTTAGCGGATCAAGTGGCTGAATTAAAAGAAGAGAACGATAAACTAAAAATACAAATTGAAACTACTCCTGCTACTACAGTTACACATGAGGAAAAAGCAGGGTTAAAACAACATGCAATAAACACAATAGCGAAAATAGTAGCTATAGATAGTGTTGAAGTAACTAAGGAATAAGTATGAAATTAGGAGATTATCTTCCAGAAGTTCCTGAAATGGCTAAAACAATGGGGCAATTAGGGTCTCAGATAGACATGTTTGGCGATATGATGGAGTTAAGCAAAGCTGCTGGAGACACAGGTACTGGACCGACATTTGGTGTTGACTACATAGTAAACACATATGTACGAAATCAACTTGCATATAGAAAACAACTTATCCAAGATTTACAAACTGTGGCGTATACTTGTGAGGAATTAAGAGCCCCTATAATGCATATTACTGGGGAAGTATTTAGGCGGGGTATATCGTTTGAACCCACTAAAGAAGATCCTGATGAAAGTCAATTAGACAGACTTAAAAGCTTTTTAGATGATTGTAATGTATTTGATCAAGGACTTGAAGAAGTTTTACGACAGTTTCACTGGGATTTAAATACAGTTGATGACGCTTTCTTATACTTTGCAAAAGAATATTATGATAATGGTGATGGAAAATTAACTTCTAGAGTGACTGAAATTAGGAGAATTAATCCCGCACTTATAGAATTTGACTTAGATGAAACAGGATTACCAAAAAACTCACACTTTTTCTGCCCTATACATAGGGAACAAATAAAAGAATCTCCAGAACAATGTCCTGAAGAAGACTGTAAGCAACAAATGCAACCTGCTATGTATAGATATTTATATAGAACAGAAGTACATTACTTTTTAGATAGTGAGATTGTACACCTATCTAAATTTAATCCGACTGAGACTTATGGTTGGTCGCCTATTTTAACAATATTTGAAAAAGCTCTAACCTTAATTGGTATGGATAGAAACTTATATAGGTATTTCTTTGAAAGAAAAATGCCCGCATCTATGGTTATGGTAACTACAGATGATCCTGAGAGTTTAAAAAGGGAGCGTGAATCGCTTGCTGCAAAAACAAGACAAGATCCTAACTACATACCAATGATCGCTGTATCATCTAGAACAAATAGAGGTAGAGTAGATATGGTAAGACTATTCCACACACTACAAGAGATGGATTATTTACCTGTAAGAGCTGAAATTAGAGAAAGAGTTTCTGCTTTATGGGGTGTGTCCCCAGTATTCCAAGGAGCACCTGATTCATTTGGTGGATTAACACAACAGACTACACAATTAACTGTGATGAGTAGAGTTGTTGAAAGAGATCAACGTCAAATTATGGAGAAAATATTCAGGGCTATTATAGATAACTTCGGTATTTCAGATTACAAAATGATATTACCTAACCCCGAAGAAAAAGCAGAAGCTACAAGAATAGCACAATCACAACAAAGAGCTGCAATTGCACAGCAAATGTTAAACATGGGATTTGATGTCGCTCTAAATGGTAATAAAGCAAAGATTGATGAGCTTGACTTCGTAGTGACTGGGCAAGCTGTACCAGTAGCGAAAATACAAGGTGAGCAACAAGCACTAGCTTTAGAGCAAGCTGAACAACAAGCAGCTCAACAAAAAGTTATGATGGAAGCACAAGCTGCTCAAGCAACTATGGGTGGTAATGAACAACAATCTGAACAACAATCTGAACAACAATCTGAACAAGGACAGGAAAAGGATGAACAACCTGAACAAGAACGGGACGAAGGTTCGCAAGAAGAACCTGTTGTGGTAGAAAAATCTGTACCAGATACTCCCAGAGGATTCGAGAATTTAAAAACTTCTAAATTTAAAAATCCTGATTTAAGCAAAGGTGTAAGAACATCTACATGGATAGATAGTTTAGCCGAGCAAGGGTATGCTTATCCCATTATTAAACAAGTATCAGCAGATGGAAGCAAGATATGGTTCTCTAATGCTGGTGAGGACTATACAGGACACTTAGGCGGGTCTGGGATAAATAGTATAGAAAAGGCATACTTTGGAAACCCAGTGTTCTCTGAAGCAGGGGGTAAGAAATATATGGGAGATCAATATCAATATGAAACTGGTGACGGAAGTTCTAAACCAAAAGCTGTAAACGTAGAAGATTACGATGAGGACGATGAATAATGGCTAGAAAAAATTTTATGCCAAAGGATGGCAAGTATAAATCTTTACCAAAATCAGCTAAACCAAGAACACCTAATGAACCTGATGAGTATGAAGATCATTCATATAACCATAGAGAAATAAAACCTGATGGAACTACCATTTATTATTATGACAATGGGGTAAAAGCCATACATCATCCTAAAAATACTGGATCTAATTATCATAGAAAAGCAGCTCAACACCATAAAAATCAAGCTAGTAATTCTGTAGACACAGAAAAAACACAGGCAGCTCTATCCCATTTAAAAGCTAGGGTAGGGCATATTTTAGCCATGAAAAAAAAGAAGAAGAAATCTAGCGTAGAAAAATTATATAAAGATTTTGGAGGAGCGGACTCAGGAGCGGGAGATATAGTCGCTGTTGCATCTGACCCCGGAATATTTACTGATACATATGGTGGTAAAGACTCTAAAAAGAAAAATAAAAATAGTAAAAAAGAGATTGAAGAGAATAAAAAAAGAAAAAAGAAAGCTAGTGGTCCAGATAAATTAGACAAGTGGTTAGAAGATACTGAACAAAAAACTTTAGACTTAGTACCACTTACTAAAACAAAATATCATTTAGGAAGAACGGGGGGACTTACTCCTGATGCATCTATTAAAACTCCTGACGAAGAGAGAGATATGGAAGAATTTATGGAAGCTAGAACTAAAAATGCTGAAAATAGAGCCTTTGGAATAAAAGAAGCTAAGGATGGTACATTAAAAGTTGATCAAAGTATTAACCTATCTAAATTTAGTACTCATATCGTTAAGATGTTAAATGATGTTAGAATACAACTTAACAAAGAAGATGATGAAGTTGTAACACAAGAAATGTATGAGGCAGACATGCTAGAACAAGCAGAAAGTTTAAATAGATTTATAGATGCTTCACGTGAGTTCAATAAAGATTTTAAAGCAAACCCATCTAAGTACGGAGTCAAAGTAGTACCAAAAATGGAAAAGATGGAGACTGATTGGTCGAAAACCAAAAAAGATGCTAAAATAGTAAATATGCCCTTTCTAGGCATGTATAAAAAAGAGATAGAGGGTAGGAGAGAAAACCCACCACCACAAGTAGAGAAACAGTATGGGACTCCAAGAAGTCCTAGACCTGATAAAAATGGATATAGGAATCCGCCAAATAGGAGAATACCTGATCCAGAAAGTTAATAAATTAAGTAGGAGCAAAGACAATGACAACATTCGTCATACCAGAAGAAGCAAAAGAAGAGATAGTAAAGAGAAAAATGGCAGGAGCGACATGGAGTGCTTTAGCAAGATGGGTAGAAGATAGATGGGGTATAACAATACACAGGACCACATTACAGAAGTGGTACGATAGAGAAGTAGAGTTACTTGATGAAGAGCGATCAGAAGACATGGAAGATATGGAAACAGACTTCACACCTGAAGCACATATCAAAATGGCTAGAAAAATTGAAACCTATAAAGGTGAATCTAGATATTGGAAGAAAGTTGCAGAAGCAGCTATCAAAAAAGAAGCTAAAGAAGACTTACTAATAGATGCTATTAAAAAATTCACTCCTTCATATAAAGAAGTAAAAAAGTATAAACATCGAAAACCCACAGGTAAAATAAAAGGCAGTAGCGTACAGTCTATGATTGCACCTCTTACAGATACACATATTGGAGACAATGTTGAATTAGAAGAAATGATGGGGTTGAATGAATATAACATTGATATATTTAATAAAAGATTATACGGATGGGCTAACCAAGTTATTACACTAGCAGAACTCAGACGTAATTCCGCAGAGGTTGGAGAGCTTATAATTCCGATGTTAGGGGATATGATTAGTGGGGACATTCATGAAGAGTTAGCTAGAACTAATAATGATCATTGTATGGGACAAATGATAAGAGGAGCTAACCTTATATCACAAGCACTAATGTTTATAGCCCCACACTTTGATAAAGTACGAGTTCCATGTGTTGTGGGTAATCATGGTCGAATGACTAGGAAACCCCCTATGAAGAATAAGTATATGGATTGGGATTACATGTTGTATCAATGGGTATCAGTGTTCTGCCAAAACCAGAAGAACATAGAGTTCCACATACCAAAAACATTCATGACTACAATTAACGTGTGTAATAGAAATATCTTATTAGCTCATGGAGATTTTATTAATGGTGGGGGTAGTGGCACTTCAATCAATAGAGGTGTAAGCAATATGCGAAATGTTCTTTCATTCCGAAAGGGTCTAAAAGAAGAAATTAATAACATACAGGATAACAGTTTAGAAAATGTACCTGATAGTTATGATTCAGCTTTACTAGGACACTTCCATAGAATAGATGAAATAGATATTGGTACGGGAGCAGTACACATATGCGGTTGTATGAAAGGTGGAGATGAATTTGCTATGCAAAGAGTGCAAGCAATCAATAAACCAAGACAATTAGTTCTATATTATCACCCTAAATACGGAGAGATTGGTAAAGAAATTATATATCTAAATAGGTATGATTCACGTAAAGGTCAGTTTAATGATACTTTACCTGATGTTTGGTCTAAAACTTTTAAGTAATTAGGTTCAAATTAGTATAATATAGTATGAATCAAACAGTCATACAATATTATAGAGAAGCTGTACTAAGAACTGTGCAAGCTACAGTTCAACAGATATTTGATCGATCACAAGAAAATTGTCCTGTGGAATCAGGTACTTTAAAATCATCGGGTGGGATCACATCAGCTGATCCATCTTCAGGTAATTTTACCGTATCTTATAATATTAATGATACTGCACCATACATTCAGTTAGTAGAAGAAGGTGGGACTGTAGCAAGCCACAACCGAACTAATACAAGAACACTGAAAACTTATGGTGTAAACGGGTATACTGTTCAAGGAAAATTTTTCATAAAACAATCTATACAAGATGTATTTAGTGGACAATATAATTTATTAATTAACAATGCAAATGTAGGTAGCTCAGGCTATAACATAAACCTTTAAAGGGAAAAGAGACGATGGAAGAAATAGATATTACACAATCACAGGAGTGGATCATTGCTAAACACTCTAGAATGGTAGGAAAGATATTAGATTTAGTAGAAGCAGCAATGCCTGAAGGGAAACAGTGTGAAAAATTAAAAAAATTAGTGCAAGTTCCTTTATACGATTTCCGAAATGAGATGTTACGACTAGAAAACGGTGAGATAAATACTAATACCGTAGAATAACCTTTATATTTTTTTATATTTACACTTATATTAGTATAATAAAAGTGACTATAAAATATAATGTTTTATATTTATATATTGAAGAAGGTCGGCGGTGGCTTAGACCAACCTTTTTGGGTCGAACAAGGTAATTTTTATACAAAACTTTAATTTAGGAGGCTATAATGGCTGATGAAATTCTAAATAGAATTGAAAAGCACATGGAAGGTACGTCATTAGGTTTGGCGGCTCTTGCAGAAGTGTTACAAAAAATGGATGGCAGGATGGATGCTGACGATGCTTATGCTATAGAAAAAGCAGAGCATGAACAAGCAGCCTACGAGCACGCTAACTTAGTAAAAAACATTGCTAAGTCAGTATTGATCGAGCTATCAGACCAAGGTATGGACGTAGATGGAACTGACACCAAAGTAGTTGGTGGCGGGGACCCTACAAAAGGAGCTACTGCTACACCTAACTACGTAGGAGATTCAGACGACAGTTCAGAAACTGTTAATGTTCCTACAAAAATAGAGGACCAACAGTCTTCTATACAAGCGGAAGATGATGAAGAGGATGATGAAGAAGAAAAAGCAATGGGTGGCAAATTCCCTAAAATGGAAAATGCTATGCATGATGAAGATGAAGAAGAAGACGAAGAAAAGGCTTACATGAAAAAAGCCGATGACGAAGATGAAGACGAAGATGAATCTGAAAAAGCTATGTTGAAAAAATCAATAAAGCAACTTCAGAAACAGATAGCGTCTTTAGACATTTCTAAAGCGGTGAAAGAAGAATCCGAGAACAGACTACGAAAAATGGGATTCAAGGAAGAGAATGGATTACAGAAACCACAATTGACTAACGTGTTTGGAGCAGACGAAACTCCAATCAAGAAGGCTCAGAACGTGAACGATGTAGTCAATCAACTTACTAACCTGTCTTACAAAGAACTGCGAAAAATGCAGGAATACAAGAGACAAGGTCTAGTAGAAGGTTTGCCAGACGAAATTGCAAACCTATAAACTTAACTTTAAACTATTGAAATTAACGAGGAGATAAAAATATGCCTTCACTAAGTGAATACATTTCTCAGTCGAATAGAGGACTAAACCAGTCTGTATTCGGACCTGAGTACTTATCAAAAGCGTTTAATGCAGCGAACACAGGAACTGCTGATGCAATCTTTACGACTACATCTGCGGACAATGTGTTCACGTCTACTTTCGGAAGAAAAGTTTGGCAGTCATTAAACAACCAAACTCGTTTCTTCAACGCGATCCCAAGAACTGTCTTCGGTAACACCGTTGGTTGGAGGGTAAGAACAGATAGAGGTACACAAAGGTCTCGACCTATTACAGAGACTG
>Ga0209337_1000494_pt1 | contig 31854 bp, 44 predicted proteins | sample LinPmetageLP53_FD_184044 | JGI IMG/M metagenome (GOLD analysis project Ga0209337, IMG submission 184044) | Marine viral communities from the Pacific Ocean - LP-53 (SPAdes) (version 2) | ecosystem: Environmental > Aquatic > Marine > Oceanic | place: Pacific Ocean | collected 2010-02-08 | reverse complement strand
TTAGTGAGGCAATTCCTACGCCAGCAATCGCTTCTTCTGGGTCGATGCCCAGCTCTTCAAACTTCCTGGCGACCGTGTTTTCAAACTGCAAATCTTCAAACGCCTCTGGCGGAAGGATGACTTCCCCCGGTCGCAAATGCGCCAGAGCCGTGTCTTCGCCGCGACCTTGCGCTTGCATTTCTAATGCCATTTCACGCAGCGGCGCATTAGCGCCCACCATAGCCACTTCTATTAACCGGTCCAGCGATTTAATTTCATCTGGGTCTGAGGTCTGTGTCTTTTGTATTTCCAGCTGCTGGATCGCTTGCTGTAATTCTTGGGCTGGGTCCATGGCGGCTCCTGTAGCATATATACCAGGATCACCAGCAAATCTCGGCGAACCCTCTGGGGGCGTAGCATATATACCAGGATCACCAGCAAACCGATTAATTCTTTCTAGCAATTCGGGTGATACTGATTCGGCTGTGCCGCCGTGTCGCATTCCCATCGCTTGATATTCGCCGTGATTAGCTCCTGGCATAACCGTGCCATCTGGCATTGTGTGGGTGGCCATTCCGCCGCCCATAAATCCTTGGATGCCCTGCCCTCTCATCAATGCGTTTGTTAGATCGTCGTTTCCCATATCATGTTATCTCGATTGTGACCGCCCCTACCGCCGAGCTGACTTCAACTCCGCTCGGGTAAGTTTGATGCTTATATAAGTCCCTAAATACATTACCGTCAAACGCTTGATGCACCTCTACTGTGGTGTTAAATATTATAGCACCCGACTTGAATTGTAACCCAGAAAGTTCAGTGGCGCTAAAATGTTGGACATCATCGGGGTTTTGGGCTCCAAGACTGAGCTCTAAAACCCTTACCAACCGATTGAAGGTGTTGGCCGATACTGACTCTCCCTGCGCTTGCGGTAGTCGAGTTGGGAGTAATTTAGACATTTATCGACGACCTGATGCTTGTATGTCCAGTCTCGTGTTGCCGATTCGCCATTTATAATCTTTTCTGTCTGCCGCGTTAGCGTTGTCATCATCGGACTCAAACCGCAAGGTCATTTGCCGGGCTCTGGTCCGTAGACCGCTGTATGTCGTTGTCGGCGTGATTTGTGTGGTTGAGTCGTTAGTTAAAGTTTCGCCCGGATAATTTCTGCGCTTGATAACCGCATTAATCGCGGGCGTGTTGGAAATCCCAGTGCTGGTGTCAAATTGCACATCTGGCACAATTTTCTTTATGAAGGAAAAACTATCGCCATCGCCTATGTCAATGTCGCCGCTCTCGATAAAAACATTATCCATGCTAGACGTATCGTCGTTATAGCCGGTTTCGTGCAAATAAATATAACTAGCGCCGGCGGCTCTTGGCTTGTCCTCAATACCCGCATCAAGCCAGGCGTAGCGCACCATTCCGCCAATCGACCAAGTTTGTTCTTCATAATTGTATATCGCATAGCGCGATATTTCATCAGTGCCGTCCTCTAGTGACGGATAGAAAAACCACACCTCAGAAAATTCTGCGTTCACGACGATATGGCACTTGAATGATTGCGTCAGATTTAGATCATTGAAGACGTAATCCTGCACGGAGCATGGCAACTTGTTTACAGATCCGTTGTACCAGTAAAAAGCATTCTTAGACATGAAGTACACCCCGTTTGGCGCGTTCGCGGCAGCCTTCGGGCCTATCAGTCCAGCGCCCTCATTTATTAGATTCAACGCAAACGTCAACGGCGGCCCAATAAAATTCATTGAGTAAAGGCTAGTGTCTGTCCAAATCAATGTTTCTTGTCTGGATTTCAGGCCGCCGATAATCAGTGAGCCAGACGATAGTCGCACTGAGCCAGCAGTATTTGTCGTCAGCGCCTCAAACTCTAATTCGTTCTCTGTGTCTGAAAATGCAACCAACATCGGGTCAATCGCGCCGGTTCTTGCTGAGCCACTAATGGGATCTGCGCCAAGCACAATCAAATGTCTGTCCGTCTCGGAAGTAATGACTTGCAGCGCAACGGTAGGCACTAGGTTGGCGCCGCTGACAGCGCTTAAATTTAATGCTGCAACAGTGAGGCCGTTGTTCTCAACCCAGCGATAGATGCCACCGCCACGCGGGTTGATGATTAAGTTCTCTCCGAAATTATCGTGCGTCCAGAGCCGCAGCTGACCAGTAGCTGCGATCGCACTAGACGAGCCAAACGTGCCGGCTCCCCACGTTCCAACACCATATCCGGTGGACGGGACATAGATATCTAGTCCCGAATTGATTTGATACAGACCATCAACTCCGGCGCCGCCATTGCCTGAGTCACTGGAATTGGCAGTCACCGTATCGCCAGACGTGTCTTTGGCTGTGATTTCGTAAGTATTTGTGCCTGTGACAAGGCTAATTTGATATTCCTGATTCAAGACGGCAGCAGTAATCAGTCCGCCAAGTGTTGCTGCACCGGAGAGCGTGACGAAATCGCCGCTTACCGCCCCGTGGCTGGAATCGGTCGCCGTTATGGTTGAAGAACCGTCAGTCGCGGCAAAAGTAATGCTGTTGGTGGATGTTTTCCGAAGCGGCGTCACGTCGTTATAGGTGCCGCCCTCTTCGACATAATACTTTTGGGTGGCACCCACGCCAAGATATCGTGAACCGCCCAAAGAAATCCATGAATGCAGAGCTCTCGCAGATCCAATATATGTGTCTGACGAAAGCTTTTCCCATCCACCTATTTTTTCTGGACGCCCCTTTCTGAAACGCACAAAGTTTCCGTCAACCCACCCATTTTCGTTGGCGTAGTCGGTTTCTTCTTTATTTATCCCAGCTTTAAAATTAAAAACAGTTAACGGCATGTCTGAGCCCCACTTTAAGCGAGCCGGATAATTGCTGCACTGCTGGAGGCGCTCGGAAATACGACAGTAAAATCACCAGCCGTACTGGTTTTATCTGCGCCGAAATCAATCGCAGCAATAGCCTTATTTCCGTTTGTCGAATTATATAGCAGACATCCCCTGGCGGTTACTGTCGCCGTTCCGAAGGTGAGGTCTGAAAAATCACAAACCGCTACGCTGCCTGACAAAGCTGGCGTGACGTTCGTTAGCGCCGAGCCACCAGCCGAATAATTCGTCCCAGACGACTGCCCAGTTGTCACATACACGGTAGTGCCGGCACCTAAAGTCGCCGAGCTTGTGTAGAGTGCCAACTTGATGCTATCTGCGCCGTTAGTTAAATTGTGCCCTTCGATGAGCAATTGTTGTTTAAAGCTGTTACAAATAGCGCTTGTGATTGCCATAAATATCTCCTGTCTCTGTTATAACTCTTTAATAATATTGGCCATATCGTCATGGCCTTGACGCCGCAATAATCCAACAACCGTTGTTCTATCAGAATCAATTCCTCTCTCTATGCCGCGTAACACTATACTATAGACCGCGTCTCTGAAAGCTAAAGCTTGCTGCCTTACATGCTCAGGCGCGTGCTCAGAAATCCCACAAATCTTGTTGGTCACCTGCTCCGCCCAAAATTCTGGGTCATGGCCCTTGTTATTGGTTGTCGAAACTGTGACCTGGCCCAGTTTTATGAAGCTGTCAGTCATCCCTTGAACGGCTCTGGCGGCGCTGGTTCTTTTTGAATCGTCGTCTCGCCCTGAGCAATCCTTTCTTCCATTTCCGACTGGTTGCAGACAAACCAAACATCATCTTTTGGCAGCGCTACCTTCGGATCATCTAAGCGATGGTAGCCGTACAGGCGCTCATTCATAGGCACGTTTGAGTCCAGCAGTGTAGACCGAGGGCTGACACCGACCTTAATGCCTTTCTCAATGCACTTTGATAGCCAAAATTCAACACAAGCCCTGCCGGCTTCTGCAAAATGAAGATTGCCCTTGTAGCTGAAATCAATCCCAAATAGGTCGATGTGCGCAACATTGTTCCAATAGGCGAAAGCTACGGCATAAGCTACCGTCGTGTTCATGTAGGCACATTTCGTCGCTTCAACAACCTCTTGCAGCGGATACTCAACAATCCAAGGCACACGATCGTCCAATTCGCAGGAATAAATAGGGATGTCCAAAACTGGAAGAATTTCACGCATGACATCGGTTTGCTTGCCCGCGTCGTCCGTATCAAAAAATCGGCTGGCAGGGTCCATCATAAAGAGCCGGTCTAAATCAAAAACAGCGGCTGAACTGCCACATCCCCAAGTTTCGGTCCAATTAACGGAATTTTCTCGGGCAATGACGTAATCTATTTGGGAAGTGCCTAAGCCAATCAAGGCGATGTGCGCGCCCTCTAGCTCTTCGAGCGGCTCCATTTAAGAAACGCCTTGACGAAGAGCGTCATACCTATACTCGTCGCGTTGTTTTCGCCCTTCGCTTACATTCTTCATTCGAGCCAGCGCTTCTTTGAAGCGAGCCTCAAAGGTGCCAATGACGTCTGGAGTTTCTTTCAAGAAAATCGCAGCTTCCACTAAAGTGCCGTAAAGCAATGCTTCTGGGTAGTCTGTGGAAAGCACTGTTGTGCCAGAATCCGCGCCGGAAGTTAAGCTCGCCGGCTTGTAAAGATAATGAATTTCAATTGTGTAATTATCGTCCGGAATTGGACTTAATTCAAAAGCCGTGTCGTCCAACAAAGAATAATACTTGGGGCGACCAGTAACTGTCGTCGTTGGGCTATATTCTTTGATGAAACTTGGGTGTTTGAAATCAAGATAGTAATACCTGCTGCCCGTAATAATTGCAGCTGAAAACGGCGCATAGAAGTCAGTAGGCGTTGCTAAAAAGCGGTTTGAAGCAGTTGTTGAGCCCTGCACATTTTTTCTCTGCACAGGCAGCTGAACATTGTCAAATATGCGGTTTTCCGCCTCTTTGATAAGGGTGTTAAGTTGCGTCGTAAATGTCGTCTCAGAAGACTCCATGTAGTCCTGAACGGCTGTTTTTAATGTAGCTAGTGTAAAACTCATGTTATTTCTATTGTGACCTCGCCGACGCTACATGCAACCTCAAAGGTATCTAGCACCGATCCTAGCATACCGTTTCCTACATTTGTATAAACCAGAAATTTAGAATTGTCGTCGCTCGTGTCTGGACGCGCATTTTTTAACGATTGTGGATCTACGGGGAAAGATTTTCGATCGATCTGTGGGTGTTTGGGCGACCATTGATCTGAACCGACCAGAAGGCCGTCCCACGTCATTTTCATTTCTCGAAGGTTGTAACGGAATCCAGTGATATCGCATATCCCGTAAGCCTCTTTGCCGCTCGCATATGCCATGACTATGGTGAATTATATCCGCCAAGATTCGGGGAAATTCTAAAGCTTGTGCGGTCCTCGTCTTGCGACTTTGCCCTATCAAACTCTTCGTCGTAAATCTGTTTCAGCAGACCAGTCCTTTCGGGCGCTTTTTTCAAGCTCATGTAATAAGCTAAACCAGCCGCCAGGCACGGATAAAATCGAAAGGGAATGTCCATTGTATTTGCGCCGACATCCGCGTCATCCATTCTGGTCAGCACATTCATATAAACGGTGTATGTGCTGGACTTGTCGGGCACCGGCCAGACCGTAATCGTGGGCGTCAGCTGCTTATTGATGAACACTTGGTTGGGCTTGCCAGTGGTTGATTTGGTGGCCAAATGCGTAAACTCAGCGCGACTCATGCGATTTAAGGGCACATCAGTGTCTGTGCCACCGATTGTTTCACGAACAAACACGTCTAGCACATCAATAGGTGCTGTGGCATTACTGCTATCGATATTATATGTGCCGGTGTCTTTCACCATGGCCACTGTTTTTTCAGTCACCGTCCACTGGTTTAGACCTCTGTTTGCCCATTCTGCTAACATTAAGTTTAGACTTCTGGTGGCCGATTTTAAATCGTAGCCAGTTCTAAGCTCCAGCCCGCAACGCTCAAATGCTTCTTCGACGTAGTCTGCTACGTCTAGCTCAAAGTCTTTTGATCCCGAAACTGCCATATATCAGCTCCATTTTTCCTTATTTGCCCAAAAAGCGGCTGACATCTTGCCTTTGGCAATGTTCTTGCCGTGTCGCGCCCTAAAACTTTTACGCCGGGCAGTTTGACGTGCGCTCTCTCCTTTTTTGGGAGAGCCCGCCGTTGTCACACCTTGCTGGCCGAAGCGTATAGTTTTTATGCGATCGCCATCTTTGGCCACGACAACGTGACTTTTAGTCGGATGGCTAGGCGTCCTTTTCGGCTTATTGAACCCAGACACGCCGACTCTCGCCAATCGCGGGTCTTTAGCCATTCGCTATGACCTAAAAACTGTCAACGTATTAAAAGTTGAAACCGTGTATTGAACATAAATTCCGTCTGAAAACACCATCCCCTCATCAGGAATTGACAAATCCCTAGTGGCTGTTGCTGACGCCACTGTGCCAACCTTGTAAATACTGGTGCCGGTCGGGCTGGTCGTCAGAAAATCCAGCACGCCAGCAGTGCCGGTGCAGACAAGATTAATACCCGCAAATCTCGCTCTTCCCGCAAAGACAACATCAGCAGCAGCAGCATTTACACCGGCTGAAACATTACCGGCTGGGTTTCCCACAGCCGTAATGCTTGTAACGGTTTTGAAATATGAGCTACCAGTAGCTGTACCAGCATTTGCACCTGTTATTGATTCGGTTTGCGAATCACCGTTGACATCAGTGCCAACAACTGTAAATGATATCGCACTATCGTCTCCAGCTGACAAAATGGTCACTACTCTGCCGGCATCAAATGTGCACGAACCACCAGAGGCTAAAGCGCCTCCGATAGTCAGTGCAGCGTTATTGCCTACTGATGCTGCTGCTGAAATGCCGTCAGCATCTAAAGCTTGAGTGTCGGCGGTCAAATGGACTGCCTTTACGTCTGAGCCTGTTAGTCTAGTTCCCATTATTTACTCCCGCTTAACTGTCAGTAAATGGAGTAGCTAATGTTCCGTCGCCCATCAAGAATGCTTCGACAAACCAGGTTGTAGTGTTGACACCTGTCAGTCTAATGAATCCACCAGTCAACCAGCCCTGCTCTACTTCGCCCAGATCAATCACATCGTTTGATGCTGCTGGGTGAAAGTTATCTGTTTCGCCGATTTCGCCCGTATCAAACAAAAACGCCGTTCCTAGAAACCCATCGGTTCCATCGGTGGTCGCGGTTTTGATCTGCCCGGCTCCGGTGAAGGTGGTTTCGACCAGAAATTGGTAGGTGATACCTGCGGCTGGCGTTGGCAACGTAACCACTATGCCGGCAGCTCTGTTGAAACCAAAAACGGTCCCAGTGTCGGCTGATGTCAGCGTTTTTGTTGCATCGGTAATCGACTCATAATCGGAAAGGACATTCGTCGCTCCGGTCATTTTCATAGTACCAGTACCAGTAACATTACCACTGGAGTCGATGTCAAAATTGTTTGTGACGGCACCAGTCTTGGCGGTCACTGTGATTTGTTCAAAACCACCTTCAGACCTTACTGGTCCATTAAAAGTTGAATTAGCCATAATTTCCTCCTCGGAAACTCATCTATCGTCTTGGCGAATGTCCGCTAGGGCGGTCGATAGAATCAAAAATTATCCTAGACAGTCCGAGTATAGCACCGTTTCAACAAACCACCAGATCGTTAATAGAAATGGCGGGCAAAACCTGAACATCATCAAGGGCGCGGTCCAAAACTTTTTGTTTTTGAACCAAAACTTCAGCCATTCGGGCATCTAAACTTCCGTCAACAACAAGATGTTGGACTAGGACTGAATTTTCTTGCCCAATTCTGTGACAACGATCTTCAGCCTGTGAAACGTCTCCTGGCACCCACGACAGCTCTGCAAAAACCACATGGCTTGCTTTTGTGAGCGTTATTCCAACACCCGCAGCGCCTATTGTGCCGATAAAAACGTCTGCCATGTTGGCCTGAAATGTATCAACAGCATTTTGTCTGTGCGTTTGATTGCAGTCGCCGGTCAGTGTAACCACTGTTTTGCCAACCGCCTCCAGACCAGCCTTGATGCCCTCAACGACATCTTTATGGTGGGCCATCACAACAACTTGATGGTCAATTTCTTTCAAGTGCTCAACCACGTCGTCAACTTTCGCCAACGCCATTTCGTGGCGAACACCAGACATTTGCTCAAAAGAAACGTCGTCGTAGGTAGTGTCTGATACCGCGTCAGCCAAAGCATCAAACTCTTTGGTAAGGAGTCCGCTGTATGCTTTGCTCGGCAAAACTATCACCTGACGCACTTTAGCTGGCAAATCCTTGAGCACTTCGTCTTTTTTTCTTCGAATCATAAAAGACTGGCGCAGCCTTCTTTGCAGCTCGTCAAGATTTGAAGAGCCACTAAAATCCCATCCGAATCGGCCTTTATAAGCGCCAGCATACTTTCTTGCAAAATTAAAGAAATTTCCGAAAGAATCATGGTCCAAGTAACCCGCTATTGGCTGTAGCTCTATGGGCCTGTTTGTTATAGGGGTGCCTGTAAGCGCTAATTTGCGCTTGGCCTTGATGCTGACAGCCACAACAGTGCGCTTGGCTTTAGGGTTTTTGATTTTGTGGACCTCATCCATGATTACCATGTCCCAAGTCCTAGATTGTAAAGCCTTGGCGTGCTTTGTAAGCACATCATAGTTGATAATTACCACATCAGGGTCATTCGGTATCTGCTCGCCACCACCGTTAACTACGTCGATTTTGCGAGCAGATACAAGCCATTTGACCATTTCGTTTTTCCAGTTGAGCTTTAAAGACGCTGGGCAAACCACTAAAACCGTATTTGGATTTGTGGCGTTTATTGTGCCAATCGCTTGGATGGTTTTACCTAGACCCATTTCGTCGCCAATCAAGCAATTTTTTCTCGATAAAGCATAAGCAATACCGGCTTTTTGAAACGGAAGGTAATCTAAGCCCTCTGGCGCAGGTATTTCTATGTCTGAGCTGGTGGCCGCTGACAGCTCAATCGCCGCGTTGTCGTCCACATACTGGGCGACCATATAAGCGTCGTCAATCTTGCTGACTGAGTAACCAGCTTTTTTGATGGCTGTTTTTTTAACACGCCACAGCGCCCAAAACTCTTGCGTCGGCTTTGCGGTTTTGAGCAGTCTACCGTCCGGCTGTTTTTCGCCTTTTGACCAATTTAGCTGTAAATCCACTCGCTTCTCCTTATCTGCACAACATATCGTACATTTCTTGAGTCTCAAACCTGTCGTAAACCCTCATAAGTTCTGGCACCGCGTACCCTTTGATGCCTTTTTCTTTGGCAAGCTTTTTTCTAACCAAGGTTTTGATCTCAGCGTAGACGCCGTTGGCCATTGGACCAATCATGCCTTCAGGCTGATCGACAGGCTCTAAGTGGTAGCCAAACGCATCTCTCCACACAAATCTGTAAAGTGGTGCGTCTGGCGTTACTTCTTGTGTGAAGTAACCTTTAGGGATTTCAACATCTAAAGTGATTTCTTTTTTACCTTCCAAAAGGTCTTTGCTGCCAAACTTGCTAGTTCTTAAATATGCTCTGTTAAATGCCATTTCTTTCTCCCGTTTATTTAACTTACAACCCCATTGTACATATCGTGTCGTTAATTGCAAGTTTTTATACAAATATATTTTAATTAATTTTAGGCATAAAAAAAGGGGCCGAAACTACAACTGGTAACAACAACACCGCTGTAGGTTATGAAACGGGTTAACTACAACTGGTAACAACAACACCGCTGTAGGTTATGAAACGGGTTAACTACAACTGGTAACAACAACACCGCTGTAGGTTATGAAACGGGCTAACTACAACTGGTAACAACAACACCGCTGTAGGTTATGAAACGGGCTAACTACAACTGGTAACAACAACACCGCTGTAGGTTATGAAACGGGTTAACTACAACTGGTAACAACAACACCGCTGTAGGTTATGAAACGGGTTAACTACAACTGGTAACAACAACACCGCTGTAGGTTATGAAACGGGTTAACTACAACTGTATGTTAAATAATTTAGGCATAAAAAAAGGGGCCCGAAAGCCCCTTTCTGAAACAGTAAACGCTGTTACCCGTGATTACGCACCTTGTGAGCCGTAGATACCACGCCAATCACTCCACCCGAAGCTGTATCGCTCGCGAGCTTTGTAACGGATGTTACCCGTCGTGAAGTCAGGCTCCATTGACGTTTCCATCGCGCTGCGCTGGAACATCTTGAGGCCCTCGCCACCTGATGTTACAGACGTAAGCAGAAAGAAAGCGTCTGGGTCTGTCAGATAATGATTGACTGTGTAACCGCCAGCAAGAACACCAGTGCTCTTGATTGCGTTCAGGTCATTATCGGCAGAGCCTGGGCGTCCTTGTGAGTTTAAGATCCTGTCAGCCACAAAAACCAGTTCGCTGGGAACTACAAGTTTTTCTGCCTGGACAGAGATAGTCAACCCTCGGTCGTCAGTAAAGCCGCCTATGTCGATTAACGCATCTTCAAGGCTCGTCTCGTTGAGATCTGCCATTGATGTAGCTCTGTTCGCCGCTGTGCCACCGCCCGCTAGGACGTGCGCAGTATTAATCAGAGATACGCCATCACCGCCTGTGTAAGACGAAGAAAATGCGTTATTCAATACGTCGGCACCCTTGACTTCTTTGGTGTTAGCCATCGATTTCGCAAGGGCCTTAGAATACCGCTTGCCCAAGGAGTCATATAAGTTATCTTCTACTGCTTCTTGTGTTAGTGCAAAAGCAAGTGAGATTGTCTCATGTGTGTAGCGTGAAGTATAGCTTTCAGTGGCATTATCGAAATCAACCGAACCACCTTCAGTTTTAGTCGGCGCTCCACCGAAACCAGTAATCAATACTTCTTCTTCAAAGGCTCGCTGGGAGTCTTCTGTCGCAAAAATCTCAGCGAACTCCTGAGTGTACTCATCGTACGACAATCCGAACAAGCTGTTGAGGCCCGGCTCCAGCTCTTTAGCTAATTGTGCTCTTGAAATAGCCATTGGTTATCTCCTTTATGCTAGACCGGCAGACTTAACGCCGAATATTGAGTTTTGAATAACACAATATACGTTGGTGTTAGCTGAGCCGACATCTTGGTTATTGGGATCCTGAGAAATGTCAATCACTTTCAGGGGTAAGGTCGCGGTGGTTGCTCCGGTAGAAGTGTCCACCTCGTCTCCAGAAATACCAGTTTTGGTACTGCCGGCGTTGGTTTTGATAACGTCAAAGTTACCGAGTAAATCCGCAACAGGGAAAGCTTCATCAGATTGAATTTCGTAAACCACATCAGGGCTATCAATGATGTTAGCTATGATGTCTGAAGCTGCCGTACTTGCCGGATAATAGTTTTTAAAGACCTGTTCGCCTGATGTTGGGTCGGTATAGGAACAGCCGTTGAATACTCCAACCAAGGGTACGGTTCCGCCAACAGCGTGTATTTCTACACCACCGCCGGTTACCTGCATAACCAAGTCGCCTTGGAAAATACTCGTACCATATGAGGAAGCAATTCTATAACGTGACTGCCCGCCATTATACGGGGCCCCACCAATCATTTTCACAGGTTTTAGTCCAAAACTAGCGTCTTTATTCGCCATTTTGTAATCTCCTATAGATTATTGGTTAAGTGCATGTGCACATAGTTATTTTTTGCCAAAGGAAACTTGCGTATCCCGCTGCGGGTCATACTTAACATATGAGCTATCTTTTCTGCTTTGATTAAAAACACTGTTATCCAAAGCTGATACAGCGTCGTGCGATTTACCTTGATAATACTCACGTCGCTCCTCAATAGTCTCGTTAGCTATTTTTGCAAGCAAGAGCCCTTCATTGTAAACGATCCCAGCGTGTCGGCTATGATCATCCGCTGTCGGTAATTGCCAATCACTAGGAAGATCAGTGCCTCTTACGAGTTCCCAACCTTCTCTCAAACGTCTACTGACGTTAGCGCGATCTTCTTGTCCCAACATCGACTCCCTTATCCAGCGATATGTAAATCCTGGTGGGGCCGGCGGAGTTTCTAACTTTCTAACTGGTCGCCATGGTTTCCTACGAGTTTCTTTAGCGTGCGTCTCGGCATCACGAGAATTTCTGTTAAGCGCTTTCTTTTCATTGGTCATCACATTGCCTCCCTTGAAGCTATTCGTTGTTTTTCAACTGCCACCCGCTTCAACCAAACATCTTCGCTCATGTTGTGCGGCTTCAAGCCTCTAAGGCGCTCTACTTCTGACTTCGAGAATATTACGCCATTTTTCTTTCCTTGTGTTTTTTGACGACCACTACCTACAGTGGCGGAAGCAACTCTTTGCACAGAGGGTTTAGCTTCGCTTTGCGCGTCCTTCTTATCTACATCTACATCTACACTTGCATTTTGCAGGTGCGGGTAAACTTTGTAAACACGATTGTTCAATTCTTCGTAATAATCGTCACTGTCTGGCTCATGGCCTTCATTAATCAGATTATAGTGCTGGAAATAAGCAAACTGGGTCGCCTGTAAGTTTTCCTGGTCGCTCGCGTCGCCATACCATTTATTTTTTTCATACCAGCTCATGGCTTCTGTCGTTGGCTCTGGTGCCGGCTGCTGCTGCTGCTGCTGAGCGCCTTGCTGCTGAGCGCCTTGCTGCTGCATTGCCTGGTTATATTGAGCTTGTTCAGTATCCTGCCTGTTCTTTGCTAGCCGAATTTTTTCCTTCTGGATGCTTAGATCGCTTTTCAAGGTGTCAGCCTTGGACATCAGATCAGCGTCACCAGACTCTACTGCCTTCTTGTAAAGGTCGTCAGCTTGGGCTTCTTTCGCAGACATTGCCTCTTCTTCTTTCAAAAGGACAGTTCCTGCTTGCGCTTGAGAATGGTTGCGCAAAGCCTGTATTTCGGCTTCTCGCTGGTGCGCAATCTGCTCAGCCATTTGCGCTCGCTCTTCAGCTGCTCGCGTTTTCGCGTTTAGCTTATTAATTCGCTTAGAAACCGACTTGGTGTACGTCTCCAGCTCTTCATCTGGGCTAGACTGTGCTTCTACGACAGCATCCTCTTCGACGCTTATTTCGATTTCTTGCTCTTCGGCTTGATTTGCATTTTCTATCATAATTACACGCTCAATATGTCGTCAGGGGAAAGAATCGTTGCTATCACTTCGTCGTCGTTGATGATTCGGCATTCTGCGCCATCCTCTAACTTAAATCTGGCGCCCGAATAACGGCCTATCAAAACCCATTGTTTTTCTTCACACCACTTCTTCTCTCCATATTTGGTTTTATCGCTATAACAAAGCGGACCTTGTTTTACGACAAAAGCAACGACAGAAGCTAAAGCTTCTTTATCGACAGTCTCTTTGGTGAAGGCTATGCCGCCCTTTGATTGAAGTTTTCCCGCGTAAGGTAAAACCAACATGCGCCAGCCAGTAGGCTGCGGCATCCGGTCTAAAACGCTTTGCTCTAAAATAGTGGGATCTAAAACGCGATCATCCGCCTCAACATACGCACTGGTTACATTTTCAAGTTTTGCCATATCAATTATTTTTATTGCGCTCTCTAAGCTCCGTGTCGATATAGTATAGTGCACTCAGCTCGCCATGTAAAAACTTATAATGTTCCATACTTTTTAGTGCGCCGGACATAAGTGTGTCTGAGATCTGATCTTCCCGTTCTTTGATCAGTTTTTTCACTACATCGTAATAATTGAAATCGTCCATGCCTCAATTCCTGACTTTGAACTTGAGTCCCTTGGTCGCGGCTCCTTTTCCCTTCATATTAACAATTGAGGTAACGCCATTATTGTTGCCGATAGCATTTGGGTTTGGTTTCTCGAACGACTTGTTGTTGGGCACCTTTTTGATGGCCATATTGTCTCTCCTATTTTTTACGCTTTTGACCTTTTGATCGAACCCCGGTCTTTGGTTTGGTTGTTGCCACTTTCTTAGCCACTGGCTTTTCCTTTGCCACTTTCTTAGCTGCTGGCTTTTCCTTTCCCACTTTCTTAGCTGCTGGCTTGGTTTCAACTGGCGGCAGCTCTTGAGCTGGTGCCGGATTTGGGCCTCCGTTTTTTAAAGCCTCAATGCTCGCCATTTTTTTAACAATTCTTGCTATGCTCGCCTCGCGGGCTTTGGCTTTAGCTTCAGCTTTAGCGAGGGCCGCATCCTCTTCAGCCTTACGGTCTAATTTTTTTTGCGCCCGCAGCGCTGCGACTTCTTCTACTCGTGTACTGTTCATTTTAGCTCCTCAAAACTTAACTTCTCATTTTTTGCTCTAATTCCAGTAATTTTAAATCGGCCTGTTGCTTCAACCGTTGAATCGACATGTCTAGCTTATCATCAGCAACATCTTTCTGTACATTAATGCGTTGACGTTGAATTTCGTTCTCCAGCAATTTCTCTTGCCCGCGTTGACCTGATTTCATTTCAAACTGAGTTTGCTCTTGGTCAATTTGTTTGTCTTTCAAGGCCAACTCTTGCTGCCGTATTGCGACCAAAGGGTCAGTTTCATCGCCCTGCCCAATTGATTGCAAGAACTCCTGGGTCAATTGCGCCAATATCGGCGCGGCAAACTGATCCAGTAGCATTTGGATCTCAACACTTGCGGACTGGGCTTGCTCTGGCGGCATCTGCTGCATCTGTTGTTGCACGCCTTGAATCCGCTGTTGAACCTCTGGTGGTATTTGTTGCTGCGCAATCTGTGCAGCCATAAACTGAAGGTGCTGCATGGAATGACTGATAATTATGGATTGCATTTGCGGGTTTTCTTTGACCACTTGTGTCAAAAACAAACTTCTGTGTGCTTCAACGTGTGATTGATGATTTTGCGCCTCAAACGCCTGTTGTGGCTGGCCCGTCATTAAAGCACTGTTTTCGAGTCCTGAATCCACCGGTTTCGGCGTAGTGTCCGGCGGTGCCTGCAATAAAGCTTCAACATTATCAATGCCCAGGGCGGCATACATTCGTTTGTAAGCCTCGTGCATCCCCAAAGCGCCGTGAATCTCTGGGTTACTCTGAACCATTTGCAATAGCTCTTGCGCAAGCGTAATTCTCTGGCTCTGGCTGAAGATATTGGGATCTGAAACCGGCACAACGTCTATGCGGTCATCAAAATCAGTTTGCTTGATCGCACCAGGCCCAGTTCCTGTCTCATAGCCGTAATTTGGGGGAATATATTCGGCGAATACTTTAGCAAGCAATTGAAACTCAAGTCGCTGGGCATAGTGCAGTCTTTTGTGGATAGCGCTCATCACCTTAGTGCCGCGCTCCAATAGAGCAACTGTTGTGCCGACCGGCATATTGCCGCTGGCATCACCTATGTTGGTGTCTGCAATCGCGGCAAAACGCTTTCCAGAATCTACTAGAATGCCTAGCAATTGCATCAAAACATTACTCGGCTCTTTAATCGGCAGTGGAATTAAGTTATCTCGCAATGACCCCCCACTTGTGTCTATGTCTCGAAATTCACCCGGCTGCAGAGGTTCGTCCTCATCCCTGATGCGCATACCTCTTGCCTTGAAGCCGGCTGGTAGATTTGCCAATGTTCCGGCGTCAATCAGTTGTCGTAAGATTGAAGTGCTGGCTTTAGAGATGCCACCGATCATGTGAGATAAGCCCAAACCGTAAAATCCGAGCCCTGGCAGGAACTTGTATTGCACAAAAAAGTTAATTTTGTTGGCGTATGGGTCGCCTTCGTTATAATTTCTGCGGATTGACAGAACTCGCTCAGAAGGCTCATCGATCGTAACGATATATGGCAACTTTAAGCCTGTAGGCTCGCCGTCTTCACCAGCATCTTCAAACCCTTGCAGGTCTAAAATAGTGTGAACCTCATAAACAATATGATCCCTGTCTTCTGAATAACTTGCCTTAATGCCCTGCAGCTTGTCTATTTCGGCCTCAACGTCCGATTCATCGCCATCATAAGAATTTTCACTTATGTCTGCGTCAATGTAAAATCCAGAAAGCTGTTGTTTTTTAATTTCATTGACAGACATGCTGATAGCGTGGGTCACACGCTCAGCGCTGGATAAATCGGAAGCCTCGTAAGGCACAATCAGATCTTCTGGTGCAATGAACTTAGAAATTGCCCGGCTGAGAACATTGTCGTAATAAACTTTTTTGAAGGCGCTACCAGCCAAAGGCAGATAAAACAACAACATATCCATCTCTGGGTCGTAATCCTTCATCACGTTCATAATGTAGAAGTTCATAAATTCTTGAACGCGATCTGCTTGCGTTTCAGTTTCTACCGTTCTGGCGCCAATGATTTGCGTTTTTACCGGACCCTTTGCCGGCAGCATTTCTTTATAAGCTTGTGCTTGGAATTGAGTAACGGCCTCTGCCAAGATAGGGTGAATTACACCAGAGCTACCCTCAAATGGTTGAGATCTGCCCTCATCAAATTTCATGCCCAAATATTTGAGGCCGTCGGTGTAGGTTTTTTCCCAATCCGACCGCGATTCTTTGTCTTTATTGATGGACGACAATATGTCTGAAGCAAGCTTTCCTAAAATATTTTCTTCTACCACCTCAGCTAAATTAGCCGAAAAGGATATTTCTGGCGGCTGATCTTCAAACTGCTCGTCATCCAGTAAAATATTTTCTTCAGATACGAGCAGTTGTGCAGCATTGCGTATTTCATCTGAACGGGAGGGCTCTGGAAAAACTTCCACAGCAGAGCCTGTCACCATAATGTCGGGGTCGTTTTCAGTACCAAGTCGTCTTTCAATTGCCATTATATTCTCAGTCTAACACTTGTGTTAATAATACACGACACGCTTTCTATTTAAAAAACTTGCCTCTTCTGGATAGTCTTCACTCAACGACAAAAATCCGCCCTGCCTAAATCTCATCAATGCCATCGTAGCACTATCACAATAATCATCGTGGTCGCCGTAAGGGAAGCTGGCCATCTCTTCAATAACTTCATCACCAAACGTCTCATCTGGCGCCCACACCATACCGCTTTCAAATATCGGCGCAACAGAGTTCATTCTGGCCACTTTATCCTGCCCTCGGCTTGGCGTATAGGCGGTAACCGGAATTCCCATTCTGCGGAGCTCTTGAGTCAATGGCGTCCCGGTAGCCTTGGCTTCGATTAAAATACAGTCGGGCTCCCAATATTTATACTCCTCCCAAGCCAGCTTTTTAAGCTCTGGGAAGTCAACCCGCACGCGCTTGGCGTCTAGCAGCATAATTTGCTCTGCATCTTCATCGCCCGCAATTTCTGGCTTGAAGATAGCCCAAGTGGTTATGGCAGAGTAATCAGCCGTCTCTTTCTTTGAGAATGCTGTGTCATAACTTTGAATAACATAGGAGTAAGCTGGAACCGCCTCTTTTTCCCAGCGATTCCACCACTCTCTCTTGACGATCGATCCAGACTCAGCGGTTGGGTTTTGGAGCCACTGGCTGTTCCATTTGGCGATGGGTAGAGACGCTTTAACCGAAAGCAATTCCTCCTTTTTCCAAAACTCAGGCCAAAGAGGCTCTTCGGATTCGGGCATAATGGCTGGAAACTCTATCACCTCCCACTGGTCAGCATGATCTGTGATTTGATTTTTCAACACTTTGCCAACCAAATCTTTGGTGCTCCAGCGCGTCATTACTATGATTATAATGCCGCCAGGTTGCAAACGCTGTCTGGGTCCACTGGTATACCACTCATAAGCCGACTCCATGGCTGTCGGCGACAAGGCATCTTGCTCAGAATGAGGGTCATCAATAATAAGCAGGTCCGCGCCACGGCCTGTTATCGCGCCACCCACGCCCGCGTAGAATGATTCGCCTTCTTGGTTAGTGGTCCACCGGCCAGCTGATTTATTGTCCGCTTGCAGCTTGAGGTCTGGAAAGATGTTTTGATACTCAACACTATCAATCATGTTCCTGACTTTGCGACCAAAGCGTACAGCGAGCTCTGCCGTATGAGTCGTTTGTATTATTTTCAAATCACCGCGTAACCCCATCATCCAGCTGGGAAAATAGGTGCTAGCAAATTCACTTTTTGAATGCCTTGGGGGCAAGCATACTATCAGACGCTTAAGCTTGCCTTGCGCAATCTTGTTGAACTTTTCGCCAATTATCTTGTGATGCCGGCCCTCAATAAACTCCGGCCACAAGTGCTTAACATAGCTGATAAAGTCGCCTTGGCACTTGTCTTGCAATTCTATCTGGTCATACCGGTTTAAGAGAGCCACAGCTTCAGTTTTGTCTTGTTGAGACAAAATATCGAAATCTTTTAGTGAAAGCTCTTGCATCAATTAAAGCCTAAACCTGCTCCCATTCTTTACCTTCCCAAAGCAAAGCTTCCGCTTCTCGGCGGCGCACGAGTCCTTGCAATACGTTGCCACCCGCTTTATTCCAGCGCTTCATTTGAAAGGGCACTTCTGACTTTTTGCCTTCATTGAGCACCTCCAGCATAGTGCTCCACTTTAAGTGTGTTGGCCCAAGATTAAATGTCCAGGCAACTAGAGCGTCAAATTGATTTTGCTCCAGATCTACCGTAACCAGCTTATCAACATAACCTTCAAATTCCTCCAAGTCCTCAGTCAACATCTGGTCCGCTTCATCTTGCGTGCAGCTGTCACCATCGCTCACGCCTTTGGTGTGACCAAACCCAATTGTTGAGACATCAGCGCTGCATCGATAACTCTCTAACTTACAGCCCTCAAATTTCTTAATCAGAGCCTTTCCTTCCTCGGATATTTTCATCTTAGGCATCTCCCGCCCAAACTTTAACTTTCTTGCCTCCGTGATACTCCACGGCGTGACCTTCATCAATAAGCATTTGACAAATGTCTTGCCCATCTTCCGCAAAAGGAATACCCAAAATCCTGCCATATTTACCTTTTCCAAGTGATTTCACTTTAAAATTGCCAACGCAAAGCTCTTTTAGTCGCTCTTTTGCAGCCAAACCAAGCTTTTTTTCAGCTAAATTTCTGGTCCTCGACTCTGGCGTGTCAATTCCGTGCAGTCTGACGCGCTGTTTATGTAGTTTGACATCAAACCCCAGGTCAAGGATGCAATCGAACGTATCGCCGTCAATTATTCGATCTAAGGTAGCGTTATATACAAACGCATCAGGTGAACTTTTTTTCTTCGCCATAACTATTCTTCCTCTTTCTCTTCTTTTCGAGTCGGGTCGTTTTCTCTATAATACTGGATAATGTTCAGATTCTGCCTGATATAGCGCCTGATATCGGCTAGATTATTTGCCAGGCTCTCATACGCCTGAGCAGTCAATCCATAGTACGCTACGGCGGGAGCGTTTCCTGCATCGTAGTTCGATATGTACTCACGCATAATGCTGGGGCTCAAAACAATCCATTCAATCTGGGAAGGTGTTAAACCCTCGGGCAGCGGCGGGTGATACATAGGCGCTGGCACCGTAATCGTGACAACCTCAACGGGAGCTACGACAGGCACTGCTGACTTACCAAACATGCCGCCCAGCGTAGAGCAGCCGCTCAACAACAAAACACTACTCAGGATTAGAAGTTTCATCGAATTGTTTTGGGTTAGTTAAGTCAACAAACTGCTGGTGAACTTTTGCCGTGCCTTTGTTAACAATCGTCTCTATCAATCCCGGCTTAGCGATAGCCAGATTATTCAAATCATGCCGCGAAAAGGTATTTCTAAGCTGATTAACCTCTTGACGCGCTTCATCGTTAGCTTCTGACAGCTCTGCGATACGCACCTGGTTCTGACGCTGAGACTCAAGCTGCGCCTGCATTTGTTCATTCTGCTGGGCAATCGCTCCTTCCAACACAGCTTGGTTGTTTATCGCCGTTTGCAGCTCAATCTTTAACTGCTGGAGCTGCGCTTTTTGCATATTAATATAGAAATATGAACCGCCGGCAGTGGCAACAAGTAGAAACATTAAAAGAATGCTTAGTCTCATTTATTCTAAATCCTGTAGCTAAAAATCCTGACTTTAAGCCCATGTATACACTTTCAGAGGTTTGCTTTTCCCCTTAACGTGGATGGGGTCCAGCGATTTTAGCAAGTATTTACAATTTTGTGCAGTTTTATCGCCAATCAGCGTCATAACACCAACTTCTTTGGTAGCCGATTCTAGCCTAGCTGCGATATTGCACGGGTCGCCAATCAAACTGAACGCAAATCGGTCGGTTGCGCCAAAGTTACCAGCGATGCAAATACCACTGTTAACACCTATACCAATAGCTATTTCTGGAATTCCTTCTTCTGTAAAGCGTGCGTTAAGCTCAGCAATGTTGTGCTCTATTTCCAGCGCCGCCGCAAGCGCAAGGTCGTGATGGTCGGGCTGTGGGATGATAGTGTTAAAATGAAACATTCCTGCGTCGCCAATAAACTTATCGGTGACCCCGCCAAACTTATTCACGGCCCTTACCTGAGCGTCTAATACATTGTTCATAATGTAGGTCACTACTTCTGGCTCAACAGACTCAGAAAGGCTCGTAAAACCCCTTAAATCAGTAAATATAATAGAGCAATCTACCCTTGCGCCATTCACTTGGCACAATTCAGGGTTGTCCTGCAACTTTTTGACCATGCGTGGGTCAAGGTATTTACCAAATTGCTGCTTAATAAGCTGCCTAAGCCGGTATTGCGTGCGGAAATTAAGGTAAAACGCCCCAGACGCGCTTACAAACTGGCAAATAAGGGTCCAAGTGACGTCTAAAAGCACCCCTTGTTGTATGGAATAAGCCCCATACGCGCCCGTAGAGGCAAAAATAACAAAAAACGACACTACCCCAAGGGTAACGCCTAATTTTGTCACCAAGACCCAAACAAACGCCACTGTGAGCACCAAAATGGCTAATTCTGCTGCCAACGACCAATCTGGTATGCGTGGACTGTCTTGGATTAGGATAGATTCAGCTAAAGCCGCTTGAATTTTGTGTGGCTCAAGCAATCCAACCGGCGTGGCCAGCTGCGGCATAATTCCAGCAGCATCGGTACCGATAAAAACAAAGCGGTCCTGCACGTCCATCTCAGTTAGCGTCGTTTGATGCGTATTCACCCAACTTATCCACTTTCGGCCTAATGAATCAGTCGCTACTGGGGGCAATCCTTGGACGATGATCTCTTCAATGCCATTTGGATTCGTCCTGATAATATAAGTGTCGGCATTGGCCAAAACCTTCAAAACCTGTGTGCCAAATGCCGGAACCCAGCCGTCTGGTGTTTTCATCAGTAGTGGCATACGACGAACCAGCTGGTCTACGTCTACTGGCGCCGAAGCAATTCCTTGTGACGCGGCGTTGCGCAGCACTTCAATGTTTTGGACTACGCCTGATGCAGAATAGCCGCCAACCGGATCTCCCATAATGACAGTACCAACCGTTTCTGGGAATCCAGAACCTTCGTTCTCGTACATTGCGAGCACGCTATTGCTGCGCTGCAACAATCTTGCAAACTCTTCATCGCCGCCTAGTCTATCTGGTTGTGGAAAAGCTACCGACCAGCCCACTCCTAGAGCGCCTCTTTGCATTAACTTATCTTGTATTTCTGCTAAACGCGCTCTGGGCAATGGCCAGCCGCCCTCACGCTCAATATCTTCTTCTGTGATATTTAACACGGCAAAATAATTGCTTTGCTCGTGATCGGCCACGAAATAATCAAAAGTCCTGAGTTTTAGTATCTCAGTAAGAGTTGATTGAAAGAGTAAGGGCAGTGAAAGAACCGCAACAAGCGCCACCGTTTTTAGCAGGAACTTCATTCGTCAAACTGGTTAATCACGACCGTTTTAGTACAATTCGTGACGCAATTATAGGTAGCAGTAATACTTTTATTAGTGGCACCCGACTGACTAGCTGTCACATTATAATCGTCCGTGTAAAAATTTAATCGCATATAGTGATCGCCACTTCCAGTCTGCGCGATACTTGCGTCATTGTTGTCGGCAGAATTACTAGCGTAAATTTTAGCGTAATGCTCTCCGCTTCCTGATTGATTTATGCTGAAATTTGAGCTATCTCCAAAAGCACGAATTTCTCCCTCTTTGTCGTTTCCCGTTTGAGTTATTGAGTAGACGTTATTGTCGCCTTGCATATAAATTTCTGCATCATTATTGTTGCCATTTGAAACAATATCCATATCGTTTGAGTCATCGTCAGCATCGATGTAACCAAAATTATCATCGCCTGTTTGTTCTATTTTGTATTCATTTCCCGTATGTGCAATTAGCTGGCTGTATGCACGCGCAACATTGCTTGTGCCATCCTGGTCTATGTCAATGGTGGCGCTGGAACAACTATGCGTAGCATACGTTCCGTTACTCAGCCCGCACCAGACTTGCGCCGTATTTCCAGAGCCAATTTGGTCAATATAAATACTGCTATTAGACCCTTTAGTATCAATTTCTATTGAATTTTCTGCCGCCAACAGAGAAAAACTAAGGAGACTGGTTAATAGAAATCGCATTATCGCCTCCCCCGTTAACGGTAATATCCAGTGCTTTTCCTGCTGCAAGGATTGAGATGTTATACGCTCCGCCCTTGTCCAGCTCAAGGTCTACAGTATTCTCAACACTTCTGAAAATAGTCAGCACCTCACCCTCAACAAAAGTGTAGATTTGATTTTGCGGATCAAAGCCAGGAATGATCCCTTCAATCTGAACGCCGGCTATTTGATCTACTTCTCCTTTTTCCGTGACCGACACTTCTATAATTTCCAGCAAATCCGTTAGAAAATCTACATTCAGAAGGTCTATATCAAGCCTGCCCATCTCTTCTTTAAGCTCGTCATTTTCTAACTCATTATCGTCGAGTTCAGTTTCCTCCAACAAGTCCACATCGAGTATATTTGAGGTCGTACCTGACTGTTCCTCTACTACTTTAGTAATTTCATCTCTTGGGTTAATAATCAATAAGTTATCAATAAAACCTAAAGTCAAACCTGTTAAGACAACGGGTCTAGTAGGAGGCGACTCTGCCACGGTGGTCATCGTTGCCTGAAAAGGTTGATTTAGAACAACTGTGCTGGCAGCAGTTTCAACTGTAATTTCACCGCTAGAACTACCGTCTTCGTTGGGCAAGAGGATGATTAAACTACGGCCTATCTCATCGACCGTCGTGGTGAAATCTGTGCCTCTAATAAAAATCGAGGCCGTAGGAGTACGAATAGAGATATTCTTTTTATTAATTTTACCCAACGCGCCTGTAAGGAACCGGGCAGTACCGCTTGCCATATTTAAGGCTAACCTTGATTTGTCAGGATCAGGGTCGAAGATGTAGTTATCAATAACTACTTTGGAGTGCTCGGTAAGCCTTAGAATCGACGAGTCCAGGAACTCAATTGCCATACGGCCATTGCCTGTACGCACATCGTCATAACTAGAAATATCTAGCTCTAGTTTAGCGGTCAGGGAATTTGTTGTGTCTTGGCGAACAATCTCGCCAATGCCCCGAAGCTCCGTTATTTCACCAACTTGAGCTTGAGCAACAAACGGTAGAAATATCAGCAGCCACTTGCACATTGATCAATATCTATGGTCCCGCCTGTTGTAATGCCAATAATATTCACTACCCCAGCGGTAGACCCAGTGGAGCTTGTCTGGTCAATGTCAATATTGTTGGTATTGCCAGTGATGTCGGCGATAATAGAACTATTGGCATTCCCCGTTTGAAGGGTGTCAACGTCATTACTGTCGCCATCCACGGTCCAATTATTCGTTGCGCCGACTACCTCTGAGACAATGTTTAAGTCATTGCTCGTTCCAGTAATGACGATATCGGTATTGCCGCTTGTAGCAGTGGCTGCTGCACCTTGAGTGAAAGTAAGGGCGTTGGAGTCTCCGGTTGCGGCAAAATCAAAATCACTACCCGCAGCGTCTCCTGTTGCACCGACTGCGAGAGTTTGTGTGTTGGAATCGCCAGTGTTGGTCAGGGTGAATGAAGTAGTATTGCCTTGAGCAACGGTGGCTGCAATGACATTGCTGTCACCTATCTGGTCGATATCAACCGTCATCGTGGTTCCGGTCAATGACACCCTAGAGCCAGTAGTACCAACCACGTTCGAGCTTCCGATCTGGTCAATATTCATTGTCAGAGCTGATGATCCGCCGGATTGAGTAATATAGATGGAGTTGTCGGCTCCATTCGCGGAAAGCATATAGGCTAGGGGAAACAACACTGCAAGATACAAAAAACAATTTTTAATCAGGAATTTCATTAGAAACCTCTTTGTGTGGTTCAAAATCCCACAGATCGTCTTCAATCCCTTGAATAATTATCCCATAAACCGCCGCTTCAATAGCAGAGCGAACCGCGTAGGTTTGCGTTTCATTGGCAGCAAAACCGCCCTCTAACTCAAATAGCTCTGTCCCATTTTCGGTAAATCGAAATGTGTCTAAACCCGTACTGGTCGAATAAACTTGTTTACTTGTTACAACATTTAGCAGAACTTGTCCAGTTTGCACTAGAACTGCTCTCAAGGCGACGTGTACCTCGTCAATTCTATACTCGCTGCGGATTCCAATTCCGAGGTATCGGGCCCCGATACCACCAGAATGAAGATTGGTGTCGTATCCAACAATTCCGCCTGCCATTATCAGCCCCGAAAATAACAAGGGTTCTAGCTTATTAGCGCCTTCTCCGTCATAGCTGCTTCTGGTGGAGATAATTAGTTGTCTTTCTCTTGTTAGCGCGTCTAAATTGCCACGCTCTGCCACTAAAAACCACTTACCATTGCCCGCTGCCAACAGCGCATCTATAAGAAAAGCATCTCCAGCCTGAGTCACAGCGGTAGAGAACAAGGCCATGTTGTCTGAGGTGGCCCTTTGTCCGGTTTGGTCTGAAAAAGAATAGACGCTTACAACAGCCTTTTGTCGTGGCGGAGAAAGATTTAGAAGGTTTTTAAGCGTTGCTCGCTCTATTTTTGGGCCACGAGGACAATCATTAACTATAATTCCTCGATCATCTATTAAATCTTGGCTAATACCGGCACATTTCTTAGCTGAATCAACACTAGCGCATCCAACAAGTAAAACTATTACGCATAGAGCAGACCAAAATATTATATAAGTTAAGAAACGCACGGATCTGTACTACAGATGCCAAAACTACCAATTGGTATCCGTATTTCGGTGATGGAACCGTCTGTATCCGTAACAGTCAGAATTATCTCTGTACCCGTATTCACGAAGGCTATTGAGTTGCCTTCAAGGTCAAAAACCCCACCTGTGCCGCCTGTTTCAGAATTAAATAAAGATTCTGCCAAATCCCTGGATAGCTGAGAAAATATGCGTGATTCTAAGTTTCTAACAAATTTGGCAAGCGTAGTGTTCTCTTGCTCACGAAGCAAATCATTCGCCTTAGATTCAATTTCTTCTAAAATCGAGGCTTTGCGAGTTCTTTCTTGCTCATCAATCGTCAGATAATGGGCAGATTGCCCAACACCATTAAAAGAAGGACTATTGAAGTTAAACACTAAATCAGTTGCCTGAGCAGGAATCGCAAATAAACTAATTATCATCAACCACTTGTTCATTTTTCTGCTCCCTTAACTCAATCACCGTATCAAGTTTTTGCTGTAACCGGATGATATCGTTGTCTAACATTCTAATACGGTCAATCAAGGCAATCAGCGTGACATTGGCTTCAGCCAGCTTCGCCTTGATGTTGTTGGTTATAAAGTTCCATATAAAATAAATCATATAGAGCAGCCCCACAGCGGAAACTATTGGAAAGCCGTACTCGCTGATTGCTGCTGCTACATCCATTAATCTCTTCTTGCATCTTCTTTCCCGTTTGCTCTGGCAATCCTTCCTAAATCTGGCCTGATCCCAAGCACCGCGCACATAGTGCAATCAAGCCTAACAATATCATGGTTCATTGTTTTTACCCTATTATCAAGGGCTTGAACAATCCCATGTATGCCGTTGACCTGCCCGATAACGCTTTCAAGGATGTACTTAATGGTCAGAAATATAAAAAACCCCGCAATCAGGGCTATGGCAATGGGAAACCCTACCTCGCTAATCAGCGAAAAAACCTCGTTCATCAATCTTCACCTTTGAACTTCTTGCTTTGTCCGCTGGTCCCTGCATATATCCCAAAAACTGCAGCCATAGCCCCGACGAGAATGCTCACTAACCCTGCTTGCTCCAGGTTGGGCTCTGGCAATGTCATAAACCACATCACCACTTCATACAGCAAGTAAATATACACAGCAACAAACACACGGGGAAAAATCCGCCAGGCATCGATAGTCTTAGCTATATGAATCCATTTTTGGTAAGGATTGACACCAATGTTGTTAGGCGTGACTTCTACCTCAAGCTCTATCTTCTTTTTGATCGCCTCTTCAGTCATAGAAATTTAGCCGCACCAATAATTATAGTGACCATAAAGGGGTAAACACCCCACAGAAGCATTTCCAGTCTCTTGAACTTTGCAGAACCTTCCTCAAGTCTTTTCTCAATATACTCATAACGAATAGCACACTCTCTTTCGTGTGCGTTAAGTTCTGCTAATGCGTCTTTTACCGTAGCCATTATTTTTTACGAGGTCTTCCTCTTTTCTTTTTAACCGCTACCGTTTTATACGCCTCGTTAACATTAGGAGTTGATTTATCGTCTGCTTCATATTGACCTGTAGCAGTTCTTGCTCGAACAATTTTTTCCTCATACCCAAGAAAAGTTGTTTTCAACCATTTTGTTAGCTCTATAACCATTTTATTTTCCTGCCTTATCTTTGGCTTTACCGATGTTTAAGGCTAAAGCGTCAATTAATTTATAAAGTTTACCTATCCAAACATCATCTTTTGGTGTGGGTGTGGAAGCCGCAATTAAACTTGCTCCCGTCACAATAAGTGCAAGAATACTAATAATTGTAAAAATAGTGCCCATGATAAAACTCCTTTAATTAGCCGCAATGTAGGCTGTGCCAGTTGAAACTGCTGCAACGTGTGTAGTTTTAAGATTTGAAGCAGCCCCTGCAATATTAGGCGTACTTTCGGTTTCCGTATAAAGCAGAATTGTAGAAAGATGATCTACGTTTTGCTGCACTGTCGCGTTGATTGCCGCTTGGTCTGCTAAATTTTCAGCATAAGGAGAAGAGGCTCCGTCTGCGTTAATTCCATTGATTAAGGCTACTGAATCTGATCCTGCTGCTAAACATTCTGTCACTGTTTGTGCCATTTTTATTCTCCGTTACACTTACATCCTGGTTTAGATTCTAGCTCTGCTATTTTTGCAGAAAGCTCTTGTACTGCTTTAACTAGCATCGGCACTAAATTGCCCTGCGATAACTGCTGCGTACCATCGAGGTCTTCATGCCAAATATTGTTGCCATCAAGAACGTCAGAATGGTCATCAATAACAGACTTTACTTCTTGAGCTATAAAACCGTGATGAGCCTTACCTTCTCCAAAAATAGGGTCTGAAGAATCAGCATCGTGTTGTGGAAGGTTTTCTGCTACTTCATTTTTAGCGTTCCATTTAAACGTAATAGGACGTAAATCATTGATAAATTCAAGTCCTGCTGTGGAATCTGCTACATCTTTTTTAAGTCTTGAATCTGAAGCCGCCGCCCATGATGTGTCGGAACCATCCAATCCAAGAGTAGCTGTTCCGCCACCCGTTCCAATCCGTACTGTGTTTGTTCCGGCTCCAGTAATAGAAGAACCAATTACAATTTCACTATCTACATCAACCGCGCTTGGTGCAAGGTTATAGCCGAGGGCAGTGTTCAAATTTCCTTCGGTCAGGTTATCGTGACAAAGACTGCCTATCAGCGTATTTGTTACGCCAGTGGTAACTGCAACACCTGCATTTTTTCCCACTGCCGTGTTGTTTGCTCCCTCCGTGTTAGCCCCTAACGCTCCTTTACCCACTCCCGTGTTGTCAGCGCCCGTAGTATTAACATCTAAACAGCGGTCGCCTACTGCCGTGTTGCTACCAGCCGTGGTGTTCGCTTTTAAAGCATCTCGACCAACCGCCGTGTTATTGGCGCCAGTTGTGTTAGCCCCTAAAGCATCTAAACCGATAGCAACATTGTCATTTGCTGTCGTATTAGCGTCTAAAGCGTTTCTGCCTACTGCTGTGTTAGAAGCACCAGTTGTGTTGGCAGTTAGGGCTTGATAGCCAATAGCCGTGTTGCTATTGGCGGTTGTATTGGCGTCTAAAGCATGGTTGCCTAGAGCTACGTTACTAACGCCTGTCGTATTAGTGTCTAAGGCATTTCTACCAATAGCAACATTTTGATTTCCTGTCGTATTGGCTGTCATTGCAGAATGACCGATTGCGATATTGAAAGAGGCGGTCGTATTGGCGTCTAAAGCTAAAGAACCGATAGCAATATTTTGAGCGCCCGTGGTGCTTACTGCTAAAGCAGACCTGCCTATTGCTATATTTTCAGAACCGGTGGTGTTTTCGGTTAAAGCATCTTGGCCAACGGCTGTGTTGCCGGAAGCTGTCGTAGTAGCGTCACCTGCGGCATATCCTACAAAAACATTATTATCACCCGTAGTAATAGCCGTACCCGCTTCATCCCCGACAACCACATTGTAATTGCCCCCAGACTCAATGGTATTACCTGCGTTGACACCTGCTCTAAAGTTACTTGTTCCAGCAGTAGCCGAAGATATATCTCCGGCAACGGTTAAGCCAGCAGCACCAACTAATTTTAAATCATCTGCTGATTCATCCCATAATAAATGACTTCCTGACGTTGCTCCAAAGAATTTAACATCGTAACCCGTATCATCAACACCGACAGTAATGGTGGCATCTACTTGCGTGGCCCCGTCGATGTCCACCACATCCAGATTACTAGTCCCGTCAACATCGAGGTCTGTGCCAACATACAGCTTTTTGGCTATGCTTGCGCCGCCCTCAGTGCGTAACGCCCCTGTATCTCCTGTGGCATCGCTCGAATCCGTGGTGTTTGTTACGTCAAGCACTCCCGCAAGAGTAGACGTACCTGCCACAGCCAAGGTAGTAGCCATATCACAGGCCCCGTCAATGTCCACCACATCCAGATTACTAGTCCCGTTTACATCTATGCTTCCTTCCAGATCGATATCACCATTTACAGTTAAATCATCGGTAACCGTTAAATCATCTTGCACTTTAAGGTCTACAACATTAAGGCTGGCAAAAGCATCAACTACTGCTGCGCCAGAACCTGCGCCATCCAAGTAAACAGCCTTCACATCGCCTGGAGGTATCGTTATATTGGCTCCAGAGCCTTGGGAAATAATGATATTTTGAGAACCGCTCGTTGCGTTTTCAATAAACTGCATTCGATTGACTGTATTTGGAGCAATGGTAATCGTGCAGGCTGAGTCTAGTGTGCCTGTATATTTGACAAACATGGCTCGAACGGGGTCAGTAGCGCCGTCGGCAACAGTGGAGGTATGCGTATCCGCGTTTGTGGTTATACCTTCGGTGGCGTACCCTAGTGATTCTCCAATTAATTCTAGCGAAACATTGGTCTTTGTGCCCCAAGTTCCTGAAGCTTCTCCAGTTCCTATCTCTTCAAGGCGTAAATTATTTACATAGGTTGACATATTTTAATCCTTATAATTTGCACTTTCTTTAAGCAGCCTCGCGGCCAGCGTCTATTTCTTCGTAGCTTGGTGTTTGGTCTGTGCTGATTGTATTGTAATTTGGCGTCTGAGAAGTATTTATTTCCCCCCACACCAATACCGTTCCTAATAAAGAGGTTGTTTCTACCCCTACTGGGTAAGCTTTAGCGGCTGCGTTTGGAGAAATTGCGCCAACGGCAGAAGTAATAGCCTGACCGGTTAAAGTAACAACTTCATTTTCGTAAACAACAACTGAGCCGAGCGCAGACGTTATCGCAACACCTGTTAATGAGACTGAAACAGAGGTTGCGCCCCAGTAATCAGACCCCCAGGTGCTTCTTCCCCAACCCTGCGCCATTAATTTAAGTCCGCCAGAGCGCTTTCCATTTGCGCTTTAATGCTTAGCAGGCTTGCTCTGACGGGTGCCGTTATGAAGTCATTTGTTAGAATTGACGTTATCTCATCAAGCGCGGCTTGGATTTTTTCTATAGTCGTCATTATTACATTATAGACTGAATTGCAATTTAAGAAAGTCCTTGGAATTTTCGCTCTAAAATCTTGCGTACCTTGGCATAATGGAAGTCTTCAAATCCGGCGTGGGTGGACGACACCTGCTTGGCAATGCGCTTTATCCCAAGGCCACGCTTGCGGCAAGCGCGGATTGTTTTAAGCACCGCCTGTTCCTCGGGCAGCTCAACCAGTTTCATCCGACGCTTTAGACGATTTCCCGTCTTGACCTTCTCTTCGACGCCTTCGTACCCAAATGGCACAGATCCGCCAATTGCGTAGCCCCTTTCAGCCCACGCTATCTTGCCTTCTTTGAACTTATCGACCGTAGACCCGTACTCAATCTCAGAAACGGCGCTAAGGACCATCAACATAATCTTGTTGACCATCTCATTCATGTCAAATTTAGAACGCAACCCGTTGCCCTTTTTAGACTTAGGATACACAACCGGCACATCCCCGAACTGTTCGCACAAATACAAGGTGACGCCTGCCTCCTCTAAGAATGGGATCGTTTTCAGCATATCAGCCGCCGACCTAGAGAGCCGGTCTATCCTTGTCGCTACTATCACGTCGTGGACATCGATAACATCAGTCATCTCCCTGCAGCGGTTTCGCTCCAGTATCGGCACCGTTCCGCTGACGCCATCGTCAATGAACCATTCGTCCACTTCGCGGTTGTACTTGTCTTTAATAAACACAGAAATTAAGTTTTTCTGAGTTTCTAGGCTGATGCCGTTTTGCGCCTGTTCCACCGTGGACACACGGCAATAGCCAAAGACATTGTTAATCTGCTTGATGGGTCCGCTCATGTCGAGTGCTCCTTGGTTTTTTGAATATTGGCAGCACGACCTCGACACTTAAAGCCGTACTTCGTGATCTCATCGTAAATGCGCTTCCAATCAATTGTAAGTGACAATCGACCCTCCTGATAATCGCCGACCAGCAACTGGCCGTCCTTAAACAGTTGCATCGACCGATAATCCCTGTGTGTGCCCTCAAACTGCATATCAATATCATGTTTCATGCACGCTCGGCGCACGCGATTATAAAAAACTTTGTTTTCTGCTACGTCCATTTCATTCCCCTGTCAAAAATATAAACTACTTTCACCCTAAGCCTTGAATTTGCAAAAGTAGTTCATAATCTAATTTGCTTGATGCGGGCTGGAATGACGCTAAATGTGTTGCAGTCCGAACAGCACCTGCCAGAATTTATTGGCTCAGCGTTGTGGCCCTGTGTCCAGAACCCTACGCCCGTGCTGGGGTTGACGTGAACGTCAATAACACCCTTGCAAATACTGCACGATTTTTTAGACTTTCCCATTTAATTTCTCCCGCTAATCAATGCCTTCAGTAATTTATTGTGTAAATTTTCACTGGTGTTCCAAATCCTAGACGCCCATTGCGGAGTCATTTCTTTGCCGTCTTGCCAATTAAACCCGATGGCATCATCTGCCATATCAGCATAAACGTTATCGGTTGCGACATCTCTGACAGCTTCCACTTCCCATTTGTCTAATGGCTTGCCGGCGGTTAGCTTGGCTATTAATCCCGGCAACCTCTCATCATATATTTGAAAGGCTTGCTCATAACTTATGTCAACGGTATCGGCCAAGACCTCGGCCATTGCATCGGGAACTTCCAGCCGATGCTCGATTATTTCAATTTCTAAGTTGGTTAAGTGCATAATAAATTTACCTTATTTTTTTATTTACAACCCCATTATACATATCGTGTCGTTAATTGCAAGTTTTTATACATATTAATTTTTGAGGATTGAACGTATGGCTAAAATAACCATAGATCATTTGTCCAGTTGTCATGCTACCTCCTCAAGTATCAAATACATTTCGTTGCAGATCTCTTCAAACTTAGCAATCTTTTGCTTTATTAGAATCTTTGCACCACCAATACCTGGTGTTTTCTTGCAACCCTCCAACAAGTTAAGTTGA
>Ga0209337_1000492_pt1 | contig 31874 bp, 45 predicted proteins | sample LinPmetageLP53_FD_184044 | JGI IMG/M metagenome (GOLD analysis project Ga0209337, IMG submission 184044) | Marine viral communities from the Pacific Ocean - LP-53 (SPAdes) (version 2) | ecosystem: Environmental > Aquatic > Marine > Oceanic | place: Pacific Ocean | collected 2010-02-08 | reverse complement strand
CGTGGATAGTTAAAGACCCTAGCAATGACAAGTCAAACGCTTTAGGCTTTTTAAATGTAGCTGAAGGGAGTTGGTTTGTATCTTATAAAGTTGATAATGAGGAACTTTGGGAAAAGGTAAAAAAAGGTGAAGTTAACGGCTTTTCTATAGAGGGCGTATTTTCTAAAAACATAGTTAAGATGTCAGAAGAAAACGCTTTAGAAATTATTGAAAAAATAGTAAACGATAAAGACTTAACAGACTCTGAAATGTACGACAAAATAAACATTATAGTGTCTGAATTATAACAAAATGGAACAAGTAAAACACTTATATATATAAAGTTATGGATAGAAGCAAATTTATAGAAAATATTAAGGCTATGTTCTCAGATGAAGAGAAAGAAATAGTTTTAAAAGACAAGCCTGCAGAAGTAGAGTTCGCAGACGTTACAACTGAAGACGGCATTATCTTAAGAACTGCTGAAGCTGGAATGATAGAAGGCGAAAAAGTGGAGATAGTTAGCGTCGACGAGGAAGGTGTAGAAACTGTTGCCCCTGCCGTTGAGGGTGAGTATAGTGTAGAAGGTAAAGTAGTTACTTTAGACGCTGAAGGTGTAATAGTTTCTATCGTTGAAGCAGAAGAGGAAGCACCAAAAGAAGAAGAAGAAGAAGTTGTAGAAGAAGAAATGTCTGAAGCTTTACCAAAATGGGCAGAATCTTTAATGTCTAGACTAGAGGCTATTGAATTAGCTAATTCTAACATCGCAGAATCTATGTCTGCAATCGATGAACTTAGTAAAGTAGTTTCTACTATAGCAAATCAACCAGCTGAAGAAGAAATAAAACTAAGCAAAACAGTAAGTGCAAAACAAAAGAAGGCAAATTCTAGAGATGAAAAATTAAAATTTTTATCAAAGAGAAAATAATAAATAAATATTAATAATTAAATAATAACAAAATGGCTTTAGACGTAAGCGGACTGTCGGTATATACTGACGAGAACAAAATGGACTTGATTAAGAAATCAATCCTAGAAGGTAGAACTTTAGAATATGTAACTATCCAACCAGATATTAAATCTAGTGCAACTATCAATATTATTGATTCTACTTTAGTAGGCCAGGCGGGGGCTTGTGGTTTTAGTTCTAGTGGAACAACTGCATTAACTCAGAGAACTTTATCGGTAGCACCTATTAAAGTAAATGAATCTATTTGTGTTAATACTTTAGAAAGTTACTACACTCAAAAAATGATGAATGCAGGTTCTTACAATGAGAACATACCATTCGAACAAATTTTTGCAGAAGACAAAGCAGACAAAATTTCCGATATGATCGAGACGATCTTATGGAAAGGGGACACTACAGGTTCAGGAAATTTAGCACTTGCAGACGGTCTTTTAAAAGTAATCGACGGTGTTTCTGCAGTAGATGGAAACGTTGACGGGGTAACTGTTGCAACGGGTATAACTTCGGCTAACGTTGTAGATATCATTGACGGTATAGTTTCTTCTGTACCTGCTGACATTATAGACGCAGAAGACTTAGTTTTATATGTAGGTTATGACAAGTACAGAACTTATGCAAAAGCTTTAAGAGATGCTAATTTGTTCGCTTATACAGGTGCAGAAAATCAAGGGGGCGACTTTATGCAAATGGTTCCAGGTACAAACGTAAAAGTTGTAGCAGTAAAAGGATTGAACGGAACTAACAGATTAATCCTTTCGCGAATTGCAAATCTTTATGTAGGGGTTGATATGTTAAATGATGCTGAAGACTTCAGTATTTTTTATTCTCAAGATAATGACGAAGTACGTTTCATATCTAAATTCAAACTAGGTGTTCAGGTTGCTTTTCCTGAGTTAGTAGTAGAATTTACTTTAGTACCTTAATTAAAGAATTAATAACAATTTTAAAAAGGGGTTTGGGTTATTCCTTACCCCTTTTATTTTTATAACAAATTAAAACATATAATTATGTCATGTATTTTAGCAAGTGGAATTGCACTAGGTTGCAAGGACTCTTTAGGGGGAATTAAGGAAGCGTATATAGCTTCGTTTTCAAGCGCAACAACTTACACTTATGACTCTGACGATATCATTGATACCGTTACTTCAGGGGGTAACTTTTTTACTTTTGCACAGAGAAACGAACAAGGGGAATTTACTCAAACGGGTAATCATTCAGTAGAGAATGGAACTAATTTTTGGTCGCAAATGGTGAGTTTGGTATTCACTAAGAACGACGCAACAAATAGAAACATATTAAAAGTACTAGCACAGTCAACGCTTTTAATTATCGTTAAAGATCAGAACAATCTTTATTGGGTAGTTGGTGAGTCTAACGGTGCAGACTTAACGGCTTCAACAGTTGGGGCTGGTAAGGCTTACGGGGACTTAAACGGGTCTACTGTATCTTTTGAAGGTAAAGAAAGCGCACCAGCAAGACAAATGTCCCAAACGGCTTTTGATACTCTTTCAGTGTCTTAAAATAGTTCAACAGTATTTAAAAGGGGTTAGCTTAGTTGTTAACCCTTTTTTTATGCACAAAAAAGCACCGATACACTCGCACCGATGCCCCTCTGATTTAACTTGCTTCTTTAATACTTTAAGTAAACACATTAAAACGTGTTTTAACAGTCTTTAAAAGCCATTAAAACGGGCTTTTACTTTGGTGTTAGGCACAATTAAAATAACCTTTGCTGTGCCATATGTTCTTTTAGTCTTTTCATTGCTTTGTCGTAATACTCTTTATCAAGTTCACAAGCCGTTAAATCAAACTTTCTATTATGGCAGGCTATCGCAATACTACCACTTCCTAAATGAGTATCTAGTATTTTATTACCTTCTTCTGCATATTTATCCAAAGTCCATTCATACAATTTAATTGGTTTTTGTGTTGGGTGTATTCTTCCGTCTGGGTCTGCTCCAACAACTCTTTTTTGATAAATTTTAGCAGGTGATTTAAAGCTAGTCCAAGCAAACTCAGCCATTGCCATTGTAAAATCTTCTGGCTGTACCTTATCCCATATTAAAAAACAAGGTGATGATTTCAAGTATTCCATCATATAATTGCCACCCCATACTATTTGGTTTTTACTTACCCTAAACAACTCATCCCAATACTCTTGAGGTGGTGTTTGGTTATCGTTACCAGCAAAGTTTTTGTATTTATTCTTATCACCTCTTTTCTCACTTCCTTTATGCCCCATAGACATATTTATTCCGTAAGGTGGGTCAACTATGGCTAAATCAAAGTGGTTATCTTCATACCTTGCCATTAATTCCATATTATCTTCGTTTGTTATCTTCATATCATATAAATTAAAAGTGCCTAACAAGGTGTAAAAGGCATTAAAACGCCTCTTACACTAACCGTTAGGTGTAATTTAGCCAACACCATCAAGCAATCAAACTGCACATAACAAAGTGTATAGTAAAGTTTTGTTATTAAACTTTGTCGCATATTTATGCTATATTTGCGACAAAACTTTACCATACACAAAACGTTAGATATTACTAAATAAAAAATACATTACCGATACACCAAATAATAACTGCGCTATTAGTCTGTGGTTTCTTTCTTGTTCTTCTTTAGTTTTCATATTGTTTTGTTTTTGCGTTCCTTACAAAGATAAGCCTTTATTTGTCTTTTCCTAATCTATTTTTAAAAAAAGTTCAATTGAATGTTATTCATTCTTTACAATAATCCTGCAAGTCGTTGATATCATTGGGTTTAGGCTCGCATAATTTAATAAATTTTTTATAACATTTTTTACAATGCAAAGCGTTATTATTTACTTTTTTACTACAAATTACGCATTTAGTGTTTGGAAATAAAGATAAGTGAATCACTTATTAAGCTCATTATCTTGCTTTAATAAAAGGTTTTCAGTTCTTAACCTATCCAGTTCTATTTTTAAAGCTTTGTTGTGTTCTCTGTAATTGATTAGTTCAAACCTTAAAATGTCGTAATAAGCAAACCAGGAAGACATATCTTCTAATCCTTTTTCTACTAACTTGCTTGCGTCGTTCTCTAAGCCTTTCTTTTTGAACAGTTGGTGTAAGTATACCAAAGAAGCATGAATCGAGCTTAAATCGGTCTTAAAACACGTTACAACGTCGTTTGACAGTGCGTCTTTAGTTTGTTTATATAATTTTACTAGTTTTGAATTGTTTTTAGTTTCGGTTTTCATAGTTTTATTTTAAAAAGGTAATTCTTCAGTTTCTGCACCGTAAGACATTTTTTTGAGTGCTTTGTGTTGTGGTGTTAATTCTGCTAGGTTGCTTTTGTCAGTGTTTCCAATTTCGTTATAGTGTTTAGCTAGTGGGTTTTTTCCGTTAATAGTATATTTGCAATGATTTTCCCAGTCCATATAAATCGGACTATCTCTCAAGGTACAACTTCCCCCCGTTATAGTTTCTTTAACTTTTCTGACGTGTAATTCTGTACGGCTCCAATGTTCAGGGTGTTGTGTCATTCTGTGGACAGTCCAAAAGTCATCTGACCGATTCGCAAACTTTTGCCCCCCTTCTGTGTCTGCTTTTTCTCCAGGTCTTAAATTTCCTTCGAATTCGCTTTCTTTCCCGTACACGTTTCGCGCTGACTGTGTAACTAAATGGGCATTTACAAAAGTGGTTGTTTTAGTGCTATCGCAAAAGATTCTAATATTTGCGCAAGTGTCGTAATCTTCTTGGTGCTTATTCCCTGACTCAGTCATTAAACTGTTGAACGGGTCAATTAAAAGACCGTCTGCAGGGTTATTAGTTGCAATGTCTAGTATTTGATTCGCGCTATATCTTTTATCGGCTCTAATGAAGTTAAAACAGTCTGTAAGTTCATTTAAAGTATTATGAAAACCTCTAGTGTCTTTCGTGAAGTCTTTATCTAATCTTTTACCAGTCCAAAAGTTAAAGAGTTTAAATACTTGACTTCTGTGCGTATTCTCTGAACTGTAAATGTTAAACTTCATGTTATGTTTTTTAGCTAAACAAACGAAGTACCATAAAATAACATCTGTTTTTCCTACATTATCATGCCCGTTGACCATGTTAAACTGTCCCCGTTTAAAAACTATATGTTCGTCAAATTTCTCATTTCCAATAGTGTAGCCTTTTTCTACCCTGTTTAATCTAATGTCGTCAAGTTCCAAAAGTGCATCTGAAGGGGTTAACATTGGGTTTATTATTTCAGTCATTTTGATTGTGTTTTTCTGCATAAATCACCCACGGGGCTTTTGCGTTTGGGTCAATGTTTTTAACTATTACGGGGCGATTAAATTCTAAACTATTGATAAAATGGGTTAAGACTTCAGGGGTTTGTCTATTCTTAAAACCTGCTTTAATTACTTCTTTTTCTAGAAATTCAGTTAACCTTTCTTTAAGTCGTTCTTTACTGCTTTTGTACTTTTTTACAGTGCTAGTTAAGTCTGTATTATCGAATAAATTTATTACTTTATCGGTAGTATTTAAGGCGTTATTTTTTTTAATTGGTGTTATTTCGTCATTCCATGAATAGTTATTTAGATAGGTTACGGGGTTCTTTCTAAATTGTATATTATCGTTTAATTTAACATAGTTTTCTAGTGTTTCAAATATTTTTTTAATATCAGATTCTTTTAATTTCAACCATTTAATTAAACACCTTTTTTTGTCGATCTTTTTATTGTAAACTTCCCAAAACTTCTCAAATTGTTCAATCTTTCCAGTGCTTTGTTTTATTGGGGTAGTAGATAAAGCTTTCTTTTCTCTTCTAACTTCTGCAGACCTTAACCCTGCTTTCGAAAAGCCTTCTTTTTTACTTGTCCACTTGTCCAGGTCTGCTTTTAACCTTTGTTTTATGGGTATAAATAAGCATTTTAATATTAAATCGTCTGTTTGTGGGTCTAAGTCGTTAACGTATCTTAAAATATGTTTGAACAACTCCCCTGCTTTTTCGTTTGGTATATTTTCTAAAACTTCTAGAAGGTTTTTATGTAAAATAAAACCACTTTTGTCTAATGCCATTTTTATTTTTTTGGTTTATAAAGTTAATTTAAAAATACTCAGCATTTTTTAAAATGCGTATTTATATTTATATATTACTATTACTATTACTATTACTATTACTATTACTATTACTATAACAGTTGAAAACGTTGCAACGAATTTAACAAACGTTAAAAACGTTAAATACTATATAAAAGCCTTATTCATAGGAAGTTAACACCTCTAAACGCTCTATTAACTCTTTTTCATTAATTACTAGTTGCTTCCTATAAAGCCAAATCGGTGCGCTTTCGGTGTCGTCGTTACGGTAGAAATTGAGGTTTACGGTTATGGTTTCGCGCTCAATCATAAAGTACTGTATTTCAAATTCTAGAAAGTCGCTAGTGTCTTCTGTTATTATTTCGTGTTTTTCGTGGTTAGTAGTTAAATAAATTAAAATTTGTTGTTCAATATCGTTTACTTTTTGCAGTGTATAATTTTCCCTAGTAGTCATTAAAGAAGTACCTTATAATTATTAACTAAAAATAAGTCGTCTGCTTTTTTACGGTCTGGGTAACAAAAAAGCATATTTATTTTACCAACGTGTAAAAGGTTATTTTTTTTAATCTTTAATGTAGTACCCCCTTCGCATTTAAGTGCTTTATTTACGTTTATATAAGGCGGTAAAATAGAATTGAATGTTATTTCGTACTCTTCTTTTTTTTCTGCTACTATTCCTGTTATAATTCCTAAAGTATCAGACTTTAAATTTTCATAATCACGTGTTAACCTTACACAATCACCAGGTAAAGGGCTTATGTTGTTTTCTGTGTTATATTGTACAAAGTCCTTGAATTTAGGTTCTGCGCTTTCTCTTAATGTTGGCGCGTGTCTATTCTTACAAACTGAATCACAGTACTTTTTATTGCTTTTTGTTGTTTGAAATACATCATTACAACAAGGACAAACTTTCTGTAAATATTCCATTTTTTTAAAAGTGGTTTTAGTGGTTTAAAAAGTGGTTTTAGTGGTTTTAGTGGTTTTAGGGGCTTTTGTGGGCTTTTGTGGGCTTTTTATTTACTTACTTCATAAAAAACGTTTTTAATTTTGGTTAACTGTACGTTTTCAATAGTGTAGTCCATAGTACACCCATTTAACAATTGATTAGTTGAGTTTGTAACGTCTTTTATTTCGTCCCCTTGTACTATATAGTTCTCTATTATCTTTTTTGTTTTACCTGTATCAATATCTACGTTTTCATAAGCTATTTTAACTTTAAAAAAGTTTTCTCTAGACTTGTCAAATCTTACGTCTTGAATGTTAAAAGGATTGCATGAAGTAATATTAAATTCAGGTATAATGTTTTCTAAGTTCTTAACTATTTTTGCTTCTGCGTCTGTAAAAGAATAAGCTTTTAAAACATATTGTTCAGATACTTTTTTTATAGACTGGTCTTCTAGTTGTTTTAAGTACTTTATTTTGATATTAAAAAATTTATTTTCCATGATGTTTTTTTTAAAGGGGTCAACCTGCACAGTCAACCCCTAGTTAGTAATTATTAAAATGGTAAGTCAGAAGTAACGTTAGGTTTGCTTTCTTCTATTGTTGGTTTGAACTTGGCGTTATTTCCGCCTTGTTCAATTTTCCAAACTTTAAGAGTGTTGAAAGTTCTTTCTTCGTTAGTCTTTGGGTTTGTCCACTTGCGCCCCTCTAGGTTAAAATTAACTGTTATTTCTTCACCTATTTTAAATTCGTCTAATAACACGCAGTTATCTTTTACTAATTCAAACGCTATAAATTTTGGGTACTTGTCGTTTTTGTCAGTAAGCACGAATTCTCTTTTAGAAAATGTATCGCTAATTTGTTGCGTTTCTTTGATCGTGTCAATCGTTCCCGTAAATTGTAAAGTATTCATAATTTTGGTTTTAAAATTTGTTATTTGATTAAAAGTTGTTTTTATTAGCTGTTATTATTTGAACTACGTATTTCCCTTCTGCTTCGTGTTCTCTATCGTTTTGGTCTAAGTTAAATATTAAATTATCGTCTTGACTAAAGCAAGTCGAATTACCGTTATAAACGCCAAATATCACTTCGCATTCAGGGTCTAATTTATTTAATACTTTAATGAAGTCTTCAACTGTAAAAACACTTTTACCTCTTAATATATTTATTTTCTCTAGTAAATGATGCATAATTTTTGGTTTTAAAATTTGTTATTTGATTGTTTAATTAATTCCTCTTCTTTCTCTATTTCATTTATTAAATTATCTACGTTTTTATTTAAGGTTTGTACTAGATTTTCTATTGTATCACTGTCTTTTTTACTTGTAAATATAACGCTTTGTCTATTTATTTCTAATAAAAACAAAGGCTTTAAATTGTAGTCTGGATGATAAGAAGCAAATATCAATCTTTCTATACTTTCACTCATTGCAAAGTAATTTACTACTTGATAAACATATTCTAATGGTATTTTATTTTCCCTTACATAGCTATTATGTACCTTAGCACTAGGGCATTTAATTTCTAACCCTATTCTTTCGCACATGCTTATGCCGTCAGGACTATGTATGTGGTTTTCGTTTCTCACTAATAAACCTGCTTCGTAAAAGATAATACCTGTTTTTCTTGTTACTTCTTTAATAGCTAACGGCTCTAATTCAATACCTCTTTTCATTGCGTCGTTAGTGAATCCTTCAACGTGTTTAAAAGTTGTATTTCTTTCGCTCATTATTTCGTCAAAGATAACGGCACTAGATATATCTTTTTTAACCATTACTGATTTCGCTCTAGTCCCCGAAATTTTACCGTTCTTAATTTCGTGCCATGCTTCAGTGCCTTGTTTTAAATCGTAGTCTATATACATATTAAGAATGTTTTACTTTTAATGAATCTTTTAACTCTGTTACTTCTTTATTATTCTTTTGGTCTACTGTTAACCTTCCCCATGCTTTCACTAATGAGTTTAAATCCTTAGAAGCTTTTAAGTTAGCCTTAGCCGTTTTTATACTATTGTTGTACTCTTCAGCTATTTCACTGCTAGTCTTTTTAATCTCTTCCCCTGTTGCGTCGCTATCAACATCAGTCACTAAACATAAAGCACTGGATAAAGAATATCTTCTGTAGTACGTTATTCCCGATCCGTTGGCCTGATAAGTATTCATACCTTTTAAAATTATGCCTTGTGGTATCTCTGTAACACTTGTAATAAACTCACCACTTTCAGTGTGGAAAATAATAGTTTTAATGCTAGTACCTTCTATTAATTGCGTAAATCCTAGATCGTACTTTTTTAATATTGGATTAATTACTTTAAAAATAGTGTTAAGATTGCTATAAGTATAGCCATAACCTTTTGTGCCTTGGTGTATCGTTGGCACTTCCTGTTGAAAACCTGCTAAGGCTTTAAATAAATTTTTCATGTTTTTGGTTTTAATTGTTAGAATGCTAATATAGTTAATTATAATTGAAAAAAGACCGATTGAACTATTTATTTTTTATTAATTATTGTTAATTAAAATAATAAACTGTTTTTATTACTTTATGAAGTGTATTTTTTGATAATGTTTTAAGCCTTTGTAAGACTCATTTACAAAGCCCCTGCGCCCTAATTTAAAGTTGTTCTTTATCCAGTTGCTAGAAGGACTTAAAGCAGGGTAATTGAAATAATAAAAATCGTCAGAAGTACATAAGTCGAATAAAGCCTGGTGGCTATCACCTTTACAAAATATAATTAAATCCGATTTTTTATAGACCCCGTTTTGTTTTAAATATTGGTCTATCTTTTCAGCACCCTTTAAGTCTAAATGAGGTTTAAAGCCAAACTTTAACGACTTATCGTCTTTTCCGTGAGTAATAACAAAACATATATTATCTACAAAATAATGGTTAATAAACTTTCTATGATTAGTTACGGTAATATTTTTAAATTGTATTTCTGCTATTTGCTTAAAGGCTTCATTAACAAAATACCCAAAAGCCCCTGAGTGGTTGTCGTTACATATATTATTAAAATGTATTTCTTTATAGTTACCAATTAAGCCGTAAAGTATTTTTAACTTAAATTCTAGCGCACAATCAAACGCCTTTTCATTAGTCATATTTTGTGGTAAACCATGCCCCCCCCTTGTGGTTTGTGCGTTAAAACCGTCTAGTAAGTCCCCTAATTCGTCAATATATAAAATGTCGCTTTCTTGCTCTTTAATAGTGTTATCTATTACTATCTGTGCAGTCTTTAAAAGCTCTTCTTTATTCCATTCCCCTTTATACATAGTGTTGTTGTCTGCGTCTGTGTCCATTGCAGTATGTACGTCTGTAATAATTAACTTGTCAAAGTCTTTTTTGTTACTATTAACATACTTAATCGTAACATTTGGAGATACTACAGGTTTTATGTATTTTTCAATAATACTTTTAAAGTTAAAGCTTTCAACCACTTCAGAAGCTTCTGTTTTCTTAGGTGCGTATTGAATCCACTGTTGCCCCGTAGTTTTAGAAGTGCTTACTTTTATTACTTCGAAGTTTTCAGGTACTTCAATAGGTTTGCTTTGTAGTTTTTCAGTGCTAGAAATTATTGTACCGTTTTTGTCTAGCTTTTTAATAGTTTCTATGAACTCTCTTTTGTTGGGCGTAGTTCTTAATTTTAATATTTCGTTAAATTGGCTTTTTGTTATGCTATACCTATTTTGCTTTCTACCTTCTGCGTCTTCTTTTACTGTTAATCCTAAAAAATAAGCTTCTGATTTATTTAACCATTTAACTTTTTTACCCATGCTTTACTAGTTTATTAATTGTATTTTTGTTTTTTTGTAGAGAGTTACTACCACTTTTTTGTTATCGTCTACTTTCATAGCGTCTACGAATTGCGATAAACTAAAATTATATAGTTCCCTCATTATATCTAAAAAGTCGCTTTCTGTTTTAAACTCTTTTTTATAGATATATTTATAAATACTTAAAAACTGACTTAGTTTTAAATTATTCCTTTCTAAAGTAACACGAAAAGAACTTAATTCTAGCTTTAAGTGTTTAGCTAATTCTGTTAAGGTTATCTCTTTAGACTTAGCTATTAAGTGGATAAAATCTTTTTGTCTGTACTGTTTCATTTTAATAGTTGTTTATATCTGTTAAATAATCTGTTATTTCATTTAAAGCCTTTTTAGAAACTTTACCTATGTTGTTTAAGTCATCATCACAAATATAATAATCTAACATTTCAACTTCTGTTGTGGTTACGTCATAATCTGGGGGCGTGTCATAGTCTATAAAACCCTGCCCGTAGTTAGTTTCCCTAATAAGGTTATAGCACACAAAATAATTCACTTTATTATTATCTAGTAATAATGTTTCGTTTTCGCTTAAGTAATAGCTTTCTAAAATTTGCATTTGTCTTTTTCGTTTAATGTTTTTAATAATCCGTCAATCATTTCGTCTTTTTTATCGCAAAGTATTTGATACTCTTTGATATAACCGTTTAACACTTCAATATGTGCATCTTTCCAGTCTTTCGTAGTAGTCGTTTCGTTTTCCATATTACTAAGATAAGTATTTATTTGTAATAATCAAACATAAAATGAAAAAAGTTCACTTGAATGTTAATATTATATTATTTTAGCTTTGTTTTATTGGTTAATGAACGTATTAAATTAACTTATATATTGTTGTATGATGTTATTAAATAAAAATAGTACTTCTAAAGTTGTACTAACATTAACAGAAAACGTAACTATAACCGCCCCTGCTTATTTCTTATTTGAAATAATAAGCGATGATAGTTATAATAGTGTATTTTTTACTGCTGAAGACGTAAGTACTAACGCCTGTAGATATAACGAATTTAACATAACCTTAACAAATGGAACGCCAGACCCTACAATAGGATTGATAGACTTAGAGTTAAACGGTTATTATAAATATAATGTTTACCAACAATCTAGCCAATTTAATCTAAATCCTGCGTTAGCTAGTGGAATAATAGAAAGGGGCAAAGTTTACGTTAAAGGGGAATTAAAGCCCATTAGAACTTCTTACACTGACAACGACAGTAACACATACATAACATACCAATAATGAAAAAAAGTAAAAATACTACTATTAAAATGGTGTCTGCTACGTCTACGGCTATAGAATCACCAATTTTTAAAGTGCAGAATAATAAAAATTATATTCTTTACGGTGAAGACAATAACTACCCTTCTGTACTTCTAGAAATGATGAATCAATCAGGGCTTCATAATGCTATATTAAAGAAAAAAGCCGACATGTCAGCTAGTAAAGGTTTTATAATAGAAGACGTAGAGCAAAAAGCATTTGTATCTAATATTAACGGAAGCGACACACTAGATCAAATTGCATATAAAAACGCTTATGATTTGGCTTTATATGGTGGGTACTGTTATATCGTTACGTGGTCTAAGGATAAAAAAACAATAGCACGTTTACAATATATGGATTGGTCAAAGGTGCGAAAAGTTAAAGAGTTAGACGATGACTCTGAAATGCAAAAGCGACAAGCTGACGGGGTAGATTTTTTTATGATAAGTTCAGACTGGACGCAGGAAAGAAAGGAAAAGTACAAGCCTAAAATAATACAGGGTTTTAGTACTGAATATAACGACGCAACAACACAACTTGTTTACGTTCCTATGTATTCGCCTAATAGTGAAGACGTGTACCCGTTGCCTGATTATCAGGCTTGTAGTGTTTATATTGCTATAGATACAGAAATTGCTTCTTACCATTTGAATAGTTGCAAAAACGGTTTTTTACCTAGTATGATGATTAATCTGATCGGTGTACCTTCTGACGATGAAATGAAAGCATTTGAGAGAAAAATGCAGGAAAACTACGCAGGTAGTTCGAACGCTTCTAAGGTTCTTTTAACAGTAAGTGAAGACGAAAGCCAAGTGCCTGTTATTACACCGTTAATGTTAAACTCTTCAGACGAAAGATATAAGGATTTGGCACAACAGGTTAAAGAACAAATAATTATCGGACACAGGGCAAGTAATGAGGTTGTAGGGGTTGCCGTAGCAGGTAAGTTGGGCGCGTCTTCTGAAGTAATAGAAGCGGAAGCAATGTTCCAACACAACGTTATAGACGGCTACCAGTCTTTACTAGAAAATTCTTATACTAGAATAATGAATTTAAACGGTATAGAAGGAACTTTAAAACTAGAGCAGTCAATAACTTTTGACCTTGACGAAGTAGAGGAAGAACCAACAGAAGACACACCAGAAGAAACAACAAACGAATAATAAAATAACACAACATGCCAACAAATAAAGTTTTAATGTTTACTGCAGACTACTACAAAAGGAATTCTGTAGTTAATCTAAACGTAGACACAGAGTTAATACGCCCCCATATTGTAAAGGCTCAAAATATGAACATAGAAAGAGTCTTAGGGAGTAATTTATTTAATTTAGTACTTACAGAAATAGAAGCGGGGACAGTTTCTACTAGGATAGTTAACTTATTAGAGAATTATATTCAACCTGCTTTAATTGAATGGGTTACATATACAGCTTTACCTTATTTTAATTATAAATTTACTAATAAAGCAGTACTTAAAAAAAGTTCAGATAATTCAGAAGCTTCAGACTTAACAGAAATTAATTTTTTACGTCAAGATATTAGAGATGACGCTGAATATTTAAGCGAAAGAATGACTAAATTTTTAAAAACTAACTTAACGTTATACCCTGAATACAACACAGGAAATTCAGATATAGACGATATTAAGCCAGTCAAAACTAGTTTTTTTAGTGGTATCTATATACCCACTAAAGTTTATAAGTCAGATACAGACGAATGTTGCGACTATAATCAATCAAATTAAATTTATTAATGCTATTTATTTAAAATGATTAAAACAATAATTTCTAATTTATTAATAGTTACTATTTCTTTATTATCACCCCTTCAAGAATCTATGTTGGCTATAGGCTTTTTGATTTCAGTAGATTTAATATTAGGTTTGACGGCTTCGCGTGTTAATAACGTTAAAATAACGTCTTTAAGGCTTAAAAATACCTGTGTAAAAATGTTAGTTTATAATTTACTTCTAATTTCTAGTTTTGTATGTGAAAAGTTTTTAATGCCTTTTATACCTATTACAAAAATATCACTGGCTTTTTTAGGGACTATAGAAATAACTTCTTTAGGTGAGTCATTCCAAAAAATAACGGGTATTTCTTTTATTAAATACGTTAAAAAATACATAAACGAACGGTTAAATAATACTAAATAATGATTTTAGAAAGCAAAAGAAATATAGACTTAATAGTTGTTCACTGCGCAGACACCTATTTAAGAATGAACATAGGAGTAAAAGAAATAAACGAATGGCACTTACAAAGGGGGTGGAGTGGTATAGGTTACCATTTTGTTGTTCGTTTAGACGGGTCTATTGAAATAGGGCGCGACATTGAGAAAATGGGGGCGCATTGCAAAGGGTATAACCGTAATTCAATAGGCATTTGCTACGCAGGGGGTAAAGGTGATGACGGTAAACCAAAAGACACAAGAACAGACGCACAGAAAAAAACTTTATCGGCTTTAATTATAAGTCTACAAGCGTCTAACCCTAGCGCAGAAGTAAAAGGGCATAACGAATTATCTAATAAAGCTTGTCCCTCTTATGACGTTCAAAAAGACTTAGATAATTTATGTGATTATCTTTTTATGTTATAGAATAAAATGTATTATATTTAGAATATGATACAACTAAAACCAAAAGATATAAAACCTTTACGCCTTAAATGGTATAACGAACAAAACGGAATTTGCCCAATATTAAAAAAGCATTATCCTATTGATAAGTTTTGTATAGATCACCAGCACAAACTAAATAATGAACTACCTTCTGAAGACGGGAAAGGTTTATGTAGAGGTGCTATACATTTCCAAGCTAACGCCTTAGAGGGTAAAATATTAAAATCCTTTAAGCGTTTAGGACTTCATAAACATATAGACCTAGTAGAGTACTTAAAAAACTTAGCTAATTATTTAGATAATAATAAAATACATACTAAAGAAAAGTTAATACACCCTACGGAATCACCTAGAAAGTTAAAACTAATGAAGTCCAGTTATAATGAACTAGTAAGAGCCAACGCAGGGAAAAAAGAAATACCTATCTACAAAGACAAAAAAGGTAATTTATCTATACATTTAGAAAGGTTGTTTAGTGAGTATAAAATAACGCCTAAATGTAAATAGTATGAATAAGATTTTTAATTGGTTAACGGATAACAAAAACAAGTTAATGAATAAATTTATCTTAGGCATGATACCAAATAAAAGGGACGCTGAAGACTTTTACCAAGACTTATATGTTTTAATGGCTGACAAAAACGAGTCTAAAATGCTTAGAATATACGAAGCTAATGAACTAGAACAATACGTATATATAATAATAAGAAATAATTTACGAAGTTCAAATAGTAGATATTATTACACCTACCGTAAACCAATAGGGGGGTGCTACTCTGAAGAAATAGACTTCAGGCATGAAGACGATAATACAGAAAAATATCAGATACTACAACAACTAGAAGACGAATATCAATCTTTAATTAATAAAATTAACAAACACTTAGATAAACAATTAATTTCTAAGCCTACTTCTTTCTATGATAAAAAAGTGTTTGAAATGTACTACAACGATGAAAACACCTACAGGGGTTTGTCTAACATGTTGGGTATTCCTTCGACCTCTATTTATAACACAGTAACAAGGAATAGAATAAAAATTATTGAATTGTTTAAAACAGAAGTGAAAAACATTAATAACAAGCTTATATATTACTATACTTTATGACTGTAGTTTTTCATGTTTTGGGGTTGGCTTTTTTGGTTGGTTATCATAGGGAGTTCCTAAGGGAGTTTCGTATGATAATTGCCAACCCTATTTTAATAACTGAAGTACCTTTAAAGATAATGAGTTGTATGAAGTGTAGTTCTTTTTGGTTTGCTTTATTGCTTACGAATTGGGACGCACCATTAAGTGGGTTTATTAGTTTAATAGGTTTTCTAATAGATAAGTATTTATTAAGTACAGATATTAAACTATGATTGATTTATTAAAAGGCGATTGTTTAGAGTTAATGAAGACCATTAAAAGCGGTTCGATTGATGCAATAATAACAGACCCACCTTACGGAACGACTGCCTGTAAGTGGGATAGCGTTATTGATTTCTATTTAATGTGGGAACAACTAAACAGAATAATAAAACCGAATGGTGCAATAGTTTTATTTGGTTCTGAGCCTTTTAGTAGTGCTTTAAGAATGAGTAATATTAAAAATTACAAATATGATTGGTACTGGGAGAAAACAAGTGCAACAAATCACTTGAATGCAAAAAAACAACCCTTAAGGCTTTACGAAATTATTAGTTTATTCTATAAAAAACAACCAATATATAATCCACAAGGATTAGTAAAAGGAGTGTTTAAAAATAGTAGACCTTCAAAATCTAAAAAAGTAGAAGGTAATAAAATTTATAGGCAAGAAAAGGAATACGGACACAGTGAGTACGGAAACTACCCGAAAAACAAATTGTACTTTTCTAATCCTAATAATAAAAGTTTGCACCCAACACAAAAACCAGTTGCATTAATGGAATACTTAATAAAAACATACACCAACGAAAATGAAACTGTTTTAGATTTTACGTGCGGTAGCGGTTCTACGGGTGTCGCTTGTGTTAATACTAACCGTAATTTTATAGGAATAGAGCAAGACGAAAACTATTTCGATATAGCAAAAAAACGAATTGAAGAAGCAGGATGTAAATTGTTTTAAATGACAAAAGAAGAAATATACATAGAACTTTCTGAAGTGGTTAAGTTTAACTCTGTAAGTGGTGAAAAAATAGCTAGAATATATAATCTTAATAGGTTAATATTTAACGATAATCGAAACTATTGTAATAAATGCCCGTCAGTTATAAGGAACGTATTTAATAAATTAAAAAAATATCATAAAAATAATAAATGCTAACTGACGACCCTGTATTAAAAAGATTCGGCTTAAGGTCTAGAGCGCAGAAAATGAGGTACGATAGGTTTGTGCAGTTGTATATGATTTCCTGTAATGCAAATAAGTCTTATTCTCAAATTTATAAAAATTGCAATAAGGCTACAGTGATAAAAAAATCTTATCAGTTAGTAAGACACCCTTATGTAGTAATGCAATTAAGAAAAAAGAATAAAGAGATGGACAAAAAAATGGATAAAGAGGCTTTAATAACTAGAAAAAGAGTTCTAGAGGAATTAGAGTTAATCTTAAATAAAACAAAAGACAGCAAAGAACACGTGATAAGTTTAAAAGCCTTAGACCAACTTGCTAAAGTCATAGGAGCATACGCACCAATTAAAGAGGAAGTAACACATAAGGGCGTAACAATAAACTACGTTAAGCCTGAAGAGTGAATATAACATTTGCACCAACTATAAAACAACACAAAGTATTCGAGTTATTCGAAGACGATAACACAACGGAAATACTATTTGGGGGTGGCGTTGGTGCGTCTAAGACGTATTTAATTAGTGCGTTAATGACTATTAAATGTTTACAGTACGAAGGCGTTAGGGTTGGACTGTGCAGGAATGAATTAACAACACTTAAAAAAACTACAGTAGTTACTTTATTGTCTGAAGTATTCCCTAGTTTTGGATTACAAAGGGATGAACATTACAAGTATAATCCAATAGAGGGGAAAATCACATTTTACAACGGGAGTGAAATAGTATTTCAAGAACTAAGGCACATACCCTCAGACCCAGACTATACAAGGTTAGGAGGTTTACTTTTAACCTTTGCAGTAATAGACGAAGCAGGGGAAACAAGCGACAGGGGAAAAGAGATACTACAATCTAGGATAGGAAGGTGGAGAAATGACAGTTATAATATAAAGCCTTTGTTGTTAATGACTTGTAACCCGTCGCGTAATTTCTTATATGAAGACTTTTATTTAGCAGACAAAGAAGGAACTATACCGAAGTGGCGTAGTTTTGTTAATGCTACTGCAATGGATAACCCTTACTTATCAAAAAGCTATATTGATAACCTTAAAAGAACGCTTTCACCTTCAGAAGTTAGTCGTTTACTTATGGGTAATTGGGAAGCACAAGACGATCCAGACAGTCTAGTAAATTCTGACGATATAAACGAAATGTACGACCATTCAATTAATAAAAATGAAAGCTTAACTAAATTTTTATCTGTAGATGTTGCCTTCAAACAAGATGGGTGCGTGCTATTCGTTTGGGAAGGTAACGACGTAATTGATATAATAAAAGTAGGTAAGAATGAAATAGTACTAGATAAGATTAAAGAAACTGCTAGACTGTACGATATACAAACTAGATACATAGCTTACGATAGCGACGGGGTGGGGCAATATATTAAACAATATTTAAGAACGTCTAAGGCTATAACTAACAATGGTAGACCACTTAAAGACGAAAACTATAAGAATCTAAAATCTCAACTTTACTATAAACTAGGGGAGCTTATAAGGGACGGCAAAGTAAAAATGAAAACTAATAAATTCAAGAAAGAACTAGAAGGGGAGTTGTTATGTATTAAAAGAAAGGTACGCGAAACTTCAGAATCTAAAATGGAAATTAATAGTAAGGATGAACAAAAAAAGATAATAGGACATTCACCAGATTTCGCTGACGCTATGGCATATAAAATGATATTTGAATATACGTTAGGTAATTTTATTAGAATGGCATAAACAATTATTTAACTGTTATATATATTAGCATGGATAAAGAAATACTGATACCGACTTCATGGAATGACGTTACTTTAAGGGAGTTTATCTCTTTGAGTTCTTTAGACTTAAAGTCCTATAAAAGTCCTATTGAATATTATATTCATGTTTTACGGTTATTCGGTAATGAAGACTTAGAAGAAATATTTGACTATATTAAAACTTCAGACCTTGAAAACATAGTAGGTCAAATGTCTTTTATGAACACAGAGCCTGAAAAGTTAGATAATAAATCTGTAGAAATTAACGGGGAAATGTATTTTTTATGTAATAATTTAAATGAATTAACAGTAGGGGAATATATAAGTATAGAATCTTTAATAGAACAAGGGTGCTTTAATTCTGTTGAGGCTATACCGATAATACTAAGCGTAATTTTAAGACCTAAAAACGAAGAGTTTGACTCTAACAAATGCGCTGAACGTATAGAACTATTTAAAGATAATTTGTCTATAAATTCAGTTCTAGGGATGAGTGTTTTTTTTTCGACTGGCGTAAGGTGATAATGTATAATTTTAGTGCTTTATTTAATGGAGATAAAGACGAAGACGAAATAGAAGCCCCTGCAGTGCCTAAGTTTTCAGACCGTTGGAAATGGTTTAGTATTATTGAAAGGTTAGCAAATGGGGACATAACAAAGTTTAATGAAGTATATAAGATAACATACATAACGGCTTTAAATACTTTAAGCTACTGGAAAGAAAGGGACGACTACCAAGAACGACTAAGGAAAAGGCAGGAAATGATGAACAAGCATAAATGATTGAGGAGTTAGCACATATATACACTAAAAGATTTAAACTTTCTAACCCTGAAATAATGGAGTTTGCCCGTCGTAAAAAGTCGAGGGGTAAAAAACAAATAACTAACAAGGAACTAAAATTAATAGGAAGGAAATTAACAAGGGTGTTGAAACAACAGATAAGAAAGCAGGGACACGTAGACACAGGCAAAATGGTTGATACTATACAAGTAGACGCTACGATAGGAAGTAATAGAGGTTTAGTCGCTAAGATTAATGCCGTTGATTATTGGAAATATGTAAACGGTGTTTTTGATATACTAGATAACGCAATGAAGTCTAGAGCCTGGAAAAAAATAGAAAAGGAATTTAATAGCCTTAACAGAGGTTAAAAAACAATAATATGAAAATACAAACTATAAACCAACTAGTCAGCGTATGGAAAGACATAGCTACTAGACACTACCAAATAAATGGTTTTGGTATTGGTGATGAATGGGAAATAGGAGCGGACAAAGCTTATATGCACCCTGTATTGTGGATTAACCCCGTTAGTGCTTCTATGCCCTCAACTGATTACGGTTATAAAACATTTGAAATTGATTTTGAAATAAGAATATTTGATTTAGTTAACAAAGACGAAAGCAATGAGAACGACGTTCTTTCTGATACTATAGATATCTTAAAAGACATTATAACAGAGTTTAAAGGACACCCGTACTACGTTAATAGTCAACTTAATATAATAGGTGATATAGACTTTGAAGCTTTTACAGAGGAGTTTGACGAACAAGTAAGTGGATGGCTTACAGAGATTTCCTTAATGACACCTGTACTAACAACTTTTTGTGGTATTCCTGCTACTGACATAACAGGGTTTGTTTTTCCAGGTATAGACTGTCCAGACGTTAACGTATTATGTCCCGTATTTGTTGAAGACGTAACGGGCGTTTATCCTATTGTAGTTACTACAACGGGAACTACAAAAGAAGTTTCTTTAGCAGGTGGCGTAGGGTCAGATACTTTTGTAATTAGTGGTACTTATAACACATTAACCGATAATCTAGAGTTGTTAAGAAATGACAGTGTAACTGTATTAGTTGACTTATCAAATATAAACACCGTTAACACTTTTGTAACTTCAGCAACTTTTAATAATAGTAATAATAACAACCTTGTATTAACACTTAACGACGGTAGTACTGTTACTACCTCAATAGATAATTTTAACGGCTTAGACGTTACGGGAACGGTTAACGCAACTGCCTTTGTTGGGGACGGTTCAGGGCTTACGGGTTTACCTAGTGGGGGGGAAGTTAATACTTCGTCTAATAGTGGAACGGGTGAAGGGTTAGCACTTACAAAAGTTGGTTCTGACTTACCTTTTAAAAGTATAACTGCAGGTACAGGAATTACTTTAACTTCTAGTGCTGACGAATTACAGATTAATTCTGCTAGTTCAGGGGGTGATAATATTTCTAATGCTGATTTAACTTTTAATGCTACATATAACGCAGATTTAAACGGTAACGATTGGAGTATTAAAGACGGCTCAGATACTTTGTTTAGTATTGATAATGACGGTAGTTTTATAATAGGGAAAGGAGCGACAAATAATAATACTTTGTCAAAAAATCAAAATGTAATTATAGGTCAAAACGCTACTATAGGCGCAGGTTTTAGTGAAAAAGCGATATCAATAGGTTATAACGCTTCTGCTACATTAACCAACTCAATAGCGATCGGGGGGACGGCAACGACTGGAGGTGTATCAATAGGGGTCGGATCGGTTGCAGGTGGTGTTGCAGTTGCTTTGCTTGGTTCTGCAACATCTGATTTTTCAATCGGTATCGGTTCGGGTTCTTCTTCTTCAAATACGGGAGCTATATCAATAGGTAAAAGCGCCGTAGCAAGTGGCAAATATACAACTTCTTTAGGTTATGAAGCCGAAAGCACTTCTAATTTTGCGACTGCTTTAGGCTGGAATACTGAAAGCAACGCTTATATGGGTCTAGCTTTAGGTTCAGCAACCGAAGTAAATCACGCAGGCTCTGTTGTTTTAGGGACAGGCTTTTCAACGGGTGCTAGTGCTTTAAAAAGTACGTCAACAAACCAATTAACAGTGGGTTTCAATTCGGCAACCCCTACAATGGTAATAGGTGCAACAACTGATAGTTATATAAAATCAACGGGAAATTTAAGCCTTGAAACAGACACAACTGTAAAAGGCTCAGACACTTCAGCAAGTACAACAGGTTTTAAGGTTACAGATTCTACTAATGCAAGTTTATTAGAAGTAAAAAACAATGGAGTAATTAACGCTTCTAACTTACCAACATCTTCAGCAGGTTTGTCTAGTGGTGATATATGGAATAACGGGGGAGTTTTAAATATAGTATAAAAATAAAGATATGATAACGATTGATTTAAACGAAAACAGTGGAATTACAACGGGTGAACTACCTGTTTACGATATTAAGAAAAAGATAACTGGACTTGTCAATGTAAAGACTAACGGGGTGTCTTGGTACTTTTCAGCAGTTTGGAAATATGGGGACGCTTCAGAGTACGCAACAGGTAAAGCAGTTACTTTTGATAATTTGCCTTTCGGTTTAGATAGGGCAATATTAAACGATGAAGGAAAAGAAAACTACCCAACAACAGACGGGGGCTTTACGGACTTTAAAAAAGATATTTATAGAGTTTGCGATAGATATAAACAAGTTCTAGAGGAACAAATACCTTCTTTAGTTGGACAGATAACTGTTACTGGCTTGTAATGGCTCAAAGACGAAGCAAATTAAAAGGGAAGGTTAAGAAAATAGGAAAATCAATCGCTAAACTTTACGAAGCTGAAGTAATAAGGCAGGATTTAATTGATACGGGTTTAATGCGTGATTCGTTTACGGTTAATATAACTGTAGGAAAAAACGGTGAAATGGAAATATTTGTATCTAGTGTATTTTATTTCCAATACATAGACGGCTCTCCCCATTATTTTAAAGTAGCTGAAAAGGTTTTTGAATCTAAGAAGTATAAAACATTAGAAAATAGGTTAATAGGTTTGTTATCTATGGAATTTGCGTTAACATTTCCTGATAACTTTGATACTTCGGATTCTGTAGAATATTTTTTCACTTACCCTTCAGATAGTACAGTTGGAAAACATTTCTAAAGCCCTTATATATTATAATGTAAATTAAAAAGATGCCACAAACAGGAACACAAACACAGGTAAAAGTAAGACCGTTATCCTTAACACCTACTTACAACGAAACTATTGTAGTTTTAGAGTCCCCTAATATACAATCTAAAAATTTTAAATGGATTGTAGATATATATAAGGGGGAGTCAACAGAAGCAGACTATAAGTTATTATCTACTATTGTTATCCTTCCTAATCCTGAAGGGTACGGGGTAATTGATTTTCATAGACATATAGAGAATAATATTAGCACTTCTTTTTACCCTGCAGACGTAGATAAGATTAGTAATAAAGTAACTAATGAGGGCTTAAAATGGACTTATGAAGTAAAAGAACAATTTTCAAATACTGTTTGGGCTTTTGAGAATAACTATACAACTGCAGGTACTTTTGTCGGGTGGACTTCGTCAACAGATAAACACCCTTATATAGTTGGGGACGTTATAAACATAGTACAAAGCGCAGGGGCTACACACTCAAGTTATGACGGTCAAGCCACTGTTACGGTTGTTGTAGACGAATACACTGTTTTAACAGACAAAGCTTATGTAAGTAGTACACCCACTGCAGAAGGGGGAGTGTCTAATTTAGTAGATACAAACTCTAGAACTATTGAACAAGTTATAATTTCACCTACAAATTTAGTATATTCTTTTAATGGTGCTTTAACTTTTCAAGACTTCAGGAATTGGGATCCTTTTAACTATAGAATGTCTAACACCTCTTCTAGTAGTACTAAATTTTTATTAGACGGCTTAAACACTTTTGACGTTACTTTGAGTGATAGGGTCTGGATTAATAACTTCATGGACACTACTTATTTTAGAGGTTTAAAGATAGAAACAGATAACGGTGTTTTCACTGTTGAACAAACTTTCAACCCTACAGGACAACACTTTATTAACCAAAACAAAATTGGGGCTAAAGATATACTAGAAAGCTCTGATACTTTTTTAACTGTGTCGGGTTCTTTGCCTATAGTAGACCTTAACACTACCTTTATTAAGATAACGCCTTTAGACGCTTTGTTAACTACTGCAGTAGGTGAAACGGTTACTTTAAACGTAAAAGAAGAGTGTAGCAAATACGAAGCTATTAGGTTTTTTTATATGGATAAGCTAGGTAGTTACTTGCCTATTACATTTAATAAGGTTAGTAAAAAGAACATCACAAACACTAGAAGCAACTATAAACAGAATTACGGCAGTTATGACTCAGTGTCTAACGTTTGGGGTTATACTACATACGACAGGGGTACAACAACTTACGATTTAACGACTAAAGAAGTTATTACGTGTACTTCTGAATGGATAACAGAAGACGCTTCTAAAATGGTTATAGCAATGTTAAACTCTCCTAATGTTTACATACAAAGTTCAATAGGTGAGTACATAGCTATAAACATAACTACTAATAGCTACGAAGATAAAAAGACAGTTAACGAAAAGTTAATAAATTATACTATATCATTCGAACACGCTAACACAAACACTAATCAAAGAGGATAGATGAATAAAAAAGTTGAGATAATACTAGGGGACTACCCTAATCAAATTTCTTTAGATTTAATATATAATTCTATATCTATAGCCTTACAGTATTCAATAGATGATATTAGGGACATAGATAAAAAGAATAGTAATTATAGTAAAACAATAACTTTACCAGGTACAAAGAAAAACAATAACGCTTTCGGTAGTCTGTTTGACGTTAATAGCTCTTTTGATTTATACAACCCTAATAAAAAAGTAAACGCTAGAATAGTCGTAGACAGTTCACCTGTTTTAGAGGGTTACTTACAATTAATTAACGTTAAAAAACTAAATAAGGCAGACTTACAGGGTAATTTAATTTCTTATGAAGTAGTAGTGTTTGACGATTCTATTGATTTTATACAAACCGTAGGAGATAAAGAAGTAAGGGACTTAGATTTTAGCGCGTTAAATCATACATACGGTAAAACGGCAATAGAAAACGCGTGGAATAATCATACTTTTGCAGACGTTTATCAATACCCAATGCTAGATAAGATAACGCAAGGTTATCAAACAGAAGACTTTAAACCTGCTTTTTATCATAAGGCTTTATTATTAGAAGTCGCTAAGGCTTCAGGCTATACTTTAGAAGGTTCTTTCATTACTAATAACACTACATACGAAAAAGAATTAATTTCTTGGGACGGTAACACGCCAACAATAACAGATAGTCAGGCACTTTTAAGAGAATTTAGCGCAGGTTTAACAGGTGGCACAACTACTTTAAAAACTACAGACACAGGGACTTTCCAATCATTTTCTAGTAAAATACAAGAACAAGAGACAAACTTTGACGATATTACAACGCCTTTTTTTGATAATACTGGAAATTATACTTTTGATTTAGGTGCGCCTATTCTTTATTCTCAATGGGAAACAAGCAACACAGGAAAATATAACTTTGAAATAAAAATAAGGGCAGGGGTCAGCTATTTCGGCAGGGGTGTAATGAGGTCTACTAGTGGCTCAATTATAGGTAATTCAAGTAACGACGCAAGAATAAGGGCAGTACTTAGGGACGCAGACACAGGGGCTTTTATTCCTAACGGCTCTAGAACAACGACACTAGGAAAATTAAACTCTTTAACAACTTCAAACGCTTCAGACCCTAAAGTAACTAAGTCAGTAGAAGCAGACGCAACTTTAATTTTTAGCGACGTTTATTTATTAGAAGGGCAAAAAGTTAGAGTTTATTTACAACTAGTAAACGACATAGCAGGAAGCTCAACGGATAGTTTTGCATGGACAACAGGAACGGGGAGTTCTATAACACCCGAAACGGTAACACTTACTTTTTATATTAAAGATACATTATCAACGGGGGGTACTTCTAGTTTTTCTAATGAGGTTGTAAAAGTTACAAATATAAACGACGGGGACAACTTAGAATTAAATTTATATCTTCCTAAAGACGTAAAGCAAAAAGACATATTAAGCGACGTAATAAGAAGGTATAATGTATATGTAAGAAAACACCCAACTAAAGCAAAAACATTAATACTAGAATCTAGAGATGATTACTATAATAATCCTACTGTATTAGACTGGACACAAAAAAAAGATTATAATAGCGAAGATAAAATACAGTTTTTAAGCGAGTTGCAAAACAAAGAAATATTATTTACTTATAAAGAAGCTAACGATATAGTAGCTTCAGACGGGGGGAAGTATAACGACTCTTATAATCTTTCAACGGGTGATATATACGGACAAAAAAAGATAAGCTTCGATAATGACTTTGTGAAGGGTGTTAAAAAAATAGAATCTATATTTAGCACTACGCCTTTAGTTTATAGAGGTGATAAAGGTAATGACGTTGTAGTACCCTCTTTAAATAGTTTAGAAGGAAAGCGTAAATCTGTTTTATTATATTGGGGTGGGCTTACGACTATACAAGACGAAAACGGTAACGCGTCAACTGTAGATATAACTTTCGGAACTAACGCAACTTTAAACTCTTCTGTATACCCTTACGGGGGACACTACAACAACCCATATACGCCAACGATCGACATACATTTCGGGCTAGTAACTTACGAATATTACGGAGTGTTATTAAATACAATAACAAACGGAAATTTATTCAATAACTATTGGGCAAACTATATCAATCAAATTTCTACAGGTAAATTAATTACTTCTAAGTTCTATTTAAACGAAACAGATATAAACTTTATTAAAGACAATTTAAACAGTCGAATATTTATTAAAGACAGTTACTATATAATTAATAAAATAGTTGATTACAAGCCACTAGAGGACGGTTTAACAACTGTAGAGCTTTCAAGGATTGAACAAGGTAGCACTTTTACGCCTACAATCTCAACGCCTACTATAAATATAGCACCTTCTAATCAAACACTAGCAACACAGAATAATAGTACAGTAGGGGCTTTTAATACTAACCCAACAAACACGCTGAACTCTGTTAATGTTTTAGCAATTGGGGACAATAATAGTGTAGGGTCTAACTCTTCAGCTATTGTTAACGGTAATAATAACATAGTAGGGGGCGACGTAAAAAGCGTAAATGTAGCAGGGTCAGATAATACTATACAGTCAGGGCTTAAAAATGTAACTGTAATAGGTGACAGTATAAACGTAACAGAATCAAATACAACGGCAATAGGTGATTTGATTATTCAAAGTGGGCAAATAATAGATATGAAAATCAATAGTACTTTTACGCCTATTGCTACAGATGATGAACAAGGGAGTGAAGGAAGTATAGCTTTTGACACTAGCTATTTATATATTAAAACCTCTTTAGGGTGGGGGAGGATTTCTCTAGACTATTCTTTTTAGTATAAACAATTATTAAAATAATATATATAAAAATATGAATGTAAATAATAAAAAAAGATTCTTTCAAAATATAGCGTTAGACGATAACGGTAATATGATTGTAGTAGTAAACACAAAAACAGGAATAAGCACAAAGGGAGAAAGCCAGTACAATGTTATGAAAAAATTAACTATGGACGTAGACGGCAAATTAAACATTTTTAACGATTAAACAATGAGTGAAGGAATAGACAATCAATATGACTTTTTTAAGAAAGTTAATTTAGACGCAGACGGTAATTTAGGAGTTTCTATAGAGGGCGTTAGCGACCCTAGGACAGTTTCAACAGTATCAACGGCAACATTAATAATTGATAGTTCAATAACAGACCAAAGCATAATAACTGCACAGGCTGAAGGGTTAACAATAGGAGTTCCAACAGGCACACCTGTAGAGGGTAGAAAGTTAATTATTAGAATTAAGGACAATGGAACTAATAGGGCTTTAACCTGGAATGCTATTTTTGAAGTTATAGGGGTAACACTACCAACAACAACAACGGCAAATAAAACGATTTATGTAGGTTTAATCTATAACGGTACTAGTACAAAATGGGACGTTATTGCAGTTAAAGAACAAGCTTAAAATTATGGTAACAATAATAAGTAAAATAGAACTAGAGGGAGTTGATAATTTAAACTATTCAGATGTTGGCTATACTACAGACGCTTCTATAATTAACGAAATAAACGAACAATACGACGCAACTTTAGGGGCTTTTTTAGGAGAGAATAGAACTAAATTAGAAATAGGGGAAATTAGTATAAGTACTTTTTTCGCTAATACTTCTTATGTTAATGAAGCTAGAACAGAAGTAGAAAACATAGAGGGGTTAGGATTATTAGAGGTTAACAATATAAACGAATTGTAAATGGCAGTACCAACTAAAGGAAATGTAACAAACGCAAACCCTACACCTGGAGCAAATTTTAAGACTCAGAACCATACTCAAAATACGGGTAACAACGGTTTAATAATTGCTCAATTTACAATGTCAAACGCGCGAACATATACAAGTTGTACTTATGGGGGTGTTGCAATGACACAACTCTACCAAATTAATAGAAGTGGTTTATCTCAAAGAATGGCTTTTTTTTATTTAGAGAATCCACCAACGGGAAATAATCAATTAAGAGTTAATTTTAATAACTCACAATGGAATCCGATATCAATGCACATTCGAAGTTTTACAGACTGTGGGGGCGTAGGGGCATCTACTAGAGTAGGAGGACAATCAACACCAAATAACGGAAGCTTAACAGTAGAAGACGATTCTTTAATAATGATAACTTCGTGCAGTATTAACGCAATTACAAGCCAACAAATTCCAACGGGAACAAACCAAACATACGCACAACACAACACTAACAGACAAGTAGCAACTGGGTCAATTTCTACTAACGTTGGGCATAGTGCAGGTAGTATTCTTTTACGGTCTACCTCAACATTTGGAAGTATAACTTTAGATAGAACTGAAATTAAAGGCTTATCTACTTCTGTTGATACCTCAGGGGGTGATTTTTTCATGATTCTTTAATATAGGACTTTCATAGGACTTAATTAACAGTTTATCGAAAACATTAATTTTGTGTTTATATATTAAAACAACAACAAATAAAACAATGAGTGAAGTATTTAAGACAAAAGACGAATGCAGTTTTGATATATACCCTGAAATTAAAGAGAAAGTAATTTTAGACGCTTTAATAGGTGAAAGTATAACTTATAATCTACCAGAAGAAACTACAGACGTATTAATTGAGTCATGGAATAGTCGTTTTTGGGTTGCTGAAGGGTACGACGGGGCAACAGTTATTAAAAATAAAAAACACCCTAGTATCTCAAACTTCTTTCATGACTATTTTTATAGAAGTGGGTTCGCTAGTGGCTACAAAAACGGCAAAATGGTAGATGTTATTTACAAAAGAATGCTAAAACTAACAGGGTACAAAGCTTATAAATCAAATATTAGATATCTAGGTATAAGAATCTTTGGTAGTTTTTTAAGAATAGGACACAGAATAAAAGGCAATAAGAATACACCCAGTAAGGCTATGATAAACCTTTATAACGCTTTAAATTAATAAAATGGCTAAAAAAAAGATAGTTGTAGAAACTAAATACACCGCGAAGGGGGTAGATGATGTCAAAGACGCATACCAAGACATAGGAAAAGAAGCAAGTAAAAGTTCTGAAGACGTTGAAGAACTCAATGAGTCTATAGAAGGAACGGGGGAAGCTTCAGAAGGTACTAAAAAGGGTCTAGGGGGTATGTTAGACGGCTTTAAGGCTATAGTAATGAATCCTATAGGGGTTGTGTTAATTGCTTTAGTTGGTGCTATTAAATTTGTTACTGACGCTTTGGAAAGTTCAGAGGGTGCAAGTAATAAACTTTCTCAGGGCTTTTCATATTTAAAAGGTTTTATAGTTCCTTTACAAAAAGCAGTAGTTAAGGCGTTTAATATTATAGCCGACGCAGTAAGTAAGCCAGGTGAAACCTGGGACAAAGTAGTAAAGACTTTTGAGGACGGTGTAAAGTACATGAAAAAAAATGTTATAGCACCGTTAAAAGCAGGTGTTTCTAACATGGCTTTAAATCTAGAAAAACAATTTCTTAAAATAAGAATAGCAATAAACGACGCTTTAGGAAATGATAGCGCAGTAAAAAAATTAAAAAGAAATTTAAGAAGCGTAGAAAAAGAAATAAAAGTAAATCAAAAAATAATTTCAGACGCTTCTAAGAAAATAAAAGAAGACATAACAGACGGGGTTAATGCAGTTGTTGACGGTGTTAAAGATTACGTTAAAGAAGCTGACGCACTAGGGGACAAGCTTTCTGCTTTAACTAGAAGAGAACAACAACTTTTAAAAGCTAGAAGGCTTCAGAGCGTTCAAAATGCCAAAGACTTATCAGATATTGAAAAGTTAAAGTTAATAAGAGATAACGAGGCGCAAAGCTTAGAGGATAGAATAAAAGCGAATGAAAGAATAGGAAGGATAGAAAAAAAGAGAGTCAGTGAGTCTTTATCGTTAATTAGTGCAGAATTAAAACTAACACAGGACAGGATAAAACTAGAAGGTGATAGTACTGACTTACTAGACAAAGAAGCTGAACAACTTTTAGCAATACAGGAATTAAGAGGGGAGAGTGCAGGAATAGAGAACGAACAAGTAGTAAATAAGACGGCCTTATTAACTGAAGAGTTTGACAAAAGAGCTTCTTTGATTGATAAAGAAAAAGAATTATTATCTATAAGAGAAAAAGACGCTACTAAATTAGCTGACGCAGAAGTACAGGCACAAATAGATAAACTAGAAGCATTAAAAGAGTTAGGCTTACAGGAAAAGGCTATTTTTATAGAAACACAAAACGCTCTAGAGTTAGCACAGGCAAACGCTATACAGACAAGAAAAGAAGCAGAATTAGAAGCCATTAAAGAAAAAGAAGAGCTAGACAAAAAGAACTCTGAAGACGCTATTAAATTAGCTTCTGACACTGCAAAGCAAAAAGCAGACTTAGAACAAGCATTAAACAATCAAATATTAAATTTTGCTAACTCTTTATCTACTGCATTAGGTGAAGAAAGCAAAACGGCTTTAGCTATTCAGAAGACCATAGCACTAGCACAAATTGGAATTGATACGGCTAAGGCTATATCTAGTTTAGTTGCTTCGTCAAGTGCCAACCCTGGTAACGCAGTTACTTTCGGGGGTGCAGGTGCTATACAATTCGCTACAGGATTATTGCAAATAGGTTCTAACTTAGCACAGGCTTATAGTATATTGAAACAACCTGCGCCCCAACTAGGGGGGGGGAGTGCTAGTGGTGGGGGGTCTGCACCAAGTACAGGACAAACAACGCCAGATTTAGGCTTTAACGGACAAAGCGCAGGTACTCAGGAATTCGGTAGTCAAATAATTAAAGCCTATGTAACTGAAAGCGACATAACAACTTCACAGACTAACGCTAACAACATTCAGCAACTAAGTCAAATAGGTTAGGCAGGTTAAACAATTAATAAAAACTTATATATTAAGATATGGAAAAAAAGATACTAATAGAATTATATATAGACGAAGAGGACAAAGAAAACGGTTTAGACATTATTAGTTTCGTTTCTGCGCCTGCAATTGAAAAAGACTTCATGCACTTCAATAGTGAAGTAGATAATTTTAAATTCAAGTCTACAGACGAAGAAAAAAGAATCGTAACGGGTGCTTGTATGATTCCAAACCAGGAAATAGTAAGACTAGACGCAGAAGGAAAACCGTATTTTGTTTTTTTTACTGAAGAAACAATTTTAAAAGCCCAAGAAGTTTTTGCAAAATATGGAAAGACTAAAACAACTAATTTAGAACACGAAGACGACACTTTGCAAGGTGCTACGGTTGTCGAATCGTGGATAGTTAAAGACCCTAGCAATGACAAGTCAAACGCTTTAGGCTTTTTAAATGTAGCTGAAGGGAGTTGGTTTGTATCTTATAAAGTTGATAATGAGGAACTTTGGGCAAAAGTGAAAAACGGTGAAGTTTCTGGCTTTTCTATAGAGGGCGTATTTTCTAAAAATATAGTTAAGATGTCAGAAGAAAAGACTTTAGAAATTATTGAAAAAATAGTAAACGATAAAGACTTAACAGACTCTGAAATGTACGACAAAATAAACATTTTAGTATCTGAATTGTAAAAAATGGAACAAGTAAAACACTTATATATATAAAGTTATGGATAGAAGCAAATTTATAGAAAATATTAAGGCTATGTTCTCAGATGAAGAGAAAGAAATAGTTTTAAAAGACAAGCCTGCAGAAGTA